>Ga0209801_1002803_pt1 | contig 10106 bp, 8 predicted proteins | sample GraSoiAngelo_127_FD_185884 | JGI IMG/M metagenome (GOLD analysis project Ga0209801, IMG submission 185884) | Grasslands soil microbial communities from the Angelo Coastal Reserve, California, USA - 14_0927_09_40cm (SPAdes) (version 2) | ecosystem: Environmental > Terrestrial > Soil > Grasslands ... | reverse complement strand
GGCGCCGGTCTGGGGCCATACCTCGCGGGCGGCGGCGTCGAGGCCGCGTGAGATCCGCTGGCTGACCCAGTAGTCCTCGTCGGGCCCGAGCAGGACGAGGTTCTGGCGCAGCACTTCCTTCGTGATCGCGACCAGTTCGGCGGGGGCGATGCCGGGATCGATCCGGAGATAGTGGAGAGAGCGGTACAGACGATCCACGTGTTCCGCGAGCTTGAAGACGCGGTGGCCGAAGGTGCGGGTGGTGTCGAACACGGCGTCGCCGTACTTGAAGCCGCGATCCCGGAAGGGCACCAGCACCTCGCTCTCGGGGACGAACCGTCCGTTGAAGTACGCGATCCGCTGGCCCGCCGTCGTCATGACCTGTCCTCCCGCGTGAAGAAACCCCCAGGCATCGGGCGCGACCGCTGTCGCGCGATGTCTGCACGTTACCGGAGACGGACCCGCCGGGCAAGCGGCCGCCCGGAATAAATATCCCGGATCTGAGCCTCGACCCGGTAAATCGGCCGCCCTCCTCGCCGGGCCGTCTCGCTACCGAGCAAAAACGCGGAAACTTCCGCCCTAAGCCGTCCCGATTCCGATCGTGCGCCTGGCACGGAGAATGCCCTGAGTGCCCGAGAATCACGGGGCAGCGGGCGGGACGGCTCGTCCGAGTAGCCTGTCGGCTTCTTTGACTGAAATGGATGTCACCGGACCGGTCGTTCGAGCGAACACGGACGTCTCCGGGTCAAGGGCCCTGGAGCCGTACACAGACGGGAGGAAAAAAGCATGACGAGCATGTGGAGACTGAGCCTGCTGGCCATTGTCGGGCTCGCGCTGTCGGGAGCCGGTTGCGCGACCTCGGACCAGTGGGCCGACTGGAAAGGCCACACGACGCACTTCGCCTCGGGAGAGCACGGCCTCTTCTCGTTGCGTAACGACAACGAAGGCAGGCGCCCGAGGGTGACGCGCCTGGATGTCGACGCCTCGCGCGCGGAGAACTGGTGGGGCAAGACCATCAGCGTCGACTCCGCCCAGATCATCCAGAACTAGAGGAGAACGCACTCATGCATGGTCGAGTGAGATCGATTGCCCTGGTGTTGTCTGCCGTGGCCCTGTTGCTGCTGCTGACGGGCTGCCCCAAGCGCCCCGGGATCACCGTCGCCTCCGCGCCGCCTCCCGCCGCGCCCGCGCCGGCGCCCGCCGCACCGCCCGCGCCGACCCCCGCACCGCTGGCGGCGACTCCGACTCCGGCTCCGCCCGCGCCGGCCGTCGCCGAAGAATACAAGATCAACGACGCCCTCGCGCCGATCTACTTTGCCTTCGACTCGTCGACGATCCGCCCGGGCGATGCCAGGACGCTGGACGCCAGCGCCGCCTGGCTCAAGGCCCATCCGGACCAGCTCACGCTGATCGAAGGGCATTGTGACGAGCGCGGGACCAACGAGTACAACCTGGCCCTCGGTGAGCGGCGCGCCAAGGCCGCCATGGGCTATCTCGTGTCTCGGGGAGTCGAGGCCGGCCGGATCACCCTCATCTCGTACGGCAAGGAGCGGCCGGTCTGCGCCGAGCACAACGAGGCGTGCTGGTCGAAGAACCGCAGCGACATGTTCCTGACCAAGAAGCAGTAGCGCGGCTGTCCGTCGTCGCGCAGTTGAACGTCTCGAGCGCCTGGCGCACACTCCGGGGCAATGGGCGCCGGGCTGCTCGAGATCAACGACTACCCGACGGCGCTGCGCGCCTTCCAGTGGAAGGCCCTCTGGGAGCTCGTCGACGGCACCGAGGAGCGGCTGAACCTCGCTCACGAGTGCGTCGATCGGCATCCGCGAGACGCCGTCGCGCTGCGCATCCAGAAGGCCGACGGCGGCCGCGAGGTCCACACCTTCGGAGCTCTCGCGGCGTGGTCCTCGCGGTTTGCCCATTGGCTCGAGGGCCAGGGCGTGGCCCGCGGGGAGCGCGTCGCCATCATGCTCGAGCCGTCGCTCCCTTTCTACGGCGCGCTCTTCGGCGCGGTCCGACGCGGGGCGATCGCCGTGCCGCTCTTCACGCTGTTCGGGCCGGAGGGGCTCGCCCTCCGCGTTCGCGACTGCTCACCGACGATCTTGCTCGCCGACCGGGAGGCCGCGCGCTGGCAGTCGGAGTTCCCCGGGGTGCGCGTGGTGACCGCGAACGCGGCCTTCGAAGCCGCCCTCGCCGCGCAGCCCGCGGAGTACGCGCCCGCCACGGCGGCCGACGATCTCGCGGTGTTTCAGTACACGTCGGGCACGACGCGCGCTCTCCCTGAGGCGGTCAAGCACACCCACCGCTCCGTGGTCACGCTCATGATCGCGGCCCTCTACGGCATCGGCCTGCGCCCGGGCGACCGATACTTCTGCCCCTCCTCGCCCGCGTGGGGCCACGGCCTCTGGCACGGCACCATCGCCCCTCTCGCCCTCGGCATCGCCGTGGGCAGCTACGCGGGACGGTTCGACGCCATGCTGATCTTCGAGGCGCTCCGCGCGTTCGAGATCACGAACATGGCGGCGGCCCCCACTGTCTATCGTCTCCTGCGCGCGTCGGGCCTCGCCGCGCGCTATCCGTTCCGGCCCGCCAAGGTCTCCTTCACGGGAGAGCCCATGGACGCCGGCACCTGGCAGTTCATCGAGGAGACGTTCGGCGTCACCCCACGCAGCATGTACGGATCCACCGAGGTGGGCGTGGTCATCGTGAGCTACCCCGGGTTCACGGGATACGAGGTGCGACCCGGGGCGCTCGGCACGGCCGCCCCCGGCTGGGAGGTGGGCATCGTGGACGCCGAGGGGCAGCCGCTGCCTCCAGGCACCATGGGCGAGATCGCCGTGCGCCGACGGGGCCGGTGGTTCCTCGTCAAGGACCGCGGCCGGATGGACGCCGACGGCTATTTCTTCCACGCCGGGCGCTCCGATGACGTCATCATCTCCGCGGGCTGGACGATGAGCGCGGTCGAGATCGAGGCGGCTCTCATGAGCCATCCCGATGTCCGGGAGGCGGCCGTGATCGGCGCTGCCGACGAGCTGCGCGGCCAGGTCGCCAAGGCCTTCGTGGTCGCGCCCCGCCGCGATGCCGGCCTCGTGCCGGAGCTACAGCGATGGGTGCGCGAGCGGCTGAGCCAGCACGAGTATCCGCGCGCCATCGAGATCGTGGACGAGCTGCCGAAGACGCCGGCGGGGAAGATCAACCGCCAGGCGCTGCGCGAGCGTCAGGCCGGGCGCCCCGCCGCGCCGTCACCGTAGCCGTCAGGAATGCGGGACCCAGGGCCAGTACTTGGCGATGGCGCCGGCGTCGACACGGAGGTCCGCGCCGGTGATCATCTCCGCGTCGTCCGAGGCGAGGAAGACGCAGGCGCGCGCATAGTGACGCGGGCTCGGTAGCTTCCCCATGGGGAGCATCTTCACGAAGTCGAGGCCACGCGCGCGCGGCTCCGGCCGGGGCCGCCCCCAGGCCACGCCGCGCTCGATCCCCTCTTCGGGGTCGGTGGCGGTCGGGGTCAGGCTGTTCACGCGGATGCCGTGCTTCACCAGGTCCATGGCCGCGGCGCGAGTGAAGTTGAGGAGGCCGCTCTTGGTCGTGGAGTAGGCGATGTTCCCGGCCTGACCCTGGTGCCCGGCCGTCGAGATGATCACGATGATGCTGCCGCCCCGCCCCTGCGCCACCATCAGCCGGGCCACGTGCTTGGTGCAGAGAAACGTGCCCGTGAGGTTGACGGCGACCTGACGGCTCCATCGGTCGAGCGGCATCTCGAGCACGCTCAGCCCGCCCAGGATGCCCGCGTTGTTGACGAGGATGTCGACGCCGCCGTAGGCGTCGCGGACGCGGGCCACCATCGCCTCCACCTGGCCCTCGTCGGTGACGTCACACGCGATGCCCAGCGAGGTGCCCCCGCGCTTGGCGATCCAGTCCGCGCATTGCCGCGCGTTGTCCTCGGCCAAGTCCACGCACACGACCCGCGCCCCCTCGTCGGCCAGTCCCTGGGCGATGCCCCCGCCGATGTTGGGGCTCGTTCCCGTGACGATCGCCACTTTGCCCGCGAGGCGGCTCATACGCGGTATTCGCTCGACTCGAGTTCCATGGGTGACTCCTCAGCCGACATTGCCGCCGCGAAGCCCGAGGAGACGGGCGACCAGGGCGCCGGCGAGCGATACGAACATGATGATGCAGGCCACCACCACCGCTTCTTCGAACTTGCGCTGGGCGACATAGTCAAGTTGCAGCATCGAGAGCGGCCGGTTGGCGCTCGTGGTCAGAAGGGCGAAGTTGCCGATGTTCCGCGCGGCGCCCACGAAGGTGATCATCCCCACCGCGAGGAGGGTGGGAGCCATGAGCCGGAGCACGATGCGCCGGTAGGTGGCCCACCAGGAGGCGCCCGCGATGCGGGAGGCCTCCTCCAGCTCTCCGCCAAGCTGCATCAGGCCGCTCTTGATGATCTGGACGCCGAGCGGCATCCCGGCGATGACGCCCGCGATGACCAGCACCGCCGTGGTGCCGTAGAGCGGCCGCAGGATGCCGACCCCGAGGAAGAGCCACAGGAGGGCCAGCCCCAGGATGATGCCGGGCACCGTGAAGGGCAGCCAGGAGACGAAGTCGAGCAGGCGCCGCCCCACGTACCGGGTCCGCACGATGATGTAGGCGATGAGGGAGTGGACGACGATGGTCACGACGGCGGTGCTCACCGCGAGCACGAGCGTGTTGTGCAGGGAGCGGAGGAACTGCTCGTCGCCGAGGACGGTCGTCCAGTTCTCGAGCGTCCACGGATCCGGGATGTGGAAGAAGCCGAACAGCTTCATGAACGTGCCGAGCAGCGCGAAGACTACCGGCACCCCGAGCACGAGAAGGACCAGGGCCAGGGCCAGGAGCATGGCAGGGGCGCGCCACGCGCCCAGCGCGTGGACCCGGCTCTGGAACTGGCCCGTGACCGTCGTGTAGCGCCGGCCCCGCGTCAGCCACTGCTGGGCGAAGACGAGGGGCAGCATGCCGGCCAGGATCAGAACGGACAGCGCGGTGGCCGCGTCGTAGCGCGGCACCCGGGTGACGAGCAGATCGTAGATGGTGGTGCTGAACACGAAGAAGCGGAAGGGCAGGCCCAGCACCTGCTCCACCTCGAAGGTCTGGAGCGAGACCATGGTCCCGAGGAGCAGCACGGACAGGATGGCGGGCGCCATGACAGGGACGGTGATCCGGAGGGCCGTGCGGAGCCCGCCCGCCCCCGCGACGCGGGAGGCCTCCTCGAACGAGGCGTTCATGTTCCGGAAGGCCGGGGTGAGCAGGATCACCTTCACGGTCAGGGACCCCGTGATGATGTGCACCCAGACGATGCCCCAGAACGAGTAGATGTTGAACGGTCTCCCCCCCACGAACGGAAGCTTGGCGAGCCAGGTGTTCACCAGCCCGTACTCGGGATCCAGGAGGAGGATCCAGCTCAGCGTCACCGTGAAGGGCGGGAGGAAGAAAGCGGCCCAGAAGGCGAACTCGATCCAGCTGCGGCCGGGGAGATCGGTGCGCGCGAGGAGCCAGGCGACGAGGACGGCAAGCGGGAGCGAGAGGAGCTGGCGCACGAACGTCACGGTGAACGTGTTGACGAGGGCGCCTCGGAGACCGGGCTCGCCGAGGGCGGCGCGCCAGCCGTCGAGACCATAGCGGGCCGGCTGCCCCGGCGGGGCAACCTGAAGGCTCTGGAGGGCGACGAGGACGAGGGGAAACACGACGCACAGGGCGACCACGGCGAGGACCACGGTGCAGAGGACGGTCTGCAGCTCGATGCGGCGCGGGCCCGCGGCCGGGAGCGCCTGGGTCAGGCCGGCCACACGCTCATCCTCTCGGGAGGAAAGCCCAGCTGCAGGCGCTCGCCTTCGCGCCACTCGCGACCGCGGGGGATGAACAGCGCCACGTGGTACTCGCCGCCGAGGGCCACGCGCGCCTCGTAGCGGTCGCCCACGAAGGACAGGCTTTCGATGACACCGGGAAGCCAGTTCGTCTCCGGTCGCGGGGGATCATGAGGGGCGACTTCGATGTCTTCGGGTCTGATGGCGAGATGCGCGGCCCCGCCGTGCGGAAGGGCGACGCTCGGAGCGGCGCGGCCGGCCAGAGTGCGCCCGGCGAGCGCCCCGTTCAGCTCCACGGCGACGACGGGCGGCGCGTGACCGGAGGGGAGTCGACCGACCCGGCCGTGCAGGATCACCGTCTGACCGAGAAAGTCGCGCACGAAGGCGGAGGCCGGCTCTTCGTACAGGCACCGCGGCGGGCCCACCTGCTCGACGCGCCCCCGATGCATCACCGCGATGCGATCGGAGAGGCTGAGGGCCTCCACCTGGTCATGGGTGACGAAGAGCACCGTGATGCCGAGACGGCGCTGCAGCAGCTTCACCTCCACCCGCATCTGCTCGCGCAGCTTCGCGTCCAGGTTGCTGAAAGGCTCGTCGAGGAGCAAGAGATCGGGCTCGTACACGAGGGCGCGGCAGAGGGCGAGACGCTGCATCTGACCGCCGCTGAGGAGGGTGCCGGCCCGCGCCTCCGTCTCCGCCAGGCCCACCAGCTCGAGCACGCGGGTGACCTTGTCGCGGATCTGGGCCCGCTTCATGCCGCGCAGCTCGAGCGGGTAGGCGACGTTCTCGAACACGGTCATGTGAGGCCACACCGCGTACGACTGGAAGACCATGCCGAGATTGCGCTGATTCGGCGTGATGAAGATCCGGCGCGACGCGGAGGCGACTACTCGATCACGCAGGGTGATCTCGCCCCTGTCGGGGCGCTCGAGGCCCGCCACCAGGCGCAGCGTCGTGGTCTTGCCGCAGCCGCTGGGGCCGAGGAGAGTGAAGACCTCGCCGCGCCGGATCGCCAGCGACACGCCGTCCACGGCGGCGGCCTGACCGAACAGCTTGCTGACGCCGTCGAGCGCGAGAACCGTCTCGCTGGTGCCGGGCTCCGCCCCCACGCGCGGGTCCGTTACTTGATGACCGCCTTGGCGATGTCCTGCGTCTTGACGACCTCGGGCAGGTTCTCCTCCGCGTCCACCTGCAGGAGCTTGACGCCTCGGGGGACGGCGTACAGCGGGTTGCCGGGCTCGACGCCCAGACGGCGGCTGTTCGTCTCCACCTCGCGCGCCCACACGACCTGGGCCTCCTTGGTGAGGAGCCAGTTGATGAACACCTTCGCCGCGTTCGGATGCGGGGCCCGGTTGACCAGCCAGACGGTGTTGGCGCCGGAGCTGTATGTGTCCAGCTCGGGGAAGCGGAGGAGCTTGAGGCTCTTGCCCAGCCCCTGGCGCTGGAACTGGCTGAGGAGCAGGGGATTGACCCCGAGGGCGATCGGGTAACGGCCCCGGATCATGAACTCGGCGATCTGACGGCTGTCACGGCTCAGGACCGGCTCCTGGTCAACGTAGAGCCGCTTGATGATGTCATCGCCCAGGTGAAGGCGAGCGCTGGTCATCGGCCAGAAGGCATCACCCATCACGCGCACGTCGGGAAGGAGCAGCTTGCCCTTCCACCGGGGGTTGAGCAGTTCGGCGAGGCTCTTGACCTGATCCTCCGGCACGAGGTCGGTATTGATGGTGACGCCGCCGCCGCGCACGGCGCTGAAGCCGTAGGCGAGCGCGCGATCCTTCACGACCGAGAAGCCCCGCTCGAATCCACCCTCCCACGCGGCGTCGTCGGTCACCTCGGGCAGCACGATGGCCGGCCGCACCGGGTCCCACACCCCGGCCGGGCGCAGCACCTGCAAGGCCGTGCTGGTTGGAATGGTGACCACGTCCCACGTGAAGAGGCTCGCCTGGCGTTCCTGGAGGATGCGGGGGGCGAAATCCTGCGAGTGCAGGCCCGTATGCTCGATCTTGATGTCGGGAAATGCCTGCGTGAAGGCCTTGAGGGCCCGCTTGTAGCCGTCGCCGGGAAAGGTGTTGACGGCGACCTTGCCTTCTTTCTTGGCCGCGGTCAGGATTTGCGGCCAGTCCGGGGGCGCGGCCGCCCAGGTCACCGACGCGGTCCGGGCGAGCGCGGCGCCGGCGGCGCCGAGCGTCACGGACCGGATCAGATGACGCCGGCTGATTCGGTCGTCGGCCATCCCGTGCTCCCTTTCCCCACGGTGAACGACGGAGGTCAACCGGTCGTGGGAGGTAGTGCCGCGCCGGCCGACCGCGTCCGCATCTGCTCCTGGAGATAGCGCACGGAGACCCGGCTCAGGGGCACCGAGTCCGGCGCGAGGTCGTCGGGATTCTTGTACTCGAACGGAGCATCGCGACCGCCGAAGTGCCGGGTCACCACCAGGCGCCGCCACTGGATGACCTCGGCGTCGGTCGACGAGAGCTTCTCGGGAGTGTCGTAGCGCTGGTTGATCATCACGCGCTCGTCCTGGCGCGAGAAGTTGTACTCGATGATCCACCGGTGCAGCACCGCGTAGGTGACGCGCTCCCAGAGCCGCCCGATCGCGCTCTTGGGCCGCGTGCAGTGGTAGTACCAGACGCGGGTCCGGTGCTCCTCGACGGGCACGCACATGCGGGTATAGAGATCCCAGCCGAACTCGGCGCGGAACATGCCGGGCAGGTGGTGGCCGCCGCACCACCGCGCGGAGCGCGGCGGAGGGATGTGGCGGCGCGCCCGCTCCGCGAGAGGCCGGGTCAGCCAGGTCCAGAGCCGGCGGTAGGTCGTCTTGGGCCACTTGCGGCCGTCGGGATAGAGATCCTGGAGCGGGTTCTGGCGCACGTAGTTGCTCTCCGCGACGTCGCCGCCGAAGCCGTTGCCCACGAAGATGGGGTGCTCACCCTGGGCGCCGCGCGCGATGAACCCGTTGCGCGCGACCACGAGGGCGTTGCGGTGCACGTAGTTGACGTGGGAGTCCATCGAGTTCTCGAGGGCGACCTCCCAGTTGCATCGCCATTCGACCTGGCCCACGAGGACGAGGGTCTCCTCGTCGAAGAACTCCTCGGGCACGTCCTCCTCCATGGGAGCGGGTGCGCCCTCCCCGATCCACACGAAGACGAGGCCCTTGAGCGTCCGGGTCGGGTAGGCCTTGGCCTCGGTGCCGGCCTTGCCGCACACGCCCGAGCCCGGCCCTTCCGAGAGGACCATGACGTTCTTCCCGGACTCGTCGTACACCCAGCCGTGGTACGGGCAGGCCACGGTGCCGCGATAGTGGCAATCACCTTCGCTGAGGCGCGCGCCCCGGTGCGGGCAGACGTCCTGGACGGCGACCACGTCCCCCTGGGCGCCCCGGAAGAGGCAGATCTCCTCGCCGAGCATCGAGACCTTCACCGGCTTGCGCCAGCCGACCTTGCGGTCTGCGAGGGCGGGGTACCAGTAGTTGCGCAGCCCGAGCGTGGGGATCAGGGGCCGGATGTCACCGCTGAGCTTCGGAACCGCCCCGTTGGTCGTGTGCTCATCCGCTACGTGCAGGCGGGGCGTCGATTGTGAAGTGGGTGTCGGCACGCCGGCCTCCTCTTGCCTCTCAGGGCTGGAACAGGGCGAAGCACTCGTTGGAGTTGCCGCCTGCAAACGCCTGGCCAACCCTAGTGCGCGCGCCCGCGAGTTGTCAAGCGGATCGGCCGCCCTGCCCTCTGCTATACTCACCGCCGTTCCATGCGAGCGAAGAGAGGCCGCGTCCAACCGCCACCGTGTCGCGACGCGGGTCGCGGAGCGTCATGACCGAGGCGATCGACGTCCACACGCACATCTTTGCCCCGGGCTGGCCGGACTTCGCGGCCCGCTTTGGCGGGGACCGGTGGCCGCGGCTCGAGGGCGATCCGGCCACGGGCTGCAAGCTCTACCTCGGCGCGACCTTCAACCGGAATCTCACGCCACATGCCTTCGACCCCGCGCGCCGCATCGAGGACATGGACCGGACGGGCGTGGCCGTACAGCTCCTCTCGCCGGCTCCGCCGACGTTCTGCTACTGGGCGCCCCCCGACGCCGCCGCGGAGTGGCACCGCCTGCAGAACGACGTCATTGCCGAGATCGTCGCGCGGCATCCCAGGCGCTTTCTCGGCGCGGGCGGGCTTCCCCTCCAGGCGCCAGACCTTGCCGTGAAGGAGCTGGAGCGCGTGGCGACGACACTCCGCTTCCCCGCCGTGGAAGTGGCGGGCAACGTCGACGGGCGCGATCTCGACGACGCGAGCCTGCGCCCGG
>Ga0209801_1002796_pt1 | contig 10117 bp, 8 predicted proteins | sample GraSoiAngelo_127_FD_185884 | JGI IMG/M metagenome (GOLD analysis project Ga0209801, IMG submission 185884) | Grasslands soil microbial communities from the Angelo Coastal Reserve, California, USA - 14_0927_09_40cm (SPAdes) (version 2) | ecosystem: Environmental > Terrestrial > Soil > Grasslands ... | reverse complement strand
GTGAGCGCTATCATCCGATCCTGCACCTGGCCCGCCCGCACGAGGGCATCGATGTCAGCGCGCCCATGGGGGCCGAGATCGAGGCGCCCGCCGCCGGCGTGGTCACGGACGTGAAGTGGGAAGAGGGCTACGGCAACATGATCACGATGGATCACGGCTTCGGGCTGGTGACGCGGTTCGCGCACTGCTCGAAGATCCTCGTGGTGCGCGGGCAGCGGGTGAAGCGCGGGCAGAAGATCGCGCTCGTCGGCTCGACCGGCCTCTCCACGGGCCCGCACCTGCACTACGAGGTGTGGGTGAACGGCAAGCCGGTGGACCCGATGAAGTACGTGATGCCGGATGCGATCGTGGATTGACGGGTCGCGGGCGAAACTGGTCAGCGAGAGGGGGCGCGGCGGGTTGCGCCCCCTGCGTCGTTTCGGGAACGTCCACGGGGTCGCAGGGCTGGCATTGTTTTGCGCGGTGGGGTGTGGCGGCGCGCGCGCGGGCAGCGAGCGGTCGAGCGCGCCCAGCGCCGGCAAGGTGATCACCGCGGAAGCGATCGCCGCGTCGGGGGCGAAGACGGCGTGGGATGCGCTCCGCCTCACGGTCCCGAATCTCCAACTGCGGGAGAGCGACGGCAGGCCCACGCGAATTCAACGCCGCGGCCGCGCCAGCATCTATCTGGACGATCAGGTCCGTCTGATGGTAGATAACGTCCGGGTCTACGACATCGCGGTGCTCGTGCAGATCCCGGCCGCCGACGTCCGCACGATCGAAGTGCTGAACGGGCTCGATGCGACCACGTATTACGGAGCGAGCTCCACCAGCGGTGTAATCATCATCCGGACGAAGACCGCTCCGCGCTGACTGCTATGGGTTCCGGTCCGTACATTGCGCAAACTTCGGGTTATTCTGCTCGTCGAACGGGATGGGCATCATGGTGGCGTCACCATAGAGGCCGCCTTTGATGTAGATCCCGTGCGGGTAGACGGTATCGATTGGCCGTCCGTACCCGCCTTGAGCGGTGGGTCGAACCAAGCGACGCATATCGCCCAGACGGTGCCCTGTGCTGAAGAGCCAGAACGCGCGCTCGTAGAACATCACGTTCACCCGGCCGTCCAATGTTCCCGGGTCGGTCAGGTTCCCGAGGGTCGGTCCCCTCGTGAAGCCCGACTGGATCGGTGGATATAGCGCCGGGTTGGTGCGCAGCACGTTGAGGTCGTTGAGCCAGGTGGTTGCGTCACCCGCTTGGAGCGCGGCTTCGGCTTCGATCAACCGTGCTTCAATCCCGGTCGCGATGGAAACACCGCTGAACTGTCCCCAGATGCCCTCGCGGTTGGAGATGATCGGGAAGGCACTGTCGAACACCGGTCCCCCCGTCGCGAGCGGCACGCGGGGATCGTTGGCGCTGACAAAGGGCAGGCCGACGTTGGCCTCCGTATCGGCGACCGTGTAGCGCTTGATGCTCGTGTTGAGGTTCCAAATCTCGTTCTGGCCGGCGCTGGACGAGTAGGTGACGTCATAGTGGAACGTGGTCGAGACCTGCGCCACGGTCGCGGCCGCGGCGGCGAACTGCCCGCGGTTCAAGAGCGCCCGACCCTTGACGATCCATGCCAGTTGCCGCGCCCGGGCGCTGACGCTATCCGTGGCTGGGGCGCTCGCGACCGCGGAATCGGCTTCGGCAATCGCTAGCCCGAACAGCGAGTCGTAGGCAATCGGATCCCCGTACACGATGGTCGTCCCGACCACCGAGCTGAGCGGAATCCCATTACAGTAGTATTCCCCCGCCAGGTTGTCCGCGAACGCGATGAACGCGAACATCAGTCCGATGTTGGATGCTGGCGTCGGCGCGTACGTGCGAAGTGCGTCGATCGCGCTGGCTCCCGAGACACGCACGCGGTTCAGGTCGCGGAACGGGCCGGCGAGGAACGTATTCGTGGGGTCCCAGCGGCGCTGGTCCATGTCGTTCCGCTGGACGAACGTGTCGCCCGAGCGGTATTCGTCCGCTAAGAGCCCTCCGTAGATGAAGAGATTGTCCGGGCCATTTCCCCCGATGCCGGCGGTCACTTCGGCCAACCGCAGGACGACACCGTTTCTCAAGGCGAGCGCCCCCGATGCCGAATGGACGGTCGGGATGATGTCCGGATTCGTGACGTCGAGGAGTCCGAGTGAGTTGCATCCGAGAAGCGGCAGCAGCGCGGCCAGTCCGACAACGCTCGGGGCGCGCAGCGACCGCGGCAGGTGATGGCGAGCCATGGTGTAATGCCTCCTCATGCGTGTACCCGAGCGGTCAGAAGGTGACGTTCAGCCGGAACGTCCAGTAGCTGGGCGGCGGCTGGGTCTGGAAATCATTCACCGTTCCAGTCGAGGCCGAATTCGTGAGGTAGTTGCTTTCTGGGTCCACGCCGCTGTAAGGCGTCGTCTTCCAGAGGTTTCGGCCCGCCAGCGTGACACTCGCCCCGCTCGCTCGCATGGCACGCGCCCACTCGAGCGGAAGCTCGTAGGTGATCGAGGCCTCGCGCAGGCGGATGAAATCCGCCTTCTCCATGAAGCCCCACTGCGTGGTGGTCCCCGACTCGCGTAGGGCGACGACGCGCGCCTGCTCCCACAGCGGCGCCGTAGGATCGACCAGGCCGCGACAATTGTTACGCGATTGACAGCGGATGCGATCCGTGCCGTTGAGGAGGTAGTGGCCCGCCTTCAGGTCGAACATGCCGACGATCCGCACCTTTCGGTTGAACAGGTCGATCCCGTTCGTGAACACCACCTCCCAGCGCGGCTGGCTATACCCGACGAACGTGGCGCTGTCGGCAACGGTGATCTCGTTCGCCGAAATGATCCCATTCCCATCCAGGTCCGAGTACGTGTAGGCTCGCTGCCAGTAGCCGTCGATCGGGTACCCCTGGCGCTGTTGTATGGTCGTACCGATGATGGGCGGCACGCCACCCATGTCGGCGATGAAATTCGTGTTGTACGAGCCACTCAGCGTGGCGTCCCACCCGACGGAGGGTTTGTCGATGACCTGCCCCTCCACGAGGAACTCCACCCCGCGGTTCACGACCGCACCCAGATTCTCGAACCGCGTGATGTTCCCCGAGCCCACGGACGGAGCCACCGTCCGCGCGATGAGGGCATCCTTGGTGCGCTTGTTGTAGTACGTGAAATCGACGTGCAGCCGGTTCGTTAGGAGCGTCGCCTCGCTGCCCACCTCGATCTCGCGCGCCCGCTCGGGTTTCAGATTCGGGTTGCCGATCGCGCTGTCCACGAGGCTGGCGACGTCCGCGTTGTCCGCATTGGCGGCTTTCGGCGCGAAGAACTTCAACGCATCAGTCGTCCCCGGGTGATTACCCGAGAATCCGAGCGCGCCGCGCAGCCGCACGCTGTTCAGCCATGACCACCTGGGGAAGAACGGCTCGTCGGAAACGACCCACGAAACGCTCGCCTTGGGGTAGTACACCGCCTTGTAGTTCACTCCGAAGGCGCTGTTGTCATCGGCGCGTAACGCGGCGGTCACGAACAACCGGTCCCGAAACCCGACCTGCTGCTGTACGAACGCGCCAACGGTCTTCGTCTCCATGCGAGATGAGCCCACCAACGGCACCGCTCCCGCACCGACCTGCGTCGCACCCGGCGGGAGGTTGTACGAAAACGCGCCGTTGCGGTCGAGGATGCTCTTGAAGTACTGGCCGCCAACCGTGGTCTTGGAGACGACCGTGGGGCTGAGCTGAAACGTCGCGGTCGCGTCGGCATTCAACGTGTAATCGAAGAAAAACGAGCGGTTGTCCCTCTTGTTGCCCGTGATCGCCACGGAGTCAATCGGCGCGCACTCGTCACGACGGCACAGGTCCGCGTCCACCCGGCCCGTATAGTCGATCCCCCCGACGAGGCGGCCGGCGAGCCAATTGCTGGGCCGCCAGTCGAGGGTCCCACTCCCGATGAACCGGTTGATGTCCTGGTTCACGGTCTCGGAGAAGAACTGATCCGGCGTGTATAGCCGGTAGCCGAACCGGCCGTTGTCCTTGTTCCCGGGTCCACCGAAACCGTTCGACAGGAGACCGGTCGTGTTGTTGTCGGTCTGCGGCAGCCGCTGCGTGCTCGTGATGAACGAGGTGGAGATGGCTGCGTCGAGCCGGGGTGACAGGCTCGCGTTCACGTTGGCCCGCAGGCTGGCATGCTTGCGCGCATTGGGGCGATACTGCTCGTAGGGCACCTCGGTGATCTGTCGCGCGGTCGTGAGCTTGCTGTAAAACACGGGTGGAATGCGCAGGAGCCCGATCTCGTCGGCCCAATCGCCCGAGAAGAAATACCGGGACGCGTCCGATCCTCCTGACACTTGCACACCCACCTGTCCCGTATAGCCGGTCCCCAGCGCCGACGCGTCCGGGTCCTCGAAAAGGTTGAAGGCGGTGACGCTGTCCTGTCGACAGAACTGCGGGTCGCTGGACGCGCGGACCGTCTGCGTCAGGATGCACTGCACACCGTTCGTCGGCGTCGAATTGGTCGACGCCGTCGCCCCTGTGCGCCAACCGCGGTAGGCCGTGGGCCAGGTATTGTAGTCCTTGATGATTCCCGCCTCCGTGTAGACGGACCACCGCGCCGGGCCCGGCCGCCCGCGCTTGGTCTTGATGACGATCACGCCATTGGCCGCATCGGTGCCGTACAGGGTGGACGCCGAGGGGCCCCGTACCACTTCGAACGATTCGATTTCGTCGGGATTGATGTCGTTGACGCGTGAAGGAAGCGTTCCGCCGATGCCGATACTCGACGAGCCCACCGCACTCTCCATCCTGATCCCATCGATGATGTAGACCGGCTCGTTGGAGAGCGACAGCGACGTCGTACCGCGGATCCGCACGCGCCCTCCGCCGCCGGTGAGCGGGCTCGGCAGCACTTGCACACCGGCCACCTTGGCGACCAGGAGGTCGTTCATGTTGGTGATGGGTCGGGTCGCGACCAGACTATCTGCCCGAATCGACGTGATCGCGTTGCCGACCTCCTTCTTCGCCTGATCCCCCGTGGTGGTCACGACCACTTCCTCGAGCGAATACGGGGCGAGCGCCAAGGCGAGGTCTACGACGGCGGTCTCTCCCGCACTCACTGTGATCGGGCGCGACGCCGCGCCGAACCCGACGGCGCTCGCACGCACAGTCGCCTGGCCCACGGGCACGCGCGATAGCGTGAAGCGGCCGTCGGCATTGGTCTGCGTGATGAGTGACGTTCCCACGACGGTGATCCGCGCGCCGGCGAGGGGCTGGCCCGAGGCTTGGTCGGTGACACGGCCCCCAACGGTGCCCTGGGCTTGCAAGGTGGACGGAAGCCAACCCGCGAGCCCTCCCATGACCGCGACGGCCAGCACCGCGTGCCGGATGGCGGAGCGCAGACGATTGAGCGACATGTGACCCTCCCGGTGTTGCGTCGACGCCACGGATGCGACGCACACAGGGCGCGATACCGCAAGGGGTACCACGCCTGCATGACGTGATCACGACTTGTATGACGATGACTTCTCGCGCGAGCCACCCCGACGGCAGGATGAGGCGAACACGCACGGCAACAGCCGAAAAGGAACCGGGCGCGGCCCGGGAAGACGGTTCCCGAAACGCGCCCAGTTAGCTCTGCAGATACTGCGCCATTCTGAAACAAAGCGGGCCCCAGCAGTGGCGTGGCGCCCGCGCAACACCTACTTCGAGAAGTCCACCTTCGGCGTCTGCGCCGCCCCGGGCGTTTGGAGCTCGAAATATTCCCGCGGTCCCTTCCCGATCGCCTTGGCCGTGAGGACCTGCGGGAACCGGCGGATGTAGGCGTTGTACCGGTTCACCGTGTCGTTGTAGTCCTGTCGCGCGACGGCGATCCGATTCTCCGTGCCCTCGAGCTGATCCTGCAAGGCCCGGAAATTCTCGTTGGACTTGAGCTGCGGATAGTTCTCCGCGATGGCGAGGAGGCGGCCCAACGGGGCCGTCAGCGCCGCGTTCGCTTGCGCCATCTCCTGCAGGTTACCGCCCTGCACGGCGCCGGCGAGCTTGGCCCGCGCCTCCGACACCTCGCCGAATACGGTCTGCTCCTGCTTGGCGTACCCCTTCACCGTCTCGACCAGATTGGGCACGAGATCGGCGCGGCGCTGCAGCTGCACTTTGATCTGCGACCCGGCGGCGTTCACCTGCTCGTCATACGTTTGAATCGTGTTGTAGCCACAACCGGCCGCGAATACCAAGCCGGCGATTAGAACGGAGCGCTTCAGGGCGTACACGAGATCCTCTCTCTAGGACAGACGGTTCACATAGTCGGCGGCGCGGGCCACCGCCGCGAGATACGCGGGCACCAGGGGATCGCCGGCGCTTCCGAGCTTGAGCGCCGGGCCGCCGCTCGCATGCCGTACCAGCGGTACGAGGCCGTCGCCAGGGAAGCCCACGAGGGCCGCCGCGCTCTGCACCAGCTCCTCGTGACTGGCGGGCACCGGGCGGCCGGCGAGCCGCAGCACCGCTCGGAGCATCGTGAAGAACCCCGCGGCGCTCCCTACGATCACCCGCGACAGCTGTTTCGGCTCGCCCCGCAACGCGGCATACGCCTGGCGCAGCCGGACGAGCTTCTCCATGAGCTCGCGCTCGACCTGGCGTCGGAGGTCGGCGCGGTCGGTGCGCACCCCCGGCCACGGGTCGCGGCCCGCGAGAATACGGTGGTGTTGCCGCATGTCTTCGTACTCGATCGGGAACGCATCGGCCGAAGCCCGCCACTCGGGCTCGGTGAAGATCAAGGGTGCGGAGTGCCCGGCGCGGCGCCAGTCGCGGAGCGCGGGTGCGAGCGCCGCGAACAGCGCTTCGTCCACCGCGTCGCAGATGAGGAGCGTGTTCACGTCCGAGCGGTCCGGCATGTGTGTCCCCCGTGCGGCGGAGCCGTACAGCACGAGGGAGACCAGGCGCGGACCCAGCGCGCGCGCCACCGCATCCGCGAAGCTGTCGACCGTCGGTTTCGAGGCCATCCGCAAATATCCTCCGATCCTGCCCCGGGTCCTCACCCCTTTGATCCCCTCTCCCTTCGGGAGAGGGGAAACTCCGTGACGACCGCCGTGCCCCCTCTCCCAAAGGGAGAGCGGGACAGGGGGTGAGGACTAGAATCGCCCTCCCGCGCCGCCGCCCGAGAACCCGCCGCCACCGCCGAAGCCACCGAAGCCCCCTCCCCCTCCCCCTCCACCGCCGCCCCAGCCTCCACCAAACCCGCCGCCTCCCCAACCACCACCGCGCCCGAAGCCCCCGAAGTAGAACGGCAAGAGCAGGATCCTGCCGCGACTCAATAGGATCAGCAGGATCACCGCTGCGATGATCCACCCGACAGGAATGGGGAGCTCCCGCGCGGGCTGCTGCGCCGGCGGCGTCTCCCCCGACAACGTTACACCAAATTCGCGCGCAAACGCCGCGGCCACGAGCCCCACGGCGTGGACCAGCCCACCCGAGTAATCCTCACGGCCCAATTCCGGAGCCACCGCATCCCTGATTCGGCCGGCCGCCGCGTCCGTCAGAAACCCTTCCGCCCCTTTGCCGGTCGCGATGAAGAACCATCCCGTTCCGGGCCGGTGATCCTTCCGGGGCACGAGCAGGACGATCACACCGAGGTTGCGTGCGGGATCGCCGGCCGGCGCGCCGAGACCCACCTTCCAGTCCCGCCCGATCTGGAGCGCCACGTCGCTCGCGGCCCGGTCGCCGATGTCGGCGAGCGTCACGACGACGATCTCGCCGCGCGTTTTCTCCCGCACGTCCGCGATGACGCTCTCGATGCGCGCGACCGCCGTCGGGTCGAGCACTCCGGCGAAATCGTTGACATAGCCACGCGGCGGCGGGATCTGGATCTGCACAAGCAGAAGTAGCGGCGTGAGTTGCAGCATGGTGGCGCAAGATAGCGTGGTGAGTGTGCTACCGGTACGGCCGCGCTCCCCTTGACCGCGCTCGGCATGAGCGCGAACCTTTCGTCACCTCTCGCGGGGAGGCCCTCCTGGGCATCCGCTCCCACCGCTTCCTGGCTGCCTCGCTCCTGCTCTCGCTGTCGTGCGCCGTGCACGGGACTCGTAACGTGCCGAGCGATAACGGCGACCGGATACTCATCACCGCGGACCAAATCGAGCGCTCCGGGAGCACCACGGCGTGGGAGGTGCTGAGAAAGCTGGCGCCGCAGCTCACGTACGGGGAACGGAAAGACGGTCAACCTTCCAAGCTCGAGCGGCGCGGCCAATCGAGCTTCATCCTGAGTGATGCCCCCCTCGTGTTTCTCGACGGCGTGCGACTGCCGGATTTTCGTACCCTCCAGCAGCTCTCCGCGTCGACCATCGAGAGCATTGAGGTCTTGAACGGCATCGACGGGACGACCTACTACGGATCCAATGCCGTGAGCGGCGTCATTCTGATTCGCACGAAGAACGGGACCTGAACAGAGAACGGGGGGATCACGAGAGATCCCCCCGTGCGTTCGTCACCTGCCCGAATCTACGGGTTGCGATCCAGACACTGCTGGAAGTTCGGGTTGTTTTGCTCGTCGATCGGAACCGGGAAGTTCACGTCGGTCGCGTATACCAACCCCTGCTTGAAGTAGGAGCCGGTCGGGAATACCGATTCCGTCGCCCGCCCATACTGCCGGATCAGGCGCCGAAGGTCCGAGAGGCGGTGCGCCGTGAGCCACAGCCACCGCGCGCGCTCGGCGAACAAGGTGTCAACCCCACTCCCCGTCCCGCTGAGTGCCGCCATGGGCGCCACCGGCGTGGGCGGCGTGGACGGACTGGCCGGAACACCCGCCAGGATATAGGACGGCGGTGCGGCGCGCAGGGCATTCAGAATCGTGTACATGCCGGCCGTATCCCCGGCCTGGAGCGCCGCCTCGGCCTGAATCAGACGCGCCTCGAGGCCGGTCGCCACCGTGACCGAAGCCTTCTCGTCCACGTAGCGGAGCTGATTATACTGCGGGGTCTTGTTGTCGAACCCTACGCTGTCGCTCGTTCCCAAGATCCGGTAAATCGGCGTGCGAGGATCGACGACGGACCGATAGGGAAGGCCGCTGCCACCCTCTCCATCCGCCATCCCGTAGCGCTTGAAGACGCGGCTGCCCTTGTACACGCCATTGTTTTGTCGCGTCGTGTTGAGGTCGTGGGTGACCACGTAGGAGAATGTCGTCGCCACGGTCGCCGCAGCCATGTTGGCCGTGGCGAACTGCCCCAGATCGAGGTTGGCACGCGCGAGGCCGACGCTCGGAAGACTCATCGCAGCCCGCCGCGCGGCTATCTTGGGCGCGCGGGCCGCCGGCGTCGCGCCGCTGGTGTCAAGCGCAGCGGCCGCCAGCAAGCTCTGGTTGAACCGGTTGATCGCGGTGTCCAGAAGCTCGGCGGTCTTGAGCGGCTGGCCGAACACCAGGTTCCCGCTCGCGTCCACGTTGCTGACCGGAACGCCCGAGCAGTAGTTCTCAGCAAGCAGGACGTAGGTGAAGCCCGCCAGGCTCAACATCTCCGATAGGCCCGCGTCCTTTGTCGTATCCGGCGAGAGCGCCCGAAAGTTGGCCGCGGCGACTTCCGCCGACCGCCGGGCCTTCGAGAGGTTCCGGAACACGTTGGCCATCGTGGCGCCGTTGATCTCGACAAAGCGGCGATCGACGTTGATGCGATCAGGGAACGTCTCCGTATTGATGAGCTCGTCGGAGAGGAGGCCGGACGTGAGAATCTGCCCTTCCGTGGTGCCCGACGAGCCCTGCGCTCCGGAGGCGCTGTAGCTCATCGTAAAGTCGCCGATGGCGCCCGCCCGGATGGTGGGAAGCGCCGACGGGCTCTGGAGGTTTCCGGGTTGAATGATGTCGGGCTGAGTGACGTCAAGCGTGTGGCACGCCGTCACCACCAGGGCGCAAGCCGCGCAGAATGCGATGGCCCTGACGAGGCGAGCCCGCTGAAGCGTATGAGTCGTCATGGCTCGATGCCTCGGGTCAGAAGGTGACGTTCAAGCGCGCCAGGAAATACCGTACCGGCGGCTGCGTGAGGAAGTCAGCCGTGGTGAAGTTGGCCTGGCCGGCTTCGTTCAGCTCGGGGTCGAACCCCGTGTAATTGGTCCATGTCGCGAGGTTGCGGCCCGACAGCGTCAGGCTCAGCGCGGTGCCGCCGATTCTCTTGGCC
>Ga0209801_1002795_pt1 | contig 10118 bp, 8 predicted proteins | sample GraSoiAngelo_127_FD_185884 | JGI IMG/M metagenome (GOLD analysis project Ga0209801, IMG submission 185884) | Grasslands soil microbial communities from the Angelo Coastal Reserve, California, USA - 14_0927_09_40cm (SPAdes) (version 2) | ecosystem: Environmental > Terrestrial > Soil > Grasslands ... | reverse complement strand
CGTCTCGACCGAGGGTTCCAGATTTCGGGTATATTGGGCGCCATGGCCCAGGCCTATCGCGAGCTGCTGGATACGTTTGGCCGCGCGTGGGAGCGCGGCGCCGTGGATGAGATCGCCTCCGTCTTCGCCCCCGATGCCGTGTTTCTCGAAACCCCGTTCAGCGCCAAGAGCACCGGCATCGACGCGATCCGCGCGTATTGGCAGGACGTTCCCCAGAACCAGGCCGACGTGACCTTCAAGTCCGGAGAGCTGTACGTCGCCGGCCCCTGGTTCGCCACCGAGTTTCGCTGCACCTACCGCCGGCGCCGCAGCGGCGAATGGGTGGACGCCCGTGGGGCCATCTTCTGCGAGACCAAGGACGGCAAGATTACCGAGATGCGGATGTACTGGCACAGAACCTAGATCCCCTGTCGGCTCCTGACGTACTCGAGCGCCTGCTCCATCAGCTCGGCGCTGCGCAATCCCACCCGCATCGCCTGGGCGACGGCGTCCTGTTCTTCCAGCCCCTGCTCCAGCATGAAATAAGGAATGAGACCGGCCCCGACGCGATTGCCGCTGTTGCAGTGCACGAAGGCCGGCCGCTTGCCCGCTAGCTCGCGCACGGCGTCCAACAGCCGGCCGAACGTGGCGTCGCCCACCACGCCGTGCCCCACCGGAATGCTCACGTACTCGAGGCCCGCCTGGACCACGGCATCGGGCGTCTTGAACGGGCGCGGCTCCATGGCTTCGCGGATGTCGATCACCACCTCGCATCCGGCGCGCTGCAGCGCCGCCAGATGCTCGGACGCGGGCTGCCCCCCCGTCACGATCCCGTGGATCGGCTCGCAGGCGTTGGGGACGCCGGCGATGGCGTCGAGGAGTTGGCTCATTGGAATCGCGGCGGCTAGCTTAGGCCGCTCAATCTACCTCAAGCATCGTCATGGCGTCGCCCCGCCGTCCCTCGCTCCGCGTCCATCTGAAGCCGCGGCACAAGCTGTGGCTCAACTGGGACGGTGCGTTCCTCATGGGGCCGCGCTATTTGCGCTTCCTCGACGCAGTGGACCGCAAGGGCACCATCCGCGCGGCCGGCCTCGAGGTCGGTTGGAGCTATCGCACCTGCCTGAACCGTATCCGCGCGATGGAGCGCGTGCTCGGCGCCAAGGTGCTGGCCACCACGCGCGGGGGCTCGCATCGCGGCGGCGCCAGGCTCACCCCGGAAGCCCGCCGGCTGGTGAAACTGTTCGAGCGGTGGCGACGTGAAGCGCTCCGCCTGAGCGACGTCGCATTTCGGAAGATCATGCGTCGATAGGCACCCTGTTGCCTATCGGAGCCCCGGGTGCTAGCTTGGCCGCCGTGCGCTCGGGCTCCCTCGTCCTGGTCCTCACAACGTGCGTGGCGCTGGGAGCGCCGGCGCAGACGCCCGCGTCGGTCTCGACCACACCCAAGCTCACCGGCTACGTCCAGGCCCGCTTTCAGTCGATCGGCGACTCCGCCGTCTTCTCCCTGCGGCGAGTCCGCTTGGGAGTCCAAGGGAATCTCACACCGTGGGCGAGCTACAAGGTGCAAGCTGAGCTGCGCAGTGGAGGCACGGGCGCGACCGCCGCGACGGTCGCGGCAACCGATCTCTACCTCGCTCTCACACGCCGGCTCTGGACGGCTACGATAGGTCAGTCGAAGACACCGCTCTCCGTCGAGTTCATCCGCTCGTCCACCGTGCTCGAGCTGCCGGAGCACCCCATGGCGGTGGACTCGCTCTCGCCCAACCGCGATGTCGGCGTGAAGCTCGAGTGGAACACCGCTGGGACGCTGGCGCTCCAGGGCGGCGTCTTCAACGGCGACGGGATCAACCGCGCCGCGAACCGGGACAAACGATTCCTCTACGTGGGACGCGCCGTCGTCCGCGCCGCCAAGGGCGCTTACCTGGGCGTGTCCGCCGCCGCGAAACCCGACACCACCACCTGGGACGCCGAAGCGTGGGTCGAGCGGGGCCGCGTCGCGCTGCGGGGAGAGTTCCTCGCGCGCCACCGCGCGGTCGCCGCCGTGACGACCCTGGGCTGGTACGCCCTCGGCGCCTACGCTGTGGTGCCCAGGCGGCTCCAGCTCGTCGGCCGCGTGCAGCAGTTCGATCCGAACGACCGCGCGGGCGCCGACCGCATCACCGGCTATACCGGGGGCGTGCAGTACTTCTTCTCGGGCGACGACCTGAAGTTGCAGCTCGAGTACACAATCTTCGATGAGCAGGGCCCGAGCATCGACAACAACCGGGTCATCGTGCAGATGCAGGCGAGATGGTGACACGGAGGGCGTGGAGGATGGTGGAGGTTGGTGGAGGTTGGTGGAGGTCTGCTCCGCTGCTGGTCGCAGCGATCTCCTCCACCGTCCTCCACCGTCCTCCACCAACCTCCAGAACGCAGTCTCCCGTTGTTCTCCTCGCCACCACCACGTCCACCCGCGACGCCGGGCTGCTCGACTCGCTGCTACCCGTGTTCGAGCGGCAAACCCACTACACCGTCAAGGTGATCGCCGTGGGCAGCGGGCAGGCGCTCGCGATGGGCCGCCGCGGCGACGCGGACGTGGTGCTGTCGCACGCGCCGGAGGCGGAGCGCGCGCTGGTCGATTCGGGCTACTTCGTGCGCCGTCGGATCGTGATGCACAACGAGTTCCTCATCGTCGGGCCCGCACGCGACCCGGCGGGGCTGCGCGGTCTGAGTGACCCGGTGGCGGCGTTCCGCAAGGTCGCCGAGCGGCGCGGTAGCTTCGTCTCGCGCGGCGACCAATCCGGCACGCACCAGCGCGAGCAGCTGCTCTGGAAGCGCGCGGGCTTCCCGAGCCCACCTCGAGGCGAGTGGTACATCGAGTCGGGGCAGGGGATGGGCGCCACGCTCCAGCTCGCCGACGAAAAGCACGGCTACACCCTCACCGACCGGGCCACCTACCTGACGTGGCGGGACAAGCTGCAGCTCTTCCCAATGGTCGAGGGCGATTCTCTGCTGTACAACGTGTACCACGTGTTGGAGCTCAACCCGAAGAACGCGTCCCGCATCAATGTCGTCGGCGGTAAGGCACTGGCCGACTTCCTGGTCGCTCCCGAGACCCAGCGACTGATCGGGGAATACGGCAAGAGCCGTTTCGGCCAGAGCCTGTTCGTACCGGATGCGGGGAAGGAGCCGTCTCGATAGGAGACAACGCCTGTCTCCCAGGGGGGTCACAGCCGCACAGCGCTTAACAGCTTTGGGGCGCGGACGGTCCATCTACAACCGGCATGGTTCTTGATCTACTAGGCCGGCTAGGTATATAGAGGATAGCCCCATGATGCTCCCACTGCTGCTCTCGCTCGTCGTTTCCGTGACCGACGATCCGCCGGTCAAAGTCTGGCTCAATCACGACAACTATTTCCAGCGCGGCGACAAGGCCCGGGTCAACGTGCGGTTGGCCGACGACGGCTATCTGCTCGTGCTTCGCGCCGACGCCGAGGGGCGCGTGCGGGTGCTGTTCCCGCTCGACCCGTCGAACGACAACTTCACGCGCGGCCACGAGACCATCGAAGTGCGCGGCCGGGGCGACCGCGAAGCGTTCTTCGTGGACGACCGCGAGGGCTCGGGGTTGGTGCTCGCCGCCCGGTCCAGCACACCGTTCAAGTTCGACGAGTTCGTGCGCGGCGATCATTGGGACTACCGCGTGCTCGACGCGCGCCAGGCGGGCGACGACAAGGAAGCCGCGCTGGTCGACATGGTGCAGCGCATGACGCCCGATGGCCACTTCGACTACGACGCCGTCACATACGTGGTCGCGTCGGCGCGGGCGTACTACGACTCGTACTATCCCCAGTACGCGGTGAATTTCGGCTACGGCTGGGGCAGGCCGTATGGCTACCGCTACGCGGCGCTGTACAGCACGTGCTACGATCCGTTCTTTTACGATCCGTTCCTGTGCTACGATCCGATCTTCTCCCGGCCCTACGGCTTTTACGGCTACGGGTTCTACGGGTATGGGTATCGGCCGTACTACGGCGGTAGGTACTCGTTCTCCAACCGTCCGCGCAACCTGTTCATCAACCGCGTACGCAACGGCACGGGCGTGCAGATGTACTTCAAGGACCGGCTCGGCTCCAACGCCGCAGCGAGCGGGGTAGGCCCGAGGTTCCGCGTGCCCGACGGCGCGCTGGTCGCCCGGCGGCGCCCCGACGCGACGCCCGTGCGCGAGCGCGACGCGATGCAGCGTGACCGCGGCGATCGAGTGTCGTTCCCGGTGCGAGACCGTGGTGCGGTGCGCGATGGCGGTGGGGTGCGCGATGGCGGCGACCGTCCAGACCGCTCTCAGCCCACGGCGCGCGAGCCCGATCGGCGGGGCGCGAGTGGCGGGAGCGGCGGGGGCCGCGATCGTGACGCCGGGCGGGCCGCTCCGGAGCGGCGCGGCGGCGGCGGTGGTGGTGGGGGCGGTGGGTGGAGTGCCCCGCGTGCGCCAAGCGGTGGTGACCGCGGCGGCCGGGCGGCTCCCAGCAGCCGGGGAAGGGGGGGGGGGGGGGGGGGGGGGGGGGGGAACCACGGCAACAGCGGCGGAGGGTCGCGCCGCCGGCCGTAACGAAAGCATCGGCTCGGTAGCTGTTGGGGCGGAACGGAAGGTGTAGGGGCGCAGCATGCTGCGCCCCTACGTTTTTCCGTGCAGATTCTCCGGCCGTATGACCGATCTCAAACGTTCGCTTCGACTCACCGACGGATTGGCCATGGTGGTTGGGATGACCGTCGGGGCCGGGATCTTCCGCACGCCCGGCATCGTGGCCGCGCGACTCGGCCGCCCGGGGCTCACCTTCGTGGTTTGGGTGTTGGGCGCCGGGCTCGCGTTCCTCGGCGCGCTCTGCTTTGCCGAGCTCACCACGCGCCAGCCACGCGCCGCCGGCAAGTACGCCTTCGTGCGCGAGGCGTTCGGCACCCGCGCCGGCTTCGTCGTCGGCTGGGTCGAGGCCCTGGGCACCAACGGCGTGGCGATAGCCGCGATCGGCGTGGCCGGGGGGGAGTTCCTCGTGCGCCTGCTCGGTTGGCCGCCCGCGCGCATCGCGCCGCTGGGCGCGGGGTTGGTCGCGCTGTTCACGGGCATCAACCTGGTGGGCGTCGCGTCGGGACGGTGGGTGCAGAACGTAGTGACGGCGGCCAAGCTGCTGGCGCTGGGTGGCGTGGTGGTGATCGCGTTCGCGCGGGGGACGGGGGCGGGCTGGCACGGCGCGCTGCCCGGGGCGCCGGTTGGGTTGGGTGTGTGGGTCGCGATCGCACTGGCGGCACATCCGGTCATCTGGACCTACTACGGCTACCCCGATCTGGCGAAGATCGCCGGAGAGGTGGTGGACCCGAGCCGCACGCTGCCCCGCATCCTGTTGGGCGGGCTCGCCGCCACCGCGGTTCTCTATCTCGCGCTCAACGCCGCGTTCCTCCAGGTGCTGCCACTCGAGCGGATCGCGGCGTCGAACCTCGTGGCCGCGGACGTCATGGACACGCTCGTCGGAGCGCGGGGTGGCGCGCTCGTGGCCGGGCTGGCACTGCTGGTGGTGCTCGCGTCCCTGAACGGCAACGTGTTCGTGACGCCGCGCGTGCTGTTCGGCCTGGCGCGCGATGGCCTCGCACCCGGCGCCCTCGCCCGGGTCAATGCTGGCGGCACGCCGTGGGTGGCGATGCTCGCCATCGGCGTCTTCGCGATCGCCCTCGCCGCCACGGGGACGTTCGAGCTGCTGCTGGGCTTGGCCATCGTGCAGGTCCTGGTGATCGACTCCTGGGCCGTGATCGGCCTGTTCCGGCTGCGGGGGCGCGACGGGCCGGCGCCGTTCAGCGTGCCGGGCTATCCGTGGCTGCCGCTCCTGTTCGTCGCCGTGTACGCGGCGCTGTTCGCGGGGACGGTGCGAGCGCAGCCCAGGCTCGTCGCCGGCGCGCTGGCAATGCTGGGCGTGGCGTACGCACTGAGTTGGATCGTGAAAACCGATCGGGCGGCACCGGTCGCGGAGTGATCCGTGGGCTAAAACCCCGGCTCGGCCCAACGTGCGCCCTTAAGGGCGCGCTCCCGGCCGAGCCCGCCCTTTAGGGCAGGGACGAACGCGACGCTCATCCCGAATGCCTATTCCCGCCTATCTTTCCCCCATGCCCCGCCTCGCGATCGCGCAGCTCCGCCCCACTAAGGGTGATTACGGCGCCAATCTGCAGAAGATCGGCGGCGTGCTGGCGCAGATCGCGAAGCTCGATCCGCCGGCGGACCTGGTGGTGTTTCCCGAGACCGCGACGTCCGGCTACTTCGTCGAAGGGGGCGTGCGGGACGTGGCCGTCACGGCGGGGACACTGTTCCGCGATCTCACGGTTGAGCACGAGGCCGCGGGAGCCCCGCCCGTAGACGTTGCGATCGGGTTCTACGAGGTCTTCCAGAACCACTTTTACAACTCTTGTCTTTACGCATCCCTCGGCAACGCCGCACCCGGTATCCGGCAGGTGCACCGCAAGGTGTTCCTCCCGACCTACGGCGTGTTCGACGAGGAGCGCTTCGTGGATCGCGGCCGTGAGATCCGCGCGTTCGACACGCGCTGGGGGCGGGCGGCGATCCTGATCTGCGAGGACGCGTGGCACTCGCTCTCGGGCACGATCGCCGCACTCCAGGGGGCCCAGCTCGTGATCGTGCCGAGCGCGTCGCCGGCACGCGGCACGGGGATGGACGAGGAAGGCATCCGGCTGCCGGCGAGCGTGGTGCGGTGGGAGCGCATCCTGCGCGGCATGGCGGACGAGCACGGCGTGTGGGTGGCGTTCGCGAGCCTCGTGGGGTTCGAGGGCGGGAAGGGGTTCCCCGGAGGCTCGGTGGTGGTGAGCCCGGCCGGTGACATCGTGCTGCGCGGGCCGCTGTTCGAGGAAGCGGTGCTGACCTACGATGTCGACTTCGAGGAGATCACGCGGGCGCGAGCGGAGGCGCCGCTGCTAGCGGATCTCGAAGTCAATCTGCCGCATCTCATCAAGAGTCTGGGGAGCGGGGAGCGGGGAGCAGGGAGCAGGAAGCGCAAGCGGAGCGTCGTGCAGTTTGATCCAGCCACCAACGGTACCGCTCCCCGCTCCCCGCTCCCTGCTCCCAAGATTCACGTAGTCGGGAGGGGTGTCGAGGAGGGAGATCCGCTCGCCATCGACCCCGACCTGGCGCGTCGGTGGCTGACGAGCTTTCTCAAGGACGAGGTCGTCCGCCGTCGCGGGTTCACCAAGGGGATCGTGGGGCTCTCGGGCGGCGTGGACTCGTCGCTCACCGCGTTCCTCGCCGTCGAAGCGCTCGGCAAGGAGAACGTGATCGGCGTGCGGATGCCGTATCGGACGTCTTCTCCGGAGAGCCTCGACCACGCGCTGCTCGTGATCCAGACGCTCGGGATCCAGGCGGTCACCATCGACATCACCGCGGCGGTGAACGGCTACCTCGCCCAGGTGGAGCAGAACGGGGACGTCGATCCCACGCGCCGCGGCAACGTGATGGCGCGGGAGCGCATGATTGTGTTGTTCGACCTGTCGGCGAAATACAAAGCCCTGCCGATCGGGACGAGCAACAAATCGGAGCGGTTGCTCGGCTATTTCACCTGGCACGCCGACGACACGCCGCCCGTGAACCCACTGGGCGATCTGTTCAAGACGCAGGTGCGCGCCCTGGCGCGCCACGTGGGGGTGCCCGAGGTGATCCTGCGGAAGCCGCCCACGCCCGACCTCGTGCCCGGGCAGACGACCGAAGGAGACTTCGGCATCAGCTACGACAAGGTCGACCGCATTCTCTACTATCTGATCCGCGGCATGAAGCCGGCGGAGGTGGTGGCGCGCGGCTTCACACCGGAGGAAGTGGCGAAGGTCGCGGGGCGGCTGGAATCGACCCATTGGAAGCGCCGCCTCCCCACCGTGGCGATGATGTCCCAGACGGCGATCGGCGAGTTCTACCTGCGACCGGTGGACTACTGATGCAGCCCAAGCATCCGCGCGATTCCGAAACGATCATGTCCGAGCTGATGATGCCGCAGCACGCGAACATCCTGGGCAACGTGTTCGGGGGTGTGGTCCTGTCGCTCGTGGACCGGGTGGCCGCCGTGGCCGCGATCCGCCACGCCTCGAAGCCGTGCGTCACGGTGTCGGTCGACAAAGTGGACTTCAAGGAGCCGATCCACGTGGGCGAGCTCTTGACCGCGTATGCCCGCGTCAACTTCGCGGGCCGCACGTCGATGGAAGTGGGCGTCAAGATCATCGCCGAGAACGTGCTTACGGGTGGGCGGCGGCACACCAATTCCTGCTACGTGACGTACGTGGCGCTCGACGAGCAGGGCGTGCCGACGCAGGTACCGCCGATCGTGCCCGAGACGGCGGACGAGAAGCGGCGGTATGACCGGGCGTCGAAGCGGCGCGCGACGAGGGTGATGGACCGGAGATTCAACACGGGCGCCGGGGAATGACCTATTGCGGATTGCGGATTTCGGATTGTGGATTCGACGATCGTTCATCCAATCGACAATCCGCAATCGACAATCCGCAATGACAAGGGTGGTGGCGGTCTTTGGGGGGGGAGGGGCGAAGTCGGTAGCACATGCAGGGGCTTGGCGCGCCCTCCTCGAAGCCGATCTCCGGCCCTCCCACATCGTCGGCACCTCGATGGGCGCGGTGATGGGCGCGGCGTTCGCCGCGGGGTCGAGCTACGACCGGCTCGTCGGGATCGCGCTCTCGCTCCACAGGAACGACTTCGCCGCCCTCGACGCCTGGGCGCTCGCGAAGGGCGTGTTCGCCCGCAGCACCTTGAAGCCCGAGCCCTTGAAGCGCACGATTGCGCGTCTCGTTCCCGCCACGCGCTTCGCCGAGCTGCAGATCCCCTTCACGGTCACGACGACGGACCTCGATTCCGGAGAGCTGGTGTTATTCGGCGCACCGGTTGGGATGTCCGTGTGGGGCGACGTAGGGGCGCAGCATGCTGCGCCCCTACACCGCGCTAACACAGCGACCGTGCACCTGGGTGATACAGCCCCCCTGGTCGACGTGCTCTACGCCTCCTGCGCCCTCCCCCTCTACTTCCCGCCTGCCGTGATCAACGGCCGACGACTGGGTGACGGGGGCTTGAGGGCGGTGCTGCCGCTCGACGTGGCGCGGCGGATCCCGGCGGATCTGGTGGTAGCGGTGGACGTGGGCCCCGGGTTCGACGAGCCGCCGGCCACGAAACAGGCGGGCATCCCGCCGCTCGTGCGGGCGCACGGCGAGGCGATCCGCGTCATGATGGCGGCGCAGACGGAGCGCGCCATCGCGGCGTGGCCGAAAGACGCGCCCCGGCTGGTAGTGGTGCGGGCCGTGGCCGAGCGGGAGGCGACATTCGCGGTGGACGGCGCCGAGCGCTACCTCGACGCGGGGTACCAGAAAACCCGCGCGGCGCTCGCCTAGGCCGCCCGGTAGCGCGGCAGCGTGCGCCGTACGGCCCCCGGCAGGATGCGCAGCAGGGCCGCCTCCACCGCGGCTTCGCGGCTGCGGTACCAGACGCCCGCCGCGATGATCGCGATGCCCAGCGCGGTCAGCGCCGCCGGGAACAGCAAGGACTTCCTGAACACGTCGAACGCCAGGTGACCGAGGTAGGAGTACACGCCGATCGCCCCGAACACCATGAAGGTCTTCCGCTGCAGCAGCACGGCCACGAGCATGAGCCCGAGGTTGATGAGGCAGTACGTGATGCTCCCTACCCCGTCATAGGTCAGCGCGCCCCAGAACGCGACGAGACCAAACAAGTACAGCCAGAACGCGTAGTCCTGGTCGGTGCGACGGTCGAGCAGATAGGTCACGCCCAGCACCGTGGCGCCGAACAGCAGTGTGATCAGCTGCTTCTGCTCGAAGGCGACGAGGCCGTGCGACCCGATGAGCAGGGCGGCCAAGTCGAGCGACAGAAACCACAACGCGAAGGCCAGGGGGAACGTCAGGAACGGAAACGGCCGCAGCTTCAGGGCCGCCGCGGCCGCCACGATGGTGGCCGCCTCCATGACGACCCAGCTGCCGCTGATTTGCGGGTAATACTCCTGATAGCTCGCCCGCGCTTCCCGCGGCCACCATCCCAGCGCGTATTGGATCCCGAACACCGCGAGCGGCGTCATCCAGACCGCGAGGGTGAACAGCAGCCCGCCGGGCTGC
>Ga0209801_1002793_pt1 | contig 10124 bp, 9 predicted proteins | sample GraSoiAngelo_127_FD_185884 | JGI IMG/M metagenome (GOLD analysis project Ga0209801, IMG submission 185884) | Grasslands soil microbial communities from the Angelo Coastal Reserve, California, USA - 14_0927_09_40cm (SPAdes) (version 2) | ecosystem: Environmental > Terrestrial > Soil > Grasslands ... | reverse complement strand
CGAGCGGGATCTCGCCGACCTCGTCGAGGAACAGCGTGCCGCCGTCGGCCACTTGGAAGCGGCCGATCTTCTGGGCGATGGCGCCGGTGAAGGCGCCCCGCTCGTGCCCGAAGAGCTCGCTCTCGAGGAGACCGGACGGAATCGCGGCGCAGTTGAGCTTCACGAACGTGCGGTCGCGGCGGTGGCTTCGGTCGTGGATGGCCCGCGCGAGCAGCTCCTTGCCCGTCCCCGTTTCGCCGAGAAGCAGGACCGTCGAATCGGTCGGTGCGACGATCTCCACCTGCTGGAGCGTCCGGTGCAGCGCGGGACTGTCGCCGACGATGTGCTCGAACGATTGCTCGCTCCGAATCTCGCTCTCGAGGTACAGGCGTTCCTCGGCGAGCTTGTCCTTGAGTCGCGCGATCTCCCGGAACGCCATGGCATTCTCGATCGCGACGGCCACGAGCTTCGCCACCTCGCCCATGAACTGGACCTCGGCGTCGGTGTACGTCGCGTGGTCGCGCCGCGCGAATCCGAGTGTGCCGAGTCGCGTGTGAATGGTCGTGAGGGGGAGGACGCAGAAGCTTGCGATACCGTCTTTACGGATCACCGCCATTCTCTCGGGCCATCGCGTTTCAGCACCGGTGTCCGGCACGATGAGCGGCTGCTGCGAGTCGATCACCATCGCGTGCGGCGTCTCCGTCGCGACCTCCTCCTCGCGGGGCACGAGCGCGGTGCTGCCGGTCTCCAGCCTCGCGGCCCGCACGACGCCGCGCTCGGGGTCGTAGAGCACGACGCCGATGAAGTCGAACCGCACGACCCGCTGCAGCTCGGCCGCCAGGCGGCCGAAGAGCTCCTCGGGCTCTCGACACGAGCTGATCGATTCGGCGACGGACAGCAGCGCCTGGAATCGCGCCGCCAGGGTGGTGCCCCCCGTGGATGCGATGGCGTCTGACTCGGACGAGAGCTCGTCGTTCTTCGCCATTCTCAGCGACGATACGCCGTCCGCTCGCGGGACGGGCGATGCCATCTGACGAATAGTGGACCAGGCGTGCCCAGTCGAGCGGAGTGGCGCTTCCGATCCGCCCGAGCCTGTGAAGTCCCGTGGCATACGCGGCGACTAGCGGGCGCGCCGATCGCGGGTCGACCGTTCTACGATGTCGTCAAGGATGACGGCGGCGAGGCAGTCGCCGGCGACGATCTCGACGCCGTCGCGGTACATCTCGGCAAGCAGCACCTTTCCGGCCGGATCGACGAAACGGACGTCCGCAAGCTCGACCCGGATCGGGACTCCAGGCTCTGCCTCTCGGATCCGCCGCCACGCCCGCCGGAGCTCTCTGACCCATTCGTCCTTGAGCGTACCCTCCAACCGCAGCATCCAAGTCGCCCGGCCGTCCGCGGTCATGTACAGGATGTCGGTGATGCGCAGCATCGGTTTCAGTCCCTCGCAACCGCCGTGCCGGCGAATGCCGAGGGGCTTGGACCATGGCCGCCGCGCGAAGTCCTGTGAGGATAGTGGCCGGTGCCGAATACATCGGCACGGTTGCCGAGTTCGGCATCCGAGTCGCAGGATGGCCTTCAGCTCTCGGGCCTTGCTAGGGCGGCACGCTGCTTGCGGAGACGATTGTCTAATCGTCGAAGCGAGTATCTGCAGGAAGGAGGGGCATCATGAGCGAGCTGAAGGGCAAGGTGGCGGTCGTGACCGGCGCGTCGAAGGGCATCGGCGCCGGGATCGCGAAGGAGCTGGCCGCCGCGGGCGCCGCGGTGGTCGTGAACTATGTGTCGAGCAAGGCGGGCGCCGAGCGCGTCGTCGCCGAGATCGCGGAGACCGGCGGCACGGCGATCGCCGTCCAGGGTGACGTCTCGAAGGCGAGCGACGTCCGGCGGCTCTTCGCGGAGACGAGGAAGGCGTTCGGGAGACTCGACGTGCTCGTGAACAACGCCGGGGTGTTCCACTTCCAGCCGTTGGAGGAGGTCACGGAGGCCGAGTACCGCTGGCACTTCGACACGAACGTCCTCGGCCCGCTTCTCGCGACCCAGGAGGCGGTCAAGCACTTCGGGCCGTCGGGCGGGACCGTCATCAACATCGGCTCGATCGCGAGCACGAAGCCGGCGGCGGCGTTGGTCGTCTACTCGGCGACGAAGGGCGCGCTCGACACCATGACCCGTGTGCTCGCGGTGGAGCTCGCGCCGAAAAACATCCGCGTCAACTCGGTGAATCCGGGCTACGTCCTCACCGAGGGCTCCGAAGCCATCGGGTTGGACGCCGCGAGCGACGCCGCGAAGCAGATGGTCGCACGCACGGCGCTCGGCCGCCCCGGCCGGCCGGACGACATCGCGCGCACCGTGGCGTTCCTCGCCTCGGACCAGTCCGGCTGGCTGACCGGCGAGCGCATCGAGGCGTCGGGCGGGTACGCATGATGAAGTTCGGCCTGTTCGGCATCAACATGGGACCGTGCAGCGACCCCGTGACGGCGGTCCGCGTCGCACAGGCGGCGGAGGCCGCCGGATTCGAGTCGGTCTGGACGGGGGAGCACATCGTCCTGCCGGACCCGGACCCGCAGGTGCCGGCCTCGCCCGTGCCGAGCGGCATCGGCCACCAATCGAGGCGCCGCCTCGCTCAGCACCTCGACCCGAAAAGCGCGCTTCTCGATCCGGCCGTCTCGCTCGCGTTCGTCGCGGCGCACACCCAGCGCGTGAAGCTCGGTACCGGGATCATCATCCTGCCGCAGCGCAATCCATTGGTCCTGGCGAAGGAGCTCGCGAGCGTCGACGTCGTCTCCGGCGGGCGCCTCATCTTCGGCCTCGGGGTCGGGTTCCTGAAGGCCGAGTTCGACGCGCTCGGCATCCCGTTCACTGACAAGGGGGAGCGCGCGATCGAGTACCTCCAGGCGATGCTCGCGATCTGGACGCAGGACAAGCCGGAGTATCACGGTCGATTCTTCGCGTTTCGCGGCGTCCAGGCGTGGCCGCGGCCCGCGCAGTCGCCCCATCCGCCGATCGTCATCGGCGGACACACGCCCGAAGCCTTCCGGCGCGCGCTCCGCCATGCGTCGGGCTGGTACGGATTCGCGCTCGATGTCGACGAGACGGCGCGCTGCGTCGCCGGTCTAGAGCAGGCGGCTCGCGATCTCGGCCGTCCGGGCGGTCTCGCAGGGTTCGAGATCAGCGTCACGCCGGCGGTCCACCTCGACGCGGACACGGTGCGCCGCTATGCCGACCTCGGCGTCGGGCGCCTGATCCCCTTCGAGGGGGGCGGGGAGACGGAGCTGCTCCACTTTGTCACCAGGACTGGCGATACCCTGATCGGTCGCTTCTGATCCGTCGACGCTCATATGTGAACGGCTGGCGTCGTGCCTGAGAACACTCGAAAGAATTTCGATCGAGGCGTCCACGTGAAGCACTGGCCGATCCCGCCCGACCCGCCGGGCAGGGACATGGTGGCCCGCTGTTTCCCCGGTGGGAAAGAGGGTATGCGGGCGGAGGGATTTGAACCCCCACGAGCGGTTAAGCTCCGCGGATTTTCTTACCGTCTACGGCTTTCGCCGCCCTGGCTCACTGCACTCGGGAGCAGAGAGGCCAGGTTTGCGGTCTGGACTATCCCTTCACCATGCCCGGGGTGAAACCCGGGGTTAGGTGCTGCCCGTCTAGTCTCTACACCTTCCCGGTTGGGTTGCGACCGGGCTTGGCTCGGGATCGCCATGTGAGAGGGTTCCCCGAATTTGGGCAGTTCTGCATCGCCCGTTTCCGGGCGAGCACTCAAGTTTTCCTCAAGTCCGCTGCGTCTGCCATTCCGCCACGCCCGCTGAGCGACGACGGTTAAGCTTGCGGAGCATACGGGGGGCGGGGGTCCTTTGCAAAAATGGGGCAGGGGGGCCCCTTCGAGAGCGGGGGAAGGGATCGATAGGGACGCCGGCATCGGCCCCCCCCTTTCTTGTGAGCGCGTTCGTGGCGGGGCGGGCGGCCCGGCGCCATTGTTGAGATGGTGGCGCGAGCCATTTTCGGAAAAGCCCAAGCCGCCGCGGACTTTTAAGTCCGTCGCGTCTGCCAGTTCCGCCATCCCGGCGTATCGGTAACTAGTCGCCTGGCGTTCGATCGCTTTCAGACCGTGGCGGGTCACGCGAGCAGCCGTGCGGGAGGACTCGACCGCGAAGGGCACAGCTTTCTCCACGAGGCCCGCCACGGCGGAGAGGAGGACCGCCTCGGGTCCCAGATCGGCCGAAGCCGGCTTCTGCCACCGTGGTCCGCACATCGAGCGGGCTTTGTAGCGCGGCGGGGCAGGGGCCGGGAAGGACGGCGACCGCGGCGACCCCCGGGCAAGCAATCGCACCGAGCCCGGCCACATCAGGAGCGGGACAACCACGACCTGAGGACGGGATTGACGGGCAGCGTGTAACTCGCTGCATTCAGGGGTGAGCCGTTCGCTACTCGCAGTCGCCGGATTGCGGGAGTGGCCGGGCGGCTTGGGGAGGGCCGGGCCTGACCCTGCCGCCCGGTCCTCTCCCTTCCCTCGCGGCCCGCCGGCACGCTGCGTCCGTGCAGAACAGGCGCAAACACCTTCGCCGAGTGAGAGCGTGCTCGTGCGGTGGCTCGCCACCGGGGTCGGCGCCCGCACCGCCGCGCCGTCGCGTCCGGGGATGCTGCCTCAGCCGCAACTCGTCTGGGCGCAGGATCTAGGACGGCCCCCGTTGCCCGATCCCGCAAGTTTCCGCGCCCGGCGCGTTGACGCGCCGGGAGGCCCATTCTGCACCAGGCGCGCAGCGGCATTCGTCCTCGGGGCGCTCTGCCTGACGCCGGGGACCGGACTGGCTGCCCCGGGTGACCCCCTCGGGCCCGACGACACGGGGTGTGCGCCCGCTAGCCGCGAGGAGCTGCGCTGCGAATCGACTCTCGCCGACGCCCTCTCCACACTCGTCGCACAGATGACGCGCTGCAAGCTGCAGCAAGCCGACAACGCCTTCCTCATCCTCTACCCGCGGTCCGGCTCGACGCAACCCCCGCGCTTCGATGAGGAGCGCTGCGCCCAGTCGCAGGCGAAGGCGCCGTTCGACCTGGCGCTCAGCCAGCTCGAAGGAGCAGGCCTCTGTCCCCCGGCGGCGCTCGTCAACGCACACGAGCTCGGGAACACCCTCATCGCCGGGCCGTTGACTCCTGGGTCACCGGGCGTGCTCAGCGGGGCGGTCTACTGCGACGCGACCTCGGGGACGCCCATCGACCCGGCGGCGAGTGCGTCCCCGGGAGACGGCGGCTTCGTGCCGAGCACCGCTCACCACCTTCGCTGCTCGGACTCGGTCGAGAAGAGCCTCGCCCTGCTGGCACGGGGTATGACCCTGTGCCATCTGAAGCTCGCACGCGCCGTCTTCGACAACCGACCGCTGGCTCACGAACCCGTTGCGCGAGGTGTTGGATACGAACACCAGCTGGCGGCATTCGTGAAGTCCATCAGGGTCTTCAGCGAGGAGGCGTGTGAGCGGCGCGCACAGGCGCGCTACGAGCGCAACGCGCGCAGGCTCACGGCACGGGGCATGTGCCCGCCATGCCTCGATCTCACGCGGCAGCTCGCGCTGCGGGACGCCACCGTCGCCACCGCCGAGCAGGAGAGCGGGCGCCTCTTCGTCTGCCCGGGGAGCACCACGTCGACCACGACTACCTCGACGACCACCACCAGCGCCACCCGCCCGCCCACCACGAACACGCAGCCCGCGCCCACCACCACCACGCGGCCGTCGACCACCTCCACTACCCCGACCAGCACCACCCGCCCGCCGACCACGAGCACGGAGCCTGCGACCACCACCACGCGGCCGCCGACCACCTCCACCACCGTCAGCACCACCACCCGCCCGCCCACCACGAGCACGCGGCCGCCGCACACCACCACCACGCGGACCACGACGAGCAGCACGACGACCAGCACGGCGTTGATTCCGTGCACCGGGCCGTTTCCCGCCTGCCTCGGCGACTGTCCCGCCGGGCTCAAGTGCAAGTCCGACCACCTCCTGGGGGCGTGCGTCTGCGAGTGAGCGGCGCGCTCGGTGGGCGCGGGTGAGAGCTGCGGCGGGCAAAAGGTACGGCCTGCGGGCGCTCAGGGGCGGGCCACGAGCCTCAATGACGATCGGTGAGGCATGGCACGACGCCGGCGCGCCCGCGGCCCGTGCTTGATTGCCACGACATCCCTGGTGTGGCATGCGACCTGCCTCCAGCTCCGGGCAGAATGTGACGATCAAGAGGAGATGAGGCGGGGGAGCGGATGGGCCAGCTCGAGCTGCTGAGGGCGAGACGGTTCGGGCCCTTCTTCTGGACCCAGTTCCTGGGGGCCCTGAACGACAACCTGTTCAAGAACGCGCTCGTCATCCTGTTCGCGTTCCGGATGGGTGGCGTGGTGTTCTCCGAGAACACGCTCGTCAACCTGAGCACCGGCCTGCTCACGCTTCCCTTCTTCCTCTTCTCGGCGAGCGCGGGACAGATCGCGGACAAGTTCGACAAGTCGCGGATCATCCGGCTCGTGAAGCTGTTCGAGATCGGGATCATGCTGCTCGGGGCCGCCGGCCTCCACCTCCACAGCGTGCCCCTGTTGCTCGGGGTGGTCTTCCTGATGGGCACGCACTCGGCGGTCTTCGGGCCGGTCAAGTACAGCATCCTGCCGCAGCATCTCCACGCCGACGAGCTGGTCGGCGGCAACGCCCTCGTGCAGATGGGGACCTTCGCCGCCATCCTGCTCGGCACGATCCTCGGCGGTGCGCTGGTGAAGATCGGCGGCGAAGCGACCGTCTCGGCCACCGTGCTCGCCCTGGCGGGGGCCGGCTGGCTCGCGAGCCGCGGGGTGCCGCCTGCGCCCGCGCCGGCGGCGGACCTGCGCCTGGACTGGAACCCGCTGCGCGAGACCCTGCGCATCGTCGGCTTCGCGCGCGAGAACCGGACCGTCTTCCTCTCCATCCTCGGCATCTCGTGGTTCTGGTTCTACGGCGCGCTCTTCCTGGCGCAGTTCCCCGGACTGACGCGCCACGTGCTGGGCGGGGACGAGTGGGTCGCAACGCTCCTCCTGGTCGTCTTCTCGGTCGGCGTGGCGCTCGGCTGCATGCTCTGCGAGCGCCTCTCCAACCGGACGGTCGAGCTCGGGCTCGTGCCCTTCGGCTCGATCGGCCTCTCGCTCTTCGCCGCAGACCTGTTCTTCGCGACGCGCGGCCTGGTGCCCGCCGGGACGCCGCTCGGCGTGCTCGCCTTACTCGGCCGCCTGCGCCACTGGCGGGTGCTCGCCGACCTGGTCCTGATCGGCGCCTTCGGCGGCTTCTTCATCGTTCCCCTCCAGGCGCTCGTGCAGCAGCGGAGCGAGCCGCGCCGTCGCTCGCGCATCATCGCGGCCAACAACATCCTGAACGCGCTCTTCATGGTGCTGGCCGCCGTGCTGGGCATCGTGCTGCGCGACGCGGGGCTCACCATCCCCGAGCTCATCCTCGTGACCGCGGTCGTGAACGCGGCGGTGGCGGTCTACATCTACACGCTCATCCCCGAGTTCCTGATGCGCTTCCTCGTCTGGCTCCTGGTGCACACGATCTACCGGATGCGGACGCACGGCATGGAGAACCTGCCCGAGGAGGGCGCGGCCGTCCTGGTCTCCAATCACGTGAGCTTCGTCGATGCGCTGGTGATCGCCGCCGCCTGCCGGCGCCCGATCCGCTTCGTGATGGACCACAGCTACTTCCGCATGCCGGTCCTCAATTTCTTCTGTCGCACCGTGCGCGCCATACCGATCGCGTCGCGCAAGGAGGACCCGAAGGTCGTCGAGCAGGCGTTCGATGCGGTGGCGCGCGCGCTCGAGGAGGGGAGCCTCGTGTGCATCTTCCCCGAGGGCCGGCTGACGCCGAACGGCGATCTCGGCCCCTTCCGTCCCGGCATCGAGCGGGTCGTCGAGCGCACGCCGGTGCCCGTCGTCCCCATGGCGCTCCGCGGCCTGTGGGGCAGCTTCTTCAGCCGCAAGGACGGGCGCGCCATGAGCCGGCCCTTCCGGCGCTTCTGGTCGCGCATCGAGTGCGTGTGCGGCGAGCCCGTCGCGGCCCCGCAGGTGACGGCCGCCACGCTCCAGGAGCGCGTGCTCGCCCTCCGCGGCGAGCTGCGCTGACGCCGATGCCGTACCACGCTCGACGTCGTCAACGTACTTGAGACGTACGCCGGCAGGTGAGGCATCGAAGTTTTCTTCCGCGAGGCCAAGCAACTTCTCGGCTTCGCCGACTCGCAGGCGCGCAAGCAGGCCGCCGTTCTCCGCGTCGCGCCGCTCGTTGGGCTGCTCTATTCCGTGCTCGTTCTGTGGTTCGCGGAAGCGGCGGAGTCAGAGGGCGCTCAGCTCGATCCAGCCGAGTGCATGACCGAGCGCGCGTTTGATCTCGATCTCGCGGCTCGATCTCAGCGAGCCTGCGCGCTTGGTGAGCCGACGCTTCGCGACGGTGTGCAGGTTGTCGAGATTGACGACTGAAGCGGACGGCAAGCCCTCGGGCCGCCCCAAGGCCACCTCCTGCGGGATTTCTCGGATCGTGGTGGTGACTTCCGCGACAAGAACCTTGTTCAGGTACGCGTAGGCCGGGTTCCGCGACAGAAGGAGGACCGGCCGGCGCCCCACGGGAGGTGGCAGACTCGCCCACCAGATCTCGTATTGCTTCACCGTCGCCTCCGGCGACGATGCGCGGGCGGCTCCGGCTCCCAGACGCGAGGATCGAACCAGGCGTCATCGGCGCTGTCCGGGACCCTGCGGTACGCTGCGGCGGTGGCACGCTCCTGGTTCTCCAGGATCGCCTTCTGGATGGCGGCGCGAATGAAGGCGGAGCGCCGTCGCGATCGGGCCGGAGCGATCTGTTCGAGCATTTTGAAGGTGTCTTCGTCGACCTCGACCAGTAACTGCTTCATATACTGTCCTATAAGGGAATACCTCGGCGCCCCACAAGACGGGGATTTGACACGACGTTGATGCGCGGGCGGGGCGTCAACGCCGCCAAGCGCTCGGCCACGCGCGCTGGAGACCGCCGACGCCGCGCTGCCGCGGGCGATCGTCCTGCGCGACTCGTTCGCCGGCGCGCTGATCCCGTTCCTCTCGGAGCACTTCGCGCGCGTTCTCTATCCCTTCACCGAGGACCTCGACCCCGTGGTCGTCGAGCGCGAGCGCCCAGGGGTGGTGATCGAGGAGTTCGTGGAGCGCCGCCTGATGCGCGGCGCGCCGGCCAACCGTCCGGAGCTGGCGCGGGCGGAGACCCCGGACGCGCCGCGGGCGGGCGACGCCGCCGTGCCGTTGGCGACGTCCCGCTGACGGTCGCCCGCGTTTTCCCCCGCGCCCGCGCATGCGACGGATCGGCACGGTCATTGCTCCGTACGACCGCATGCTCCGCCTCGCGCTCCTCGGCCTCGTGACCACCTGGCTCACCACGCTGGTTCGCCTCATGCGGAGTTCGCGGGCGGCGGTCCCAGCGCCGGCCGGGGAGCGCGCCCTCCCGCAGCGCCGCGCGTAGGAAGCCGACCCGAAGCTTCCGTCTTGGGTCGGGGACGGACAACGCGCGGTGGACGGCAGCCGAGGGCCTCAACGTTTTGCCGCGCCGGCTTAGCCGGCCGCGGCACGGCCTGCGCACGATCCAAGGAAGCCACACGCTCGCGTCCGATTCCGACCCGAGACAGGGTTTCGGGTCGGTCTGGTTGTGGGTCCCGCCGCCGTCGTCTATCTTGGCCGATCTCCGCGCCCCTTATGACGCAGGCCATGTTGCGCCCGCTGCCGGAGCGCGCCTCCGCTCCCGCGCTCGACGACGCGCCGCCCGCCATCGGGGGCAAGTTCTTCTTCGTGGGGGACCACAAGCTCTACCTGCGCGGCGTCTCCTACGGGCCGTTCGGGGTCACCAGGCACGGCTTTCCCTTTCCCGACGAGCCGACGCTGGAGACCGACTTCCGGCTCATGGCGGAGCTCGGCGCGAACTGCCTCCGCACCTTCACCGTGCCGCCGCGCTGGCTCCTGGACCGCGCCGCCGAGCACGGGCTGCGCGTGCTGATCACCATCCCGTGGGCGGAGCACGTCTGCTTCCTCGACGACAAGGCCCTGGTGGCGGAGATCCGCGGCACCGTGCGCGCCGCGGGCGAGACCTGCGGCAACCATCCCGCGCTCTTCGGCTTCC
>Ga0209801_1002791_pt1 | contig 10127 bp, 8 predicted proteins | sample GraSoiAngelo_127_FD_185884 | JGI IMG/M metagenome (GOLD analysis project Ga0209801, IMG submission 185884) | Grasslands soil microbial communities from the Angelo Coastal Reserve, California, USA - 14_0927_09_40cm (SPAdes) (version 2) | ecosystem: Environmental > Terrestrial > Soil > Grasslands ... | reverse complement strand
GTGCTGAAGACAGTGCATACGATGCTGTTTGGAGGAGGGCGGTAGCAACGCTCGGCCGGTTATCAGTTATTTGTTAATAGTTATTGGTTGAGTCGGCGATTAACTGATAACTGCTGATCTCTGACCTGTGACCTCTGATCTCCTTCGCATAACAGCGCGCTATATCTTTTTCGCGGCGTTGGTATGCGCGCCGTGGTTCTACGGCGGAACGACTGCAACCAGTATTCTGGTAATCAACTGGCTTCTAGGCCTTGCGGTGGTGTTATGGATCGTTGAGTTATTGATTAACCGGCGCTGGCCAAAACTTCCAAAACTCCCGGTTTTGGTCGCCCTGGTTCTTCTGCTGTTCGGCGCCTGGATGACGATCAATGCCCGATCTATTTACGACGCCGAGTTTGGCACTTTTGCCCTGATCAAAAATGTAGCGCCGGGAGCGCCGGGTTCTCTCGATTATGCGATCAGCGCCGCTTGGATGATTCGTGCTCTGCTGTTGTTGACGGCGATGTTGTTCGTTGTCGATCTTTCGCGAGACGATAAAGCGTTGCTTCAACTTTGGTGGGCAATCGTTCTCGCCGGCGCGTCGATTTCACTGCTTGGACTATTGCAAAAGGCTACCGGAGCCGAGGCAATATTGTGGCAGACGCCAATTTCTGGTTACGGAAGTACTTTCTTCGCGACTTACTATTATCACGCTAACGCCGGATCGTTTTTAAATCTGGCCTTACCATTAAGTGCGGGGCTCGCCGTTCGCGTGTTCGGCATTGAGTCGAACCAGGCCGTGCGGTCGATTTGCCTCGTGGCCTTTCTTCTAAACCTGATGGCGATCGCAGCAAACACTTCCCGCGGGGCGCAATTGATCGCGGGGTTGATTCTGCTCGCGCTGTTATGGCAGCTTGGCCCGCGAATTTTTAGAGGCCTTTCGCGATCGAAAAAGAACATCGCTTTGGGAGGAGCTGCCGCCATTTTTCTGGTGATTTTTGCGGTGGGACGGGCAGCGCACTTGGATGAACCCATTCGCCGCTGGGAAACACTCGGCGAGCAGGTCTCCACTGATTCGCGATGGTCGTCTTCTCGCGTGGCAATGAGTGCCCTGCGCGACACAGGCCTTTTCGGGTTCGGACCGGGCACGTTTCGAGTCGTCTTTCCGGCTTATAACCAGGCCGCCAACAATCTGGCGCCCGGAACGTGGAGATTTTTGCACGAGGACTATTTGCAAACGGCGATGGAGTGGGGATGGCTGGGCAGCGCGTTGTGGGCACTGCTATTTTTGGGCGGAATCATGACTGCAGTTCGAAATCTGCGAAGACAGGACAGATTTCGAAGAGGCTCTCGAGCCGGAGGCAGCGTTTCAGAACTTACCCAAGAGTGGAGCTGGCGGCGTCGGTTGATTCTCCCGCTAGCTGTTATCGCACTTGCGGGCGTTGCGTTGCATGCGGCTGTCGATTTTCCGCTTCAGATTGCTTCAATTCAGCTTTATGTCGCAACTTATCTAGGGCTTTGCTGGGGAAGTGCGATATGGAAAGAACAAAGTAGAAAGTAGAAAGTAAGGTAGAGATCGCTAGTCAGGCTTTCGCTTTTTTTTGCTCCGCGTCACCGTAACTACTCGAGTAGGAGCCTTCTCCAGCACCATAACCCGGGGAAGCATAGTAGTAATAATAACCGGCACCACGACTGCGAGGCAGACGGTTGAGAACGAGACCGGCGGGACGGGTGCCGGCACCGACAATCAGGGATATGGCGCGATGCACAGCCGGGCGCGGTGTTTTACGCGCCCGAATAATCACACAGATAGTTTGGACGTACGGCGCGATAAGTAGCGTGTCGCTGACCGCCAGGACGGGCGCGCTGTCGAGGACGACACGGTCGAACTGTTTTGCGGCGTCAGAAATGATCCTGGCAAAGGCGGATCCGCTAAGGATTTCGGCTGGATTTGGGGCTCGCCGGCCACCGGCGAGAACGAACAACTGGCCCCCGGTGGCAGTGTGGATTTTGCCGCGCAGAGCGATTGCGTCGCCCACAACGTCGATTTCCTCGGCGGAAATCGGGCGAGCGGCTGATTCAATTTTGGCGTTGCCGACGAGGCACTCCACCAACCCGGGCGGCTCGACGTAATTGGGACTCGGTTTGTGTTTGCCCTTGGGACCGAAAATCTTGTGCAAACTGGGGCGCCGCAGATCCCCATCGATCAGCAACACCCGATATCCTTGCTGAGCAAGGGCGACAGCATAGTTCGTACTGGTAAAACTCTTCCCTTCGCCCGGCAGAGCGCTGGTAAAAAGAGAAATTTTGCGCTCGCTCTCCGGGCCAAGGAGCGACAGTGCCGCCCGCAAGTTTCGAAACGCCTCGGCGGCTGGCCCCTCTGGCATTTCAGAAATAACTCGATAAGCATAAGCCCCGTCGCTTTTCCCCCTGGATCGGCTTACTTTGGTGTCCTCTTTCGTGTCCGGCACCGCAGCCAGAACTGGCAAACCAAATGTCGACTCGGCTTGATCGACTGTTTTAATTGAACGATCGATCGCGTCCGCGCCAAAAATAAATGCGAGGCCTGCGACCAATCCGCCCAGTAAACCCATCGCTAGCGTTTTTGAAGTGCTTGGACTTACCGGCGAGCGCATCAGAGGTGAATGCTCGACGACATTGACCGCTGTCATCTTCACATCCTTACTGACATCGGTCTGTTTGATTTGCCGAAGCACGCTCTCGTAGAGCGCGCGATCGGTCTCCGCCTGACGGGCAAGCTGTTGGTAGCCGATTGCTGCTTTGTTCAGAGCGAGCGCAGCTTTTTCCTGTTCTTGAGTGGCTGTTTGCAAACTGCTTTCGGTCGCCTTCGCCTGCTCGAGCATGTTTTGTAGAACATTCGGTTGATCCAAAACAGCGCGGCGGAGAGCATCTCTTGCCTCTTTCAGCGCCGCGCGCGCGGAAACCATTTTCGGATGTTTGTCTTTGTAGCGTTGCGCGAGCGCGCCGACATTCGATTCCAATTGGGACACATCGCGTCTGCGATCGTTGACCGTTTGCGCTGCGGCAATACTCGGAATGGCTAAGAGCGCGTCCACGTTATCGCCAATGCCGTCGATTTGTTTCAATTCATTTTGAATGCGAATGCGATCGGCCTTGGCGGCGGTAAGTTTGCTCGTCAGTTCCTGAAGCTTGTCTTCGACCAATCCGCCGCGACCCCCCGAGCTGCCGGCGCCGCTTTGACTACCAGTAGCCGCCGCTCCTCCGCCGAGTTGCAAAGCATCCGGCGTTTTCTCTTTGTACTCGGCAACGGCCGCTTCGCTTTGTTGCAAGTTTGCTTTCAGCCGTTCTTCTTCTTCCAAGAGATAGCGGAGCGCGCTTTGGCTGTAAGCTGCACGCTGAGCAATACAGTAGCGGATGTATTCGCGCCCGACCGCTTCGGCCAGTCTTTGTGCCATTACTGGATCGCGATTCGTCACATAAAGATCGATCAAGCGTGTCCCGCGCCGGATAACTGGTTTAACCATTCCGGTCATGGCTCCGCCGAGCGCTTCCTCGAGCGGAGTAAAATTAGCGGCAACGCCTGCCGCTTCCTCGACCTTATCGGCCGGCGATGCAGCCGGACGCGCCGTCGCTTTGCTCGAATCGGGAGTCACGCTTCGTCCCAAGAGCGCGCTCCCACCGTCGTCTGCCAGTCCTTCGGCACGCACAACCCGGGCAAGCAGCGTCCGATTGACGAGGTTTTGCTCGATCGTTCGCAATGCTTCCTGGCTGGCGAGAAACATCGAGCGCATGCGCGTTGCCGGTTCTTCAGAGGAGACGAGAGTTGGCTCCTGAAATTGGACCTCGAGGACAGTGTGTCCCTGGTAAAGTTTGGGAGTGCGAGCGAGATAGCCGAGCGCAAGAAACAATCCCGCAACAATACAAAGCACAACAATCCAGATTCGTTCGACGACCGCATGCCACAGACGAAGAAAATCCAAGCCGCGCTTTTGCTCGAAAGGATCGACATTCATCGTGAGCGGCGGCGGCACTGGGACCGGAGCTGGCGCTGGCATCGGCGAAACCGAATAAAGGGGCGGGTTTGTCATGGCACCAGGATTGAAAATTCTATATCGCGGCAACGACTTCGGGAAGCAAGCGGCGCGCCTGCATCAAAAAAGGCTCTCCGCTACAGTGACAGTATCACCGGGTCGCACTTGAAAACTTTCACCGCCACGACGCGCGAGACGTTTCGCGTCCACCCTTAAAATTTCGTCCTCCCCGGTTGCACCCCGGCGGCGAACACTAATTCTTTCAGGCGCAGCGATGCGAGTGTAGCCTCCCGCCATCGCAATCGCTTCCAAAAGGTCAATCCCGTCCGGACTGCCTTCCGGCATTTCGTAGCTACCCGGCCGGTTTATCTGTCCGAGAATGGTAAAGCGCCGCTTGGCATAGCCAACGAGCGTGATATTGACCTTCGGGTTGACCAGATAATCGCGTCCGTAGAGCTCGGTGATCCTGGAGGCGGCTTGTGCCAGCGTAAGTCCACCCAAATGGACCGAACCCAGTAGCGGCAAACTTAAGTTGCCCTCACCATTTAATCGGCCATTGGTGCGGAGATCCTCCTCGCCAAAGACTTCGATCGCCACTTGGTCGTTTGCGCTCAAAGTGTAACCGCTCGGCGCGCTCATTGCACCAACCACAGCTGCGGTGGTCGACTGTGCCGCGGGCGAGGCGCTCATCAGAGGTCGAAAAGTTCCTGTGGGGGACTCGGTTTGGGCCACGCCTGTGAAGGACAACGATAGAATGGCTAGGAAAGATAATTTGGCGGATTGCACTTTATATATAATGAATCAGTTCCCTTAGAATTTAAGCGTCGTCCGAAAACCGAACTGGTTGTCATAAAAGCTAAATGACTGCAGCGAAGTATTATTTTGACGGCGCAGATAATATCCCCCGACTGTCCAAAATCTAGTAATGGAAAATTCGAGTGAAGGCTCGGCGAAATAATAGTTGTCCCGGCGGTTTGCTACGACTCCGTTCACTGTGCTGAAGTAGTCGGAATTCTGGTATCCACCGGATACGGCGAAATAAAATCTTTGCAGCAGCCGCTGGCGCAGGTCGACGGTGATCATAGTTCCGGCAAAATCCTGTCCTGCCAGCACAGCCGAGTTATACGTGCGGCGGCTGCCGCTCAGCGCCACCGTCGTGCCATCAAACGGCTGATAACTCGCGTTAACTTCAAAGACCGGTGAAATGTATTCACCACGCGAATTGGTCTCGAACTGCCGGAACTCAATCCCGCCTGAAACATTCAGGCTAATCTTGCCGGTCGCCTGGTAGCCGATGCGCGCATTCGCTTGCTCAAAAGTCTGATCCGGGTTCGAACCATCGACACGGTCATATCCGCCTGTTCCACCGATGCCAACCGCAAGCTTGTCGCTGTAGCGGTAGTTCATGAACAGATTCCCCGAAACGACCTCCGAGCTGAAGAGATTTGACGAATCATATGCTGTTATCGACGAATCAACTTCACTGCTCAGAAACGTTTTGCCGCTGAGATCATAGCTCGCTTCGATTCTCGTGTTGTAAGTCTGGAATCTCGTTCGTGCGCTCACATCCAGATTGGCCTGGCCTCCTGGCGAGCTCAGGTCGCCAAGAGTGCGCAAGTCAGTGCCATCCAATATCGCAATCTCTTCGCCGAACTTCACGGTTAACTTGGAAAACTGATGCTGGCCTTCTAAATGAATCAGCTGTTGCACCGCATCGTCTTCGGAATGATCGGCAAAAAGAAACAAGCTGGGTGCGTAATCCAGCCGAATGTAGTTATCTTCGTGTCCGGTGATGTCGCCTAAACCAAGAGTCAGTATCGGCTCAATCGCGAAGTAATAATCTGAGACACGATTAGTTTGGCTGATATTAATGTTGTCGTCGTAAACCCCGCGGGCGGTGACTTGAAATCCGTAATGAAAGCGACGCGGTTCGGATGAGACTTCGTTTTCGGGAACAACAGCGCGGTGCAAATTAGATTCAGGCGTTGGATTGAGGGGCGATGAAGTTGCTTCCATGATGTTCTCAGGCCGGGCCGGATAATTCGGTAGCGGAGTGGTCGTCGGTCCGACGGTTTCCTGCGCTTGAATGCCCGAAGCGAGAACGAACAAAAATGCAACGCTGTCAGCCAACAGCAATCGGCGTTGCAAACGCGTTCTGCAAACAGACATAGCAAATGGGATGGAAAATCGGCGGCGACCGGAGCTCATAATGCGTGCCGATTGCTGCCGATTATCCTGACCCAACCCTGAGCCAATTTGGAAGAGTACGTACCTTCATTGTGCGACTGGCGGTTGCTCGGGAGAGTTGACATTGTCGGACGGTGCGTGGTCCTTGGGATTCAGCGTGGCGAATGACGGCAAGATCGACACCGGCGTCATTTCATTCACTACATTGCGAATTCGGGATTCCTGTTCGGGCGCAACTGCAAGAGCGGCAGCGATGATGGAGGCGCGAGCGTACGGCTCTGACTGGATTGCCGCCTTTACGATATCGGACGCCGCCTCCGGCGAGGCCGCGACAGCGGCTTTGATGATCTGATCGATAGTGCCTAACGGTAACCGGCCCGCCAGCGGGTGAGCGTTTAAGCGAGAAATGTTCAGCGCGCAGACAACGATCTTTCCGGCCAAATCGGGACGAAGCTTTACCGCTGTCGCCAGACACGAAATAAATTTCAGTCCGTCAAGTCGCACCGCGGTCGAAATGAAAGCGGTTAGGAATTCACTGGCGGCTCCGCCGGCGCTGCTCGACGCTCGCACCGTGATTGGCGGGGCCATTTGATCTGCAGGCGGCGACGAAATTTGCTCGGCGCTGACGACTCGAAGAAACAGTACGCCTAAAGTCGGCAGCAGAACGCGACGCCGCGAGTTTTCCATTACGAAGAACATAGGAAGGTTGGCCGCTTTGGACTCGCTCCTCGGCAGCCGAGAGCCTAACAAGCAAATCCCAAGCCGTTTACGACCGGAACCGACAATTAGAGCGGCAGATGGTCGTGCCGTGCTGCTTCGAGATCGGCCAGCTCACGCCCCGACTGAAGGGTCGCGGTGGTATCAATTTGGCCCTGAGGGTCATCAGCCGCTGGCACAGGGCCATGATCAGATGGCCATTCGCAAACATACCCCGCTTCGACGGCGCTGATCTGCCCTGGCTTTTGCGCGGCATAAATTTTACCGCGAACGCAGGTCACACGTGTGCGGTTAGCATCGACATCAAGTCGAATCAAACAGCCCGGGAGCACAGTGATCGTGGCCTGAGGGGTCTGAATGGTAAATCGCGCGAAACCGTCGAACAGGACGACCATTCCTCCACGGCGGAACCCTATCCGTGCGATGCGCTCACGAATGGCATCGCCCGTCTCGTTGCCATCTTTGGTGAGTTCCAACTCTTCTATCTTCAGCTCGGAGTCGCCCGAGATTTGTGTCAGCGCGCCTGGAATAAGCGCGAGATTGATCGCGCCATCGGCCGGCGTTCTTAGAGTAGAGCCCGCGCCGAGCTTTGTTTCCGAACTAATTGGCTCGAAACTGCCGGCTTCTTTCGAGCTATAAACAATCTGGCCGCGCAGCGAGAGGATGGTCGCAACTACCTGGCGGCTCATTCCCTCCCAGCAGCCGCTCAGAACGAAAGCTAAAATTGTGGCCAAACCAATACGCGCGCAGGACATCTGGCCTCATCCTAACCCCACGACGAGGCCGCGCGCTAGTCTATGCGTGGCGCAAAAAAGAATCAGCTACTGACTGCAGGGTCCCTGATTTCCTGGCTTGGTGCAGTTATAGCCAGGAAGAGGGGTATCGCCGTGCTGGAGGTGCGCACTGTACGCATTCGGCGGGAGGCAGAGAATAAAACTTTTAGCGTTGTCAGCGTGATGGCAGATGGCCTTTAATGGACCCGTTTTTTCGGGCGAATTCGTGCTTGAGGATGTGAGACCATAATCCACCGGCAGAGGGCAATATGTCGTCGACTTGCCGGCAAAAGTGTAAGAGGCGATCGAAATGATGACTGCTGCGCAAAACAACCAGAGACGTGAATGTGCCCTCATTTTTTTGGAATTTTGGAAACTAGGAACCTTTAGCGGCCGGGCTGGTAGTATTTTTGATAGTTTTTAGCAAGCTGAATCGCACCTTCATTAGGCGAGATCGTTGCCAAAAGACGCAATTGGCAGCGCGTACGGGAGTCGAACCCGTGCACCGGCCTTGAGAGGGCCGTGTCCTAACCACTAGACGAACGCGCCATAAAAAAGGTGCGTTTAGAATAACTGCCCGTTACTGGTCGGCAAGCAGCGACCTTCGCGAGAGCTCGCAATTCTCGTTGCAGCGATGTCAATCGCTTATGGCCGAAATTCTGTAACGATCATCGTCTAAGAATTTGACCTACGCGTAAGCTATTCGATGATCTCTTTCTAACCTAAATTTTCGGCAGGCTTCGTGCTGCTGTTAATCCCACGCTCGCGCATTGCAGGCGCAAGGAAGGCGAACCACGAATTGGTGGAGAGCGAACCCAAGACACACGAACATAAGACATGAAACCAAAGCTTAAGGGCTTCCCGCACTTTCAACTTCTTGGTCGTGTCGTCGCCGCGGTCGCGATGCTCGCTCTCTCGACGCCTCATCTGTTCGCAGGCGACATCAACGTTACCTACATAACCGGCGCAGAAGTGCCCGTGAGCTCCAACGGCTTCACCGCGATGGGAAAAAAGGTGAACATCACGCTGAACTTTGCGCCGGCACCGGGCACGCAGCTGATGGTCGTGCAAAACACGGGACCTGGGATCATTCGAGGAACCTTCAGCAATTTGGCCCAGGGACAAACGATCGCGCTGACTTACGGAGGGCTGACTCACTATTTCGTCGCCAATTACCACGGCGGCAACGGCAACGATCTTGTGCTGCTCTGGACAACAGGCGATCAATTCATACCGGTGGCCGCCGCAGGGAAACTCGACGGTCAAATCGTGCTGGCCTTAAAGAAAAGTCGGGCACAACCCCCGTTCGACAAGCCGACGTCGCTTGAGCCGGACATTCCGATTAAAGATGGCGATCGCGTGCTCGTCGATATAGACGCGTCGGTATCGAAAGGACTGTTGGACCAGGTCGCACTTTCGAGAGGAATAGTAGTTAAGGGCTCACCAACAGCCACGACATTCCGCGCCATGGTTCCGCTATCGCAGCTGGAAGCCCTGGCATCGCGCGCCGACGTGAAGTCGATTGCACCGGCAAAGCTTTCAGTGACCTCTCAAATCAAGCCGTAGTAAGCCGAATTCACAAATAGCCACTTGAAATTCTTAATCTTCGCCGCCGTAAAATAATGAAAGAACTCCGCCGCCAGATGTCAGAGCTGATTTTCGCGGATAGAGGTCCAGCGCGAACAATGCGGTCTGTGATCGTTGCACTGGCTATCGCGGTGAGCGGACCAGCCGTCGCATTGACGATCAATCTGACATACGATCCAGACTCAACCTTCACAACCGCCGGTTTGAGCGCAGCAGACATCGTCAACATGAAAGCTGCCGCCTCTTATGCAGCTTCGCAGTTCACCGACAATTTTACTGACAGCGTCAACGTCAACATCAAGGTAACGGCCGTGTCGGGAAGGATGACGCTCGGCAGCAGCAACACCTCCTTGGTGTCCGTTTCCAGTTATGCTGCGCTTCGAGGCGCGGTGTCCACCGACTCAACTACAGCGGATGACGCGACGGTTCTTTCCGCGGGCGGCTCTTTACCATCGACGGATCCGATCGGCTCAGCGCACATGTATCTCGTGACCAGGGCAGAGGCAAAGGCGCTGCGGCTCCGTGCCGACGACTTTACAATTGATGGAACCTTCACCTTCGGCGGCGGATTCAGCTACACCTATGATCCGGCCAACCGCGCCGTCTCCGGGAAAATCGACTTCATCGGCGTGGCGATGCATGAATTCTCAGAAATCATGGGCCGCATTCCACTGATGGGGGAAAACCTCAGCGGAAGCCCAGACTATATGCTGATGGATTTGTTCCACTATACTGGCGTGGGCGCGCGAGGTTTGAACAATGGTCCCAGCAGATTTTTCTCCATTGATAACGGGACAACACTTCTCAAGGCGTTTAATTTCCCGAACGGGAATGGCAGTGACCCGCAAGACTGGGCCAGCGGCACGAACGA
>Ga0209801_1002780_pt1 | contig 10149 bp, 8 predicted proteins | sample GraSoiAngelo_127_FD_185884 | JGI IMG/M metagenome (GOLD analysis project Ga0209801, IMG submission 185884) | Grasslands soil microbial communities from the Angelo Coastal Reserve, California, USA - 14_0927_09_40cm (SPAdes) (version 2) | ecosystem: Environmental > Terrestrial > Soil > Grasslands ... | reverse complement strand
AAGAACCCGCAGAATCCTTCGCAATCCTACCATGATGGCCGGCTGCACATCGTGCGGGAGTGGACGGGTGGCAATCCAGAACGTTCTTACCGCCGTGACGATTGCTATCGTTGCAATTATCTCCCCTGTCATTCACATGGACCTACGTTGGCGAGTTGAAGGTGGGCTTAATTCAAGATTCTTGGTTCTGGAAAGGGAATTATGAACTTTCCACCCGACTTGAGGTATTCCTGCTCCTTCTGAACAATTTCATCCTTGAAATTCCAAGCTAGGAGAAGGGCGTAATCAGGCCTTGATTTTCCCAATTCGTTTGGCGAAACTATGGGGATTCGTACTCCTGGAACGAATCTGCCCTGCTTCAAAGGGGTGGTATCGGTAACGAAATCGAGCACAGACCTGTCTATGGAGCAATAGTTCAGCAGGATCGTGGCTTTGGCGGGGGCGCCGTAACCAACGATCTTCTTTCCTTCTTTCTTCAGCCTGTGAAGCATCTCTGATAACCTAGTCTTGATGGAGTAGACCTGGTTCGCAAATTGTTCAAGCGCTTGAAAGCTTGCCCCCCTTTCTTCATTGAGGAATGCTTTCTTGAGGACGTCAGATCGCTTCGCGAAGGCATCAGTATGTGATGCCAATCCTCGTAGAGTGCCTCCATGTATTTCGGGGAATTGTTGCAGGTCGATCAGCTCCAGGTTGTGACTCTCCAATACTCGTGCTAGAGGCTTGAACCCAAAATAAGAGAGGTGTTCATGATAGATGATGTCGAAATTGTAATTGTGCATGACATCGACCACCCAGGGGACCTCGAACGCAAAGAGCCCTTGGGGGGCCAGAAGCATGGATACTGTTTTCATGAATCCGTTCAAGTCGTTGACATGCGATACAACATTGTTTGCTGTTACCAGTCGCGACTGACTTCTCCCAATTCGTTCCACCGTTTCCGGTCCAAGGTACTCGTTAAGGGTGGGTATCCCCTCTTTCGTAGCTCGGATGGCTAGGTTGTGGGCGGGCTCTATTCCCAAGACTCGAGTGCCTCGTTGTTTGAAGGCCTTAAGCAGGGTACCGTCGTTACTCCCTATGTCAACCACTAGATCCTCCGAGTTCAGAGATAGTCTCTTGGTCAGTTCTTCGGCATAACGGTCGAAGTGAAGCACTGTCGTTCTAGCAGTTGATGTTAGGAAAACGTAATCGTCAAACATCTCTTTCTTGTCAACCACGTCAAGGAGTTGGATGAGCCCGCAATTCTCGCAACGAAATACTCTTAGCGGATATAGTGGGTCGGGGGTCGCGTCCATGGCACGCTGGCGCGACAGAAACGAATTCGCAAGCGGGAGCCGGCCTAGGTCAAGGCCAAGTCTCAGTTGAGAGCTACCGCAAGCTCTACACGCCGAAAGGTTCGATAGAAGCATCATTGTTGGGCCGTCTCACAAGGCGGGACCATTTGAGGATCGATCATTTGAAAACACCCATTTCATCGATTGGAAAGATTGATCAGACTACTAGATTAGGATTCTCAATTGTTTACTGGAATACAGTTAGATGCTTTTTAATAAACGTGGATCAGATCCGTTCTCATGCTACCAGGCGTTAAGGTTCAGGACATCAACAAATCGGTGGACGAACGTGGCTTCTTTGCAGAAATAATGAGAGAAGACTGGAAGATGCTATTAGGACAAGACAGAATCATGCAATCGAACTTGTCTTTTACCTATCCTGGGACAATCAGAGCTTGGCACAGACATGAGAAAGGCCAAGTGGACTACCTGATTGTCCTGAAGGGCACGATGAAGATATGCGCCTACGATGATGAGGAAGACTCCCCAACTCAAAAACAATTATCGGAAATCATCGCAAGTAGCGAGAAGCTTCAGATGGTTCGAGTGCCGGGACATTATTGGCACGGTACGAAGACACTAGGGCCAAAAGCCTCGTTTACGCTCTACTTGGTAACTCGCCTCTATGATGCCAGTAACCCTGACGAACAAAGAAGGCCGTGGGATGACCCCCGGATTGTCGATCCGAGGACATCGAAACCTTTTGAGTGGAACTCGGCGCCGCACAAATAGTCAAGAAAACTCGGGTAGAATCAAGTCTATGGCTTCCACTTACAGACTTTCTGAAATTTCTGGAATCAGGGAGCATTGAAGGCGGGTTTCCTAGTCTGCTCGGTTCTTATAATCGGTCGCACTGCCACATTTTTAGTATGTCAGAACCCACTCACGCTTTATTCTAGGAAAGGCGAAGCCTCGAAAATAGTGGGCCTTCCGGCCGCTGATCGGAGCGAATAGGAAGTGATGGTTCAGCCTGACTTTGCAACCATGCGCTAGCGAGTCTGGATGAATCTTCCAAAGATGGGCCCTTACGCTGCGGGTCTTTATGGCACCCCAGAATATCATGGGTTGAAGGATCGAGATTCCCCAAATCGCTTCCCTCTTGAAACCGTCATCATACGGAAACCTAATTTCGCCATGACTTGAGACCCTACGTATTTCTCTCAAAGCTTGATGTGGATTCTTCAAGTGTTCCAAGACATGCCAACAACGAGTAAACTCAAATGAAGCATCTCGAAAGGGCAGGTTGTGAGCATCAGCAATCATGTCAGGATGCGAGGGTGCACCGGTCTGAGTCCTGAAGGAAATGTCAACCTTGACATCTCCCCAAGGGTCGTTTGCGCATCCCAGATTCAGGGTAGTCAAGCTAAACGACTCCAGTTCGAACCTGCAAATCGATTCTTCATGCAAATAGTCGATGAATAGTCAAATTCAATTTGACTAATTTGCGAAGTCTTTGCAATTGTATTCTGCCCTAACCAGGCGATGATCATAAAGTCATGGGATAACGTGAATACCATGAGAGATCTCGACACAGGCTTCAATAGTTCATGGAAGCCCCAAACTAAAAAATGACACTGTAAAATCATGGCGAAACCTCGCAAAACCTCAAGCGAATCCCCAATCGCCCGACAGCTAGGCATGGTTTCAATATTGATCGTCACGTGGAATTGCAGAAATGCGATTATGACCTGTCTCATGTCACTGGCCAGACTGAAGGATCTTCCTATTGAAATAGAAACCCTGGTAGTTGACAATGGCTCAACAGATGGTACTGTCGAATACCTTCAAGAAAGCGAATTGACCTTCAAGGGTATAGGGCTGAAGGTAGCGTACAATTCGAAAAATGTGGGTCTATCAAGGGCTACAGACCAGGCGTACCGGAAAGCAAGAGGAAATTGGATCTTGCTGTGCAACCCTGACGTTGCTTTTAACACAGGGTTCTTAGAATTATTGCGTTACGGAACCTCTCACACGAATGCAATCATGACGACAGAGATGGTTCACGAAAACGGCAAGACCCAGAGGGTAGTCACGAGGCGTTTTCCCACCGTCACACGAGTCTTCTTCGACTTCGGCTATGTGGGGTCTTTTCTAGATGGGAAGTTGATGAACCATCTCGTCCGAAGAAGATACACCTATCAGGACGAGAATTTTCCTGAAACAGTTTCTGTCGAGTCACCAGGAGCAAGCTTTCTACTTCTAAGCCGTCGCGCGATTGAGAACCTCGGGATCATCTTTGACCCCCGCTTTCCCGTCTGGTGGAACGATGTAGATCTTGCCAAGAGGGCTGAAAGAGCGGGAATCAAAAGAATCCTGCTCTCTAGCGTTAAAGTGGAGCATCGTCAGGGTCATGGAGGTGTACTACAGATGGAGAGCGCAACGAGAAGGTATCTTTTCTGCAGGAGTATGATCTTATTCGCTCGTAAATGGAATATGCGTCCGAACCTTCTGCAGTTCCTCTTCTTTGTCGATGCCATTCTTGGGCTCCCTCTATCTACGGTGGTAAGGCAGATCAGGAACCGCAACTTTAGGGTGGCGATAAGGAAGTCACTTCAGGACTCGGCATTGCAAATCAGAGGTGTAATCAGTGTGTAAGAAGGATAACGTCGAGAACAACCAAATTCCTCTCTCCTCGCCTTCGGATATGCACATTCATGCGGACGTATATCGCCCGCTCCGACGCCGCTTATTCGAACCAGCAGGCATTCGATTCAACGGTCATTGGGCTTGGACCGGGCCTGTTTCTTCATCTCAATCAATCCCTCTTGCGCAGTTAGAAAGTGCATTTTTAGGGCCTTCTCCGCCTTCTCGACTCGGAGGCAGCAATTCTTTGGCCTTTGGGCCGCCTGATCGAATTCACCAGTAGAGACAGGTTGCACCAAATCAGGCGGGTACCCGAAAATCTTGGCCAACAATAGGGCAAACTCGTAGCGGCTAAGACATGACCTGCCTGCCGTATGAAAGATGCCATTCTCGGTTAGCCTTGCGAGTCTGAGCAGTGAATGAGCCAAGTTGTCTGCAAACGTGGGAGAACTATACTGGTCTCTAACGACCCTAACCGGCTCACTCTTGCCGAGCCTGTCCAAAACAAACATGGCAAAGTTCATCGCTTTCGTCGAACCGGAAGGTGTTCTACCAACCCGAGCATGCCAACCATAAACGACGCTAGGTCTAGCAATCGCGTAGCTCAAGAGCTGAGCTACAACAGTCTCGGAATCCAGCTTAGTCTTCGAATAGTGGTTGATCGGATTGGGCATATCGTCTTCAGTGTAGTGGCCATACGTTCCATCGAACACCGAGTCGGTTGATACGTGGACAAATCTGCTGTTGTTCTGACGCGCCGCATCAGCTAGGCTCGTAGCCCCGCCAACGTTAACCCGTTCAGCTTCTTCCTTATGAGTCTCACAATAGTCCACATTTGTCAGGGCCGCAACGTTGATTATCGCATAAGGGCGGATCTTGGCCAATAAAGTCATAGTGGCGTCTCGGTCCGTAATGTCGAGCTTTGTCGAGTTTGGAAAGGGCGAAGGTCTGGAGTTATGAGTGTTATACGTCTCAAATTCATAACCATGAGCCAAAGAGGCAATTTTCGATCCTACTAACCCAGTGGAACCAACGACAAGAAGCTTGTCCAAGAGCGAAACACAACACAGGATGCATGCCTTTTCAAGCTTGAGTGAAAGGCAGCGAGTGGCTGAAAGTGCCATGACCGGAATGACAGAGGCCACCGTTATTTGACAGATCAAATCATTGTAACTGGAGGTCTAGGTTTCATTGGAAGCAACTTCGTTCATCGTCTGCTTCGATCCTCTCGTAAGAACCTCAGGGTCACTAACATTGATAACGAAAGTCTCGGAAGCAACCGTGCAAGTCTTCAAGACATTAGCGAAGACAAGCGTTACCATTTCGTCAAAGGGGACCTCGCCGACTATGAGTTCACTCGGCGAGTCGTGAAGAATGCTAACTTAATCGTGAACTTTGCAGCCCAGACTCATGTGGATAGAAGCATTGCGAACTCAGAGCCATTCTTTGAGAGCAACGCTAGGGCAGTCTTCAACCTCGTTAGAGCTGCTAATGAGGTGAACGTTGACAGGTTGGTGCATATTTCGACGGATGAGGTCTATGGATCGATCGACCGTGGGTCTTTTGACGAAGAGAGTCCCCTTAATCCGTCCAGCCCTTACTCGGCAACCAAAGCCGCCGCCGACCTAATCGTGTGTGCTTGGGCCGCGACATACAAGCTTCAAACAGTTATTCTTAGGTGTACGAACAACTTCGGACCTTGGCAACACCCCGAGAAGTTCATTCCCAAAGCCATCATTCGATCCATACGAGGAAAGGGCATTCCCATCTACGGTGGGGGAAGACAAATTCGAGATTGGATATACGTGGATGATTTCTGTGCCGCAATAGAGCTCGCGATACAGAAAGGAGATCCGGGGCAAGTGTACAACATTTCTGCTGGAAATGAATTGTCGAATAGAGACCTGGCGCAACGTTTGCTTCGTTTGCTTGACATTCCCTCGGCCGAGTTAGTTGAAGTTGATGACAGGCCGGGGCACGATTTCAGATACAGCCTGAACTCCGCAAAGGCACGTCGCCAGCTCGGATGGAAGCCCGCAATCGAATTTGACGCCGCATTAACGAGGACTGTGAATTGGTATCGTGAACACTCTCCTTGGTGGGGGCATTTGGCGACTGAGAAGGTTCTTTCAGAGCTCCCATGGAAGGAAGAGTGGTGAATTCCTATCGACTAGTCGGCGACAGAAGCAGAGGTAGACAATGTCTTTCCTATGAGTACCATGTCGAAGGATAGGTTACAAGGAGGTTCCGGAAAAAAAGTAGAAGAGGAAAATTGCTGAAGGAACTTGCCCATTTCCACCGAGCTTGGAAATGCCGAATGGATGGCCCCCGAATGCCTAAGGATAACCCTCGGTGGGCAAGGCATCCATTCTCACCCATGTTCCTCCCGAGGACCAACCTCGAGAGATGCTCACATCAGAAAGTAAACCAGGGCAAACGCCGAGCCAACTAGAGGCATCCGAATACTATATCAATATCTCGTAGTGGACTGCGATCGAAGATTCGATGCAGAAGCGAATCGCCCTTTTACCGATTATTTGGGGCTCATACGGCCTCGGAGTAGTGGTGATCGTCAACTATCTCCTAGGGCCAATACTCAACAGCCTCCCCACCATTCCCAACGATAAGCCGATCGGAGGCTCATATTTTCCTGTTCTGTTTTTCAACATCGCTGCCTTGTTGGCAATGATTGGATTCAGTCTTTGGGCTCTAGGTGTATGGACGATTGATTTGGCCAATCCGAGGGCGAGAAGGGACATTGCAGCCCTTGGAGTAATGTTCGCAAGTGGCCTCCTAGTCTTCTACTACGCGATATTCCTCTTTCCTCTCGCAATTTCATTAGTGTATTTTCTGGCGACGAACATAGAGTAACCTTGGTTGACTTCTGCTACAGTCCTCGTCTGTGCACATAATGAAGAGGACTACATAGGCGACTGCCTAGAATCAATTCTAAGACACAAACCATCCGCCGGACTTATCATCGTCGTTGCAGATCGATGTACCGATCGAACGGTGGATCTTGCGAAGAAGCAATTGGAGCGAAGCCCATCGTTGATTCTTCGGAAGGATCGTTTGAACTGGAGGAACAGCATATCAGAAAATCTACAACTAGGCTTCAGCAGAGCGATTGGAGACGCCCTAGTCGTCGTTGACGCGGACATGACCCTTTCTCCAAATTTCTTGGCGATCATATTGCCCCAGATGGATAGGTTCGCAGTCGTTTCCGCAATTGCTAAAACCGATTCATCGAGAAGCGTGCTGAACAGGCTCATTTCATTCTGGGCACGAGCTATCTCGATCGCGGCTCTAAAGGCGGTGGGAGGATTCAGAGACGTCTACGCGTGGGAGTCCGACCTTGACCTACGGCTCCGGAGAGCGGGCTTCAAGGTGAAGCTGGACAAAGGAGTAGTTGTGTTGCATCGACGACGGATGACACTTGCGAGGTCTATTGCCTACCAAATACAAGCTGGTCGAGCACGAAAGGAGCGGGGTATTTCTCCAGAACGAACTCTCCTGCATTCGATCCTCAGAATGCGTCCTTTCGTCTTGATAGGATATCTCACCCACTGATCAACGGGAGTAACGCGCGCTCGAAGGGCATGGGACTAGAGGCTCACGAAAGTGCTTTCGCCCACCACGAACTTTCTTCCTGCCGACTGGTGGGCGGGATCTGAAACAATCCGTGAATTCTTCCCGATAATGCTATCCGTAATCCTTTCCCTACAATTCACTACGGTTCCGTCGAGAACTATGCTGTTCTCAATCTCAGCTCCAAGAATCTTTACTCTGCTCCCAATGGAGGTATAGGGTCCCACGCGTGCCCCGTCCCCGATCTCAGAATTCTCACCTACGATAACGGGCCCGCGCAATGCTGTGTCAGTGTGTACAATGGACCCTTCGCCAACTTCCACATTTCCCGAAACCGAAACGCCCTTCTCGATCTTGCCCTCGACGAGTAGTTTCAAATCTCTCAACACAAGCTGATTGGCCTCCAGAATATCTTCAGGTCTTCCCGTATCCTTCCACCAGCCTGATACTTCGTGATAGCCAATCTTTCCCCCCATATCTAACAGCTTTTGTATCGCATCTGTGATCTCCAACTCATTCCTCCAACTCGGCTTCAGCTTCTCAATGGCCGCGAATATGCTAGGTCGGAAGAAGTAGACCCCGGCCAAAGCAAGGTCGCTAATGTATTCCTTCGGCTTCTCCACTAGCTTAACGATTCTTCCGTTCTCTATCTGGACGACGCCGAACCTGCTCGGATCCTTCACCTTGGTTAATACAACAGTCGCGTCAGAGTCTGACTTGAGAAATTCCTGTCCTAGTTCAGGAACACTGTCCTTCAACAAGTTATCGCCAAGGTGCACCACGAAGGGAGAGTCTCCTAGAAAGCCGCGTGAGATCAGGACTGCATGGGCTATGCCTTTCGGGTCAGGCTGGTCGATGTAGGTAATCTTGACGTCATATTTCGAGCCGTCTCCGAGAGCTTCCACTATGCCTTCTTGTAGGGGTCCGAGTATGACTCCGATCTCTTTGATCCCTGCGACTCTGATCTGGTCGAAGCCGTACATGAGCATCGGCTTGTTGGCGATGGGAAGCATGTGCTTGTTTCCCGTATAGGTCAAGGGACGGAGTCGGGTACCATGTCCCCCGGCTAGCAGTAGTCCCTTTAGATTCGTCAGGTAGCCATGCCTCCAGAGTTGTGCGCATTTATCGCCTCAATAAATGAGTTCATGTTCACGTATGGCTTGCCATTACAAAACAAGAAGCACCCTCCGTTCGACTCCGGGTGCCTAGAACCAATCCTCTGGCGAGGCCGCTCATCGACCGAAGCTACAAGGCCTAAGGGTGTGTGTCGAGACGCTGGCTAAGCAGGGTCGACGCTGAGAACACTAGCGAAGTAGACTCCGGGGGCGTCTGATTTGAGGACAATAGCTAGCGTGACTTGCTGAGGCGTGTTCCATCCTTGGCTTTGCCAGATCGATACTGGGTCCATCCTCACGGTGTTCCAGGCAGATGCCTCTGTAGGAACGACGACGGTAGTGTTGGATGAGTATGTGGTTATGCTCTCCCGGTTCGTCCGGTTCGAGAAAACGAAATACAAGATGTGAGTTCCGTCTGTCACGCTGGCGGCGAACATGACATTCGCCGCAACGCTCTTCGTGCCCTGAGGCTCGAAGTTGATGTTTACGCTGGTGGCGTTGAAAAGGACCCTCTGCGAGAGTGCCAATTGTTCGATCCCGATACCGGTATTCGTATAATTCAGAATCATCTGTAATCCGCCTGTCCCGTCTACGCCCAAGGGAGAGATTCGGGATGTAGTAAGGTCAGTGTTGATGGGGGAGAGTTTCCAGCTGAAGGGCACTTTTTTCCCGACGCTCGCGTCTAGTGCCCACCACTTCAGGCGCGGGTTCGCAACTGGAGGGGCTGGAATGCTTGCCTTGTAGGACGAGGATTCGCCCAATAGCTGGTTGGTCAGCTTGTCATAGATCATTACGTGGAACTGAGCTCCTCTTGGGACGGCGCTCAAGGCGTCGGGAGCAGTTATGATGTACGAGTTCTGCGCTCCCGATTCTAGGAGTGTGGTCGAATTGGTGGTCCAGAAGTATGTCAGCGGGTTCCACCATTTCACGAAGAAGGTGGGGGACACCGGTGTGGAGAATAGGTTCTTCAGAGTGACGTTGATCATGGTCGCGGCCCCGATATTGTCCGGGTCCATCACGCCGTTGATCTGGATCGATGCCTGCTGCGTTGCGGCTTGAGATATGTAGGCACCAGACGCGCCGACGAAAGCGAAAGTGAGTGCAACCAGTACCAGCAGTGAGGGAGTAAGTCTTCTCCTGGTGATTCTTAGAAGTGTTTCGGTTGGCGGCCGCCAGGCGATGTTCGGTAGCCTCATTGAGAATAGCGCTCGCAGATTCGGACCTCCGAGGCGCGTTAGTTCGATGACAAGAGGGAATCCCCAGTAGGCCATGTAATTGGGAAAAGAGCGGTAGTAGAGGAAGAAGATGAATATCGGGAAGGCGAAGACCATGCTGTTCAAGCCTTGATAGTGTCGAGCGTAGCTGTAGAGGAGGAAGCTGGAGGCGCCGAGTACCAGGATCAGATAGAAGGAGGAAGGTAGCGCAACACCCAGGTCTAGCAGGATGTCCGAGAGACCTACGCCGCCCGGAACCTGAGAGGGAGAACTCGGCAGGTATGGAACCACGACAGCGTTCCACCAAGCATTTGGAGA
>Ga0209801_1002773_pt1 | contig 10165 bp, 9 predicted proteins | sample GraSoiAngelo_127_FD_185884 | JGI IMG/M metagenome (GOLD analysis project Ga0209801, IMG submission 185884) | Grasslands soil microbial communities from the Angelo Coastal Reserve, California, USA - 14_0927_09_40cm (SPAdes) (version 2) | ecosystem: Environmental > Terrestrial > Soil > Grasslands ... | reverse complement strand
TGGGGAAATACAACAGCTATTTCGATAAGGATTGGGGCCCGAACGTTCCGAAGATGTACCCAATCTTGGCCCCAAACCATGACCAGTTCTGGAAGAACGCTGATCCGCTGAAGTACTTTAACGGTGGCGGCGCTCATGGCTACAAGAGTCCCATAACCCTTCAGCCGTACACCCCCTACTCCTTTGACAAGGGGAGCTGGCACTTCATTGCGCTTCCCGACGCCTGTAGCCGGACGAGCGGATGCAGTGTAAGCGACATTACCTCCTGGCTGCAGCAGGACCTCAACACCCATACGAATCACTGTACGATCGCCTTCTGGCACCAGCCGTACTTTACCAGTAGGTCCAGTCACCCCCAGGAAGCCAGTATCAAACCCTGGGTTGATCTCCTGGTTGCCAATCATGTCGATATTATTTTGCAGGCTCACAATCATTTTTACGAGCGCTTTGCACCTCAAAACCCCGCTCGTGAGGCTGACCCGAATGGCCCTCAAGCCTTTGTGGTCGGCACTGGGGGCCGGCACTTAGACAAGTTTAAAGGCACGGCGCCCAACAGCGTCACTCGCAACAACCGCACGTACGGCGTTCTGCAACTGACGCTTAAGGATGGTTCTTACGACTGGCAATTCGTACCGGTAGCGGGCGGGACTTATACCGATAGCGGCTCGATGAACTGCCGCTAGCGGGCATCCGCCATACGGCGGCTCAAGTGTTTTTGCTGCTTCGATGCTGGTATTCACGTGATTGCGACGCGGTCCTCGTTAGCTCTTAATTGTGGTTTCATGATGATGACACTCGGGTTTGATCATGGTTACGTGGGTGCTGACACCGTTCTGCCCACAGACGCCGAGATCGAGGAACTTGTCTGCGTGATCGGGTGGGGGAGATCCGCCCCGCGTCATTGCATGTAAAGGAGGGAAACCTATGCGTCGGCTAACCAGCATTGCCTCACCGAAGGGAAAGCTGGGCGTTCTCATGCCCGGCATGGGAGCGGTGAGCACTACATTTATGGCCGGGGTGGAATTGGTCCGCACGGGATGTGCGCTGCCGATCGGCTCCGTGACCCAGCTCGCCACCATTCGCCTGGGCAAGCGCACCGAGCGCCGCTCGCCGCTGATCCGGGAGTTCGTCCCGCTCGAAAAGCTTGACAACCTCGTCTTCGGCGGCTGGGACATCTTTCCCGACACCGCGTATGAAGCCGCCCGCAAGGCCGGCGTGCTGGAGCCGCCTCACCTGGAACAAGTCAAGGGCCTGCTCAGCAGCATCCAGCCGATGACGGCAGCGTTCGACCAGGCGTACGTCAAAAAGCTGGACGGGCCACACGTGAAGAAAGCCAAGACGAAGTTGGACTTGGCCGAGGCTATCAAGGAGGACATTCAGCGGTTTAAGAAGGAGTCCGGGGCGCAGCGGCTGGTGATGGTCTGGTGCGGCTCGACCGAAGTGTTTCAGACCCCACACTTGGTGCACGCCGACCCGGCGAGGTTCGAGAAGGCGATGAAGGAGAACCATCCCGCGATCGCGCCCTCGATGCTCTACGCCTGGGCCGCGATCACCAGCGGGGTGCCGTTTGCCAACGGCGCGCCCAACCTCACCGTGGACATCCCCGCGCTGCAGGAGTTGGCCCGTGGGCACAACGTGCCCATCTGCGGCAAGGACTTCAAGACCGGCCAGACGCTCCTGAAGACGGTCCTGGCCCCCGGCTTCAAGGCGCGCATGTTGGGGCTGCACGGGTGGTTCTCGACCAACATCCTGGGCAACCGCGACGGCGAAGTGCTCGACGATCCCGACTCGTTCAAAACCAAGGAGGAGTCCAAGCTGGGCGTGCTGGAGTACATTCTCCAGCCCCAGCTCTACCCGGAGCTCTACGGCAAGCTGTGCCACAAGGTGCGCATCAACTACTACCCGCCGCGGGGCGACAACAAAGAGGGCTGGGACAACATCGACATCTTCGGCTGGCTCGGCTACCCCATGCAGATCAAGGTGGACTTCCTGTGCCGGGACTCGATCCTGGCGGCGCCGATCGTGCTCGACCTGGTGCTGTTCCTGGACTTGGCCAAGCGGGCCGGCCTGGCCGGCATCCAGGAGTGGCTGAGCTTCTATTTCAAGTCGCCCATGCATGCGCCCAAGCTCTATCCGGAGCACGACCTGTTCATTCAGTTGATGAAGCTGAAGAACACGCTGCGCTGGCTGAGGGGCGAAGACCTGATCACCCACCTCGGCGCGGAATACTACGACTGAAAGTCGCGCCCGGCTCTTCGCCTCAATTCGGCTGCGGAGGGGTACCAGTACCTGCGGCTGCGCTGGTTTGACACCACGATAGGGCCATCCCTAGAATGTAGCCTCAGGCGCATGCCCTGATGCAAATTCAACTAATGTGGTCACCGCGGTGTCTAACACAATATGGGCAGGGTCTCATCCGGGCCGATAGACACTTGTGATGGAAGGAGGCGAGAATGGGACGGAAAATGGTGGTGCTGGTGGCGATAACCGTGGGCTTCTTGGTGGGAGGGCACAAAGGAGCCGCGGTGTTTGCCGACGAGCTTCAAGCACCGCAGGCTATACCGGAGGTCTTGACGTTAGAAAAAGCCATGGAACTGGCACTGTCAAACCATCCCAGCCTCCGGGTTGCCTCCGGAACCCAGGCGATCAACGAAGCTCTGGTGGGGCAGGCCCAGTCCGGGTTCTATCCGCAAGTCCAAGGAACGGCTGGCAAAACGCTGAGGACGACCAATTCTACTACCCAGTTCAGTGGTAGTTCGGTTCCTCGAAGCACCAGCGGCAAGACCACAGGGTTCTATCAGAACAGTGTGACGCTCAACCAGTTGTTCTATGATTTCGGGACGACCAGGTCCCAGGTTGACACGGCGCAGTTCAACCTCAAAGCCGCCAACTCGGACGCGGAGACCACCGTCCAGACGGTCGTGGTGAACGTGCAGCAGGCCTATTTCAATCTCCAGCAGACGCAGCGTCTGGTCACGGTAAACGAGGAGGCCATCAACCAGTTCCAAAAGCATCTGGATCTCGCCAAGGGCCGGTTCAAGGCCGGTGTGGCGCCCAAAATCGATGTGACCACGGCTGAGGTCGACCTCTCCAATGCCCAACTGAATCTGATCACGGCGAGGAATAATGCCCTGGTCGCTCGAGTAACCTTGAATAACGCGATGGGCATCCAAACGGCCAGCCCGTACCGCGTTCAGGAACCTTCCCGAGGGGAGGCTTATCAGGTTGCCCTGGATGAAGCGGTGGCTCGTGCGATGCAGCTTCGGCCGGAGATGATCTCCCAACGGGCCCAGGAACGAGCGGCTGAGGCGGCCATCAAGGCAGCCCAAGGCAATTTCTTTCCGACGGTTACCGATACAGCAAATTACTCCTACAATGGGGTAGAATTTCCACTGGTCTATAACTGGAGCGCTGCAGCCTTCGTGAACATCCCGATTTTTAGCGGATTCCTTACCGCACAGCAAGTTGCCCAAGCCCGTGCGAGCTTCCTGAGGACCAAGGCCAACGGAGATGTGCTCAGACAGAACATTCTGTTGGAAGTCAACCAAGCCCTGCTGAATCTGGAAGCCGCCAGGGAGCGCTTGCGGGTGACGGCGGTGACCGTCGAACAAGCCAAGGAACGGCTGGCGCTGGTAGAAGGACGCTACAAGGCCGGCCTCAGCAACGCCGTGGAAGTGACGGATGCCGAGGTGGCGCTGGTGAACGCGCAGGTCAACGATGTCGTCGCGATGTCGAGTTACCAGGCGGCGAAGTCCCAGCTCGACCGCGCCATGGGCATCATCACGCCGGTGCGGGGAGGCTGATGAAACCACCTGCGTGGATCATCGTCGGCGCGTTGCTCCTGGCCGGCATGGGGACCGGGGGCTATGTCTATTGGAACGGAGACCAGAAGGCTCTCGTCCGGTATAAGACCGCCAAAATCGAGCGCGGTACGGTGACGCAGGCCGTCACAGCTACCGGCACGATCAATCCCGTCATCACAGTCCAGGTGGGCAGCCAAGTCTCCGGCATCATCAAGCGTCTCTACGCCGATTTTAACTCGGTGGTGAAGGGCGGCCAGGTGGTGGCCCAGATTGATCCCGCTCCGTTTCAAACCGCCGTCACGCAGATGGAAGCGAATCTTCAAAATGCTTTGGGAAGTCTGGCTCGCGCCCGTGCCGACTTGTCCTTACAAAAGCTCAACTTTGACCGCGCGAAAGTTCTGTTCGAGCAACAACTGAATGCCCAGCAAGACGTGGATAATGCCCGCACTGCCTATGAAACCTCTAAAGCCAACGTGCAAATCGCGGAGGCGCAGGTCAAACAAGCTCAAGCCCAGTTGGACACGGCGAAGGTCAACTTGGAGTACGCCACGATCCATTCGCCGGTGGATGGCATCGTCATCTCGCGAAACGTCGACGTCGGCCAGACGGTGGCCGCGAGTTTTCAAGCGCCGATCCTGTTCCTGATCGCCAAGGACCTGACCAAGATGCAGGTGGACACGAACGTCAGCGAATCGGATATCGGGGGCCTCACGGAGGGCAAGTCCGCCACATTTGTCGTGGACGCCTACCCCAACCAGGTCTTTAAGGGTAAGGTCACCCAGGTCCGGAATGCGCCGATTAACGTGCAGAACGTTGTGACCTACAATGTGGTGATCGGGGTGGACAATTCCGATCTGCGACTCAGGCCGGGTATGACGGCCAACGTGTCGATCATTGTCGCCAGCCACGAGAATGTCTTGCGGATTCCCAGTCAGGCCTTGCGGTTCAAGCCGGGCCTGGCGAAAGTCAAGAAGAAGGCGGGAAGCCAGTCGGCCTCGGCTTCAGGAAAGACCGAGGGCGATGACCAAGGGGGCCCGTCCGAAAGCAGCGGCCGTACGAGCGCAGAGGGTAAGGGTAAGCCGACGGTCTGGCTCCCCAACCCAGAGGGAGAGCCCATAGCGGTCAAGGTGAAGACCGGCGTCACGGACGGGACGTACACGGAGCTTGTCGAGGGGGCGTTGAAAGAAGGCGATGAGGTCATCGTAGGAATAAAGACGCCGACGGAGCCGCAGGGCTTCGGCGCGGGGGGGGCGTTGCCGCCAGGATTCGGGTCCCAGCCGTCTGATCGCCCCGGCACCAGGATGCCGAGAGGGCTCTAATGAGCCTGATCGTGTGCCGGGACCTCGTGAAAACCTATCGCTTGGGCGAGATGGACGTCCACGCCTTGCGGGGCGTGTCGCTGAAGATCGACGCCGGAGGGTTTGTGGCCGTCATGGGGGCCTCGGGTTCCGGCAAGTCCACCTTGATGAACATCGTCGGGTGCCTCGACGTCCCGACAGGCGGCACGTATAGCCTGGAGGGAACCGATGTTTCCACGTTGGGGGAAAATCGGCTGGCGGAAATCCGCAACAGCAAGATTGGCTTCGTATTTCAGAACTTCAATCTCATCACACGGACGACCGCCATGGAGAATGTGCAACTGCCCCTCTTCTACAAAGGGATCCCGTCCCGCGAACAAAAGGCGATGGCCTTGCGGGCGCTGGAACGGGTAGGACTTGCCGACCGTCAACGACACCACCCGGCCCAGTTGTCCGGCGGGCAGCAACAGCGGGTGGCCATTGCCCGTGCGCTGGTCACGAACCCATCGATCATTCTTGCCGACGAGCCGACCGGCAATCTGGACAGCCAGGCGTCCCGAGAAATCATGGAGACGCTGACGCAACTGAACCGGGAGGGAATCACCATCATCCTGGTCACCCATGAAGCGGACATCGCCGGCTATGCCCGGCGGACCATCATGATGAAGGACGGGGTGATCCTCTCCGACCGCGACGCCGGCGGTGTGGCCATTGCGCGTGTCGTCCCGCTGGAGGCACGGGTATGAACTTTCTGCTGATGACGGTGCTGGTGGCGTTCCGCGTGCTGGGCCGGCACCGCATGCGCTCGGCGCTGACGATGCTCGGCATCATCATCGGGGTGGGGGCCGTGATCGCGATGGTCAGTATCGGAGAGGGGGCGAAAGCCGCTGTCCAGGCCCAGATCGCCTCCTTCGGCACCAATGTCATCACGGTCTTGCCCGGCGCGACGACGGTCAGCGGGGTGCGGACCGGACATGGCGGGATGGTAACGCTGACCGTGGCGGACATAGAAGAGTTGAAAAAGATACCCGCAGTCACGGAAGTCGGCTGGTCCCGACGTGACACCATGCAAATCATCCATGAGAACAAAAACTGGTTCACGACGGTCAATGGCGTGACGTCAGGCTACCTGACCATCCGCGGCTGGTCGACAGTGAGCGGGGATTTTTTCACACAGACCGAAATGGATTCGGGCGCCAAAGTGGTGCTCTTGGGAAATACCATCGTCAATAACCTGTTCGAGCCGGGGGAAGATCCAGTGGGTGCCACGATCCGGATCAAGAACATCCCCTTCAAGGTGGTGGGCGCACTCGATGCAAAGGGGTACGATACAAGAGGAGCTGATCAGGACGATGTGGTTTTCATCCCGTTCACCACCGCCGAACGGAAAGTCATGGGCACGAAATTTCTCGGGTCGATAGGCGCAGGGTTCCTGTCGGCCGAATCCCCCGAGCAGATGCCGCAGGTCGTGGACGAGGTCAAGCGGATCCTCCGCCAGCGGCACAAGTTACGCCCGGAAAAGGATGATGATTTCACGGTCCGCAATCAGCTCGATATAGCCAAGGTTCAAGAGGGGACCAGCGAGTCGATGAAATTGCTGCTTCTGGCTGTGGCATCCATCTCGCTGCTGGTGGGCGGGATCGGGATCATGAATATCCTGTTGGTGTCGGTGACGGAGCGAACTAGGGAGATCGGCATCCGCATGGCGGTGGGGGCCAAGCGTCGGCACATCCTCCTACAGTTCCTGGTAGAAGCCGTGGTCCTGAGCGCCATGGGCGGGTTGATCGGCGTGGGGTTCGGCGTTGGGGGCGCCAAGGCCGCCTCTAACGTAGCCGGCTGGCCCACTATCATTTCGGGAGACATCTTGTTGATCGCTTTCGGGTTCTCAGCCTTGGTGGGCGTCTTTTTTGGTCTCTATCCCGCCAACAAAGCCTCCCGGCTCAACCCGATCGAGGCCTTGCGTTACGAATAGTCGCTTCGGGAGCGAAGGATGTGGAAGCAGAACTTCATGTTTACCCAGACAGGGGCTATGCCCATTGACAAGACCGAGAACGAGCTATTCCACGATGTCCCGCAGGCTATGGACAGTGCGGGGTTGAATGGGGAACGGTATATCTCAGTCTGGGTACAGGGTGAGGAAAAAAGCGGCAAGGCGGTCATGTATACGAACATCTACGCGCGGACGGCCATCCTGGACATCGGGGGCCAGGCTGGGCTCTTACAGCCGCTGCAGGGGCGCTCCCATCAAATCAAGAGGCTCCTGTCTGATTCGCAGAAGACCTGGATCAGGGAGTGGTTGATGAAGACATCGGCCGAGGCCTGGGAAAACAGCGACGACTCGTTCAAGGTGATTTTTGAGGAGGATTGATCGAGCGGGAAAAAGAAGACCGACGGCGCTGAGTTGAGCCACCGTCGGTCTGCACGGAACGTTACTTCTTCTCTTCCTTCTTCTCCTCCTTCATGGCCTTCTTGCTCTTCTTTTCCTTCTTCGCGGCCTTTTTCTCCTCCTTCTTCATCTCACCGCCGACGGCTGGGGTTGCGGCAGGAGCAGCAGGAGCGGCAGGAGCAGCAGCGGGAGCGTCCATCTTCTTCTCTTCTGCCGCGTAGGTGGAGCCGGCAAAGGTCAGTCCGATCATTACGGCGAACAGTGCTGAAAGCAATGCCTTCATCTCGTTTCACCCCCCTCCTTTGTGTGTAGTGCTGTCATTAGTTAGCAGGTCGTGTGCCACGCCGAGAAGCGCAGCGATTCGAGAAAAATTCTTAATTATCAAATGGATTACGCCATGGACAGAGTCGCAGTCCAAGACCTGTCAACCGTGAATGCCGGGTTTGGGGTAAGAGGTGCCTCTAAACAGCCAGGACTCTCCTCGTTTCATTGCAAATCCTGGGAGCGCCCCCTATACTCCCCGGCCACTTACTGAGGAGAGCAGGGCCATGACATTCAAAGGAAGATGGTCGGCGGCGATCGGTGCGGGCGTGTGTGCATTGCTCGTGGTGCTCTGGAGTTCGGCTGTCGGGTTAAAGGACGCCGGCACGGACGTCACGGCCGCTCCCGAGGTACTCTATGCCCCCGAAGACAAACCGGCCGACCGCCTGGTCGCACTCTACCAAGGAGCCCAGCACACGATCTATCTCGCCACCTATGGGCTGACGTACCCTCCTGTGGTGAAGGCGCTCATCGCGGCGAAAAAGCGCGGCGTGGAGGTGCGTGTCATTACCGACCGGGGGAAGCTCGACGATCGCAATCAACGCGCCGCCCTGGAAACCTTGCGGTTGGCGGGTGTCCCGATCAAAATCAATCGTCACGACGGTCTGATGCACCTCAAGCAGGTCGTCGTGGATGATCGGGTGAACACGTCAGGCTCGATGAACCAGACGTCGAGCGCCGCCTTCTACAACGATGAACGGTTGGATATCTTGCATGATGCGGCCAGTACTCTGCGGGCGAAGGAAAAATTTCTGAAGATGTGGGGCGATCACACCCGGTACCAAGATTGGTGATGAAGCTGTGAAATTCGATGTCGTGGTGGTCGGCGCTGGCGGCGGGGGGGCAGTCCTGGGCCTAGCACTTGCTCAGATGGGCGTCTCAGTCCTTGTTTTGGAGCGCCAACCAGGCCCGCCGACTGCCCTTCGGGGAGAGACCATCCAGCCGAACGGCCAGCAGATCCTCGCCCGGCTGGGCCTCCTTTCGGCGCTCACGCCGGAGGTTGTGGAGCCGGTCCGGCGCTTCCACTTCATTCGGATCGGGGGGGAGCGCCTCTGCACGATGGACTACGGCACGCTGCCAGAGCCCTACAACCGGGCGCTGGTGGCCCTCTCCAGCGCGATGCACCACCTGGTCCTGAGCCGGCTGTCTGCCCAAGCGGGTGCCCAACTCTGGTACGGGGCCGAGTTCCAGGGAATCCTGCAGAACGATGGTCGTGTGGGTGGAGTTGTGGTCAGAAGGGCGGGAGAGGAATCGAGCGATGAAGTGCAGGCCAGCCTAGTGGTGGGAGCCGACGGAGCGGCATCACTGGTGCGGCGCGCCCTGGGGATTCAGGCGGAGGTCCACCACTATCGCCACGGCTATCTGATCACACTCCTGCCGCGCCCGGAAAGTATGCGCGGCGAGGCGCGGTACTATGTCGGACGCGCAGAGTTGCTGGGACTATTCCCGGCTCCGGACGACCATGTGGTGGTGCTGTACATGGTCGAGATCGACCCGCGAGGAGAAAAGATGGAGGCGCTCAAAGCGCGGGGCTTGTCCGCGCTAAAGTCGCGTGTGGCGGCGATCGATGCGGCAATGACCAAACCCCTGGAAAGCCTGACGTCGTGGGAACAAATCGGTCTGCTCCCCTGCACGCGGGTGCGGGCGGACCGATGGGTCGTGGACGGCGGGGCCCTGATCGGCGATGCGGCGCACGCGATGAATCCGCACGCGTCGCAGGGCCGGATGCAGGCGATGGCCGATGCGATGGCGCTGGCCCAAGTCATCGGCCGGTGCCGTGAGACCGGTGATTGGTCGGCTGAAGCGCTGGCGGCCTACGAGCGGGCGCGCCGTCCGCAAGTGGAGATGCTGCAGCGGCTCGCGGACGAGCAGACGTTCTTCTGGAATGCGGCGGACCCGGTGCGGTGTTTCTTGAGAAATCGCGTGTTCCGCGGACTGGACCGGAACGCGAGGCTGCGCTATCAGGCGCTCACCGCCACCGCCGGCCTGCGGACCACACCGCCGTTGACCTGGCTCGACAAGTTCATGGCCGCCGGGTTTCTCCCCGATCCCTGCGCCGACCAAGTTCCAGCGTAAGGCTGGTTAATCAGGGTGGGCGTACAGTGTGGTGACGGTGGCGTCGGTGATGCGGACGGGAATGAGGCTGCCCGGTTTGATGCCGTCCGCGGTCTTGGGGAACACCGTGACGATGTTGCCGTCGGTGCGGCCCCGCCATTGATCGGAGCGCTTGCCGTCCCCTTCCACTAGGACCTCGACAACCTGCCCGATCAGAGCCCGGTTCTTCTTGAGGGAAATCCCCCGCTGAAGCTCGACCAGGCGGGCGACGCGCTCGGTCTTGATGGCGTCGGGGACATCGT
>Ga0209801_1002772_pt1 | contig 10166 bp, 7 predicted proteins | sample GraSoiAngelo_127_FD_185884 | JGI IMG/M metagenome (GOLD analysis project Ga0209801, IMG submission 185884) | Grasslands soil microbial communities from the Angelo Coastal Reserve, California, USA - 14_0927_09_40cm (SPAdes) (version 2) | ecosystem: Environmental > Terrestrial > Soil > Grasslands ... | reverse complement strand
TTAGAACGGAATTGGTGCCCGGGGTGGGAGTCGAACCCACATGAGGAAAAATCCCCGGAGGATTTTAAGTCCTCAGCGTCTGCCATTCCGCCACCCGGGCGCTGGCACTACAAATCTAACGAAGACAAGCAGTTACTGCAACATCGCCTGTTGAGCCGACGGCTGACGAGGCGCCCAAGAGCTCGTGGTGATGTCGATTGAGTACGCCGCGAGCGTTAGGGGCCTAGAGAGCGGAGGTCACGGAGGTCCCAGCGGCGGCGAAGACCGTGGAAATTTCTACTTTCGCGAAAGAAAGGAATGACCGGACAACGACAGGATCAAACTGGGAGCTACTCGCCTCGTTGAGGCGGCGCACAGCTTCCTCGAACGGCAAGCCCTTTCGATAGGGTCGAGAAGAAACCATGGCATCGAACGCATCGATGACACAGACGATGCGCGACACAATGGGAATCTCAGCGCTCTTCAGTCCCGCGGGGTATCCCTTGCCGTCGAAAGATTCGTGATGGTGGAGAATATCAAGAGCAGCACGCTCGAAACCCGGGAGCATGCGCAACACCGCCCAGCCGTACTCGGCATGTTTTTTCATAAGCGCATATTCATCCGGATCAAGACGATCGGGCTTGCGGAGGATGGAATCCGGGATGCCTACTTTGCCAATGTCGTGCAGGAGCGCGGCAACCTCGAGATTCTGAAGCTCGGCTTCCTCCAAGCCCAGTTCCTGCCCGACACGCATACCCCATTCCGCAAGCCGGGTGCTATGCACACCGGTATTGAGGTCTTTCAGGTCGAGGAGCTGATTGAACGCGCAGATGACCGAATTGCGAAGCGCGGCAACTTGCTCTTCGAGTTGCTTGACCCGGAGAGACTCCAGCGCCCCGAAGGACGAAGAACCGTCCGTGGGCGCCGGAATCTGGTAATTCGCCATTGCAGTTACAGGCAAAGCAAGTAGCAGGAGCTGCCAGAGCCGGAAGTTGAGCCGGAACTGTTCACCCAAGCGGAGATCGCCTGGTATGCGTCGAGACGCCCATGATTGAGGTCCGGAGTTAGTTGGACCGCGTGAGACAATGCGCTGGCTGCCTGACTCTGATTTAAGGATGACTTCGCATTGAGCATCAGGGCCGCAGTGCCAGCGACCAGCGGCGCGCTAAAAGAGGTGCCCGAAGAGCTGGCGTAAGTCCCGCCGGGGTAAGTGCTGGTGACGAATTCGCCAGGGGCAGCAATCCAAACGTCATAAGACCCATAGTTGGAGAATGAGGATCGGGCGTCCCAATCCGTCGTCGAAGCGATGCCGACCACAGATCCGCTGATTGCGGCCGGATAGACCGGTGCGTTCGTGTTCTCGTTTCCTGCGGCAGCGACGAGGACAACGCCTGCTTTGTTAGCGTAAGACACGGCCTTGTTCAGCGACGGCGAAGAAGAGGTGAGATCGAAGCTCATGTTCACGACGTTGGCGCCATGCTGCACGGCATAGTAAAGCGCGGCGACGATGTTGGCGAGATAGCCCGTGCCGTTCGCCGAGAAGGCCTTGAGGGGAAGAATCTTGGCCTTGGGCGCAACCAAGTGAACTAGGCCGGAGGTCATGGTGCCATGGCCGAAGGCAACATAAGGCGAGCCGTCCAGAACCGCCGCAGTGGATTGATCGAGCACGGCAGCCGTAGATTGCTGCACGTAGCCAGGCTGTTGATTCTGAGTGCCAGCGTCGGTGTAGCCGCTTTGCATCCCGCTGACGTCGAGCCACTCCGAGGCGCCGGGCTGGTTCCGCATGAAGTCGTACCCTTGCAGAAGGATGGGATAAAGGACTGGATGATTGGGGTCTACGCCTGTGTCAATGACGGCGACGATTCCCTTGCCGGCTATGCCAAACCCGTTCTGAGCGTCTTGAAGACGGATGATTTGCGCTGCAGGCTGCGCGGCGTAACCGTGCCACACGACCATGCCGTAATAATTCACCGGTGTCTTGTCGTAAAGCCCCGAAGGAATGCTCTGGAGAGAGGGCAGCGGGATTGGCAGCAATCGATCCACCTCGATACTAGTGATTCCGAGCAAGGATTCCGCTAGCGTCAGCGTTCCAGTTAGAAGGTTGCCAGTGGAGGTCACTAGAAATGTCTGTCCGATGGTACCGTCCAAAGTGCCTTGAACCTGGCAGCCGAGAAGTGAACAAAGATTAAGAACGGACAACAAACCGCCCGTACTTTGGACTATGTAACGGTTTTGCGCTGCAGCGGGATTTGCAGCACCGAGCATGAGGACAATCATCGCGACAATGAGGGCGATACGTTTCATAGTTGCAACCCTTGCGGGTTCTCCTATAAATGAACTACTCGAGTCTTGACGCGAGAGTTCGCCCTCTTAGTTTCATTAGGCGGATTCCTCGAGCCAATAGTACGAGTGCGTCTTCCCGTCTAAACAGACTTGCCAGCGATCTTGGTACTTTCGTACCAGGGCTGCGATGCAGGGCAAGTGCGCAGATTGGTTGACGCTCATTGCTTACCCTCATGCAGACTGCCAAGCGCATCGCGGAGCGAAATCACAACGGGGAGGCCGCCGCCGCTTGAGAACGTCATCTGCAATTCTCCGCTGTTCTCGATCTCCCCGCTGAACTCGCCAAACTGATTGGTGAGGGCATGCACCACGTGTCCCTGCAAATTAGAGAGAACGATGCGGGCGTCGCGCCCGACGACTTTGGGATCGCGCATGTCGAGAACCTGGCCGGTGACCACGATGCGGTTCCCGCCTGGCTTGGCCTCGACCTGGATATCGATCTGAAACGGGTCGGCGCGATAAAGCATCTGCCTGGTACCCGCACCTGCCGATCGAGCTCCTTCGAAAACGGGTTGCAGAAAACTGTCAAAGAGAACCTTGATGCGGCTGCCCGCTCCCTTTCTTTGATCTGTCAGTCCGGCTCCTGCAAGGGTCGCCTTGGCGATTCTGACCGCGTCCTCCGGAGGCTGGTAATTCGTTTCCGAAGCCGCGGATTGCCGTACCCTTTTCCACAGGGCAACTGTCTTGGTACAACGTTGGCAGCCCTGCTTCAGGTGTTGTTCCATCAACTTTCTTTCGCTGACGTCAACGGCCTGATTCACAAAATCGATCCAATTCTCCGTCGTAAAATGTTTCATTATCTTCCCCCCAGATCCTTTCTGCGCCCCAACACTCCCCAGTAGAAGGGACGATGTAACACCCTCGCGGCATAAGGGAAGGCAGGAGCCCAGGAAATATAAGGGTCCGAGAACCCCATAAGCTCTTAAGAATCAGTAAGTTTCCCAACCAGGACGAACGGTGCCCAGAAATAGGGGTGGGGATTCTGGCGTCGAAGTTCTTGCATGGCGTGCTGAAGGGCACCGGCCATGTTGCCGCTTCGAATGTAGTCCCGGTAAAAGTGCTGCATCAAATGTGCGGTGCTCTGATCGTGCACGTCCCACAGAGAGAGCAGCAACGTTGTGGCCCCCGCGCAGAATAAGCCTCGCTGAAGTCCGAGCAATTCATCGCCCGCGGCCACGAAATTCATTCCCGTGGCGCAGCCACTCAGCGTCACAAGTCTGGCATCCAACCGCATCTGGTAGAGATCGTGCAAATTCAAGTAGCCGTCACCAAGCCGAATCCCCGAAAACATGGGGTTATCTTGACGGTAGACGCCATGCGTGGCCAGGTGAAGGAGGCCGCTCTGCGTCCCCTGTTCACGAAGCACCGAGGAGGTCGCATGGTCTCCCACGTAAAGCGAAGCCCTGGGAAGGAGCGAGGCTACGGATTGGGCCTCCTGCAAAATTTGGGGCGCTCGCTCGTCGGCGATTCCAAAAATGAGGGAATTTTCGCTCGCGCTCGCCGACTTTTCCTGGCACCAGGAGAAAACCGTCGCGCTGGGAGCGTAGGAAACCGTGAAAGCATCACAGAGATACTCTTCTCCATTTCGCAGAGCGTGGAATGGCAGGAAATGAAGAGGGCCGTGGGGCACGAAAATGAGGTGCTTTCCCTGGAAATAGGGGCGCAGAGGCGCAACAAGTTCGCTATACAGAGATTCCAGGTGGCTATGGGTCGCGCGCAAGAGAGGCTCTTCAAATCGCCGAACGTATTCACTGCTCATGCGAAACTTGGAGAGCTGAAATCGAAGCAATTGCAGAAAATGAGCAGCTCGCGAGAGCACCGTCACCGGTTGAATGTGGATGTTCTCGCGCGTGATAACGGCGGCAACGAGGCGATCGCCGGCCACAAAGTATTCGACAAGGGTTGCATCCTGTGGAAGATGAGCTTGCAGCTTTGCAAGCGAAAAATCCGCGGGAGCTTCCAGCGTGGCGTTTTCCCGCTCATGCGCGGGGAGCTCGCGGAGAGTCCGCAATAATTCTTTCTCGTGCGATTGAACCTTTTCCTGAAGGCCTTCGAGTCTTTCGTGGGATTTTTCTTCGGGACGCAGTTGCTCAAGCTCGATGCGGTGGTAGTACCAGTTGAGCTCTTCACGCAGGTCTCTGATTCTGCGGACAAGATCGCTCTGCCCCGCATCTCCCAGCGGGAGACTCTGGCCGCTTTGAAATATCATTTCGATCATGCTGCGAGACTTCGCGGCTTCCATGCAACCAAACGCTTCCTCGGAGGACGTATCCGTCCCGTCTCCCGAAATGTATAAATCCACGAGCGCTTCGTAAACCTGCATCCTGTTTTTGACGAAAGAGATTTTCAGTTCTTCGCCTTGTAGCCGGCTGCGCAAAGTTTCCAGCGCTTTCCTGGCCTCTGAGTAAGCTTGATGCGCTGTTTGGCGATCGTTGCGGGCGTGAGCGATCTGGCCTTCGAGCAGGTGCGCCTGATAAGCAAGCACTGGCGTCTGAAGGCATTCCACGCGGGCGAGGGATTCGCCCGTCTCCTTTTCTGCTTCGGCAGAATCTCCCACTTGCAGAGCGATGCGCGCCAGCAGCAGGTGCGCAAGCACAGCTTTCCCAGCGAGCGCTGATTGATCGAAGAAAGCAGAGGCTGAGAGGCAAAGACGCCGAGCTTCAAAATAGCGGCCTTCATGAAAGAGTAATAAGGCCTGGTACAAGTCGATGAGCCAGGGCCAAACAAGATTTTTTTCGCGTCCAAACATTTCTCGCGCTTTTGAGAACCGCTCCAGTGCCTGGACCGTCTTGCCCTGCTGGCCAAAGGCCGTCGCTTCATTGGCAAGGGTTTTCGCGGCCTCGTAACCCATGCCAAGCTTTTCGAACCGGAGGAATCCTTCATGAGCCATTTCCCGGGCTTCTTCGCTGAGGTTCAGTTCGAGATAAATGTCGGAGAGGTCTAAATGACATAATGCGAAGTGATAAGCGTCGCCAGTCGCTTCGCAAGCGCGGCGAGCGGCGTAGAGCGCCTCAATGGCGCGGCTGTACTCACCGCGCAGATAATAGAGATAGGCAATGTTGTAATCCGCCTGTGCCACGAGAAGTGGCATGTTGTTCTGTTCGCAGAAGGAACGCGCCCCGCGATAGGCCGCCAGAGCACGCGGAAAATCGTTGAGGCTAATCAGGCAGACGGCCATGTTGCTGAGAACGACGGCGATTCCTTCCGTGTCTTTGTACGGCAGCAGGCTCGCATAGGCGCGTTCATAGTGTGCGATCGATTCTTCGAAGCGATCCTGACGGTGATAGATGTTGCCGACGTTGATTTCCAAACGGGCCAGGCGCCAGGAGTCGTTCAGACGAGTAAATATCTCCTTAGCACGCTCCGCGGCCTGAAATGCCTGGTCGTACTCCCCCACCAGGATCATCGGTTGGATAGAACCGCTTAAAGTTCGCGCGGCTTCGTTCCAATTGCCCAACGATTCATAAAGCCGGATAGCTTGCTGATGATGCTCGATGGCAGCGCGATTATCCCCAGAGGAATAGAGAGCGTTGGCCATTGCACGCAAGCCAAGCGCCAAAGCTTCTTTGCGACGCAGACGCTTCGCGATGAGCACGGCGGCCTCGGCCAGGTGGAACGCTTCTTGTCTGCTTATGCGAACCTTTTCCCAGACCAGTTGGGCGAGACGCTCGACAATATCCTGACGAAGCAGGGTCTTGTGTTGGACAAGGAACTTGCGGCGGGCTGATTCGCTCGATAATTGCCCCAGCTCGGCGATCAAGGAGTCCGTAGAGTTTTTCTTTTGAGTTGCGGGCATCAGCCAAAACCCAGTTGTTCGAGTTGCGCGCGCAGCCGCTCGAGACATTTCTGGCGTGTAAATCCAATAGAGCCGACAGCCAGGCCAAGTTCCGCCGCAACTTCCGTGTACGGCCGCGAGGGAGTTTCAAAGAACAAGAGCTCGACCAGACGACGACATTGTGGCGTCAGCATCGCCATGGCCTCTCGCAGCATTTGCTCTTCCTGTGTCTGCTGAACCAGATTATCGGCGATCGCGGGCGTTGCAGGCTCCGCAAGATCTGTCTCCCCATCGCGGCTCACCACGCGCTGACTATACCGCTTCCACCGGTAAGATTCGTGGTGCGCCACTTGCATCAGCCACTTGGGCAGCGCGCGCGGCTCGCGCAATTCGGGCAGACGCACGAGAAGCTCCGTACAGGTTGCTTGAAATACGTCCGCGGCTTCCTGCCGCGACAATCCGTATTTCACGGGGATTGAGTAAATAAGTGCCTTATACTTGTCGATGAGCGACGCCCACGCATCCTCATCACCTGCGAGACATGCTTTGACGAGGCGTGTGTCGTTCCACGCGGCCGGCGGCTTCTTGGCCTTGGTCAACGAGGGGCTCATCGAGTCGCATTCTCCGTCCCATTCTTGAGATAGAGCTGCTCCACGTTCCAGAGTACGTAAGGTTCCAGGACGGCGGGACGGAAATTGCCGATGGAATTCTTCGCGCCTGCAAGAATGTTCGGACTCGCCAGGAATATCATCGGCTGATTTTCAGCGAGGATCTCCTGCGCGCGGTCATAGAGCTTCTTCCGCTGTTCGAAAGTGCGCGCGGACATTTGTTCCTCAATCAGGCGGTCGATTTCGGCTTCCCATGGAGTGGCGGGATGCGCCTGCGAGGGATTCCATAAGTGCAATCCGCCGCTCGATAGCCAGACGCTGATATCTGAATTCGGGTCCGCATCATAGCTGGCTATCCCCATGATACAGGCATCGTAGTCCCTGCTCTGCGTGACACGATCGAGGAGAGAGCGAGACTCGAGCGGCACAACCTGGACGCGCATTCCGAGCTGCTTCAAGTCGTCCTGCATGAGCGCCGCCATCTTGGCGCGGTCCGCGTTCGAAGAGCTGGTGAGGATGGAGAATTCCACGGGCTTCCCGTCTGAATCCAGGAGCGTTGATTCTCCGTTGGGACCATTGCTCCAGGAAAAGCCGGCCTCCTTGAGTAGTGCGCGTGCGCGCTCGAAGGACCACGCGGGATGCGGGAGTTTTTCATTTCCCCATCGGCGATTGCCGGGTGCGACCAGGCCCCATAGGGCGGCGCCGCGCCCCTGGTAGACGAGACGAACGATCGCTTCGCGATCCACGGCAGCGGAAACCGCTTGCCGGAACTTCACTTCGCGGAACCATTTTTGTTTCCGCTGCATCTCCGGCGATGTTTTTTCGCCGGCGTCATTCAGATTGAAGAAGAGAAAGTTGTACTCCAGGCCGGGTCCGGCGTCCGTCATGGTATACCCGCGCTGCTGTCGCGATAATACGGAGAAATTTTCCGCACCCAACTGGCTGATCATATCCGTTTCACCCGACTGGAACTTCAGGACCTGGGCATCTGCGTTTGGCACGAATAGAAATACGAGCTCATCCACGTAAGGCAGTCGATTGCCTTGAGCGTCCGATTTCCAATAGTAAGGATTGCGCTCAAGCACTAATCGTTGCCCGGCAACGTACTCTTTCAACCGGAACGGGCCGAGCCCCGCCCATTGATCCGCAGCCGTGGCCAATGATCCACTCTGCCCCAGCTTCCCCTCTTGGTAGGGTTTTTCGAGGAGATGCCGGGGAAGGATTGCCAAGCCATCGAACAGCCTTTCGCCGACGCCGTAAGTCTTCGCCAATTGAAAGACGACGGTATGCGCGTCCGCCTTGCGCACGGTGATCGGTTTTCCGCTAACAATCAAGAGATCGCGCTGCGGAGCGTGTACGTTTTCGTCGAGGTAGACACGGAAGGTGAAAAGCACATCATCCGCATCCAGCGGCTGCCCGTCGGAAAATTTCAAGCCCTGCCGGAGCACGATTGTGTATGAGAGGCCGTCTGGCGAGATCTTCCAGGACTTGGCTAACGCAGGTTCCGTTTGTTGCCTCGCGCGGTTGATATGGACGAGGTCGGCCTGCATTACGCCAATGACTTCACGGGATCGCGCGTCAGCGGCAATCAAGGGATTCAAGGTCTTCGGTTCGCCGCGGAGCGACACGACGAGGCGCCCTCCTGGCCTGCCCACTTCCCCTGGGAGCACGAGTAATTCTTCTTTTGTAATTTTCTCCTGTGGAAAGGCAATCGCCGGGGGGCCGACAAACACGAAAAGCGACAGGAGCACGGTCGGGCAGATCCAGCAGCATTTGAGATTTGCTGTCACTCTTTTCACGTTAGATTCCCCAGATTCTCGATTCTATCTTGTATGCCGCTCCTCGCTCCTGCAACGAGCTCGCCAGACCCAAGTATCCTAGGAAGAACGGCACCATTGCCAGCGCGGGCAAATATATCCACCAGTAAGAGACTAAAACGCTGTATTGCTGAAGGCTTGAGAGAAGATTTCCCCAACTTGGCACCGGCTCTGGGACACCCAAGCCGAGAAATGAGAGGGTCATCTCCGCCAGCACATACTGTGGTATCAGAATCGCTGCTTGTGTCAAAAGCACGCTGGAAGTTTCCGGCAGAATATGCCGCCGGAACAAGTATCCATGGGTTGCTCCGAAGCCCCGTGCCGCGCGGACGAAGTCCCGTTCCTTGGCGCTGAGTACGACTCCGCGAACAAGCCGCGCCGGCCGGGCCCAACCCACTATTCCAATAACAGTGATGATCAAAAAGAAAGCTCTAAGTGGGCTTACGGCCAGCGGCAGGAAAGCGCGTATCGCGAAAAGGACGTACAGCCAAGGCAACGCCATAAAAAGCTCGGCAAGGCGCATGAGCAAACTATCTCTCCATCCACCGAAAGATCCTGCCACGGCGCCAATGCACAAGCCGATGCTCAAGGTGATTCCTGCCCCTAGAAGGCCAGCGAGCAGAGACACCTGTCCACCGAAGAGTAGTCTTGAGAGCTGGTCGCGGCCATAAGCATCGGTGCCGAGAAGGTAGATTCGTGTGTTCTCGAGGCCGAAAAGGTGCCTTCGGCATGGCAGGAATCCCAACAAGCGGTAGTGAGCCCCCTTCATAAAAAACCTTACGGGCTGAGGTTCCGTTGTGTTTTCCACATACCTGTCGAACGAGCCTTCGCGCAATTTCAGCGCATAGACAAAAGGCCGCGCGTGGAAATGCCCTTGACCATCTATGAGATGAAACCGCATGGGTGGTAAATACGGGCTTTTGCGATCTTGCTCCACGGGATCATACGGAGCGAAGAAACCCGCAAAACCCACAATTCCGTGTAGCACGCCAAGGGTGACCAGCCATCTCGTAAGAACGCGACGCACTCTCATCGTGCGTTGCTCTCAGCCCGGATTCGGGGATCAGCCCAATAGAGGAGCATGTCGGCAAACAGATTTCCTCCGACCAGGAAAAATGTCGAGAATAGCATGCCTCCGATGACTACGTATAGATCGCGCGCCAGTATGGCCTCCAATAACAGCGGTCCGAGCCCCGGCCAGCTCATCACGACTTCAATGAGCAGCGATCCACTCAACAATACACCTATGCTAAAACCAAACAGAGAGATGAGAGGATTCGCGGCGGCCGGAAGCGCGTAGCGATATAGAAGCGTGCGTTTCGGAATGCCATGCCCCAATGCCGCCAGAAGAAACGGAGCGTCGAGCACATCAGCAACGCTTGCGCGAACGTGGCGAACCAGCAGCGGCAGGGTTGACAGCACAAGGGCCGTTACGGGCAGAATCATATGCAAGGCTAGATCGCGCAGTTTATTGGCCGGCGATAGGGTTTCAAAGTCGACGGAAGCCATCCCTCCCGTGGGAAACGATCCACTCCTTACCGCGACGATTAAGAGTCCAAGAGCAAGCGCCAGGTCGGGAATTACGAGAAGCACGGCAGTTCCCCAGGAGAGCAAGCGGTCCGACAGTCGACCAAGACGCTCCGC
>Ga0209801_1002771_pt1 | contig 10171 bp, 8 predicted proteins | sample GraSoiAngelo_127_FD_185884 | JGI IMG/M metagenome (GOLD analysis project Ga0209801, IMG submission 185884) | Grasslands soil microbial communities from the Angelo Coastal Reserve, California, USA - 14_0927_09_40cm (SPAdes) (version 2) | ecosystem: Environmental > Terrestrial > Soil > Grasslands ... | reverse complement strand
TCGCCCCCCTGCTCGACTCCGGCGAAACCGATTACCTGCTCTGGTTCGTGATGCCCTTCCTCGCCGGCGAGACACTCCGGCAAGTGCTGCGGCGCGAGCGCATGCTGCCCATCGATCGCGCGGTCCGCGTCGCCACCGACGTCCTCGACGCATTGAGTCATGCCCACGACCACGGGCTGGCGCATCGCGACGTCAAACCGGACAACATCGTGCTGTCGGCAGAAGGGGGTGGCGCGGTTGTGGTCGATTTTGGAATCGCCCGAGCGATCGCCCACTCGGGCGAGGACCGCGTGACCCGCAGCGGCTTCGTCGTGGGCACCGAGGAGTACATGAGTCCGGAGCAGGCGGGCGGCTCTCCGGACATCGACGGCCGTACGGATCTCTATTCCCTTGGCGTCGTGCTGTTCGAGGCGCTCGCGGGGCGCCCGCCGTTTGCCGCCGCGAGCGCAGCCGCTGTGCTCGATATGCAGCAACACGCGCCACCCCCCGATCTGCGCAAGCTCCGGCGCGATGTACCTCGCGCGCTCAGCGATGCCGTGATGAAAGCCCTCGCCAAGGCCCGCGAGGCGCGCTGGCAAACCGCCGCCGACATGCGGCGAGCACTGCTCCCTTACGCCCTGGTGACCTGAGATGCGAGTACTGCCCGCGTTGCTCATCCTCACATCGTCCGTTCAGGCGCAAGCTCGCCCTCGTGCTCGCGACCTCGGCGTCCCGTTCGACGGGACACCCGGCCCGCTCAACGCCATCACCGACGTCGCGGGCGTGACCGTGGGGCATAGCACCATCATCCAAGGGCAGGGAAAGCTCGTCGTGGGTCAGGGCCCGATCCGCACGGGCGTCACCGCCCTCCTCCCGCGCGGCGCCTCCAACGGCGACCCCGTGTTCGGCGGCTGGTTCACGCTCAATGGCAACGGCGAAATGACGGGCACCACGTGGCTCGAAGAGTCGGGGTTTCTCGCGGGACCGGTGATGATCACGAACACGCATAGCGTCGGCGTCGTACGCGACGCCGTCATCGAGTGGCTGGTCCGCAAGGGTGTTGCGTTCGACTGGTCGCTCCCCATCGTGGCCGAGACGTACGATGGCGCACTCAACGACATCAACGGGTTTCACGTTACGAAGGAGAACGCCTTTGCCGCGCTCGACAGCGCGCGCGGAGGTCCGGTAGCCGAGGGGAACGTCGGTGGCGGGACGGGCATGATCTGCAATCAGTTCAAAGGCGGGATCGGCACGGCCTCGCGCCGGCTCCCGGCGGCGAATGGCGGGTACACCGTCGGTGTGCTCGTGCAATGCAACTACGGCTCGCGCGCGCGGCTCTCCATCGCCGGCGTCCCGGTGGGGCAGGAGATCCCGGACCTGCTGCCGTGCCGGGACTCGATCCCTGGCGTTGCCCGCCCGGGTGGGGGCCGCCGCTGCGAAGATACCGACAGGGGATCGATCATCATCGTGATTGCGACCGACGCGCCGTTGCTGCCCCATCAGCTCAAACGCATCGCGAAACGGGCGTCCCTCGGCGTCGGCCGGCTGGGAGGACTGGGGGGCAATCCCTCCGGCGACATTTTTGTCGCCTTCTCCACGGCGAATCCCGGCGCGGCGAAACCGGATGCAAACGTCAGTGTAACCATGGTACCAAACGAGCGAATCACCCCACTGTTCGAGGCGACCGTCCAGGGAACCGAGGAAGCGATCGTCAACGCGATGGTGGCAGCCGAAACGATGACGGGGGTCAACGGCCAGCGAGTCTATGCGTTGCCACACGATCGGCTGCGCGCCGCGCTGCGGAAGTACAACCGCCTGGTCGAGCCACGGCGGTGAGACGACTGTGTCTCCTCCTGCTGGTGCTCACCGCGGGCTGCCAATCGGAGGCGCACCGGCTTCTCATCATCGATCTCACGCTCGCTGATCCGCTGACGCTCGAAGCGACCGCGGCGCCCTGGCATGCCGTCGGCTATCGCGTTGACTACCGCCGCTTCTACCCCCACCTCACCAGGCAGGATCTGACTCGCTACCGCACGCTTGTGCTGCTCGGCGGGCGCGAGCCCGGGGGACGCTCCGACGCCCTGACGATCGGCGATCTCGCGATTCTCACCGAATGGATCCACCGCGACGGCGTCGTCGTCCTCGGCTACACCGACGGCGATCTGGATCGCTGGGTCATGAACCAGTGGCTGGCGGCGCAAGGCGCCGGTATCGAGATCGGAACCGCTGAAGGTGGACACCAAACGATCGATGCGACGCCGCTGCCGCATTCGGCGCTCGACAATGCCGGGTTCGCACCATTCCCCGCGGGCCGCAACCGGTCGCTCGAGGTCCGCGATCGAAGCCAGACGCTCGCGCGCGGATCCACGAGCGCGCTCGTCGCCGCCAGCCGCGTCGGGGTCGGGGGCGGGGACGGTCTCATCGTCGTCGCGAGCCGTAGCCTGCTGGCTGCCACCGATGCCGCATCGGGAACGCGAGTCTTTCTCGTGGCACTCGCCCGCTGGACGCGGCGGCCGGCGGAATGGGCCGGCATCGGCGCGGCGGCACGCGCGGCACCACTCCGCCTGGGGGACGCGCCGCAGCGTGTCACGGACCATCCGCCCCCCCTGGCACCACCCGCGGGCGCCGCGGTGACCGTGCTGCCCGAGCCCGCTGATCCCAAACGCGGACCGGACGAAACCGTAGCGGTGCCCGGTTGGGTCACGCGCCAGGGCATGCGCGTGCTGTGGAGCCGATTCACACTTACGGCACTCGATTCCTTGCTGCGATTCGTCGACGTTGCGGCGCTGAATGCGCTCGCGACACCGATCCCGGAAGCGGCACTCACCGACACGATCACCACGCGCACCCTCTGGAAACTCACGGGGGAGCGGCTCCAGGCCACGAGTATCCGCTGGTTCCCCGGCGTCGCGCTCGCGGCGATTGCATCGGAGGGCGCGGATGAGGTCGATCGGCACGGCGAGCGAACGCCGATCCCCTGCGGGCTCGACTCGCTGTACTGGCGCGGTGGGTTGCGCCCCATTTATCGCGCGTTGATACGGCTCGGTGGAATCAAACCCGAGGTGATCGCGGGCGTCGCGCTAGATCTCGACAGTGCGATGACGCATTTCCGCGGCAGCGGCTTCTGTGACGCCGATTACCGTGCGGGGTTAGCGGCGCTGGGTCTGGATCCTGCCGAGCTCGAGCGCCTCGGCGCGCTGCCCGCGGCGGTCCGATACGACACGTTGCTCGAGCGCGGGTGGCTGAGCCGCTACTTCCAAGGGCTGGAGGATGCCGTCGCCGAGCGTGCGCTTGCGCTGCGCGGGGAGCTGCGGCGGCTGCGTCCCGACCTGCGATTTGCGTTTCACGCGAGCGACGCCCCCGCAGACTGGTTCTCGCTCGGCGTGCTGCGCGGTTTCTCGAGTCCCGACGCTCCGATTTTCCTCTGGGTGCGTCAGGAGGCTCGGCCGACGTTGCTGCGGCACTATCGGACGCGCGGCATTTTCGCGCTCTCCGCCGTCGGATTGGAACCTGAGCGTGCGACGTTCGGACCGGCCGAGTGGTCGCGCATGCGATACGCCGCGTTCACCGAACATGCGGGGTTTTGGCTCGACGGCCCCGCGACCGACAGTTTGGGCCGCGTGATTCGGCGTTTCGCGAAGTAAGGCTTGCCCCCTGGGCCGCGGGCCCGGTAACTTCCCCACCTGGAAGTGGTGGGGCCGATGGTCGCGGGTGGCCGGCTGAAGGGGCCATTCGAGGAAAGTCCGAGCTCCACAGGGCAGACCGCCAGGTAACGCCTGGGCGCCGTGAGGCGACGGAACAGGGCCACAGAAAACAGACCGCCCTTGTATCCAAAGGGTAAGGGTGAAACGGCGGGGTAAGAGCCCACCGCGCGCCCGGCAACGGGCGTGGCACGGCAACCCCCGGTCGGAGCAAGGCCAAATAAGCAGCGAGACCCGGCCCGGGTCGCTTGAGCTGCGGGTAGGCCGCACGAGATGGCTGGCGACAGCTATCCCAGAGAGATGACCATCTGCTCGTACCAACGGGTAAACAGAACTCGGCTTATGGTCTCACCACTTCCTCTCCCGTGACGACAACAAAGCCCCCCCCGGCGGCCCCCACGCCCCCTACGCCCCCCTCGCACTCCACGCCGTATCCCCCGCATTGGGAGAACGTCGCCGACCTGCGGGTCTTTCGGACCACCGCCCAAGAGTGGGAGAAGCTCATCGGCTGGCGCACCGACATGCGCAAGCGGGGCTGGAAACTCCTCAAGGTCATGAGCGAGGAGACTGAGGTGGTGGCGATCTTCGGGCGTACCAAGACAAAGGAATAGGATGTCGCGGCTCCTGCTTGCAGTCGCCATTCTCACCGCGGCGTGTGCTGGGCATACGCCGCCGCCGCCGCCGACCCCGACGCCCGTGAACCCGCCGCTGCCACCTCCTCCCCCGTCACCAGCGCGCGGGACCGAGCGCGCTGCGCTATGTGATGCACCAGATCATCCACATCGACCAAGAATTTCAGGGAATGCGCCAGCCGCTCGATTTCGGATTGCGCGCGTTTTTCGCGGTCACAATCACCGGGCCAGCCGACACCAGCGGCTATCCGACGACGATCACGATCGACTCCATCGTGGCCGACTCGGGCACGACCGCGCCGATGGGCATTAACCTCGGCGCAGCCAAGGCACTCTCGTTTGTCGGACGGCTGACGCCGAAGGGTGAGTTCCGCAATCAGACGGCATCCGACAGCCTGATCGCGCAATCGCTCTCGCCGGTGGTCGGTTCGTTCAAGAACTTTTTCCCGCGGCTCCCTCCCAATGGACTCACCCTCGGCGCGGCGTGGACGGATACGGTGAGCGAAAACGATCGCGCCGCGGGCGGCGTGACAGTGACGAGCGTCAACCGCTCCCATGCGACCGCATGGGAAGATCGCAACGGCACGCGGGCACTGCGTGTCGATGGCGGCTACCTGGGCGGGGAGTCGCGTGACTCCACCGCCATGACGATCACCCTGCCGATTCAGGCGATGACGATTCCCCGGAAGCAGGTGTCCAGGACGACGGTCTCGGTGCTGCCTTAATGAGCGGTGCGGCGGTATGGCGGTTTGGCCGTTGCTCCCTTATTGCCGTGGCGTTTCTAACCGCCCAACCGTCCAACCGCTTAGCGGCCCAGCAAGTCGCCCCAAATCGCGCCAACGATTACCTGTTTCCCACGACCGTGCAGGATGCCCGCGCCATCTGGGTCAATCCCGCCAGGTTGGGGGTGCTGAGGGAAGCGTCGATCTACGCGGAATTGGCGGTGGAGGATCCGGGGTCAAAAGGGCGACTGCGGCAGATCAACGGCGGCTTCAACTCCCGCGGCCTCTCCTTCGGATATCAGCGTGACATCCTCGACAACGGCGTCCGCGGCAGTACTTACCGGCTGGGTCTTGCGGGAGGCTCAGGCGGCCTCGCCGCCGGCTTCGACATCGCGCGCTACGAGGGCGGTGGCACGCACGCCACAGGCTGGGATCTCGGGACGTCGTACGTCGCGCTGCCGAGCCTCACGCTGGCGTTTGTGGCGACGAATCTCGGCCAGCCGATTGTCCGCGGTCTGCGGCAACGGCTCACGGTCGTTCCCGGTTTCACTTGGCAGCCACCGCCCGTTCCGGCCCTGGGCCTCTCAGCGGACGCGCGGATCACGCCCGATTCGGTGGCCTCATACGCGTTTGGAGCCAGCTGGCGTGCGGCCAGCACCTCGCGCTGGCCGATCGAGATCATCGCCCGGCTCGATACCGATCGGGGACTGCGCCGCGGTGCCTTCGCATTCGGACTGTCGATCGGAGGGCAGGATCGCGGTGGGCTCGTCGCGTCCACACCGGGAGCCGTATCGCGCATCAGTGCCTTGAGTCTGTACGGCTTGCCCGCGCCCAGGCGCTAGCCGCGCCGGCGCGGAGCGCCCCGGTTGCGGACTCGCGGCGTGGGTCGGGGGGGTGGCGGTGGCGGAGGTGCCGGACGGGGCCGCACTGCCCGATGCTTCGCAGGCGAAACTGCTCCAGCGCGGTTGAGCTCGGGGCGGAGCTGCATCATGTCGCGGAAGGACAGGCTGCGGTAAACCGTATCCGCCAACTCGCCGGTGCCGGGCGATGTCCCCGCGGCATAAATCACCAGCCGAAACGACAACCCGCCGTGGATCTCCAGATCCATGTCCCGCCGCACGCTGTCGCGCGCGTAGGAGCGCACCTGATGCGGTGTCACGACGACGGTGCGCCGCCGCGTGAGCAACAACAGAGTCGTGTCTTCCTGGCCGGCAGGCCGGTAGGCGTACAGGGCGGCGTCACCGGTCACGAGCGCGCGGCGCGCGCGCAGCATGCGTGACAGGCTGTCCGGAATTGGCGCGCGAGCGGCGACGAGGGGCGGTTTGCTGAACACATAGTACGCGACGGCGGCGGCGCCCCCGGCGAACGCGATGAAGAGGAGACATCCGGCCACGCTCAGGCCCACGAGCGACCGGTAGAACATCAACTGGAGCCGGCGGCGCAGCGGCACGTGCACGCGATCGCGCGCCGCCGTCGGCAGTGCGCCCACGAGTGCCCGGCTGACCTCGCTGGCCATCTGAAATCGCTTGGCGCGAGTCTTCTCCATCATCCGGTCCAGCACCATGGCCATTTCTTCCGGCACGTCCGGGCGGTGGCGGCGGATCGGCACGGGCGCCTGCGTGAGCTGCTCCGCTAGAATCGACGCGGAGGAAGGGCCCTCGAACGGCGGCGCGCCGGCCAGCATTTGGTAGAGCACGACGCCGAGGGAGTAGATGTCGGAGCGGCCGTCAAGCGGGTCGCCCGATGCCTGCTCCGGACTCATGTACTCCGGCGTCCCGACGATCATCCCTTCGCTGGTCAGCTGGGTGGAATCGGGTTGCTTCGCCTGAGCCGCCTGCGCGGCCTTGGCGATTCCGAAGTCGGTCACCAGGACGTGGCCGCTCTTGTCGAGCAGGATGTTGTCCGGCTTGATGTCGCGGTGCACGATCTCGTGGCTGTGCGCGTAGGCGAGCGCGTCGGCCACTTGCCGGGCGATGCGGGCGGCGTCGCCGACGGACAGCTTCTTTTGCGTCTCGAGGAGTTCGCGCAGCGAGGGGCCGTCGATGCACCGCATGATGATGTAGAAGATCTCCTCCTGTCGGCCGACCTTGTAGATCGGCACGATGTGCGGGTGCTCGAGACGGGCGACCGTCTGCGCTTCGCGCAAGAACCGTTCGGCGACCACCGGGGACGGCGCGAGCTCCACGTCCAGCACCTTCACCGCGACGTCGCGATTCAAGACGGTGTCGCGCGCGCGGAACACCGCGGCGAAGCCCCCCTCACCCAGTAGGGGGCCAACGGTAAATTCCTGTCCAAGCGCTTGTTGCAGGCGCGGCTGGAGGGCTGCGAGGTCCATGGCGGTGCAAAAAGCTAGGATTGCAGCACGCGTTGTGCTAGTGAGTGGCGCGCTGTTTGTCGCGTGGTTGCTCGCGGTTTGGCCCCCGCCGGTGTGGTGGCGCACCCACGACCCGCGGTGTACGGCCATGATGCGGATACGGTCGGGCTGTCGGACGGTCGGACGATCGGACCGTCGCGCGGATCAGCGCAGCGCGTCGCCGCTCCTCGAGCGCATAATCATCATCGCCGAGGATTCGCGGTTCAAAACGCATCACGGGATCGATTTCATCGAATTGCGAGACGCATGGGCGGCCGGCGGTCACCGCGGTGCGAGCACGATTACACAGCAGCTCGCCAAGAATCTCTACCTGTCCCCGTCACGCTCGATCTTCCGCAAGCTCAAGGAAGCCGTGACCGCGCTTCGGCTCGAGCTCGCGCTGAACAAAGACCGGATCATGACGCTCTACCTCGATGTGGCGGAGTTTGGACCGGGCATCTGGGGAGTGAACGCGGCGAGTGTAGCCTACTTTGGTGTGGCGCCGCCGCAACTCACCGACGCGCAGGCTGCTGCACTCGCCGCGACATTGCCGCAGCCGCGCGCGTCGAACCCGGCATTCCGGCCGGCACGTATGCTCGCGCGGCGCGACCTGATTCTGGCGCGCTATTACGGTGGCAAGACACCGGTCCCGCCCATAAACGAAGACTCGATCCCGGAAATTCCCGAGATCGAGCCTCCCATCCTTCCCGTGATTCCCGCGGATACGGTGATCGATTCGCTAGTCCACAAGCCGTAACGGCATCACGAGCGCCATGTAAGACGCTGGATCATTCCAGCCGACCGGCTCGATCGTCGCGGCGCGCTCGGGGGCCTTAAAGGTGATGCGCACTTCGTCCGTGGGCATGTACTTGAGGATCTCGAGCAGATACATCGCGTTGAAGCCGATCTCGAGCGGCTCGCCTTCGTAGGTGACGGCGAGCTCGTCTTGCGCCTCACCCAGATCGGGCGTCTGCACCGAGAATTTCACGTTGCCGCCTGCGAACGCGAGCCGGATGCGATGCGTCTGATCGCTCGCGACGACGCTCATGCGGCGCAGCGCCGCGGCCATCGCCGCCTTGTCGACCGTCGCCTGCTTGTCGTTCTCGCGCGGGATCACCTGCTCGTAGTTGGGATACGGTCCCTCGATCAAGCGGGAATACACCAACGTGCCGCCGGCGCGGAAACCGATATGGTTATCGCTCTTGGCGAGCTCGATCTCGGCGTCGCCCGCGTAAAGCCGGCGGATCTGCTCTAGCGCCTTGGGCGGCACAATGAGGTCGGCCGTAGAGCCGCCCGTTGCCGGAACGTCCATCTTGGCCAGCCGATGGCCATTGGTCGCCACCATGCGCATGCGGTCGGGCCGCAGCTCCCAGAGCACGCCGTTCAGGATCGGCCGGCTCTCTTCGGTCGACGCGGCGAACGCCACATGGCCGACGAGCTTGTGCACCACGCCGGCCGCCGCCTTCCAGGCCTTCTCGAATTTGACGGCCGGGAAGGATGGAAACTCTTCGCGCGGCAGGCCCAGCAGCTTGAACTTGGAGCGGCCCGACTCGATCGAGACGCGGGCTTCGCCCGCCGCCGTGACGCGCACCGGACCTGACGGCAGCTCGCGCGCGATGTCGATGAGCTTTTTCGCGGGCAGCGTCACGGCGCCGTCGGCGTCGACCTCGGCCGGGACGGTGGTGCTCACCGCGATGTCGAGATCCGTTCCCGACAGGCGCAGGCCGCCACCCTGCTTGGAGGCCTCGACGAGGACGTTGGCAAGTACGGGGAGCGTGGTCTTGGCCGGGATGGCAGCAGCCACCGCGGCCAAGCCTTCCTGCAACTGTTCTCGCGTGATCGTGAACTTCATGCCGGGCGCTTCGTCTCCAAATGAGGAAAGTCTTTACTACTGCTTCTCTATATAGAACTACTAGTAGTAGTAGTAGACATCGGGGATATGTGGGCGATGTCGCTAAAGCGCAACCAGTAAATCACCTGTCGTACATCACATGATGTTGGTGCACTGTTGGGACTGTTGGCGCTTTGCGGATAGCGCTCGGGGTTTCCCCAGAACCCACACGCCACGCCTTTTCCCACGTCCCTTTGTTAGTTACAGTGCGGACAATTCCTGGCGCGCCATTTCGACGCGCTCCTTGAATGTGCGGTCGCGCATCATCTGGCGCTCCACCTTATCCACGCTGTGAATCACCGTGGAATGATCGCGCCCGCCGAACGCCTGCCCAATCTCGACCAGCTGCATACCCAGCATGTCGCGTGCGAGGTACATCGCCACCTGGCGGGGAATGGTGAGTGTCTTGGTCCGTGCCTTCGAGCGCAAACCCTCCGGCGTGACGCCCCAGCGGCGCGCCACCACCTCCTGCACGCGATCGATGCTCGGCGCCGACCCACTCGAGCTGCCGTACCCGGGTCCTTCCTCACCTTGGCGGATCTTGTCCGAGAGCGCTTCGCGCGCCAGCTCGATCGTGACCTCGCGGTTCTTGAGCGAGGCGAACAGCAGCAGCTTGATGATACACCCCTCCAGCTCGCGCACGCTCGAGCGGATATGCTCGGCGATGAACCGCAGCACATCATCCGGAATCGTGAGCTCGAGATGGTCCTGCTCCGCCTTCTTGCGCAGAATCGCGATGCGGTGCTCGAGATCGGGATGCCCGATGTCGGCGACCATGCCCCACTCGAAACGCGAGATCAGCCGGTCTTCGAGGCCCGGAATCTCCTTCGGGGGCCGGTCCGAGGTGAGCACGATCTGCTTGTGCGCCTCGAACAGCGCGTTGAAGGTGTGGA
>Ga0209801_1002759_pt1 | contig 10198 bp, 12 predicted proteins | sample GraSoiAngelo_127_FD_185884 | JGI IMG/M metagenome (GOLD analysis project Ga0209801, IMG submission 185884) | Grasslands soil microbial communities from the Angelo Coastal Reserve, California, USA - 14_0927_09_40cm (SPAdes) (version 2) | ecosystem: Environmental > Terrestrial > Soil > Grasslands ... | reverse complement strand
AACCTTGGCACGTTCAAAACCAAAGGCGCGGCCAAGAAACACGAAAAATCTGTGCAATGTTCAAACAGCAATAAATCGCGCTCCCATGCCGGAACTCGATCTCGACGTACAAGTTAAACTCGCGATCTACGAGATTACCGCGGAGACCGGTAGTGTTCCAACTTCGTCACGGGTCTCGCGTAAGATTAATATTGAACAAAACGAAGTCCTCGCCGCTTTCCGGCGCCTGCATGCGAAGCGTCTTCTCCTTCCGGAACCCAGTGATCCGCATCGAATTCGAATGGCGCCACCATTTTCGGGCGTGCCAACTAGGTTTCCAGTTGAAGCGAATGGCAAGCACTATTACGCGAATTGCGTTTGGGACGCCTACGGAATCGCGGCGGCGTTGCATTGCGATGCGATTAGCCGCGCTTCGGATGGACACACCGGCGAACCGTTGACGCTCGAAGTGAAGAACGGTGAGCCGATTTTGAAATCGTACGTCGCGCATTTCGCTGTGCCGGCGGCGCATTGGTGGGACGATCTCATTTTTACGTGAGCTACCATGCTCCTCTTCCGGTCGGAAGAGACCGTCAATCAGTGGTGCGCGGCGCACAACATTCCGCGACGCCCGCTCGTTAATCTGGAGCAACTTTGGCAACTGGCTGTTCATTGGTACGCGAATCGACTTACGGTCGAATCCCGTCGGCCAGGGCCGGATGAAATGGTATTTATCTTCAAATCGCTGGATTTAACTGGCCCATTTTGGGATCCAAAATCCGATCAGTGGCGCTGATGTTGAGCGTTCATGGTGCTAGCATTCTAACCAAACGATGAAGCCAACGGCCCCTTTGCGAAATAGGATCAGTGGGTTTGCCACGCCACTCTCTCGTGGCTTATCTCTTTCTCGTTAGGATGACGAGAGTGCCTCTGGCGATGTTGGCGACATTGCTGGTCGTCCATCCTGCATGTTCTTCCGATGCTGATCCCAAGCAGCTCGATGAGGAATCCTTGCGTGGCTATATGGCTGGAGAGTATTACCTGATCGGCCGCAAGCCTGATTCGACCGCAACTTACACTGGACACGTAACACTTCGAGATGAGGGAGGAGTTCTACAGGTAATGCGAACGATCGAAGGTAAGACGGATAAATGCGCAGCTCGATTTGATACGGTGGCAGGCAGCGATCGTATTCCCGTGTTAAGAATGCATTTTCATTTCGACGGCAAAGAGTATGATGCCGTTTACCGCTGGCAATCTGATCCCGACAATTACCCGCGGTTTACGGGATACGTGTATCTCGCCGACACCAAATCGCCTGGCCTCGAAGCGCTTTTCCCCATCCACCAATGACTGCGATGCTTCCGCAACGTGACGAGTCGCTTTTGATTTTGCGGGCAAGTTTTTATTGTTGAGTCACGCATGAGCAGCTCCCAGATAGCGGTCATTCTCAAGTCGTTCGATTCGCCGGACGAGGTGCGCGTGATGCAAAAAGGCCGCTTCGAGCTTGTGCATCTTGGCGGCATGACAATCGGGCGCGCAACGTATGAGCCGGGCTGGAAATGGAGCGAGCACGTCGGCCCGAGTGTTGGCACGACGCGTTGTCCTGTTGAACACATCGGGCTCATTCTCTCGGGCACTGCTACGGTGGCGTTCGACGATGGTCGCGTGATTGAATTACACGCTGGCGATCTCTTCCACGTGCCGCCGATTCCACACGACAGCTGGGTCATTGGCGACGACGAGCCTTATGTCTCGCTGCACTTTCTCGGCGCCGAAAAGTACGCGAAGCGCAACGCGGAATGAAGCCTATCACATCATTCGCGATCGGTGCAGCGACGTTTTCGGCCTTACAGATTCTTTGGGGCTTGGGACACGCGTATGGTCGCTTACGTGGCCCCTGGATCATGAAGACAGGCTCAGGCATTGGCTTCTGTTTTGCCGTCTTCGTTGTCATTACCGCGGTAGTTTGCGCGTATTACCGAAAACCGAACGGTCTTGCGAAATGCGTCGGCGCCATCGCGCTCGGAGCGATCGCGTCGATGACAGGTGCCCTGTTCCTTATGGGCCCGGGCAATTTGTGGCCAATCGTCATAGCCTTCGATGGCGCAATTATCGGAGCGGCCGTTGCCGTCGGCGCAGCAATTGGCGCTCTGTTTCGTGGTCGGAACAGTGTCTGACAACCCGTTCGAGGCGTCCCACCGGCGTGAAGGCCGGTGTTAATGAACAATTTGCGAATGAATGGGGCCGAAACGAGCCGTCCGCCGCGCGACTATTTCGGCGAACGGGTATCGGCGTGCGTTTTTACGTCGCGTCTTTGCTTGTCCACGACGCGCTGCAACTCGCGCTCCATCGTTTTGAACGCGTCGTGGATCACCTTGTTGAGCGGTTGGTGTGAGCCGTTGTCCGTCTGCCTTTCATCAGCAACCAACTCGTGGCCCCGCGCCACGGTCACGTCGATGCGGCACCGGTACGGATTTCCCTTGTGATGGGTATGATTGGTTTGCTCGATGGCCACGTCGCAGCGGTTGATGTGGTCGCAAAATTTTTCAAGTCGCGCCGCATATTCCAAAACGAGGTTGTCGATCTGGTCGGATTTTTCCAGACCCCGGTACGAGATCTTAACAGGCAGTTGCATGATTAATTAGATACTAACGAGCCCCCCGACGTTGAGGGAACAAAAATATTCCAGCATTGAGCCATTAAATTTGCTGCAACGAGCGAAACCGCGAAATGAGTTTCGCTGGTTCCACTTTTACCAAATCCGATTTCACGTGCTCGACGATCCGGCCGCGCACCGCGGGCGGTAAAAGATCGACAATCGCCGCGTGAATCTCAGCCGGCGCGGCAAACGACCAGCCTTCCTTTCCGTTGCCCGAAACAATTTTTGTGATTTGATCGGCCAGCTCTTTCTGAATGCGGCGATCGGTTTCCGCCGCGAGCTGCGTCCGTTCCGCAATGGAAGACGCTCCGTGGTGTGCCCCCGCGCCGTCGCTCACCGGAAAACGCCCGGCCAAATCGCTTACTTTATCGATGAGTCTCCCGTGGGCGTCGGTGATGTTGAATGCCTGTACGAGTTGCAGGCTCGGTCCGCGCGTTGGCGTCTCATTCACCCGATATGCTTTCAAGCTGCCTCGATCAGTGACGATCACAAGAGAACTAGGTGTCATGGGCAAATCACTGACCAAAAAACTGGCCGCGCATGATAACACGCGCTTCGTATCTATATAAACTAATTCGTTTCTCGCGACAAGGTTGCGTTGGCGATATTTCTCACCGCCTCTGAGCGCTACTTGCCGCGAGCGCGTTCTTCCTCTGCGCTCACCGGAGGAAATTCGACAGGCCGTTTTTTCCAGGATTCCTCTCGGGCCTGGGCTTGCGCGCCGCTTACCAGTTGCAGCAAACAGCAAGCGCGCCCACCGAGAGCGACATCATCACCGGAGGGGAATTTTCTTGGCTCCGCCAAAAAACCGTTCGGATCCATCGTGTCGAGGACCAGTTGCCACTCAAGATTCTCCTGACCAGGCAGGACAAAAGGTATCGGCTCGTAATGAGCGTTAATCAGCAGCAGAAATGTGTCGTCGCGGACAGGTTCGCCTTCAAAAGTGAGAACATCACTCGTGTCGCCACTTAGCAGCATTCCAATACAGCGAACAAACGGCGACGCCCATTCTTCCTCGCTCATCTCGGAGCCGCCGGGATTAAACCACATCACATCTCGAATCTCGGAAGCGCGTATCCGGCGACCGCGGAAAAATTTTGGGCGGCGAAATACAGGGTGCGCCTTGCGAAACCAAATCAGCCTTCGTGTGAACTCCAGAAACTGGTTCTGCTTTTCGTCGCGTGTCCAATCGAACCAGCTGATCTCGTTGTCCTGGCAATAAGCATTGTTATTGCCCTTCTGCGATCTTCCCCACTCGTCTCCGCCGGTAAGCATCGGCACGCCTTGTGAAAGAAAAAGCGTCGTCAGAAAGTTCCGGCGCTGACGTTCGCGCAGGGCGTTGATCTGCGCGTCGTCGGTTGGACCTTCCACGCCGCAATTCCACGAGAGATTGTTATTGTCGCCGTCGTTGTTGCTGTCGCCGTTCAACTCGTTGTGCTTTTTGTCGTAGCTGACCAGGTCGCTCAGCGTGAAACCATCGTGCGCAGTGACGAAATTAATGCTCGCGTACGGGCGCCGCCCAGTGTGTTGGTACAGATCGGGGCTGCCGGTAAGCCGGTAACCCATCTCGCCGATGCGGCCCTCGTCGCCCTTCCAAAAACTGCGAACTGCGTCGCGGTACTTGCCGTTCCATTCCGAAAACGGCACCGGAAAATTGCCAACCTGATATCCGCCGTCCCCGACGTCCCACGGTTCCGCAATTAGTTTCACCTGTGAAAGAACCGGGTCTTGCTCAATAACTTTGAAGAAGGCGTGGAATTTGTTGACGCCGGTACCGTCGCGAGCCAGCGCGGACGCAAGATCGAAGCGAAAACCATCCACGTGCATTTCGCTCACCCAATAACGCAAACTGTCCATCACCAATTGCAACGTGCGCGGATGGAGCGTGTCCACGGTGTTGCCGGTGCCGGTATAATCCAGGTAGAAACGCGGATTGTCCGCGAGCAGTCGATAAAACGCCGCGTTGTCGACACCGCGAAAGCAAACCGTCGGCCCGAGATGATTCCCTTCGCCGGTGTGATTGTAAACCACATCGAGAATCACTTCGATGCCGGCGGCGTGAAGACTGCGCACCATCGATTTGAACTCGGAGACCTGTTCGCCCATCTGCCCGCTGCTGGAGTACTGCGCGTGCGGCGCAAAAAAACCGATCGTATTATAACCCCAGTAATTCGTCCGGCCGCGGTCGACTAAGAGCTTGTCGTCGATGTGCGCGTGCACCGGCAATAACTCGATCGCGGTGACGCCGAGCTTTTTGAAATAATCAATGGCCGCTGGAGTGCCGAGCGCCGCATAAGTGCCTCGCAGCTTCTCTGGGACATCGCGCCAAAGTTTGCTGAAGCCTTTCACGTGCAATTCATAAATCACAGAACTGTGCAACGGGATGCCGGGTCTCTGGTCGCCCTGCCAGTCAAATCCCGTGTCGATCACCACCGACTTCGGCACGCCCCACGCATCATCACGAAAGTCCTGAGTTAGATCTTCCTTCTTATCACCGACCACGTAACCGAACATCTCATCTGCCCAACTCACTTCTCCAGCAGTAGCCTTTGCATAAGGATCGAGAAGGAGTTTCGAACTGTTAAAACGCAACCCGCGCTCTGGATCGTACGGGCCGGCAACGCGAAAACCGTACAGTTGGCCGGGCCGCGCATCGGGCAAAAACACGTGCCAGACCTGATCAGTCTGTTCTGTGACCGGGATACGAATGTTTTCTTCGGCGTCCTCGATATTGTCGAACAAGCACAGCTCAACACCTGTAGCATGCTCGGAAAAAATGGCGAAGTTGACGCCATTCCCCATCCATGTCGCACCCAGCGGATACGGATAACCGAGGAATGTCCTCACCGAAGTCATAAGTGTGCCGCGCATTTATGCCAGCATTGACTGCGCAATGGCAATCACGAATGGTGGATGGACATCGCACCAAAACGTAGCTGCGCCCGCTGAGTTCTATTCCTCGCCTGCGTTTTGGAGTGCAGCGGTGTTCTGCCCGCTTTTTTTAATGACTCTACAGCTCTTCCAACGCGCTTTGCGCTTTTTCTATATCCGATGGCCGCAGGACGATAAGACCTCTTTCAGCGCCCCGGCCGCCGGCGAGATAGACGTATTCGATATTGACGTCCGCCTCCGCGAGACGCTCGGCAATCGTGGCCAGCACACCCGGTTGATTCGCGGTTTCGATCATGAGCACCTCCGCCTCGAGCGCGAGCACGCCTGCTTCACCCAAAAGCATTAGCGCTTTGGTCGGATCGCTTACCACCATGCGCACCACGGTGTGATCGACGGTGTCGGATGTAGCGAGCGCGTTGATGTTTATTTCCGCCTTTGCCAGCGCTTCACACACGCGCGCAAGCGCCCCGGGACGATTTGCAAGAAAGACCGCGAGTTGAGTGGCGGTTTCAATGGAGAGTTTCGGATGTGGATTCATGCCGTTTTCAAAGTGATGCCGGGAACGGCTTCTGACAACTCAGGAAAATCATCCGGCGGCTGCTGGATGCGCTCATTTTAAGCAAGCAACGAATCTCCCGCAGAGGCGAGACCAATCATGAAGTTGAATGCCACGCCGAAACAATTCGCCAAGCCAGATAATTTCGGGATTGTCGATTCAACGATGACTGCCATCGCTGAGCGTCCTTCTGTGAAACGCGCAGCCCCTCGGCGCACCATCGGCTTTGTCACCGCCTCTTCCATTGTTATCGCCAACATCATCGGCACCGGCATCTTCACGAGCCTCGGTTTCCAGGTAGCCGAGATTCAATCGGGGTTCGCACTGCTCATGCTGTGGATCGTCGGCGGAATCGCCGCGCTTTGTGGGGCGCTCTGTTACGGCGAACTCAGCGCCGCGCTGCCGCGCTCTGGCGGCGAATATCATTTTCTGTCGCGGATTTATCATCCCGCGCTTGGATTCATGGCGGGTTTCGTTTCTGCCACGGTCGGATTCGCCGCGCCCGTGGCGCTCGCAGCAATGGCGTTCGGAAAATATTTTACCGGCGTCTTTGGAATGGGTTCGCCGTTCCTTCTGTCGTTTGTGGTCGTTTGGGTGGTAGCAGCGTTTCACCTCGGGAATCTGCAAGTCGGCAGCGCGTTTCAGAATGTTTCTACCCTCGTGAAATTGCTCTTAATTGGCACGCTGATCGGCGCGGGGTTCTTTGTTCCAGCCAAACAACCCATCAGCCTTTTGCCCGCGCCCGGCGACACGATGGCGATCTTTAGCGGGCCATTCGCGATCGCCCTCGTTTATGTGATGTATTCCTATTCCGGTTGGAACGCGGCCGCCTATATCTCCGGTGAAATTAAGCAACCGAAGAAAACTGTGCCCCGCTCTTTGCTCGTCGGAACGGGTCTTGTGATTGTGATCTATGTGCTGCTTAATGCCGTCTTTCTCGCAACCACGCCTCTTGGAGAATTGAAGGGTCAACTTGAAGTGGCATTGGTCGCAGGTAAACACATTTTCGGAGCAGCCGGCGGGCGCGCCGCAGGCGCGCTGATTTCCTCGATCAGTTCAATGACTTGGATCGGGCCGCGCGTCACGATGTCCATGGGAGAAGATCATTGGCTGCTGCGATGGCTTGGCCGGAAAAACACGCAGGGCATCCCCACGAATGCGATCGTCCTGCAACTGTTCGTCGTGAATTTGCTCTTGCTCACACCCAGTTTCGAAGACGTCGTCCGCTATACTCAATTCAGTTTGTTGATTTGCTCGCTGCTTGCTGTGCTCGGGGTAATCGTGCTCCGCTTCACACACCCGGAAATCACGCGCCCGTATCGAGTTTGGCTCTATCCGCTCCCGCCTGTTCTTTTCTCGATAATCACGATTTGGATGATCGTTTATTTAGTGCGGTGGCATATCGCGGAGTCGCTCGCTGGCGTGGGAACAGCGCTCCTGGGTGTGCTCCTCTACTTTTGCGCAGGAAAACCTCGTCCTGTATGACTAGGAATTCGTTTGGAAAAACAGTTGCCGCAATCCTGTTGTTAATCCTGGCCAGTGTCGATGAACTGAGGATTTGTGCTCAGGAAAATCCCGAAGTTGCGCCCCGTGCAATGCCGGTCGCTGCCGGACCAAACTATGTCGCGCGTTTTCTTGCTGGAATGCCAGTGCCGGAAAATTCCCCGCTCGCACCGCTCACGCGCGATCCGGCATGGCAGGGGCATGCCGCATTTTTTGAGAAGGAATTCTCAAAGCTGAATCTCCGACAGCTCCAGAAACTACACGCCTGGCAGGAGACGTATGTTCCGGAATTGCTGCAACCGATCCCTGTAGCGTTTTACATGTTCAGCGGGCCCGATTTTCTCTACGTAGATCAATTTTTTCCACGCGCTTCGGTGTACATCCTTTGTGGGAAGGAGTCGATGGGGCCGCCTCCTGATCCATTGCGGATCGCGAATCTGGCCGGCGCGCTTGGAAATTTGGAAAACGCGATGAAGTCCTCGCTCGAAACGACCTACTTCATCACCAAAGACATGAAAATTGATTTGCTACAGCAGAACCTCAACGGTGTGCTGCCGATTCTCTACGTTTTCATCGCGCGCGCTGATAAATCGATCACCAATGTGACCTTCGGTTCTCTCAACGGCAGCGGCGCATTTCAGGAGAGCGCGCCCGGAAAGAAAGGCGGCAGTATTCCCGGTGTCCGGATCAATTACACCGACAATCAGTCGGGCAGCTCACAAACACTGTATTATTTCACCACAGATATTTCTGACGGCGGAATCAAAGCGACGGCCGGCTTCTTGAAATTCTGCCAGCGACTAGCCACCGGCTCGAGTTTTCTCAAATCATCGTCGTATTTGATGTTCGAAGACGGTTTCGCGACGATCCGCAATTTCATTCTCGAACATAGCAACCGCATTGTGCAGGACGACTCGGGAATTCCTGTGACTTATTTCGATCGAAACAAATGGAGTCTGCGCCTCTGTGGCACCTATCTCGGCCCCATCGAGCTCTTCAAACAACATTTTCAGCCCAAACTGCAAGAGCTCTTCGCGCAAAGCAATCCACCGCCGCTCGAGTTCGGATTCGGTTATCGCTGGAACTGGAAGGAAGCCAACTTGATGGTGGCGGAACGAAGGTGACAGGTCGCATTGCCCGCAACTCGTTCCCTTGCCAAAGATGCTCGCTTCATGGCTAGATCGCTCTTAAGAAGTGGATCGTCATGTTCACCGGCCTGATCGAAGAAGTCGGCAAGGTCGTTGAGGTGCGCGCGAGCGATGGCGGCACTCAATTGCAAATTGCCGCGCCGAGGACTGCGAAAAAGGCACGGCGCGGCGACAGCATCGCCGTGAATGGCTGCTGCCTCACGTTGACTTCGCGGCGAGGCGATCGTCTCACCTTCGATCTTCTCGAAGAAACAATCGCTCGCACCAACTTGCAAAAATTGCGCCGAAACGATCCGGTGAATCTGGAGCGCGCTTTGCCGGCCGACGGACGGCTCGGCGGACATTTCGTGCAGGGCCATATCGATTGCGTGTCCCGCATTGTTGCCCTCGACAAGAAAGGCGCAGACTTTCGATTGGAAGTCGAGTTGCCGGCCGAGTTTGCACAGTATGTGACCCACAAAGGTTCGATCGCTCTCGATGGAATCAGTCTCACCGTTGCTGATGTTTTTCCGAAAAGCTTTCTCATATGGATCATCCCGTACACGAAGCGCTATACCAATCTTGATCGCGCTCAGGTCGGCGCTCTAGTGAATGTCGAGTTCGACATTCTGGCCAAGTACGTCGAGAGAGTGCTCGCCATTCGTGGTTAAACAATGACGGCGCGCAACTCGGCCACGAAGCGTCCGCGTGTCATTGGCGTGATCGCATCCCGCGCGGACTTGGGTCGTGCCGTGCGGATGTGCAATCCGCCGGATTTATTCGAGCTGCGCCTGGATCGTCTCGCAGGCATCGTCGATCAATTGGAAAATAAACTGCCGAGGTTACGCGCGCCGCTCATCATCACCGCGCGACACCCGCAGGAAGGAGGCGGGAACAAATTGTCACTGCGGCAACGGCGCGATGTATTGACTCGATTTTTACCGCATGCCGACTATGTCGATGTTGAACTGCGCTCGGCATCTGCTTTGCGTTCGTTGCTCACATTAGCAAAGCAGAAAAAAGTGCGGCGCATCATTTCATTCCATAATTTCAAATCGACGCCGCCCTTACGCGTGTTGCGCGCCAAAGCCCGCGCTGCCAAAACCCATGGCGCAGATATTTTCAAGGTCGCGACACGCACCGACACACCCGTGCAACTCGCGCGTCTGCTCGATTTCGTCGCGAAAAAAGACATCGATCTTCCAGTGAGCGCGATGGGGATCGGCAAACTTGGCGCAATTTCGCGAGTCTTGCTCGCGCGCGTGGGCTCTGCGCTGGTTTATGGATCCGTGGGCGCAGAAACCGACATCGAAGGGCAACTCTCGCTCAAACAACTTCGCGCGCTTGAAGTCGCTCCGCGACGTGAATCGTTGAAGGCGTTGAATCGTAATCCGATGTAACGCTTTAACGAATCACGTCCCATTCGCTTGCTCTTTCTCCAGCGCACATATCGTACAAAGCGCAACATATCATGCCTTC
>Ga0209801_1002755_pt1 | contig 10206 bp, 8 predicted proteins | sample GraSoiAngelo_127_FD_185884 | JGI IMG/M metagenome (GOLD analysis project Ga0209801, IMG submission 185884) | Grasslands soil microbial communities from the Angelo Coastal Reserve, California, USA - 14_0927_09_40cm (SPAdes) (version 2) | ecosystem: Environmental > Terrestrial > Soil > Grasslands ... | reverse complement strand
GCGTACTGGCTGGGCGCAAATCTCGTAACCGCCGTCTGGACAGGAGGTTCCGCTTGTCCGCCCTCCCCGGCGCCGGTATCTTTAGGGCTCCATGTCCAAGCTTGAGAAGCAGAAGGAAAAGGCCAGGAGCCTCGAGACCAAGGACCCGCGGGGCGCGATCGAGGTCTGGCTCGAAGCGCTGAAGGCGCAGGAGGACGAGGGGGAACCGAACCCGGACCTCTCCATCTTCAATCGCATCGGCGACCTGTATCTGAAGATCAAGGAGCCCGCCCAGGCGGCCGACTACTACGACCGGGCGGTGGACAAGTACGCCGAGCTGGGCTTCCACAACAACGCCATCGCGATGTGCAACAAGGTGCTGCGCAACGCGCCGGCGCGACAGACGACCTATCTCAAGCTCGCCAAGCTGTATGCGGCCAAGGGGTTCATGGGCGAGGCGAAGCAGAACTTCCTCGAGTACGCCGAGCGGATGCAGAAGTCGGGGAAGATCCAGCAGGCCTTCGCGGCGCTGAAGGAGTTGGCCGACATCTCGGCCGAGAGCGCTCACCTGCGGGAGCTGCTGGAAGAGCACCTGCGGATGTACGGGGCCCCGGAGCGGCGGCCGGCGAGTACTGCCCCGGCCCCGGCCATGCCTGAGCCTCTCGCGGACCCGTCGAAATCTGGCAGGCACAAGACGTCGAGCCTGGTATTTCTCGACGTAGACGAGCCGCCCGCGCCCAAAGGGGGGTATACGGCGCGAACGGTGCCTCCGCCGAAGCCCCCGCCTGTGGCGGAGCCGGAGCCCGAGCCCGAGCTCGAGCCGGAGCCAGTGGAGGGGTTGATCGAGCCCGTGGCGGCCGAGCCGGACCCGTCGCTCGATATCGAATCCACGAGTCTGGTGGAGGGGCTTGAGCCGACCGTGCCTTCCGATCCGCTGGAAGGCTTCGAGACGACGAGCGCCGAATTCGGCGATGTGCGCGTGGATCCGGCCGACGTTCCCTCGCTGCGGGAGGATGTGAGCGTCGATGACGTGGCACCGATGAAGGAGCTCGAGCCGACCGTGCGGGAGGACGCCGGCGCCCCCGAAGTGGACGAGGAGCTCGAGCCGCTGCTCGACGTGGAGATCGAGCTGCCCGCGCCGCCCCTCCCGAAGGTGACTCCGAAGCGGCCCGGTGCTCCCGGGGCGGCGCCCGCGCCTGCCCCGCGTCCCGCGGTCGGCCCGCCGCCGCGGGTGCCGGGACCCAAATCGCCTGCGCCGAAGTTCGAGCCGCCGCGCGCCGAGCCGGCCAAGGTGAAGCCGGTGGTGCCGAAGCGGCCGTCGGCGCCGCCGCCGGGCCGCAAGCCGGTGGTCGAGGTCCCGCCGCTCGAGCTGGAGCCGGATTTTGATACCGCGGCGACCGACGAGGCGCACGAGGTCGACGATCAGCCGCTCGCGATCGACGAGACCCCCGCGGCCGACTCGCCCGCGGCGTTCATCCAGACGGAGGCCGACACATCGATCACCCCGTCGGGGCGCCGCTCCGCCGCGATCGATCTGGGGCTCGACGGCGTGGTGAACGACCGGGGGTCGCTCGTCTTCGCGAACATCGAGGCGACGCCCGCGCAGCCCACGATCGAGGAGCTGGAAGCACGGGTGGCCGACGATCCCGACGATCCCGAGGCGCACCAGGCGCTGGGCGAGGCCCTGATCGAAGGGGGGGAGCGCGACCGCGGCATCGAGGAGCTGGATCACGCCACGACGGGGTTCGAGAACCGCGGCAAGCTGCCACATGCGCAGGACCTCGTGGACGAGATCCTGCGGCTCGATCCCAACAGCGTGCGGCACCGCCAGAAGCAGGTGGAATTCGCCTTCAAATCGGGCGACAAGACGAAACTGATCGCGGCGTACATCGAGCTCGCGGATACCCTGCTGCGCAGCGACCTTCCCGACAAGGCGCGTGCCGTGTACCAGCGCGTGGCCGAGCACGATCCGGGGAACACGCGCGCCACGGCGGCCTTGGCGATGCTGGCCCCGGTGGCGCCGGCGCCGCCGCCACCGAAGGCGAAAGCCCCGGCCCGCGGCGCCGAGCCGAAGACCGCGGCGCGCGACGCGAAGCTGAAGGTGCGCGACGAGGCCGTCGATTCAGGGGAGTTCGTTGACCTGAGCGCGATGATCCTGGACGAGGAGTTGCCCGAGCGCGACACGCGCATGAAGGTGGCCGACGAGGAGCCGACGGGCGACGAAGAGCAGGACTTCCAGGACATGCTGCAGCGCTTCAAGCAGGGGATCGACGAGAACATCGACGAGGGCGACTTCCAGGCGCATTACGACCTGGGCGTGGCCTTCAAGGAGATGGGGCTGCTCGACGAGGCGATCGCCGAGCTGCAGAAGGCGCTGCGAGCCTCCGAGGGAAAGCTGCGCAGCTCGGAGGCCCTGGGCGTGTGCTTCGTGGAAAAAGGCGCGTACGTGGTGGCAGAGTCGATTCTGCGACGCGCGCTGGAGCTGCCGGCGTCGGGCGATCAGGAGCGGCTCGGCATCCTCTATTGGCTGGGTCGAGCGCTCGAGGAGCAGGGCAAACGGGTCGAGGCGCGCGATCTGTACGGACGGGTATTCGCCGTGGACATCCGGTTCAAGGACGTCGGCGCGCGCGCCAAGGCGCTCGCCAAGGCGAAGTGACGTGAGCCAACAGCTCGCCCGCGCCACCCTCGGCGACATCCAGCGTCCAGTGGCCGAAGACCTGGAGCGCGTGGCGGACGAGCTGCGGCGCATCATCACGGCCGCCTTCCCCGTCATCGCCCAAGTCAACGAGCACCTGCTGCGGATGAAGGGCAAGCTGTTCCGGCCCACGCTGTTGCTGCTCGCCAGCCGGGCGACGGGCGCGGACGAGCCACGCGCGGTGACGCTCGCAGCGGTCGTCGAGTTGATTCATCTCGCCACGCTGGTGCACGACGATTCCGTCGACCACTCGGTGCTGCGGCGCGGCATGCCGACCATCAACGCGCTGTTCTCCCACCAGGTCGCCGTGATCATGGGGGACTACCTGTACTCTCGGGCGATCATCGAGCTCGTGCGTCTGGAGGACCTGGAGCCGCTGCGCGTGTTCGCGCGGGTGACGAACGAGATGACGGTCGGTGAAATGCGCCAGCTCGAGGCGCACGACAAGCTTTCCTACGGGGAGGAGCAGTACGACCAGCTCATCCGGGCGAAGACGGCGTCGCTGCTCTCCGGCGCGTGCGAGGTCGGCGCGTTGCATGCGTCCGCGCCCTATCGGGACGCGCTCGCCCGGTTCGGGATGCGGCTCGGGATGGCGTTCCAGATCGCGGACGACCTGCTCGACTACACGGCGGCCGAGGCGGTGACCGGGAAGCCGTCGGGGCTGGACCTGCGGGAGCACAAGGTGACGTTGCCGCTCATCGCCGCGCTCGGCGACATGGCACCGGGCGACCGCCGGCTCGTGGCCGAGCTGATGGGGACGCCCGAGCCGCCCGACGCGCTGGTGGCGGACGTGATCCGGCGGGTGGCCGCCGCCGGCGGATTGGACTACGCCCGCCGCCGCGCGCTCGACCTGGCGCAGCAGGCGGAGGCGGAGCTCGAGGTGCTCCCGGCGTCGCCGGCCCGCGACGCGCTGCACGACAGCATTACGTACGCCGTGGAGCGGCGCAACTAAGCCGTGGCGCAAGGCCCGCGCAGGCCGCTATTTTACTTGGGAGTGCTGGCCACCGGCTTCGTGGTGGGGGGATTCCTCCACTCGCTGCTGCGCCGGTTTCTGCCGCAGGGGCCGGCAAAGGACATCTTCACCTGGGCGGTGACCCCCACCCTGGGGCCGGTCCACATGGACCTGCTGGTGGTGTCGGTCACGCTCGGGCCGATCGGGTTCGACGTATCGTTGCTCGCGCTGGTGGGTGTCGCGCTGGCGTACTACGTCGCCCGGTCGATCTTCTGACGCGAGGCGTCTATGTTCGGTGACCTGTCGTTCAGCCACATTCTGATTCTCCTGCTCGTGCTCGTGTTGGTGTTCGGCGCGAAGCGGATTCCAGAGATCGGATCCTCTCTGGGGCAGGGAATCAAGGAGTTCAAGCGGAGCCTGAAGGAGGCCACCGGCGATGATCCATCGCCGCCCCGCAGCGTGCAGCCGCCCGCCGCGTCGGGCTCCTCCGTTCCCTCCGGTGGCGATCCGAAGCGCCTGAGCGACTAGCTCTCGCTCGCGGCCGCCGTGGGACGGAAGATCTCGTTGCGGCGGTCCACGATCGTCGCCTGGGCGCGCAGGGCGGCGAGGTACTGCTGGATGCGCGCCTGCGCGATCGGCCGTACCAGCGTCTCCCGCTGCTGATCGCGTTGCTTCCGCCAGGCCGCGGAATCGGCGGTCGTCCGGGCGATCCCCTGTAACAGGAACAACCCCGTCTCGCCGGCGATGAGCGGAGTGCGCTCCCCGGGGCGCAGCGCGAACGCGGCTCCCAGCACCACGGGGTTGCGTGTGAACTCGGGTCCGGCGCTCACCCGCGTGAACGGTCCCTCCTTCTCTGCGTGCAGGCCTCGTGCCCGGGCCGCGGCGAGCAGATCGGGGACGTCGCGCAGGTCCCGCGCCACCTGCTCGGCGTGGTCCCGGGCCAATGCCTTTTTCCTCTCGCGGCGCACCTCGTCGAGCACCCGGGCGCGTAGCTGGGAGAGGGGAGGAACGCCGGCCGGCTCCAGGGAGTCGAGCCGGAACACGTAGCTGGCCCGCGGCCCGTCGATCACCGGGCTCGTTTCGCCGAGGCGGGCGTCGAATGCCCAGACGCTCACATCGGGCACGGGGCCCGCGGGGAGCACGAGCCGCTCGCCCTGCACGAGCTTGGGCGCCCGCGCGAGCGGCAGGTTGAGTACGTGCGCCGCGCTGTCGAGCCTGTGGCCGTCGCTCTGATCCGCCGCCACCCGGTCGAGTGAGTCCGTGCGCGCATCGACCGCGTCGAGGTGCTTTCCCTGGAGCGTGATCGCCACCAGGATGTGTCGCACGCGCACCGAGTCACCCTTCGCGGCGTCTATGCGAATCAGGTGATACCCGAACGTCGACAACACCGGTAGGCTCACGACGCCGACCGGGAGGGATCGCAGCGCGGCGACGAACTTCGCGTCGAAGCCGCGCTGGTTGCGCTTGATCCAGCCCAAGTCGCCGCCCCGCGCCCCGCTCCCGGAGTCCGCCGACTCTTTCTTCGCGACCTCTTCGAATTTTGCCTTTCCGCTCGCGAGCTCCGCCCGCAGGGCCCGCGCCCGGGCGAGCGCGGCCGCGCTATCCCGGGCGTCCGGGACGCGCGGCTGCTCGAGATAGCTGAGCCACGCGGCGGCCGGCCGCTTGAAGTCCTTTCGGTGCGTCTCGTAATACTGCTGCTGCTCGGCGTCCGACACCGGCGCGAGCGAATCGGGAACGTCCTCGGGTCGCACGGCGACCACCGCGACGGTCACGGATTCATGCTGATCGCGCCAGATACGCCAGAGCTGGGCGTCGGAGACGTACACGTCCGCGGTGAGGTACTCTTGCAGCTTGCGCTGGGGGAGGTAATCGCGATACAGCTGCTCGATCTGGCCGCTGAACTCGGGGCCCGCGCTCGACAGATAGCGCTGCCACTTGGTGATGTCGAACTGACCGTTGGTCTGAAACGTGGCCTCCTGCAGCACCTGCTGCAGGATTTGCGGGGGCGGCCCGCTGCGGGCCGCCCGGATGATCTCCGCGTCCGAGACCGAGATCCCGAGACGCCGGTACGCGCGCTCCAGCAGGATGTTGTGAATGAACTGATCGGCGACCTGGTTCTGGATCTGCTGCTCATCCTCGCGGCTCAAGCGCCCGCCTCCCTGCTGCCGCCGGTACTGCTCGAGGGCCGCCTGGTATTGCAGCTGGAACGGCTGCGACCGCACCACCTCGCCGTTGACCTTGAGCACCACGTCCTTGCCGCCACCCAGGATGTCGGTGACCTGACCGATGGCAAGCCAGGCCACGAACGAGATGGCCAGGATGTAGAACACCGGCTTCACGATCGCGCGCATGGAGCGCATCATAGGGATCGAAACTCCGAGTAGGGCGGGTGCGAAGGGGGTTAAGTCTAAAAACGACAACGGGAAAACTCAAGCGACTCGAGCCGTTTCCAATTGACAGCGCGCCCGAGCAAACACTATCTTCGTCCAATTCCCACAACCACTTAGGCCGTGGCCTACACCAGCGAGATAGAAAAGCTCGAAAAGCGATGGGCCGAAAATCCCAAGGGACGGAACTTCGCGCCCCTGGCGGACGCCTATCGCAAAGCAGGAGAACTAGATAGGGCCATCGAGCTGTGTACGGCGGGCCTCGAGCGGCACCCCGATTACGTCAGCGCCCACATCGTGTTCGGGCGCTGCCTGATGGACCAGAAGAACGACCCCGGCGCCTCCGACGTGTTCCGCAAGGTTCTGGCGCTGGACCCCGAAAATGTCCTAGCGCTCAAGATCCTCGCCGACATCGCCGAGCGGGGCCACCGCTACGGCGAGGAGGCGGCTGAAGCGTTGACGCGCGCCAGAGGCAGGGCGGCGCAGTCCGCCGCGCCATCGACCCCTGCTCCGGCTCCGGCACCGACCCGCACCGCCGCGCCCGAGCCGGTGGTGCGACTGGTGCCCGACCCGGCGCCCCGGCATTCATTCACGACGAAGCCACCCCCCCCTCCGGCCCCCCATCAGCCGCCGCCTGCTCCTCCGCGTCGAGACTTCGTGGTCGAGCACGAATCAGAAGCCCGCGTCGCGGACGCCGTGCCGACCAAGTCCGCTCCGCCACCCGGCGAGATCGAGACGTACGATGGCACGCTCGATTTCAACTCGGTGGCTCACGACGCCGCCAAGGCGGAAGGGCTCGAGGTGACGGAAGAGGTGGAGCTCAAGCCGCAGGACCTGGTGGTCGAGGGGCTGGCGCACACGCAATACGAGAGCGCACTGGCGCCACCCGGCGGAGTCTCGCCATCCGAGGACGAGCTGCCGACGATCGACCTGCCGTTGATCATGCCCGACGATGTGGCCGCGCAGGCGGTGGGCCCCGCTCCGGCAGCCCAGCGGGCGCCCGTTGCTTCGGGGGACGCTGCTCCCCCGACGCCCGCCGCGGTGGTGCTGTCGGACGACGATGGCGCGGCCGACACGGCGGCGTTGTCGCGCGCCGAGCCCGTCGTCACCGAGACCATGGCGGAGCTGTACCTGCGTCAAGGTCACGCGGACGAGGCGCTGCGGGTCTATCAGGCGCTGCTCGCTCAGCGACCGGGGGACCGACGGTTGCGAGCCCGGGTCGCCGGGCTGTCGTCGGGGGACCGCGGGGCGAGAGGCCGGGACACGGGCGAGTCCGTGCCGACCTTCTTGCGAAGGATCCTGGCGGGCCGGCCGCCGGCTCGCGGCGAGGACGACACGGCCGATCCGGAGCCACTGACGGCGCCGGAGTCCCCGGGCTCACCCCTCGACGGTGCGTTCGCTATCGCGTCACTCGAGCCCGAGCCGGAGCCCGAGGTCCTGGCGCCCGGCGAGGCCACCAGGCCCGCCGGGGACAGCATCACGCTCGACGCCGTGTTCGGCGAGGAAGGCCCGCGCAGCGTTCCTCCGGCGGACGCGGGCGCGACGCCGGCGGTGGAGCCGGCACCGGCGAGCCCGCCCCCGCCCGGCGGGTTTTCGTTCGACCAGTTCTTCACCCCGCCGTCCGCTCCGGCGGGCGGCGCCGCCCCGCCGGCCGAGGGGGGCGCGGCGTTTCCGGGCCCGGCCCGCGGCTCCGGCTCGAGGGCCCCGCCCCCGATGGAGGACGAGGGCGACCTCGATCAGTTCCAGGCCTGGCTCAGGGGCCTCAAGTCCTAGTGCACATCGCCGTGTTGAACGGCCCGAACCTGAATCTGCTGGGCGAGCGCGAGCCGGAGCTGTACGGGCGGACGACGCTCGCGGAGATCGAGGCGCGCACGCGCGAGCGGGCGCGCGCGCTCGGGATCGACGTGTCCTGGACCCAGACGAATCACGAGGGCGAGCTGGTCGAAGCGATCCAGCGCCTGAAGGGCAAGGCGGACGGCCTGGTCCTCAACGCCGCGGCGTACACGCACACCAGCCTCGCGGTGCGCGACGCGCTGCTCGCGGTGCGGGTGCCATTCGTCGAGGTGCACCTGTCCAACCTGTTCGCCCGCGAGCCCGAGCGGCGGCGCTCGCTGCTCGCGGACGCCGCGGTGGGCATGGTGACGGGGTTCGGCGCCGACAGCTATCGGCTGGGACTCGAGGGCCTGGTCGGCTATCTCCAGGCCCGCCATGATACCTGACCGGCGGCGCTCGCGGCAGGACGCGCTCGTGCGGGCGCTCGACGCCGACGGGTTGGACGGGCTGCTCGTCACGTCGCGCGCCAACATCCGCTACCTCACCGGCTTCTCCGGCTCGGCCGCCCTGGTGGTCGTGACGCGCAGCGACGTCCTGCTCGTGACGGATTTTCGCTACGACGAGCAGGCGCGAGCCGAAGCGGGGGCGGTGGCGCGCGTCGAGGTCGAGGGCACGAGCGTGTGGGACCGCTTCTTCCGGGAGCTCGCGACGCTGGGCCCACTCGGCGAGATCGGCTACGAGGCCCACGCGCTCACGGTGCACGACGCCCGCCGCTTCGCCGAGGCAGGGACGCCCTGGCGGTGGCGACCGGTGACCGAGCTGGTGGAACGGCTGCGCGCCGCGAAGGACGAGGGCGAGGTCGCAGCGATTCGCGGCGCCGCCCTGCTGGCCGGGGAGGCCCTGCGCCGCACGCTCGCGCAGGTGCGTCCGGGCATGACCGAGCTGGCGATTGCCGGTCTGCTGGAAGGGACGCTGCGCCAGCTTGGGAGCGAGGGACACCCCTTTCCGACCATCGTGGCGTCGGGGCCACGCAGCGCGCTGCCGCACGCGCGCTCGAGCTTGCGCGTCGTGGCAACGGGCGAGTGGCTGCTGCTGGACTTCGGGGCTCAGGTCGATGGGTACTGCGCGGATATCACGCGCACGGTGATCGTGGGAGCGCGGGCCAGCGAGCGCCAGCGCGCGCTGTACGGGGTGGTGTACGACGCGCAGCGGCGGGCGCGCGGCGGCGTGCGCGCGGGAATGAGCGGCCGGGACGCCGACGCGCTGGCGCGGGAGCCGATCGCGGCACGCGGTCTGGGGGAGGCGTTCGGGCACTCGCTGGGGCACGGGCTGGGGCTCGAGGTGCACGAAGCGCCGCGGCTGGCGAAAACCAACGCCGAGCCCCTTCCCGGTGGCGCGGTGGTCACCGTGGAGCCGGGCGTGTACCTGGCCGGAGAGGGCGGCGTGCGCATCGAGGACGACGTGCACCTCCCCCCGGACGGCAGCGCCGCGGAGCTCTTGTCCGACGGGCTGACGGACCTCATGGAGGTCGTGTAACTTTGGACCCTATCGTGCGCGACCGGGAGACATGAACCTCGACATCATCGCCCAGCTGGTGCAGATCCTGAAGGATGCACCCGAGCTCGGAGCGATCGAAGTCCGCCGGGGTTTGTTCGGGTCCTGGTCGACGGTGCGGCTGACCAGGGCCGGGCATGAGACCAACGCCAGCGGTCAGCACATGGTGGTGGCGCAGGCGCCTGCGGAGACGGCGCCCCCCTCCGCAGCAGCCCAGCGGGCGCCCGCTGCTCCGGGGGGCGCCGTCTCCGCTCCACCGTCGCAGCTGCTCGAGATCAAGTCGCCCATGGTGGGGACGTTCTACACGGCTCCCGAGCCGGGTGCCGAGCCCTACGTCAAGGGGGGCAGTCGCGTGGCGCCGAGGCAGGTGGTGTGCATTATCGAGGCGATGAAGATCATGAATGAAATCGAGTCCGAGGTGGCGGGCGTCATTCGGGAGGTGCTGGTGGAGAACTCCCAGCCCGTCGAGTTCGGACAGCCCCTTTTCCGAGTAGATCCCCATGCCTGAAGCTCCCCAGAGCCCGCAACCGACCTTCAACTTCAAGGCGGCGATCACGCATATGGTCCAGCGCAACGCGTCGGACCTGCTGCTGAAAGTGGGCCGGCCGGCGACGATCCGGGTGAACGGCGAGCTGTTGGCGCTGGAGAGCGCGCCGCTCAAGCCCGAGGAGCTGAAATCGCTGGCCGAGCAGATCATGACCCCGCGTCAGGTGAAGGAGTTCGCCGAGCACAAGGAGGCGGACTTCGCGATCGGCGTGCCGGGGGTGGGTCGGTTCCGGACCAACGTGTACCAGCAGCGCGGCACGGTGGCGTTCGCGTTCCGGGCCATTCCCTACGAGGTCAAGACCATCCGCGACTTGAACCTG
>Ga0209801_1002751_pt1 | contig 10207 bp, 8 predicted proteins | sample GraSoiAngelo_127_FD_185884 | JGI IMG/M metagenome (GOLD analysis project Ga0209801, IMG submission 185884) | Grasslands soil microbial communities from the Angelo Coastal Reserve, California, USA - 14_0927_09_40cm (SPAdes) (version 2) | ecosystem: Environmental > Terrestrial > Soil > Grasslands ... | reverse complement strand
ACGGTCTCGTAGACTTGCGGCGGCGTGAGGCCCAGTAATCCCGCGATCTCCTTCATCGCCGCCTCGGACAGGTAGCCCTGCTCCTCATGCGAAAGCCACAGCAGCGGCAGCAGGGCCGCGCGCTTCTCCGGATACCGGCCCAGAATTTCGGTGATCTTGTCCTTGTATTTCTCGATCAACATAGCTCTCGTAACGGTTGCATCAACGGTCGCACTCCCCCATCACGATGTCGTATGTTCCGAAGATCGTCACGATGTCCGCGATGAGATAGCCGCGCGCCATGTGATCGAAGGCCCCCAGGTGGACGAAAGAAGGCGAGCGGATTTTCAGACGATAGGGTTTTGGCTCGCCGTCGCTGACGATGAAGAACCCCAGTTCCCCTTTCGGTGCCTCCGAGGCGCAGTAGGTCTCGCCCTTGGGCGGCTTGAAGCCCTGCGTGAAGATGATGAAGTGGTGGATCAGACTCTCCATGTCCCGCATGACCTTCTGCTTTGGCGGGGGGACGACCTGGGGTACGTCGGCGATGATCGGGCCGTCCGGCAGTTGTTGCAGGCACTGGCGGATGATCTTGGCGCTCTGCCGCATCTCTTCTCGGCGGACCCAGTACCGGTCGTACGTGTCGCCGTTCTTGCCGATGGGGACTTCCCATTCCACCTTGTCGTAGGCGCCGTAGGGCTCCGCCTTGCGGACGTCGTAAGCGATGCCGGAGCCGCGCAGGACCGGGCCGGTGCAGCCGAAGTTGATGGCGTCCTCGGCGGAAATCACGGCGACGTGCTTGGTCCTCGCCAGCCAGATGCGATTGTTGAGCAGGAGTTCGTCATACTCGCGAAGGTGCTCCGGAAATGTGTCGAGGAAGGCGTGCAGCCGCTGGACGAGGTCCGGAGTGAAGTCGCTGTCCACGCCGCCTATCCGGTAGTAGTTCAGAGTCAGCCGCGCGCCGCAGAGTTTCTCGAACAGGTCCAACAGGACCTCGCGCTCGCGGAACGTCCAGAAGAAGACTGTCATGGCGCCGATGTCGAGGGCCTGGGTGCCGAGCCAGAAGAGGTGTCCGATGATCCGTTGCATCTCGGCGACGATCGTCCGGACGAACTCGGCGCGCGCGGGGACCGTAATGTTGAGCAGCTTTTCCACGGCCCGCACGTACGCGTAGTTGTTGGTCATCGAGCAGACGTAGTCGAGACGGTCGGTGTGCGGGATGATCTGCGGGTACGCCAGGCCTTCGCACAGTTTCTCCACGCCGCGATGCAGGTACCCCAGGTCTGGCGTGGCCTTCACGATGCGCTCGCCCTCGATCTCCAGCACCACACGGAGCACTCCGTGCGTGGCCGGGTGCTGCGGGCCCATGTTGAGCAGGAGCTCTTCCTGCCGACGCACGGGTTGGACGTCTTCGGGCAGCCCTTCGGCTTCTTTCAGGAAGGGGCGATGCTGCTCCTCAGGGATTTCGCCGGCGGCCACCGCTGGTGAGGCCGGCTCGTCGAGTCGCGGCAGGAACGGGAACGAGCTGCGCCAGCCCCGGCCTTCCGTGGGAAAGTCCTTGCGCAGCGGGTGCCCTTCCTCGTAGTCCTCCGGCAGCAGGATGCGGCGCAGGTCCGGATGGCCGGAGAACTTGATGCCCATCAGGTCATAGACCTCGCGCTCGAGGAAGTTGGCGCCTTTCCAGACGGTCGTGACCGTCGGAATGGTCGGGCCGTTTTCCGGAACGCGGGCTTTGAGCCGGAGTCTGTGGTTGCGCGGCAGCGACTTGAGCAAGTAGATCACCTCGAACCGGTCCTTGTCTTCCGGATAGTCCACCGAGAGGATGTCCGAGAGCATGTCGAAGGACATTGCAGGATCGTCGTGTAGGAACCGCGCGACCTCGGGCACGGCCGCCGGCTCCACCTGGGCGACGAGGTCCTGGTAGGGCCCCTCTTCGCGGACCCCGAGCACGGCGTCGGGGAACTGGTCCTTCAGCTTGGTGAGCAGCGGGTGCATCGGGTTATCTAACGAGGACCTTCTCCTTCATGATTTTCTGCTGGAGCTTGATGAGCCCGTCTAAGAGCGCTTCAGGCCGTGGCGGGCAGCCGGGGACGTACACGTCCACCGGCACGATCTGGTCCACCCCCTGGACCACGCTGTAGGAGTTGTAGTGGTTGCCCGACGTCGCGCAAGAGCCCATGGAGATCACGTAACGGGGCTCCGGCATCTGGTCGTAGATGCGACGGATGATCGGCGCCATCTTGCGGGTCACGGTGCCGGCTACAATCATCAGGTCCGACTGGCGGGGCGACGCCCGGAAGACCCCCGCCCCGAAGCGGTCGATGTCGTAGCGGGACGCCACCGTCGCCATCATCTCAATGGCGCAGCAGGCCAGCCCGAAGGTCATCGGCCAGAGGGAGCCCTTGCGGCACCAGTTGATGGCCGCATCCAGGGTGGTCGTTACGATGTTGGCATCCAGCGACCGTTCGATCAGTCCCATTCCAGCGCCCCCTTCTTCCAAGCGTAGAAGTAGCCGACGAGCAGGATCGCGATGAAGACCAACATCTCGATCAGGGCGAAGAGGCCGAGCTGCTTGAAGATGACGGCCCACGGGAAGATGAACACGGCCTCGATGTCGAAGATCACGAACAGCATCGCAATAATATAGTACCGCATCGGGATCTTGGTGCGCGCGTCGTGAAAGACCGGTGCGCCGCTCTCGTAGGGCATGAGCTTGGCCTTGTAAGGACGCGAGGGCCGGACGAGGTAGCCTGCCAGGATGGAGCCGACGCCGAAGGCGGCGGCGATCACCAGGAAGAAGAGGATCGGCAGGTAGTTCCGGACGATCAGATCAGGCATCAGGGGACCACGCTGATATTTTCCCTCTCCCTGTCAGGGAGAGGGTTAGGGTGAGGGTTCTGTGCGTTATGCCCCTCACCCTGGCCCTCTCGGGGAACCCGTTGCTCCCCAGAATGCAACGGGTCGTGGGGAGAGGGGAGTCTCATAAGGGCATCCTTGAAGTACGGCCTCGACCGCAAACCGTCGAGCTGGGGCGCCAGCATGCCCTTGTGCTGGACCAAGACCTTGTACGTGGTACCCATGCCGTCGGGCCGGAGCAGCTCTCGCATCGCGGCCACCTGGGGAGACTCCGGATCCAAGCCGGCGAAGGCCGATTCGATCCCCAGGCCGATCAGGAAGTGCAGTTGGTTCGTGAAGCCGGTGACCTCCAGGCCTACGTCCTGCCCGGCCAGGGCCAAGCTCGTGAAGTCCACATGCGCCGTCAAGTCCTGCTGACCGACGCGAACGTACGGCGAGTCGGACACGGTGTGCCTGTAATAGCCGAGCAGCGTGCCGGTCTTTCTCGCCGGCGCGAGGAGATCGGCGGCGGCGTGGCCGTAGTCGATGGTCACGACGAGGCCGCGGCGCAAGCGCGCGCCGACCAGCCTCATCCACTCGAGCGCCGCCAGATTGACCTCCGCCTCCTGGCCGGCCTCCAGGCTGATTCCGAGACGCGCAAAATAGGCTTCCAAGGCAGAGGAGCAGGGCGGCGCCTCGATTTCGACGAAACGGCTTCCATCCCACCCTACGAAGATTTCTCGCAGGCCCAATGGCCGCTTGACCACGCGGTGCACGGGGAACGCGTCCACCAGTTCGTTGGAGAGAAACACGCCCGTGATCGAATCAGCCGGTATCGCGTCCAGGTCCGGTACCCAGGCAACGCTCAGACCCGCGTCCCTGAGTTCGCGCAGGCGCTGTTTTTGCGTTTCGACCATGACTGGGCTCCGTTCCACCAGGAGGTACCGTAGGCGGGCGAGGAAGTCCGGGTTGTCGCGCCGATACGCGGTCAACAGATGTTTGGCGAGGAGCCCTTTGCCGGCTCCCATCTCCACGATCGTGAACTCGCCCGACGGAGCGATGGCCTCGGCGGCTTGCGCGACCTGCCGGCCGACCAGTTCGGCGAAGATGGGATGCACGTCAAGGCTTGTGTAGTAGTCTCCCTCCCGTCCGATGCGCGGTCCGGCCGTCATGTAGTAGCCGAAGTCAGGGTCGTAGAGCACCGCCTCCATAAAGGCAGCGAAGGAAAGGGGACCCTCCCGCTCGAGGCGGGCGACCAGTTTCTGAACCAGACCAGGATGACCGAGTTCCATAGGCGCTCCGCTGCGAACTTGTGACAAAATCTCCTGAAAGAGAAGGGAGTTACGATAGCCTACGTTCTTCGCGTTAGTCAAGCCGAAACTCGTTGTCGGAACAAGGGGTTGGAGCGTCTTCAGGTACCGGAATGACTGGGTTTTTATCTACCTGGCGACGCTACTCGGCGATGTGGATCCTGTTGGGGCCCGCGGCCTTGGCTCGGTACATCGCCTCGTCCGCCTTGCGTAAGAGCTCTTCCTTACTCTGCGCGTGGTCGGGAAAGCCAGCGATCCCGATGCTGGCGGTGAGACGCGCCTCGATCCCTTGCTCGCTCAGGAAGATGTGGGAGGTGATGGACTCGTGGAGCCGTTCGGCCACGGCGCGGGCCGTGGACACCGTGGTTTCCGGCAGGATCACCACGAACTCGTCGCCGCCGTAACGGGCCAGGATGTCCACGTCGCGGACGCTCTTCAGCATGATCTGGGCCAGTTCGGCCAAGCACTGGCTGCCCAGCGGGTGGCCGTGCTGGTCGTTGATCCTCTTGAAGTCGTCGAGGTCGAGAAAGATCAGCGCCATGATGGAGCCGTAACGCCGGCAGCGGCGTGCCTCCCGATCCAGCGCCTGTTCCAGAAACCGGGTGTTGTGGAGCTTCGTCAGCTCGTCGGTGCCCCCGAGGCTAGTCGCCTGCTCCTGCAGACTCGCCCGCTCCAACGCGATCGAAGCCTGTTCGGCCAGATGGGTGAGGAGACGCTGGTCCAGGCGGTCGAAGGGCTTGCCGACCTTGTTCACCATTTCCAGCACCGCGGCGGGATGCTTCCGGATGAAGATCGGCACGCAGAGAACGGACCGCGTGATGAAACGGGTCGCCCGGTCGATATCGGAGAGGAAACGCCGGTCCGTGCGAGTGTCGTTGACCATGGCGGGCTTCCCGCGCTGGGCGACCCACCCGACGATGCCCTGCCCGGTTTTGATGCGAAGCCCTTTGAGCCGTCGGGCCTTGGGGCCGCCGACCATGTCGAAGACCAGCTCGTGGGTGGCCGGATCGATCAGGAACAGCGACCAGGCTTCGCACCGGACGAGGGCCTTGCCCTTATCGAAGATCACGCGCAGGACTGATTTGGCCTCGCGGGCGGAGGACAGTGCGCGGGTCGTTTCGGTCAGGAGGCGTAGCTCGCGCACCAGCGCGAGGGTCCGCCCCTGCATGCCGGAAGGCGACTTGTGCAGCGGAGTTCGTCTGGTGCGGGAGTGCCCGGGTGTCGGCATATCAGCTCGGGTTATCCATAAATGCCTACTGCGGCGGCCGATCCTCTCGCGGGGTTGCCCATTGCTCTTCAGTTGCAATGGGCCATGGGCTTTTCTCGTTCGGCCTCCTCGACGTACTGTTACAAGTACGCCTGTGTCGTCCTCACTTGCGAGAAGCCTCGGCGGGCTTCGGTCTCAGCCGCTTCGCGACGGCATCCATGAATAATCCGAGCTGACGGTGGGCGCTCAGGCCCCGTGGCACTTCTTGTATTTCTTTCCGCTGCCGCAAGGGCACGGGTCGTTCCGTCCGACTTTTTCACCCGTTCGGCGCACGGTCTTGTCGCCGTTTCCGCCACCGGCGTCCTCGCCGCGGTTCAGTCTCAACTGGGGCGCCCGGCGGGGACGTTCTTGCACCGGAGGCGGCTGCTCGCCCTGCACGACCTGGACGCGGAACAGGTGCTCTAGCACGTCCCGCTCGCACTGGTCCATCATCGCGGCGAACATGTCGAAGGCTTCCCGTTTGTACTCGATCAGCGGGTCCTTCTGGCCGTACCCGCGCAGCCCGATGCCCTCCCGCAGGCTGTCCATGGCGAGCAGGTGGTCTTTCCACAGCGTGTCGATGGTGCGGAGCATGACCATCTTTTCCAGGTACCGCAGCAGGTCCCGTCCGAGTTCACGCTCCTTGGCGGCGTAGGCCTCGTGAGTCTTGCGAACCAGCTCCTCGCGCAGGGCCTCGAAGCCCATCTCCTTGAGCTCGGCCAGGCGGTCCTTGAGGTCGATCGAGAACTGTGCGTAGACCGCCTCCGCGAGCCCCTTGAGGTCCCACTCTTCCGCATAGGTCTCCTTGGGGCAATAGACGTCCAGCAGCGCGTCCAGGACCTCCTCGGCGTCCAACTTGACCTCCTCGGAGAGGTCCTCGCCGCTCAGGATCATGCGCCGGCGCTCGTAGATGACCTCGCGCTGCTTGTTCAGCACGTCGTCGTAATCGAGGAGTTGCTTACGGATCTCGAAGTGGTGGGCTTCCACCTTCTTCTGGGCGTTCTCAATGGCGCGGGTCACCATTTTGGCCTCGATCGGGACGCCTTCCTCCATGCCGAGCTTGAGCATGATCTTGGAGATGCGGTCGGAGCCGAAGATGCGGAGCAGGTCGTCTTCGAGGGACAGGTAGAAGCGGGATGAGCCGGGGTCGCCCTGGCGGCCGGCGCGGCCGCGGAGCTGGTTGTCGATGCGACGGCTCTCATGCCGCTCGGTGCCCAGAATGTGCAGGCCGCCGAGGCCGACGACCTCCTTTTTCTCTTCCTCGCATTCGGCCCTGATCTGATGAAGCAGCGTGGCCTGCCGCTCTGGCGGCATCTCCTGGTCGGCATACAAGGCCTTCTTGAACAGGAAATCGGGGTTGCCGCCGAGGAGGATGTCAGTCCCGCGGCCCGCCATGTTCGTCGCGATGGTGACGGCGCCTTTGCGGCCGGCCTGGGCGATGATCTCGGCTTCCTTCTCGTGATGCTTGGCGTTCAGGACGTTGTGCTTGATGCCGTGCCGGACGAGATAGCCAGCCAGCCGTTCCGACTTCTCGATCGAGATGGTGCCCACCAGGACCGGTTGTCCCCGCTTGTGGCAGTCCATGATCTCGTCCACGATCGCGTTGAACTTCTCCTTCTCGGTGCGGTACACCACGTCCGGGAAGTCCGGCCTGATGAGGGGCCGATTGGTCGGGATGACGACCACGTCCAGGTTGTAGATCTTGGCGAACTCGCCGGCCTCGGTGTCGGCCGTGCCCGTCATGCCGGCGAGCTTGTGGTACATCCGGAACAGGTTCTGGAACGTGATCGACGCCAGCGTCTGGTTCTCGTTGGCGATCTTGACGCCCTCTTTCGCCTCGACCGCCTGGTGCAGGCCGTCCGACCAGCGGCGCCCGGGCATCAGCCGGCCCGTGAACTCGTCCACGATGATCACTTCGCCGTCCTTGACGACGTAGTCCACGTCGCGGTGGTACATCGCGTGCGCCCGCAGGCCCTGGACCACGTGGTGCACCAGGTCCATGTTGGCCAGGTCGTAGAGGTTCGTCACGCCCAGCGCCCGCTCCACCTTCTCGTTGCCTTCCTCGGTGAGCGCGGCCGTCCGGGTCTTCTCCTCGATCGTGTAGTCCACGTCCCGCTTGAGCATCGGGATGATGCGGTCGATGCGGTAGTAGAGGTCGGTCGAGTCCTCGGTCGGCCCCGAGATGATCAGCGGCGTGCGGGCCTCGTCGATCAGGATGCTGTCCACCTCGTCGACGATGGCATAGTGCAGCTCGCGCTGCACGCAGTCCGCCAGGTCCCCCACCATGTTGTCGCGCAGGTAGTCGAACCCGAACTCGTTGTTGGTCCCATAGGTGATGTCGGCGCGGTAGGCCTCCTGGCGGGTGCAGGGGCGCAGGTGCTGGAGGCGCTTGTCCTCCGCCTCGTAGGTCGGGTCGTACAGGAACGAGGCCTCGTGCTGGATCACGCCCACGGACAGGCCGAGGTGGTGGTAGAGGGGGCCCATCCACTGGGCGTCGCGCTTGGCCAGGTAGTCGTTGACCGTGACGAGGTGCGCACCCTTGCCTTCGAGCGCGTTGAGGTAGAGGGCCAGCGTGGCGACCAGGGTCTTGCCTTCCCCGGTCTTCATCTCCGAGATCTTGCCCTGGTGCAGGACCATGCCGCCGATGAGCTGGACGTCGAAGTGGCGCATCTCCAGCTTGCGCTTCGCCATCTCCCGGCAGACGGCGAAGGCGTCCGTGAGAAGGTCATCCAGCGTGGCCCCGTCGGCCAGGCGCTTCTTGAACTCCTCGGTCTTGGCGCGCAGGTCATGGTCCGAGAGCCGGGCCAGGGCCGGCTCCTTGGTGCCGATCTCGGCGACCAGCGGTCGGAGGCGCTTGATCTCGCGCTCGTTCTTGCTGCCGAAGATCTTGTTGAGCAGGATGTTGATCATGACGCCGCGGTACCCACAGCTTCCTTAAGTATACTGAATTACCCCGCGCAAAGAAACAGCGATTCCCCGTAGTTGACCCTTCCGGACCGCTGGGCGAAAATGAGGGTTATGGAGGGCGAGCGGGGCAACATCGGCATTTTCATCCTCACCCACCTGCTGGTCGCGCTCCTGGTGGGGTTCTTCCTCTGGAGCATCTTCCCCGAACCGTGGAGGGAGTTCCTGCGCAACGGCCCCTGGGGTATCGTGGTGGTCGTCCTGGCCGGCTTCATCATCGTCGTCTCTATCGTCCGGGGAGAGCGGGCGCGTCGCGAACACAAGCGCGCTCACGACCGGGTCGCGAAAGTCTTCCGGGAGGCGACCGACCCTGCGCTGCAAAAGCGCGCGGCCCTTTGGCTCGTCGATCAAGACCGGGACCACCCGGAACGGCTGGCCGACGCCGGCCCCGCGCTGTTTGATGTGCTCCTGCGCATCCTCAAGACGGATCCGGAGAAGCTGGACCGGACGCGGGCGGCCAACGGCTTGGGCGTCCTGAGCGACCCGCGGGCCATCGGGCCCTTGCTGATAGCCACGAACGACGAGTATGCCTTCGTGCGGGCCGAGGCGGCCTTGGCGCTGGGCAAGCTGAAGGCGAAACAGGCGGAGAAGCGGCTGCGCGAGATGGTGGAGGACGAGTGGGACCCCAATGCACGGGGACGGGCCAGGGAAGCCCTGGAGCGCATTGCCGGATGATTTGACAGCGTCAAGCCTGGCCGGTTATGATGCGCACAAGATCTCTCGGTAAAGCTGACCGATGATTCGATCGCTGCTCAGACCGATTGCCTGTACGCTCGCGGTGGTCATCCTCCTCATGCTGGGGGCGACCACCGGCAGCGCGTTCGCGCATGAGATCCAGCATGCTGCGCACCACAATGCGAGCATGCACGCCACGGCCATCTGCGCATGGATGTGCGGCACAGCCGGCGCGGTCGCCACGGCTGTGTTGCACGCCACAGCGATCACGGTCAGTGTAGAGACGGCGCTGCCGTTCCTCGACGGCCTGCGCTTGATTGACTGTTTCGCACAGCTTCAGGCCCGCGCTCCTCCCGTTCTCCTCTAAATCACTGCCCCAAACGTAGTGTCCGACCTCCGGATGCGTCCGCGCAGCCGGCGTCGATCACTGGTTCAATCATCGGGCGGGATTAGCGGAGGAGAACAGATGGGTACGACCCTGAGGCGGTTGAAAATTGCCTGGTCCTGGGCTCTTGCCCTGACCCTTTTGGTCTTGATCAGTGGGGCGTCCGAAGCCCTTGCAAGCTGCGGATCAGCAACCTGTTTTTTGGTGATCGGATCGCAAGCGGGGGCTTCGCAGAAAGATACCCTGACGGCAAATCTCATGTACAACTACATCCCACAAGGAACCCTCCTTCCCGGTACCAACGGCATTATTCCAGGAGTGGATACCGATAATCGGAGGATGACGCTCAATGAACACCGCGAGATCCGCACGATCAACCAATTCTACACTTTGGACCTCAATTACGGCGTCACAGACCGCTTCGGGCTTGAGCTTACCGTACCCTACCGGGTCATCTCTCATCGGCACATTGCGGAGCTCGGCAGCCTTGATACCGGCGGGCAGGGCACGCCCGAATTATTCACTGACAATGGGCTCGGCGATGTGCGGCTCACCGCCAAATACAATGTCCTGAGCTCGTTGCGTAATATCTTTGTGTTTGGATTCGGAGTGGATCTTCCGACCGGAAAGAATAGTTCGCAGTCCAATATCCCGGGGAGCACGCAGGAGCCCACACTACAGCTCGGCCGTGGGCAAGTGGGCTTAGTCGGCTCGGTCTATCAAAGCTATGAGCTGATTCCCCATCGCCTGAACCAGTTTGCCTCCTTCTCGTATCGGCATACCTTTAAAAACAATAAGGGCTACCAGTACGGGGAC
>Ga0209801_1002739_pt1 | contig 10227 bp, 10 predicted proteins | sample GraSoiAngelo_127_FD_185884 | JGI IMG/M metagenome (GOLD analysis project Ga0209801, IMG submission 185884) | Grasslands soil microbial communities from the Angelo Coastal Reserve, California, USA - 14_0927_09_40cm (SPAdes) (version 2) | ecosystem: Environmental > Terrestrial > Soil > Grasslands ... | reverse complement strand
GGAATCACCAGTTCCCGCGCTACGCCGGAAATCTGCGTCACATCGTCGAGCATCATCACGTGGCCTTCCGCCGTGACGCGATCGTAGCGAAAGTGCAGCGTTACATTCCCATACGTGTGGTGGTCGATCCTGGCCTCATTGCACGCGAGCAAGAGTCGATCTTTTTCGCGCGCAAAATAATCGCTCCACAGACTTTCTTCAGTGCCTACGACGAAATCAGCGTCATCCCCGCGTTTTGTCCACGTGAACGGCGTCGGCGCATCGAATCGAATGCGTTTTCTTCCAAAAGCGATTTTGCCCGCTTCCAAGACAATCAAAAGGATCACGTAACCGAGGGCAGCCGCTAGGAAAGAACGAACACCAGCCGCAAGCGGGGAATCCGTCTGCATCAAAGCGGGCACCGCCACACTGCAAACAACGCCCGCGATTACTCCGCCGATCGTCACCCGGTCCGGAATAATGAAATGTTCAAAATCGATAAATGTTCCAATGACGAGAAAAGAAACAAAAACCCAGTAAGCGATCGCCACCTGCCACGGAAAGTTTTGCCAGATTGCGAGAAAAAGTAGCGCGGTAACCAGTTCCACGGCGAAGTAGCGGAACGAAATTTTAGCGCCACAATTTGCGCAGCGGCCGCGAAGCACGAGCCAACTGATCAATGGCAGATTCTGATGCCAGGGAATCGGTTGCTTGCAGTTCGGGCAAAAAGACCGGCGCGGCCGATTGATCGAAAGATCAACAGGCCACCGATAAATGCAGACGTTCAAAAATGAACCGACCGCCGCGCCAAGCACAAACGCAAACGCCCCGAAGAGAAATTTGTAAATCGGCTGGTGCACGCGTTAGTCGGCGATCCGTTTCAGACGACGACGCTCCATCAGCCACGCAATCCAAATGCAGCTTTCATAAAGCAGACACATCGGCAGCGCCATTGCGATCAAGGTCAGGATATCTGGCGTGGGCGTGATGATGGTCGCCAGGACAAAGATCAGCACTAGAGCATACGGCCGCGTACGTGCCATGAACCCGTAGGTAATTAAACCAAATCGAACCAGCGCCAGAACCACCACTGGCAATTCGAAGGCGAGGCCGAAACCGATGGTGAATCGGGTCACAAAAGAATAATACTGCTGCACGGTCCAGGTCGGCGCCCACCCCAGTGACTCGGTGTCGCGAAAGAAAAAGAGAATCGTTTTCGGCAGCAGCCAAAAATAACAAACGGTTACGCCAAGAAGGAACAGCGCGAAGCTGACTAAAATAGCGGGCAACACAAAGCGCTTCTCTAGCGCGGTCAGCGCCGGCAAAACAAATTCCGCCAGAAAATATAGCAGCAGCGGAAAGGAAAGGACGATACCGGCGTAAAACGCTAAATGAAACGAAATCACGATTGAATCAGTGATGCCGAGCGCCTTGAGCGTTCCAATTTGTGAACCAACATCGCGCAGCGGCGCCTGCAGTATCCGCACGAGTGTCGAGCGAAATGCGAAGCAAACAATCATCGCGACCGCCAGCGTGATTGCCATCTTCACAATCGTCCACCGCAAGTCTTCGAGATGTTCCAGAAACGGCTTGGAAGTTTCGCCTTCCGGCAGGTCGCGAAATTTAAAAATGTCTCGCAGCGCCATTGGATGGAACAATCAGCGCGGCGCAAGCGACAGAAGACCGAGCGCGGAGAGCCTGGCGCAAATACTCAGCGTATTAGCGTCGCGAATTTCGTTCTCCGCGATCATCCGGCGAATTTCCTCCACAGTGAATTCGCGGCAATCGAGAATCGATTCTCCTTCGTCTCGCGCCGCGCCCTCTTTACACCGCTGAACTGGGCGTGCCAGGAAAAAGTAGCCGCGTTCATCCGTGAATCCCGGCGATGAAAAAAAATGGCCAAGCGGAACTAGTTCGCCGTTTTCGGTCAGCTTGTAGCCGGCCTCTTCGCGAAGTTCGCGCAACGCAACTTGTTTAATCTGCTCTTGATCAGCGTTGTGGTTATCGATCTGGCCAGAGGACATTTCCCAGATCGCCTGTCGGATCGGGATGCGTTCCTGACGGATGAGAACAACTTTACCGTCCCTTGTCATGGGCGCGACAACGACGGCTGCTTTGCGATGCACAATTGTCTACGTGCGCGGCTGGTTTCGCGATGGCGTTCGGACGTGATCGGTCACGACCTCGAGATGCGCGTTGGCAAAGTGCCGCTCGCTCGAGATGGTTTCCCAGTTGGCGTCTTTCACGCGGGGAAGATTATGAACGCTGGGCAGAAAAGCGAATGCTCAGCGTAGCGCTGATTTTAAACTTCTTCCCCACTCAGTCGCCTACGTGGTGAGTATCATTCCAAAGCCGGATCGCCGGGGAGGATAGGTCATGCTCATAGCTGAGCGTGCTAAGGCTTGCTACGTCCAGTATGAAAAACTTCCCGGCGAACGGTTCGAGCGCGAGCCAGCGCGCGGTGAAGATTCGCAGGAAATGTCCGCTCGAAAAAATCAGCACGTCGCCTTTGACCGCGCGCACGCGGCGGACAACACGATCGGCTCGCGCCCCAACCTGTTCCGGCGATTCTCCGTTCGGGCAACCGTCGCGAAACAATTGCCAGCCGGGTCGCTTCGCACGAATCTCCGCGATTCGTAGACCTTCATAATCGCCATAGTTCCATTCGACCAAATCCGGATCGACTTTAACTGCCGCCCCGAAACCCGCTAGTTCACAGGTTCGAACGGCGCGCTGCAATGGGCTTGTCAAAACCTTGGCGAAAACCAATCCGGCCAGACGCTCCCTCAAACTTTTGGCGTTGCGTTCGCCGCGCTCGGTCAGTGGCAAATCCGTAAGCCCAGTATGCCGGCCTGTAGCGCTCCAGGCAGTCTCGCCATGGCGCCAAGATAAACTACGGGAAAAATTTCATTCGCCATGGCTGGTTACTTATCGGCGAACTCGAGCTTTGTGATAAACTGCTTGGTTGCCAACTGGTTTCTTCGCAAAGCGATGACGTTTTCAAGCCTCCACAACTGGCCGACCCCCATCCGCCGCGGGGTGGTTGCTTTCACAGTTGCTGCATTCTTACGTCGCTCTGGGGATGAGCTGGCCGTTCGCTCGGGACGAGAACCTCTGGTCCGCGAAGCGCCCGCGCAGCTTGCTGGAGCAACTCGGCGTTGGCGTTAAATCTGGCCTGATCGAAGACGAGGATCTCGGTGGCGATGAGCCAAATTGTGAAACAAACCATCAACGTGCGGGGCGGGAATGGTTTTAGAGACTCGATTATTTTCATGGTTCACGATAAGTGTGCTCGAAACAGGAAGGCTAACTGGCGTTCGCTAGATTCTCGGGTACCTCTCGCGAGGTTGCGCGTAATCCCTCCTTCGAGATAAAGATCAGAGCCGCGGTCCGTTCCCTTTGGCCGCAGCGCGACTGACCACACCCTTAAGGTCGACCAGAGTCATAAAACGCTCACTTGCCAATTGCGGCCTTCCCAGCGCTGATCGCGTTTCCAAAAAAATGTAAAAGCAAACACCGAACCGCTTGGCCATTCTGCAGTCGGGAAATCTACAAACCAAAGATCCAACTCGTCCCGGTGACTCGTGTGCGATTCGTTCCTCCGCGCCCAGTCTTCGATCGACCAGACGATGGTGGTTTCCGTGGCAAGAATGATCCGCAAAATTTTTCCGTGCGATACACTCCGCAGAGGATGGCGCAGACTCCAAATCTCGTAATGGCTTTGCACCGGATCTAATACGTACCGTTGGAACGCCGGCTCGACGCGGGCGAAGCAGACACCGTCATGTCGGCTGCGCACAAGGGAAACGTATTCGGAATGCGACCAGCAAAGCGGCATTGCCGCGCCGGTCGGACAACCGCGTTTCATATGGCGATCAGGCAAATCAGGTCCGTCCCATAATTGTTCGGTGATCATCCCACCCTGGTTCGCGAAATCTTCCATCGCCTTGATGAACGGCTTGGGGTCGCGCCCGGCAGCCAGGTGGTAATGGCCACGTCCTTTTGGCCATAGCCATCGTGATTGTAGCGACGCCAGCCGGGGCCTTGCGGCAGATCATATTTAAGCACACGATCGATCACTTCGATCGAGTCGCGCACCAGCGGATCGTTAGGGTCGCGAATGCCGAATCGCACCAGAAGAAGGAAATCCCCGCCCACGATATTCCGCGCCGGGTGCAGGCCGCCGCCGTTGGCGATCTGAATCATTGCCGTGTTGGGATCAGCGTGCGGGTCAGGCGTGTTAGGATCGGTTGGATTGATGCGGATGTAATGGCGAGGAAAACCCTCGACCAACTCCCCCTTTGTTGTCACTGTCCATTCGTCGACGTGCGCTGCCAACCAGTCGGCATAGGCGAAAATAAAATCTGCAACCTCCATTTTGCCGAATTCTTTGGCCCATTCGGCAGCGGAGGCGAGAGCGGCAATCACAGTGGCGAGAGTCGAGGGCGAATAACCGGCGTTTTCCTCCCAGCGGTCCTGAGTTGTGACTGGGCCTTGCAGGATCAGGTGTGCCGCGGCACGCACGATCATTACGCGGGGATTAAACAAACCGAGCGCGTCGTGTTTGTGCAATCGCCACGCCAGCAAGATTGGCAACGCAACCTGGTCGAGCTGCAGTCCCGACCAATAAGCGGTGCCGTCGATCCAGCTGTTTTGCGGGAAACTGCCGTCGGGCCGCTGAATGGCAGCCAGCCAGATTAAAGCGCGTAGCGGCGTGCTCGACTGGCCCGTGGCAAGAAGTGCGCTTGCACTCTGAACCAGATCGCGGGTCCACACGAGATGGTAACCACCGAGATCGGTATCGCCCTTTGTCTCGCCCCAGGGAATGCTCATAGACGCAACGATTGCGCCTTGAAAAACTTTATCTTCATGTGCCAGCAGCACGCAACGGCTCAGCCGGTACATTCCGCCGCCGTCGGACGTATCAGTGCTGAAGTCGAATTCGGGATTCACCACCGCCCGTTGCCACTGCCGGACATACCCCTGGCGATGGGACTCAAACGGCTCGGCCATTGATTGGAACAACTTCGTGGCTGCGCTTTGGTAGCTTCGACCGAACGCGACAGCAATTGTGAACTCGCCGCTGTCTCCGAGGTTGACCTCGCCAGTAGATGCGATGTTGCCATTTATGGCTTCCTGAAACTCCCAATCCATCTTGAAATTGTGCATCAAGTCCTGCCAACCTTCACTGAAGCCGACATAGCCGACAGACCGGCGAGAGAAACCGGTGCTGGATGCCATGATCAGGTGAACGTTTTCACGCTGAGCGTGGATGAGTTTGACGGCGCCGATTTCAGAACACCACCCAGAGTTGCCGGCGCCGCGTCCGGCCATGTGAGGAGCCAGCAACGCGTAGAGGCGCAGCTTCCCTCGTAGCGATTCGTCGAATAGCTCGAGTTTTGTGTGCACAAGCAATACCGACAGGTGCGGGTCGGTAAGCACGTGTTTTATTACACGATAGCGACCGCGCGGCTCCGAATTCGTCAGACGATAAAAGAGGCAATCGCGCTCCGGGTATTCGATTAGATGATTGAGGTCGCGTTTTTCCTCGTGGCAAAATGTTTCGCCGTCGCTGATGAGAAACTGAAAATCGCGGGTGTTTGGTTGATCGACGTGTGGGTAGTAAATCTCGTTGAGGATTCCGTGACTCAGCGTGAACCAGAGACGGCAACTTGTATGGTACGCCGTGCCGACGCCTTCTTTTGCGCTTGAAGTCCAGCGTGGCTCGATCCCCGGCGCACCAAACGCCACTGTATTCTCAGGCGGATTCATCTTTGAGTCCCAGCTCGAAGCGCCAGCGCTTAATCTGCGCCGCGATGTTTTCAGCTGACGGCGCACCGATCCCGCGCCTCTTTGTCAGCGCGCTGCGAACGTCAAAAATTCTCACAACATCACTGTCGAAAAGAGGCGAAAACTTTTTAAGCTCAGCCATGGGAACCTGATTGGGCGGAATTTCATTTGCTGCAGACCACGCGACGATTTTGCCGACGATTTCATGCGCCTCGCGAAACGGCATTTCTCGTTTCACCAGATACTCGGCCAGATCAGTCGCGAGAAGATTCGAATCGCTTGCAGCGGTTTTCATCCGCTGGCGATTAATTTTCAATTCCGGCAGCATCGCCGCGAAAAGATCAAGCTCGGAACGGACTGTATCGACCGAATCAAACAGCGCATGCTTATCTTCCTGCATGTCGCGGTTGTAGGATGAGGGCAGCCCTTTCATTATCGTCAAGATCGACAGCAGATTTCCGTAAAGGCGTCCGGTCTTCGCGCGAGTCAGCTCCGCCATATCTGGATTCCTCTTCTGCGGCATCAAACTGGACCCAGTGGAAAATCCGTCACTGAACTCAAGAAAACCGAATTCGTTCGTGCTCCAGACGATCAAGTCCTCGCTCAAGCGCGAGAGATGCAGGCCGATCATGGCGAGACAAAAAATGAATTCGCACACGAAATCGCGGTCGCTTACAGCGTCGATGCTGTTCTGAGTCACGCGCGAAAAACCGAGGTCGCGCGCGATGCATTCGCGATCCAGAACGATAGTTGATCCCGCCAGCGCGCCAGACCCAAGTGGAAGCACATCCGTGCGAGTCAGACAATCCCAAAGGCGAGTTGCGTCGCGCTCAAACGCCTCGATTTGCGCGAGCAAGTAATGCGACAAAGTGATCGGCTGGGCACGCTGCAAATGCGTGTAGCCGGGCATCACAACATTGAGATGCTTTTCGGCAAGATCGAGCAGCGCCCTTTGCACATCACGCAGACGCGTTAAGACTTCAGCAGTTTCAGCTTTGACGTACAGACGTAGATCGAGCGCAATCTGATCGTTCCGGCTGCGCGCCGTGTGGAGCTTCGCGCCTGCCGCGCCGATTCGTTTTGTGAGCGCGGCTTCGATGTTCATATGCACGTCTTCGAGGGAACGGACCCACTCGAACTTGCCGGACTCGATTTCTTTCTCGATGGCGCGCAGCTCAGTTTCAATTTCTTGGAGCTCATCAGCGGAAATGATTCCTGCGCGGCTGAGCGCAACGGCATGCGCGATCGAGCCGGCGGTGTCATAGCGATAAAGACGCCAATCAAACGAAACAGATTCGCCATATCGCTCCGCAATATCGGCGGCGGGCGTGTTGAATCGTCCTTTTCGCACGGCGTTTCCTCAACCACGAATGGAGACGAACTTGTTAGAATGACGAAATCCGAATGACGACTGACGAATCAATGAGGAAGCCCAAATGAGCAAAGGCCAAATCACGATCCATCGGGATTTCGTATCTGGTGAATCATATCGCTGCGGGTACAGAACTCGACATTTGTCATTTTGGCATTCCTTCGTCATTCGGTATTCGTGCTTCGTCACTGTCTCAGTCCATTCGTGTTTATTCGTGGTTAATCCCTGGCTGCCGTTTGAGAGCAGGTGTCAACCGACAGAGGCCGTGCGCGTGACCGTTGAGGAGACGTATTTTGCATCCGCCAAAGCAAACTTGCGTACTTCAATGACCACCTTCTGTATCGGAAAACTTTTCAGCAGATGCGCTGCAAGCCGATCGGCCAACGTCTCGATGAGGCTAACCGATTGATCGGACACGAAAGTTTTCGTTTCTTCCGCTACGGCCGAATAATTCACAGTCAGATCAATCGTATCTGCTACATCGCGCGCCTGCTGATAGGGCCAAAAGGAAATGTTGACGATTAACCGTTGTGCATTCGCGCGCTCTTCTTCCGGCACTCCAATACGAGCGGAAACCTCAAGTTGCTCGATGTGAATCGTGTCGCAGAACGGATTTGATTCATTAACCATCCCGCAAGACTAAGCAGCGCGGATGAAGGCGACAATGTGTTTCGAACGTAGAGCGGGCGATGAGTATGGACTCGCGAACGCTATCGGAGCTAATGGCCCTACCTTGACGTGATAACCTGCGCGTTGAGGTTGATTGGCCAATGAAAACCGTCTGGCGCGTTTTTGCTTATCTCAAGCGGTATCCGTGGATGGCTGCGGGAACGTTGACCTGCGCGATCATGAGCACGCTAATGGTGATTGTTTTCCCGGCGGCAACAAAGTGGATCATTGACGATGTGGTGCGCGCGAATCGGCCGGACAAATTGCTGCCGTTGATTATGCTGGCGGCTGCCGCCTTTCTTGTTCAACACGGATTTAACGCGCTGCGCATCGTGCTGAACAACACGTTTGAGCAAAGGGTGATCTTCGATTTGCGCAGCGATCTCTATTCGCACATTCAACTGCTGCCATTGCGCTGGTTCGACAATCGCGCCACTGGCGACCTGATGACGCGCGTGATTGAAGACGTGAACTCGGTCGAGCGTGTGTTGATTGATGGGATCGAACAGGGCGTGGTCGCGATCCTGCAAGTGGTGATCGTCATCAGTGTAATGCTTTATCTGAACTTCAAGCTGGCGTTGTTCGCGCTCGTGCCATTTCCGTTGCTTATTGCCGGGGCGCTGACGTACACGCTGACCGCGCACCGGCGGTATCGTTCACAACGCCGGGCTTCCTCTAACATGAACGCGCTGCTGCACGACAATCTCGCAGGCGTTCGACAGATCAAGAGTTTCGTGCGCGATCGGGAAGAGCACGCACGCTTCAACCGAGTAAGCGATCAACTGCGGCACGCGACGCTGGTGGTGATGCGGGTATGGGCAATTTACAGCCCGTCGATGTCGATGTTTGAAGCTATCGGCGCGCTTCTCGTCCTCGGATTTGGAGGTCACGCGGTGCTAACCGGTGCGATGCAGATTGGCGATCTGGTTGCGTTTCTAATGTTGACCGCGTTTCTTTATGATCCGATCAGCCGGCTACATCAGCTCAACCAGCTTGTCCAAGCCGGCCGCGCTGCAGGCGAACGCGTGTTTGAAATCCTCGACGAACCGGCGGAGCCAGGAGTTGTAGCCGCGGGCGCCGACCGCGGCGGCGCGCAACTCGTGGCCGACTTTCCCCGGGAAGCTGTCAGCTTCCCCCACAGACGTGACATCGAGCCGCAGCGGGCGCGGATCGTTGGCGATATTTGCTACGAAAATGTCAGCTTCAGTTACGTCGAAGGATTGCCCGCGCTGAGGCACGTTTCTTTTCATGCGCCGCCGGGCGCGACGATCGCGCTGGTAGGCGCGACCGGCGCCGGCAAATCGACGCTGATGAATTTGCTGGTGCGCTTCTACGAATTCACCAGCGGAGAAATCTATGTCGATGGGAAATCCGTTCGTGAATATGGATTGCGCACTTTGCGCGAAGCCATCGGCGTCGTGACTCAGGAGAGTTTCCTGTTCAACGGGTCGATTCGCGAAAATCTCTTGATGGGAAAACCCGACGCGACTGAGATTGAATTGTGGCGCGCTGTGGATGCGGCGAATGCGCGCCAATTTATCGAACGTTTGCCGGACGGATTGGAAAGCGTGGTGGGCGAGCGCGGGGTGAAATTGAGCGTGGGCGAAAAACAGCGCTTATCAATCGCGCGGGCGCTACTGAAAGATCCGCCGATCTTGATTCTCGACGAAGCCACTGCAAGTGTGGACACGGCGACCGAGCGCTTGATCCAGGAAGCGCTCGAGCGGCTGATGGCGAATCGCACATCGATTGTCATTGCGCATCGGCTTTCCACAATCGTGCATGCGGAGCAAATTTTGGTACTCGATCACGGCCGGATCATCGAGCGCGGCACGCATGACGACTTACTCGCGCTAGACGGAAGATATGCGCGGCTATGCCGCCAAAGTTTGCTTGAGACTTCGCCAGTGCGAGAGACAGAATCGCCGGCAGAAATCGCTGCGTCGCAGACGCTGGAGCGAGAGGAGCACTTGCCGGTTTAGGAAATTTCCAAACGCCGAGATCTCAAGCTTCAAAATAAATTCCGATCACCACGTTCAAGAGACGGCCCGCAATTCTGATTTTTTCTCAACAGCGAGTTTCCATTACCCCGGCGGGGTTGGCGTGGGTGCCGCAGGCGTCGGGATCGAGATGGTTTGGCCGGCTTGCAATTTTCGGCCGTCTTCGATGTGGTTAGCTTTCTGCAATTCATCCACGGTCACTTTGTACATCTTGGCTATGGACGTCAGTGTCTCCCCACGTGCGACAATGTGTGTGTTGCCGGCCGCCGGATGTGAGGGAGACGCGGCTGGCGCAGCAGGATTCTCTGGCGAGGGCGGGCTTTCCCCGACCATTACGCCCGGCCGGATGTGTGAGATTTGCTGCTCCAGCTTCAAGATTTCCTGAGAAAGCGCATCTATCTTTGCGTTCTGTTCGTC
>Ga0209801_1002738_pt1 | contig 10230 bp, 10 predicted proteins | sample GraSoiAngelo_127_FD_185884 | JGI IMG/M metagenome (GOLD analysis project Ga0209801, IMG submission 185884) | Grasslands soil microbial communities from the Angelo Coastal Reserve, California, USA - 14_0927_09_40cm (SPAdes) (version 2) | ecosystem: Environmental > Terrestrial > Soil > Grasslands ... | reverse complement strand
GTCAATGTGATTACTGGTGCGAGCAGCGGAATAGGAGCGGCTTTAGCCAAGCAACTCGGGTCGAAGGGTCATCAACTCGTACTCGCAGCAAGACGCGAGAAGGAACTGAAGGAGGTTGCGAAACAAGCTGGGATGAGAGCTTTGGTCGTGCCAACCGATGTCACGCGTAGAGCCGACGTTGAAGATCTTCGGAGCCGAGCGCTCAAAGAGTACGGACATGTGGATGTTTGGGTAAACAACGCTGGCCGAGGGATCACAAAGTCGGTGCTGGACCTAACAGACCAGGATGTTGACGAGATAACTTCTGTTGTTCTTAAATCGGTTCTCTACGGGATGCAGGCTATCATTCCTCATTTTCAAGAACGTGGCCGAGGACATTTGATCAACGTCTCTTCCCTTCTCGGAAGAGTTCCATTCGTGAGCCACCGGTCGATCTACAGTGCAGCGAAGAGCGGGGTCAACGTACTCACCGCGAACGCGCGCATGGACCTCAAAGTCAAGTATGCCGGAATTCACGTCTCGCTGGTCATGCCTGGAATGGTCGAGACAGATTTTTACAGAGTTGCCAAGACGCCCCAAGTACCAAGAGCAGGCAGTCAAGTCGGCCCGATGATCGTTCAGTCAGCGGAGGAAGTCGCGGCACAGATTGTACGACTAATCGAGAATCCTGTGGCGGAGCTCTACACGAATCCAGCCTCGGCTGATCTAGTGTCGCGATACTATGGAGATGTCGGCAAGTTCGAGGAGAACATGGCTCGGCGAACACCGTCCAGCTAGCCCTGCCAGAAAAGCTGATACTCGTCTGCATCAAAGCTCCGGGGAAGAGTTGTGGAGCTTCGACGAAGTGGGAGTAGCGTTCCAGGCCAGGGTGTCATGTGCTGGACATTCTAAACTCTGTTTCAGCCTCACCCCGCACCGACTTCAAATTCCGACTCACACTTTGTTAGGGATCTTAGCCAAATTTCATTTGGCTTCTTCTAGCACTGTGGGCATTCATGCTGGTCCTTGCGTTTTCATATGCGAGCCGGATGAGTCTCTTGGCAGCTTCAAGATCTTCCGGCTTCTCGATCCTGAAGCTTACCCATCCGGCCTGTGGAGCGAATCTGTGGCGGAGAGCCGTCCCGCTCTTCAGCACTGTCGCCTGGTCGCTCTTTGAGAGGCGAATATCGAGGAAGGAGGGTCCGTGGTGGTGCATGAATTCAAGTCGGTCAATTTGGAATTCCGTTCCTCCGAAGCGGTGAACCGTTTGGGTCACGCCTGGAAGTTGCAATATCCAGGCCTTCAAGCTCTCGAAGAGTTCGTTCCGGTCGACCATGATTAGCTCTTACCAATAGTCAGCTGGACGCATGTATTTGTTGACCAGCATCTGCCTTCGATTGGTCATTTCATAGAAGTTGTATAGAACTAGATAACCGCTCAAAAGTCAATCGGAAAGAGTGACAATATGGCGCAACCCTCGAAACTTGCGATCCTAGGAATATCTGGTAGCGGGCGGAAAGGATCATTTAACACTGCTCTACTAGAAGCAGCGAAACAGCTTCTCCCGCAGAACGCAACTCTTGAGATCGTTGATGTCTCAAGATTACCACTGTACAATCAGGATCTTGAACAAGAGATGCCCGAGGAAGTCAAGGAACTCAAGAAGAAGATTCGCGGCGCAGACGCAATTCTCTTCGCCACTCCCGAGCACAATTACTCCATAACAGCGGTGCTCAAGAACGCCATCGAATGGGGCAACAGGCCTCCGAGGGACGCTTCGTGGAGCGGCAAACCCGCAGCAATCATCAGCGCCTCAACGTCACTGCGAGGAGGAGCGAGAGCCCAGCTTCACCTTCGACAGATCATGATCGATCTAAACATGTACCCGATCAATAGGCCCCTGCTGTTGGTCGCCAATGCCAAAGACAAGTTCGATGAAAGCCTGAAGTTGACTGACGAGGAGACTCGCCAGACTCTGCGAGAGGTCCTCTCTAGCCTTGTAGAGTGGACGCGCAAACTTCAGCAATGACATTGCCCCGCGACATTCGTTATGATTAAGCACACTTGCAGGGTGCGAATAGTTTCTCTCCCGTCACTCTTTTATCCAAGGCACGCAGAAGACCAATTTCATCATGCAATCTGTTACGAGTAAACCGAAACCGATCCCGCAAGGCTACCACTCCGTTACACCATACCTTGCCGTTCAGGGAGTGCCCAAGCTGATGACTTTTCTCAAACATGCCTTTGATGCTGAAGAGCGAGAACGAATGACGGCCCCGGATGGCCGCGTGAGCCATGCAGAGATGAAAATCGGCGACTCTATTGTCATGATGGGTGAGCCAACTGGCGATTCGAAATCCATGCCCGGCATGATATACCTGTACTTGGAGGACACCGACGCCGCGTACAAACGAGCACTTGACGCGGGCGCGACATCATTGAGAGCTCCCTCAGACATGTTCTATGGGGACCGTAATGCTGCGGTCACTGATCCAGTCGGCAACCAGTGGTGGATAGCCACTCGCGTGGAAGATGTGCCTCGGGAAGAAATGCAGCGGCGCATCAAGGCTCAGCAAACCCAGTAGACCCAGCATATCATAGTTCTCAAGTTTTGGGCGCCTCGCGCAAACGACTAGTCTTTTTTCTTCTCAGTTCTGAAGACCGGAGCACCCGGAGTTCGAGTAACTCTCTATTTCTCAGGCACGTACTGAGTTTCGAGCATTCCTACTACTTGAATAAGACTAAAGAACCTTATGAAATCGACCTGGTCCCAGAGAAAAAATGCGAAGAAACAAACAATGGGCAATAATAGCGCTCGCTGTGGCTTTCTTCCTAATAGCAATCCCTTCGACCACTCCCCGCGTATACGGTGCCTTCGCGAATCCATGTCTCGCAGCTCAGAAGTGCTCCATCAAAATCCTATCCCCAGGCGGAGCACTGAACACGAACACGAACGTCAACCAATCTTTCATCGTCTCGTTTACAGTCAGTAATATTACGCTTCAACAGCCAGGAACAATCAACGATGTCAATACATTCACAACCGGCTCTAGCGCACACAACGAGGGCCACATACATGTATTCGTCGACAATGCCTACATCACGATCTGGACAAATACCAATGGCATACCTCTCACTCTATCTCCCGGGACACATATCATTCGACTGGATTTGGTGAACGATCTTCACTACGAGTTCAGTCCTGGAATAAACGCAACGACAACCGTGAACGTCGCTGACCCACTTCAATCGGCAGCAAACACCGCCCAGAGCAACGCTGGCAACGCCATGTACTACAGTCTTGGCGCGCTGATAGTCTCCATCATAAGCGTCATACTCGTAGCGTACATAGCGTTCAAGCCAAAGCCTAAGCCTTAACCGGGGCTCACCCAAATGGGGTGGCCCTACCACCATTTTTCTCATCGATCACTGGCGAAAGTGGTCTTCGCGCTGATCATGGTCAACGTATTCGTTTCTCCGCTATTCGATTCGTTTCTAATGCCTGTTCGAGCTAGTAACTCCTCATACTCTGCGATTATCATTGACTTTGCTTACCAACCACTACGCATCGATGTAACCACCGGAACGGAAGTGATTTGGACGAACAATGGAAACACCCAACATACTGTTACGTCTTCGCCGCAGACGAACACTACGCAAAGAGGGACGCCTCTTATTAGTAGCGGACCGTTGAACCCAGGACAGAACTTCTCCTACGTCTTTTACGAACACGGGGTCTATCCGATCCAGTGCGGCTTCCATCCAACAATGAACAGTTTGGTCAACGTTACTGGTTCTGACCTCCAGCCGCCCCCAGTGACGACGCCACCATCAGTTGATTACACGCCTTACGTCATCGGCGGAACAATTGCTGGGGCCGTTGTGGTGGCATCGATCGCATTGTTCGTAAGGCGTCGGACCAAAAAACTGGGCGCTTCGGGATCAGCCTCGCAATAAGCTAGCAAGTGCAAGAGAGAGGTTTCTAGAGGCCCGTCTGTTTCTCTAAGGAGGTCCGAATCTTTTCAATCGTCTCCGGCGAGAGCCTGAGCGTTCTATGCTCATCTCCCGCGTGAACTTCGACCAGCTTCATCATTTCGTCTATTGAATGCGTGCCTCTTGCTTCGAACTCGCACTCCTTCAAGAGGAAATCCTTGCACTTGAATTTGATCATGAGCTTTAGGCAAAACTTGAATTCATGGATGATAACGTTTGTCCGACTGATTGATTCACAGGTCCGTCATCGCGAAGGCAAGGGTTGGTCTCGAAAATACGAGCTTTGCCGGGAGCGGCCTCAAATGATTCTTAAGTAGATGTCAATCGAGTCAACATACGATACCCCTTGCAGCTAGCCACAACTCATTCTGAGAAGAACGTTCAGGAGGTCCGAGAATATGATCTATTCCTCGATGTCGATTTCGCCGGACTCAAATATAGTGGCAAGGTAACAGTAGATCTAGCATCTGTCGGAGATATTTCTCTCGACGCGGTGGGCCAACAGATCACCAGTGTAACTACTGGCAGCAGGAAAGTCCCGTTCAAGCATTCTGGGAAGGTGCTAGAGATTCAGACCGGCAAGTTCTCGGGTCCGTTAGAAATAGAATTTAGTAGCAAAGTCTCCGACAACTTCACCGGGCTCTACAAGGCATCATACGGCGACGGCTACATCCTCACCACGCACCTCGAAGCAGTCCAAGCTCGCAAGGTCCTCCCTTGCATGGACCATCCAGCGTTCAAAGCAGTCTTCAAGGTTAGAGTCAGAACCGACCTCAACCTCTCCGTCATCTCGAACATGCCCATCGAATCTGAGACGAAGGAGGGTGACAAGAAGACTGTCGCGTTCAAGAAGACGCCGAAGATGTCCACGTACCTTCTCTACTTGGGCATTGGAAAATTCGTCCAGGAGAAGGGCCGGCATGGCGGAACAGAGCTTTACGCAGCCTACGCGGATCGGCCGACCGGAAAGATCAATACTGAATTCTCATTCGACGCCACCCGGAAAGTCTTGGACTATTACGAATCATACTTCGGCATCCCCTTTCAACTACCCAAACTCCACAATGTCGCAGTCCCAGAATTTGCATACGGTGCAATGGAGAACTGGGGAGCCATAACGTACCGGGAAATTCTCTTACACGTTGACAAGGATACGAGCGTTCGGGCGAGGAAATCGGTAGCTCATGTCATCGCGCATGAGATTGCTCATATGTGGTTCGGAGATTTGGTCACGATGAAGTGGTGGGACGATCTCTGGCTGAACGAGAGTTTCGCCACCTTCATGGACTTCAAATCCACAGACCGAGCCTATCCGGATTGGAAGGTCTGGCAAGACTTTGTCCGGACCTCCACCTCCGGCGCGATGGGCCGGGACGCCCTGACCAAGACCCACCCCATCATGGCGAAGGTCCATGACCCTGAAGAGATCGAAGAACTATTCGACGAGATCAGCTACGGAAAAGGCGCAAGCATCCTAAGAATGATCGAGGCCTACATTGGTTCAGAGAATTTCAAGAAGGGCGTCAGTGCTTACCTCCAAAAATTCCGCTACAGCAACGCCTCGGGTCACGTTCTTTGGTCAAGCCTCCAAGAGGCATCCGGGACAGATGTAAGCAGGATCATGGAAGGCTGGATTAGCCAAGAAGGCTTCCCAGTCGTCAAAGCCTCATTGGCCGATGGTAAACTAACGCTTGAACAGGAGAGGTTTCTCCTGACCGGTGGGACGTCCAAGCAAACCTGGCCGATCCCTGTCACAATGAACGTCGACGGCAAGACGCAATCATTATTGCTCGACAAGAAAAAGGCCGAGGTAAATCTCCCAACAACACCACGATCTCTCAAATTAAACGTGGACCAGACAGGATTCTACGTCGTCCAGTACAATGGAAAGGAACTGCTAGACCTTGTTTGGAAGAGCGGGCTCTCTCCGCTCGACCGTTGGGGATTGATCAGCGACGCCAAAGCCTTTCTCCTGTCCGGACGAACCTCTTTCAAAGAATACCTCAAACTAGTCGAGAAATGTCAGAACGAGGAGGAGTATCTTCCCGCGGTCGAAGTCTCCGACCAACTCTCATTCCTATACCAGATCGCACCCTCAAAACTAATCGAGACTTCCCGCAAATTCCATAGCGCCGGCCTCAGAATCTTCGAGAGTAAGAAGGATGACAATAGCACTACCCTCAAGGGGATCATCGCCGCCCGCCTCACTCTTCTAGACGATGCCTATGCAAAGAAGGCCGGATCGAAGCTCAATGACTTAGCCAACGTCGAGCCGGACATGAAACGATCAGTTGTTATGGGATACGCTAGATCTTCAAACGATTATGACGGCCTAATTGGCAAGTATACAAAAAGCACTACAGACGAAGAACGACTAAGATACTTGGAAGGCTTAGCCAGCTTCAAGAATCCTGAACTCGTAGCAAAAACCCTAGACTTTGCGTTGAGTGGCAAGGTAAAGCGGCAAGACATCCGCAACGTGATCCTCTACGCAACAGCCAACCCAGATGCGAAAACTGCCATATGGCAATGGTTCAAGAACAACATGGCGAAATTAGAAGCGATGTACTCTGGGACCGCTCAGTTCTCGATCATTCTGCGAGAATACTTCTCGATTGTCGGCGTCGGTCGCCTAGCTGAGGTCGAGAAATTCTTCAGCGAGCACAAAGTTGCCGGAGCTGACATCGCGTTGGAAAGATTGAGAATCTACGACCAGCTCGCAAAAAGCATGACTGCAACCCCTTAGGCTCAACTGCCCATTATAGGGTGGCTAGACTATTCTTCGGCTGTGCGCGAAACGATCACTAATCAGCTAGCTAACAAAAGTGGTGCGGGGGGTGGGATTTGAACCCACGAACCCCTACGGGACGAGGTCCTGAGCTTCGCGTTCCTCAACCGTTTTGACGCGATTGAGTTCTCGCGCCTTTGACCTGGCTTGGCAACCCCCGCTAGTACGGGGGAATTTCGAACTCGTCAGATAAAGCCTTCAAAAGCCCAGGACCAGGGACGAGATTCTCTTCGTCTAGATTCTTGGTCTAATGTGTCTGTATTCTTCGATCTCTTTGAGTCTCTTCTCCCAGTCTCTCATTTGTCTGTCGCGGAGGACCGTGTTGAGTATTTGGCTCGTGTTCATGTGGAGTTGGGTCCAGCGTTCCCGTGTCTTCAGATCCTTGTCATGGTCAAGCATGATCTTCCTAGACTCTGCCAGGCTTTCGAGTAGCTCTGTTATGATCTGGGTTCGGACCGTGTCTTCTTCTACTGGGTCGTTATCCTCTGCCAATACTAGGACACAACCTTCCCATTTGGCTCCTCGGAGGCGAGTGCCATCTTTCGACCCTGACCCGCTGCCTGGCTGACCGCATCATCCTTCAGAGTACTCCTCCATAACCTCAGCAGTCTGGACCCAGTGCTACTGAGCAACCGTTTCTGTCCCTGATCTAGGGTCTTGTCCCTGGAGCCTTCCTCGAGATTGTCCAGGACCGCGATGGTTAGCCTTCGAATGTTCGCCAGCAACTCCTCACGACCAGATTCTCCTCCAAAATCCTCCTCAACCATTCTCTATCTCTCCTCCTCTAACGCCATTTCATCGGGCGTCACGTCTCGTAGACACGGCAAGACCCGGAAAACGCGTCAAGATCAGTCTACGAGACGCTACTTCCCAATGATTCTAAGGCACTAGGACGAGAGCCGTTCCTCCCAATAAACGATGTCGTCGAAGACCTAAGCCGCATACGGAACAGCTAACCGAAGGATACGAAACCGCCCCCAGACACTGAACGTATTCCAACGTCCGAGACAGACGGGAAAATACCTTTTCCAGCAGAGAAAAAGCATTCTTAACAACCCCCCGGGGGCCCATCAAATCTTCTTACAGACACAAGAAGAACTCTATCCCGCCAACCCAATAGCGCCGGGCTATCCCAGTCAGACCCTGAGATAAGTAGAGTTTAGAAAAAGGGGGTTTGGGTCCCAGGTGGGTCTCCAGAGATATTCTATTTCAACCGTTCAAGTATTATCTCTATGGTGGAGACGTTCCGTGCATCCTGGCCATCACCGACAATCTCCGTGCCCAAGTTCACATGCTTCGACAAGCCGCCCTGGAAGAAGCGGTTATTCACCACCTCAGCCACATCAACGGCAGTGCTGATGGCTCTTCCACGAGCCTTTAGGGTCAGCTTCTTGGCGCCCGTGTTATAGTGCATCATGACAGCTGTAGCATAAGCCATGATCGGCTTCTTACCGATCAGTATAGTGTCCGGTGGAATATCAGTTCTACGCACAGGGGCAGGAGCCCTCTCAGTCTTCCTTGGTTCTTCTGACAAGCAATTCACCTCCGACAGCGCGAGTACGATGTCCAGCAGACGCCCTACCACGGAAGACCCCTAAATAGCTATCTGAAACCCGAGACCCCAACACAGCTCAAGCCGAACTGTACTGGCATCCCCATAATCGAGCGACGGGGACGGGCCACTCATTCCCGATCTGGCCAGAACAAACTCGCAGGGAAGAACCCTCCAGACCAGACCTCCATTCAACTTCAGACAGGCTCGAGTCCCAGACGATGAAAGTGAATTCGACATCATCTCCTCAGAACTCTCAATCCAACAACACTGGAAACTTGGAACCGGGTATAGGGTTCTTCGGCTAGAAAATAACTCTTGATCCTGTAATCAAATCCCAGAAAATCCCTTCGCGGCTCGTTCAAATTAGCTGAACAAGCAACGAATTGGTCCTTCCTTCCTGTTCAAATTCCAACGTTTATCTCCAACGGAAGCATAAGATATCCTTCTATGCCCAAATTCATGCAGTCACTCGGAGAAGACAACTACCACAGACTCCTCGCGGAGGCAAAAGCAAGAGACGTCACAGTACAAGCACTAATCCGCACCATCGTCATTCCAGACTGGCTCAAAGCAGTCCCAACGGGACAGACAAACATCCAGAACACCCTGGCACAACCAACGCGCCTCCTATCCCGCACAGGCATACTCACCGAGCAGGCCCGCAGGCCTCTCCTAAACGCCACAATCGGGCGGGCTAGAACCTAGCCCCGCTCCCTTTTTTTTCCTGCGATCCCGCATCTCCACTAAGAACGTAGGATTCTAGGCCTCAATTCTCAGAGACGCTACTGGCTATCTGCCTTCCGTGCATCAAGCCACGGGAGTCGTCCGCAACTTGGGCCGTGCCGAATCGGAAAACTGCTCCGAGAACCGCTCGTACATCTTCAACTCCTCAGTCGACATCGGTTTGATCTTCTGCAAAGCCTCATCAAAGTGTCGCTTAGCCACCTTCAGACCCTTAGCCCGCTTCTTCGCATCCTCCGGATCCTTAGCCTTCGAGATATGCTCCCGCAAAGCCAACATCACACCCGTATTAGCCAAAGACGCGATATCCGCACCAGTATAGCCATCAGTCTTCCGAGCCAGCTCGTCCAAGTTCACATCCTCTGCCAAGGGAGTCTTACGGGTATGAATCTTGAAGATCTGCTTCCTCGCCTCCAGGTCTGGAGGAGGAACGAACAGCAAACGGTCAAACCTACCCGGTCTCAATAGGGCGGAGTCAATAATGTCCGGTCTATTCGTAGCCGCGATGATGATGACGTTTCGAAGCTCCTCGAGACCATCCATCTCGGTCAAGAACTGGCTAATCACCCTCTCAGTCACGTGCGAGTCGCCACCGCTACTTCCGCGGGTGGGTGCGACCGAGTCAATCTCATCGAAAAATATTATACACGGTGAAGCTTGCCGTGCCTTCCGGAAGACCTCCCGGACCGCCTTCTCAGACTCTCCCACGAACTTGTTCAACAGCTCCGGACCCTTCACGCTAATGAAGTTAGACTCGCTCTCGTGAGCCACCGCCTTCGCCAACAAAGTCTTACCCGTCCCCGGCGGACCATACAAAAGTAGGCCTTTCGGCGGAGTAGCATTCAACTGCGCAAACAAGTCCGGATACTTCAGCGGCCATTCAACAGCTTCTCGCAATTCCTCTTTCACGTCCTCTAATCCGCCAACCTGATCCCAGGACACGTCCGGAATCTCAACTAGCACCTCCCGCATCGCTGAAGGCTCTACCTCCTTCAGAGCGTCCTGAAAATCCGCCATCTTCACGATAATCTTGTTCAAGATATCACCTGGGATGCTCTGGGCCTCGAGGTTGATCTCCGGCAGAATCCTACGCAGCGCCCGAATGGCCGCCTCCTTCGCCAGCGACTCGAGATCCGCGCCGACAAAACCATGCGTCACATCCGCGAGCTTCTTC
>Ga0209801_1002731_pt1 | contig 10246 bp, 11 predicted proteins | sample GraSoiAngelo_127_FD_185884 | JGI IMG/M metagenome (GOLD analysis project Ga0209801, IMG submission 185884) | Grasslands soil microbial communities from the Angelo Coastal Reserve, California, USA - 14_0927_09_40cm (SPAdes) (version 2) | ecosystem: Environmental > Terrestrial > Soil > Grasslands ... | reverse complement strand
TACTATACCTAGGGCGAGCTTGATCGCTCTCTTGATAATCACGCCTAGTAGGATTCCAATGATGAATGTTGTAACGGAGAGCACGGAGGTTAAGGTGGTTAGGTCAATACCGTTTGCCATTTTACGACCGTATAGTCTTCGCTCTACTGGTATAAGGGGCTATATACGGGGGAGAAGTCACAAGAAGATGTCTAAAGGGCGAGGATTTCGGGGCGAGATGCTTCATGAATCGAAACAGGTCGGTTCTCTGAGCTGAATCGTTAGCCTCGCCGGGCCGAATTTGTTAGCGGTTCAATCACAGTGAGGTCCTGAAGACTCATCGGCCCGGACGCGCATACTATGTAGGGACCAGAATCGTACGGTTTCCGCAATCTAATTGACCAGATCTTATCTTTCCCTCTCTACCAACTTTTCTTTTTCAGTTATCTTTTTCTCTAGTTGCTATCTTTCTTTTTCTACTAACTATTTCTCGACCCCCCCGGGGGTATGTCAAAACAAAAAAAACTCCTTCACGCTTTAGAGAACAGAGTATCTCGTCGTTGGCGCCGGGAGTGGGATTTGAACCCACGCGCCCCGAAGGGGCACAGGCTAACAGTAGAGCCTATTCCAGACATGGGCCCGCGTGCTAGGCAGACTGCCCGGTACCAGGCTCCGGAATCCCGGCTAAACACGCAACCGTTCTAACGACTATTTTCCCTTTTGGGACGCGTAGCATAGACCTCGAAACTCGACGGAAGAATCGCGTCCGAACACGACAAACCCGCGGAATGTTCCGAGAAGAATTACGAGAGTGGCGATGGGAGCGAGCCAGCCAACAACCCTTAACGGGCGAATGGCAGTGCTCGCGCCCGGGGGACGCCACCCTTGAAATATTTACGTGAGGAATAATCATTCTAAGCCTGGCGTTACCCGGATTCCCAAGCGCTCGTAACTACCACAAACTCCTTTGGAGGCACGATTTTAAGTGACTAAGACCCTCCAAGATGAGGCAATCTTGGAACGCTGTGCAGTATGCGGAGCAGAAGAATTCATCCCATACGTCTGCCGATACTGCGGCCGTACTCACTGCGTCTACCATCGCCTACCTGAGAATCATGAATGCCCCAACATCCAGCAGGCCCGCGCCCCTAGGCAACCAATCGTGATGGAACGCCGTCGGACTGGAACGACTCTTAGACTCCTTCAATCGCCGCGAATGGGCATGATGCCCCGGCGAGAGCTGGTGGCATTAGGCATCGCATGGATTGTACTCGGAATAAGCTTCTCGACGAGATACATGTTCGCATGGTTCGCCACTCCCATAGCCCTTCTCGAGGTGTTTCTCCTGAGCATGATTGTTATCGGTACGGGGTTCCTCGGCCATGAATTAGCACACAAGTTCACAGCGCAGAGATACGGCGCCTGGGCCGAATTCAAACTGTGGACTATAGGAGCAATCATGACTCTGGTGTTTGCGGCCGTATCGCAGGGCACTTTTGTATTCGCAGCCCCCGGCGCGGTCTACATCGCATCCCGATCAAACTACATTGGCGACGCGATGGACAGAAAAACCAATGGCATCATTTCACTCATGGGACCCTTAGTCAATGTCGCCGCGGCCGGAGTCTTCGCGCTCGCCTACTTCACGCTTCCAATAATCGGACTCAATGGAATATTCATCAATGGTCACAATTTTCTCCCATGGGCTGTATTCATCAATCTCTGGCTGGGAGCTTTCAACATGATACCCTTCTTCATACTCGACGGGCAGAAAGTCCTAACTTGGAACCGAGCCATCTGGGCACTAGTCACTATTCCCCTCTGGCTGGCAACCGCGGCTGCGCTCATTCTCCAATTATCCTAGCTACTCCGACTTCCATCTCAAGACACTCTGACCAAAGAAACGGTACTCCTGGCCGCACTTGGGACATGCAACATTGTACTCCTCTTCCGCCCTAACTTCCATCAAGATCTCTTCTCCACAGTTGCAGACGAACGAGACTTGACTCTCAGTCACTAGCGAATCAACTCTAAGCCTGGACTGTTACCGTCTTGGTCTTCCACATGCGCGGATAGGCCTCAGCAGGCATTATGACTCTCACTGTTTTCGCAGCCAGTCCGTGATCCTCCTTCATCATCTGGTCGCTCGACATTAGCGCCCTCGACAAGGCGACAAGTTCGTCCTTCAATGTAAACAACGCAATGGACATCTTCGGAACAATACCCTCACTCAGACGGACAATTCCTGGAACAGCCAGCTCTGCTCCATGACAGATTGAGCTGACCGTCGAATCACGAATGTAGATCCGTGGGACATACTCGAAGGCTGACTCCATCGGTTTCACCATTCGTCTCGCCAACACTTCTCTCTCCTCAGTCTTAGCCTCAGACAGCTCCATCAGGTCGTACAATGAGAATGATTCCTCATCGGTGAAGCTTCCCGCCCGGGTCCGCCGAAGCTCACGCATGTGCGCACCAACCCCAAGCACCTCGCCAACGTCGTAGACTAGTTTCCGAATGTAAGTTCCTGCCTGACATCCGACCCTAAACAGAACGTCGCGGCCACCCATCTCGACATCTCGAATGTAGTAGATTCTCCTTTTTCTCACGTCTCTCCTCACTGCTGCTCTGACAGGAGGCCTCTGAAGAATATCCCCGACGAACTCCTCAAGAACTGCTTGGACTTTCTTCTCCTCCACATCACCGTGTAGCGCCATCAGACAGACATACTCTTTGCCGGTAAGCAGGAACGCCTGTATTGTCTTTGTTGCGTCTTCAAGAGCTAGAGGAAGCACGCCTGTAACCATCGGATTGCTCCAACCTGGCGAAGGTCTCTAGAGTTCCGCCATGGCCAGCATGCTTCATCCGCAACATTCCTTTGACCCAAGCCACAACTTCGTGGCTGGACGGCCCGGAGGGCTTGTCCAGGTTGATCAGTCCGAAACGAAGATGCTGATCGAGAGGTCTCTTCGTCGGCGGACAGCCCAGGGCAGGATCGGTTTCCTCTTCAAGCTTGACCAGTAGCTTTCTCTGCTCTTCCCAGGGAGCCTGCTGAGACACTCATCATCTCCAACTCAACAGTGGAATCTCGCATCTCTTAAAGAATCTCAGCCAAAAACAGATGGTTGACGAGAAGAGACGAATCCAGGTTTTTGCCGGGTATCGGTCAGGCTGTCACGAGAACTTGCTTCGGCAGAACGGCTTCTTTGAAGGCGTCGGCTTTCTTTCCTTTGCCGATGGCCTTTGCCACATCCTCGTCCGAGGCTCCTTTCTTGATATCAATGGTGTCTTCGGTAGGTTCAATATGTTTTACGTTTGTTCTTCTACGGCGTACACCCGAGATCTTCTGTGGCCCGGTGACGAGGACGAAGTTCTTGTCGATCACGTCGACTATGACGCATTTCTGTCCCGTTTCCCGACCGTTGAGTTTAACACAGACGCGTCCGACTTCGATGGTGGGCATCGGAACAATCTTCCTAGAAGACTCTCGCGGTCGAAATCCTCATTTAAGGTTTCGTCGATTTCCGCGGGGCTTTCTTCGCTCTTCGAACCATTACAGCCGCCGAGACAAGAACCTTGGCTGTGTCCTCAATCGAACCGAGGCTCGTATCGAGAATGAGATGATAGATGGAGCGATCTTCAACTTGAAACCCGTAGTGTCTGAGATATCTTTCCCGCTGAACAGATTCCCTCTGTTCGGTCTGAGCCCGAGCCTCCTGGAGGCTTACTTTGTCGCGCCTAGCAATTCGTTCCAAACGGACATCTTCGGGAGCGGTGAGGTAGATACGTAAATCCGACCTGTCCTTCAGAATCCAGCCTGCGAGTTGACCGTCAACAACAACATTACCCTTGTCGGCTTCAGCCATAGTTCGCTCATCAACCAGTCTGTCAACGGAAGGGTCGTCCAGAGCCTTCTCGCCCAATTCTTCGAGAGAGATCTTCTTCTCTTTCGCGATTCGTCGAAACACGGCCCCGGCTGAGACATGCCGAATGCGCAACGCCTCAGCCAGTCGCGCAGCATAGGTTGACTTGCCCGTGCCATGCGGCCCACTGACGGTAATGATCATGTTGAAACGCTGGAGGAACGGACGAGGGCTCGAACCTCCGTCGAGAGACAGTTCGGGCACAATACTCCTCCAAACGGCCTTGATGGAGCCCGAGCGCTCCTCGAATATCTCAACGGCTTTAACGTTGGAACTCCATGCAGTTCCTTTCCACAGCGGGAACACTGAGCTTTTGCAGGGGCTCTTGGCTCAAAATGCAGAGTTCTTCTCCCTGACGGCAGTCTCACGGCTAACCTTCTTCGACCATGAGTTCTCTCATGTGGGTTTGTCACTTTGTATCTCCTGTCGTCGGGGACATTGAAAACGCGGCTGAAACTCCGAAGATTCTCGACAGGGGGATGCTGATTGTGAATGAGCAGACGAGGTACCAGAAGAAGAGGGGCAAACCGGCAGCGGCTCCGCTTTGCGTGATGGAGGCGAACGGAAACAAGAAGGGTGCGTAGGCTGTGAATGGGGTGGACCTTAGCGCCTGGCCGAGGACTGCATAGATCAGATAGAATGGAACGATTGTGATCGGGTAAGTTTTCAACTGTTCCAGGGTCGCTCGTGAGCTCATTTTCATGACTGCCGATTGTCGCTTCATCAGTTTGTCCAGCTGTTTTTCATCTCCGTCTTTGCGAGCTTTCCTTACGGCATTCATCCAGTTCATATATTCTCGTCTGTAGCTTGCAACCATTTTGTAGTTTACGAGAAACCGATTGGCGAGCATCGCTATGAGTGATAGAAACAACGCGGCACCGAGCACTATGAAAGCGGACAACGGTGTGCAAGGTATTGCCTTCGTCGGATCGGGACTGGGACTGCATGCCTGCTGGATCGGATGGGCAAGGAAATAGATGATATCGTCGATGAAGCTCAAGCTAGCTTCGCTTCTCTATAATCCTCAGGAGTTCTTCAGCTGATTGACGCTGCTCGCCGGTCTGGTTCTGCAATATCTGAATCGGGACTCCGGCCAGAACGGCTATTGCGCTGGCCATGTTCCTCGACCATTGCAGGTCGGCCTTGGCATCTTCTAGGTTCTGACTGTCACGGTAACGGGTGGTGTCGGCGGCTCTTCTTCGAGCGACCTCTTCTGGGTCTGCTTCTATCAATATGATCATGCTTGGGTCCAATGCTTCCAGCACCTTTCGGGGGGTGCCCGGCCATATTCCATCATTGGTTCTTACAAACATGTGAGTGTCGACGACGAGGGTGGAGGTTCCCGGAGTCTTTGAAATCATTTGCGCTGCTTCTTCCTGTATCCTCGCTTGGAAGGTGATGTCCTCCTTGCGCATGTGGTCCCGGTGAATCTCAACCCCACGCTTTTTGAAAAGCTCATTCATGACATTTCCGAAATTGACGATTTTGAGCGGGACCTTTCTTTCTTTGGCCACGGCCTCTAGCTCTTGGAGGACTGTTGTCTTGCCGACCCCGGGTACGCCAGCGACTATGATTGTTGCCTGCAAGGCTTGGCCTCTCACTATCCCAAGAGGCCTTTGGTTCCCGGGTATATCTCGGTAATTCTTTCTTTTACAAGAATTTCATAGTATTGCTGTATAATGCCTACGGTGAGCAGGATTCCTGTTCCCGTGCCGAAGGCGCCGAGGAAGTCTGCACTGGCAGCTATTACTCCGATTGTGATTCCGCCTATCACCGTAACCGCAGGGATGTATCTGTCAAGAATTTGTCTGATCGTTGAGCCGGATCTTCTGAATCCTTCTATCTGCATTCCAGAGTCGATGAGTTGTTTGGAGACGGTTTTCGAGTCCATTCCTCCGACTTCGACCCATGTTACGGCGAAGAATACGCAGGCAAGTACGAAGATGAGCATGTAGACCCCTGCTCTTATCGGATCGCCAAGCACAACTCCTAGCGAGCGTGGGGCGAACGTGTAGTATGCTAGGCCCTTGATAGGGATTAGCTGTCCGGTCTGTGGTTGGGACTGGTAGCATCCAGGGATCAGACTCAGCCAGAAGTTTATTCCTGTGCTTGAGCAGCCGGGGTTGTATCTGTTGAAGATGAGTTGGCCGATGAAGAATATGTTTCCGAAGAGAGCGGCTGCGAAGATGACGGGTATGTTTGAAACGTAGAAGAATTTGATGGGGAATCGGCCTCTGAATCCTCGATATCTAGCGTAGGAGACTGGGACTTCGACTCGGAGTCCGTTAAGGTAAATGACGATTAGAAACACTGCTATTGTCGTGATGAATCCGAGCATGTCTGGCAGGTTGCCGCCTCTGTAGAGTGCGGCTTGCCATGATGTGGTGCTCAGAAAGCTAAAACCGGGTGCCGCGATGGACTGGAAGAAGGCGATTATTCCTCCCAAGTACTTTCCGTCGGAGACTGGGGAGATGGGTCCGAGGCTGCTCCAGACTATCTGGAGGCAGACTCCTGCCGCGATGAAGAGGCTGATTCCGCTTCCGAAGCCCCATTTCTTCTGCAACATCTCGTCGAGTAGGATGATGACTACCCCAGCGAAGATTAGTTGTACTAGGATGAAGAACTCGTTCTGTAGGCTGGGCGGGGTCTGTACTCCTGCGGAGTTGGTGACGTTGTATGCTCCTCCGAGTAGGAAGGCGAGTCCTTCGAATAGGGTCATGAATACGGAGAGTACTTTGCTTGCTCCGGTGAAGAGTGCCCGGTCGCCTGGGTTGCTGAAGTCGACGTTGATCATTTTGGAGCCGGAGAGGACTTGGAGTATGAGTCCTGCTGTAACTATTGGTCCGATTCCGAGTTCGACGAGTGTGCCTCGCTGGCTGGCGAAGATGACTCGTAGGGGTCCGAAGGGATCGTTGACTCCTCCAGTGTGCGGGACTCCGTAGATCGGGGTCTCGGCCATTACGAGGTAGATTACGAGTGCTAGGGCTGTCCAGATGAGCTTCTCTGTGAATCCGACCTCTCGATCAGGGGGGCGGACGCTGGGGAGTACGCGGGTCAGGGGTCTGAAGATTTCGATGAAGCGGACCGTTTGGGATCAGCCTTCTTTGCTGGCTTCGGCGGGTTTTGGGAGCACTACTTCGCCGCCTGCCTGGGATATCTTACTGGCTGCTTTTTCAGTGCACTGTCCGACGATGATTCTGAGAGCTTGTGTGACTCTTCCGTTGCCTAGCAGTTTGGTGTAGCCTATCTGGCCGAGGTCAACTTCTATCCGGTTTCCGGCGGGTTTGGTCTTGCCCTGTTCGGATAGTGTCTGGAGGTTCTGGCTTAGCTGGTCTATGTTGATTGTTCGTTGGTGTTTTGGGTTGACTGGTGTGAAGCCTGTTTTTCCGATCTCCCAGCCGTAGCGAATGACGCTGCTCCAGCGGTGGCGTTTCCATCCGGCGTTTCCGTGTCCTCCTTGCATTCCGCTGTCCCGGTGTTGTCCGGATCGTCCCCAGCCGTGGCACCGGCTGCCGCGTAGGCGTCGCGTTTTTCTGCGCCGGGTGGCCATGGGGACATTGTTTCCTGTATGCTTGGATAAGTGGGGGTTTGTGTGGGGTTCCGGGCGGGGTTCAATTAAACATTGCCCGGTTTTGATGGATTGTCTGATTGGCGAAAGCCAATTAGGGCCTTGTCTTGAACGCTGTTCTTGCGGGAGCGGGCCTGGTGTTTGCGGGAGTCCGCCTTGTCATGGGCGGCTCGTGTTGCCAAGCCAGGTCAAAGAGACCCGTGACTGTAAGGGGTCTTGGACGCGCAGGCCTGAGGCGCCTGTCCCGTAGGGGTTCGTGGGTTCAAATCCCACCTCCCGCACCATACGATTCTAGCCTGTAAAGTGTGAAGGAGTTTTTTTGTTTTGATATACCCCCGGGGGGGTCGAGAAATAGATAACAGAAAAACAATAGTTAGTGAAAAAAGAAAGATAAGAAAAAGTGCAGTCTGGAAACCCTGGGATATAGATACAAATCCGGTATTCTAATAAGCGTGGCAGCGTTTAGTCAGGCTACTTCCTGGAGGAAAAACAGTTGTCCGGGAATCCGCCTGACAATAACGCAAGTAGCGGGAGTCCTTCTATTCCAGCGCAGCAGCCACCGACTCCTCTACCCAACACCGTGCCAGGGCAACCGCAACAGGTGGTCTGCCCGAACTGTTACACGCTTGTCCCGATGGGCACTCGATACTGTCCCCAATGTGGAAACGCGATCCCTCCTCCTACCTGGCCGGCAGTGCCCTCTATACCTCCAGCCCCCAAGCGGAACACTGCTCTAATCGTAGTTGCGGTGGTTCTCATTGCCGTGGTCGTCCTCGGCGTCGCGGGATACGCACTCTACCAGAATCATCAGCAGCAAGTCTTGCAAGCCGCCAAGAACTCGGAGGCGAATGCTGCAAACAATTCTGTCAACCAGTTGACCTTCACCTGCTTCTCAAACCGAACTGACACATCCAACATATCAGGCACGCGTGGATCGCTCTCCGGATACTTGATAGTGCATGAGACCTTTGGGATCTCTAACCCGTCAAGTTTTGTAATCGACGCAACATGGACGATCGCGCTGGACTTTCCATCAGCAGGATGGCTCCTGCGAAACACTCAGACGTTTCACTTGTCCCCCAACGGAGTCGCGTACCCCGAGTTCGGGTTCACTATCACCGCGAACCAGCTGAACAATACCCCCACCAGCGCAAACTTCACAATATTCAACGTGACCCTTGATGGAAGCTACCAAGTCACCGGGACCTACGCCACCTACACGCCTACGACTCACTCAACGTACGATAGCACAACAAGCAGCGGCAACGGAAACCTCGGCTCAGGCAACGGCTTGCCGAAATGCTCATTATGATTGAACTCCTCAGAATTCAGCCCAACCGCGTAGAGTATTCAGCTCAGACAACCAACCTGACTTCGGTACCAGGGATTGCTTCGCCCTGAAAATCTCACCCCTTAGACGTCTCTGCGAATTCTCCCCCGTATAGCCCCTTATACCAGTAAAGCGAAGACTATAGGGTTCGAAATGGCAAACGGTCTTGACCTAACTACCATAACCTCCGTGCTCTCCGTTACAACATTCATCATCGGAATCCTGTTGGGTGTGATTATCAAGAGAGCGATCAAGCTCGCCCTAGCTATCGTAGCATTGGTCGGACTACTCGCAGTCACAGGCTACCTCAATCTTGCGTGGAGCATGCCCTCAGCGAGTACAATCTACTACGTCTTCAACGGGGCACAACCAGTAGCCGCCCAAGCAGTCGGACTCGCTAGCCTGTTACCGATATCCTCAGTCGCATTTCTAGCAGGGGCCGCAATAGGACTCTGGAAAGGCTGACCTTGTCCTACGGACTCTATCAACGATAATTCCCAACTCGAGAGCTCTGGAAGTTTCGGCCCCTGGAGGAAGTCTACAGAAAGACTGAGAGCCCACCTACTGTTCTTTATCTAAGAAAGGGCCAAACGTACTTCCAGGCCAAGAACGCTATGATCAGGACGCCCGCAACCGCTAGGACTATTGAAACACGGCGGCCCCGTTTGCTTCTATGCTGTTTGGGCTTAAGATGCTGTTTTGGTTGAACGACCGATTTCTCCTCGACGGCTGCTTTTCTCTTGGGCTCAACTTCCTCGAGAGCTGATTTCTTCTTAGGCTCATCTACCTCGACGGCCAATTCTTGGAAAGTCTCGCTAGATCCAACATTTCGCATCAGCCATTTCGTGGAAACTGAGGGACGTGGGACACGGAAGACCCCTGACCCTGTCTTTGCCACGAAGGCGGTCCATGCAAGTTCTTTCCTGTCCCGTAGCGCGTCGACCTCATGCTGGCGCATGGCGTAGTAGACGACTGAGCCGAGCATCTTCTCGACCTTGTTCGCGTCAAATGTGCCGGGTGTTCCCGTGCTTCTGACAAGCAACAGGTCCGCATCAGCCCGCAGATCTATATCGCCCCCATAGAAACGGTGGAGACCCGCAACCATGACCACCAACCCCTGGCGCATGCCACGCTTGAAGAGTTCGCCTCTAATGTCGTACCACTTGTCCAGCCAGAAATCGATCCTCCGCATCTTCTCCAACTGTCCGTTGGAATTTTTCACCTCGACGGTCCCAGAAAGTTTTCTCAGCGCCTTCGTCATATCATCAGCAAACAAGAGTATCGCCTTCGGAGGCTTCCGGAAACGGCCGAAGAGCTTATCGATATTCTGAAACAAACCTGGAAGGTCACGCGAAGCGCGCAGTGCCTTCACATTCCTCTGACCATATCTACGCGCTAACGCTTGAGAAATCGATTCCGCCAACGTGGTTTTGCCAGTGTTTGGCT
>Ga0209801_1002730_pt1 | contig 10246 bp, 5 predicted proteins | sample GraSoiAngelo_127_FD_185884 | JGI IMG/M metagenome (GOLD analysis project Ga0209801, IMG submission 185884) | Grasslands soil microbial communities from the Angelo Coastal Reserve, California, USA - 14_0927_09_40cm (SPAdes) (version 2) | ecosystem: Environmental > Terrestrial > Soil > Grasslands ... | reverse complement strand
GCGGAAACGGGCCTGCGGCTGCGCAACCTGTCGTCGGGCGACGAGCGGTGGCTGGTCTACCCGGGGCAACGCGACGACCAGGAGTCGCGCTTCACCCGCGACCTGATGCCGGGATCGTCCTTCACGCCCGACTCGAAGGCCCTCGTCGTGTCATACGGCGGGAAGATCTGGCGCGTCGAGGTGCCATCGGGTCAGGCGACGCCCATCCCGTTCACGGCGAAGGTACACCAGGACCTGGGGCCCCTGGTCCGGTTCGAGACCCGGGTGGATACGGGCGCGGTCCTCGTGAAGCAGATCCGCGACGCGAGCCCCTCGCCCGACGGCAGACGCCTGGCGTTCAGCGCCCTCGACAAGCTGTACGTGATGGACCTGCCGGGGGGCACGCCGCGCCGCCTGACGAGCGACAGCGTGCACGAGCAGGTGCCGGCGTGGTCACCCGACGGGCAATGGATCGCCTACGTGACGTGGACGGATCAAGGCGGCTATGTCGAGAAGATCCGCGCGGACGGCCGTGCCAAAGCCCAGCGCCTCACGCCGGAGCCCGCCTTCTACGATCACCCCGTGTGGTCGCCCGATGGGCAGCGCATCGTGGCGATCAAAGGGCCGCGCGCGCCCCGCGTGGCGGAGCACTTCGGGCCGGGCTACGAGCTCGACTGGCTGCCGGCCGCGGGCGGCGCGCCCACGCGCATCACGCCGATCTCGGGCGGCGGCCGCCCGCACTTCAGCCGCGACCCCAACCGGATCTACGTGTACGAGGCCAACGAAGGTCTCGTCTCGATGCGCTACGACGGCACCGACCGGCGCGTGCATATCAAAGTGACCGGCTTCACGCCCAACTTCGCACCCAACCCCGAGCCGTTTCCCGCGGACGAGGTCCTGATCGCGCCGGATTCGGGCCGCGTGCTCGCGACCTCGAGCAACTACGTGTACCTGGTCACGCTGCCGCTGGTGGGTGCCACGCCGCCGGCGATCAATGTGGCGGACACGGCCGCGGCATCGTTCCCGGTGCACCGCCTCACCCGAGTCGGCGGCGACTTCATCGGCTGGACGCCCGATGGGAAGACCGTCTACTGGTCGGTGGGGCGCAGCTTCTTCCGCTACAACCCCGCCCTGGGTGATTCGCTCGCCAAGGCCAAGGCCCGCGCCGACTCGATCCGCGCCGACTCGCTCAAGCAGGCCACCAAAGAGAAGCCCGATTCGGTGGGGAGAGCGCGCGTGGATTCGCTGGCCAAGCTGCCGGCCTACGAGGGCGAGCGCGTCGACGTCACGATCCGGGTGCCGCGCGACGTGCCCCGGGGGTCGGTGGTGCTGCGCGGCGCGCGCATCGTCTCGATGAAGGGCGACGAGCTGATCGAGAAAGGCGACCTGGTCGTGACCGACAACCGCATCGGGTGCGTGGCCGCGACGTGCGCGGCGCCGGCCGGGGCGCGCGTCATCGACGTGGCGGGGAAGACGATCATCCCTGGGCTGATCGACATCCACGCCCATCCCTGGCCCACCTGGGGCATCCATGAGACGGAGGTGTGGAAGTATCTCGCCAATCTCGCGTGGGGCGTGACCACCACGCGCGATCCGCAGACGTCTACCACGGACGTGCTCACGTACGCCGACCAGGTCGAGACCGGCGACCTGCTTGGCCCCCGGATCTATCACACCGGGCCGGGCGTGTTCGGCGCGTTCCTCGAGGAGAACTGGACCAGCCTGGACGACGTCCGCAACACCCTGAAGCGCTACAGCGAGTTCTACCACACGCACACGATCAAGCAGTACATGGCGGGGAACCGCAAACAGCGCCAATGGGTGATCATGGCCGCGAAGGAGCTCGGCCTCATGCCCACGATCGAGGGCGGGCTCGACTTCAAAATGAATCAGACGGTGCAGCTCGACGGCTATCCCGGCTCCGAGCATGCATTCCCGATCATGCCGCTGTACCACGATGCGGTCCAGCTCGCGGCGCAGTCGGGGATCACCTACACGCCCACGCTGCTGGTGTCGTACGGCGGGCCGTTTAGCGAGAACTATTTTTACGAACACTACGACATCCACGACAATCAGAAAATCCGTCGTTTCATTCCCCACGAGGAGATCGACCAGCGCGCCGAGCGGCGCCCCTGGTTCCGCGAGAACCAATACGTGTTTCCGCGCATCGCCGCCTCGGCCGCCGCCGTGCTCCGGGCGGGCGGCAACGTCGGCATGGGATGCCACGGCCAGCTCGACGGGCTGGGGTGCCACTGGGAGCTGTGGGCCATGGCCGCGGGCGGGATGACGCCGCGCGAAGCGTTGCGGGTCGGCACCATGGACGGCGCCTACGGCATCGGGATGGACAAGGACCTCGGCTCGCTCGAGCCCGGCAAGCTCGCCGACCTGATCGTGCTCGACGCCAACCCGCTCGACGACATTCACAACACCGAGAAGATTCGCTACGTGATGAAGAACGGGCGACTGTACGAGGGCGAGACGCTGAACGAGGTGTGGCCGCGGACCAAGCCCCTGCCGCAGATGTGGTGGTGGGAGCAAGAACCAAGAGGCGTCAAGTAACCGGCGTCGCGGAGAAACGTCGCGGACAATCGTCAAGGAGAATCGTAACTACGTCTCCCCGTGACGTTGTTGACTTAGCCGGGAGACTCCACTAGCTTGCGGGCGTAGCTGACAGAACCGAGAGCTGGCATCCTTCCGAAGGACGGTCCCGCTCAGGAGCGGGCCTCACATCTGTAGGCTCAATCCCCAGGTTCGAAACAACACAACACCGTCGCGGAGAGGCGTCGCGAAACGACGTCACGGGACGGCGTGGACGTCGTTCCGTGACGGCTTTCCGTGACGGTTCTCCGTGACGTTGTAAGGAGTAGTATGTCATTCAATTCTCTGGGGCTCGCCCCGGAATTATTGCGCGCCGTGGCCGACGAAGGCTACGAGCAGCCCACCCCCATCCAGCTGGAAGCGATTCCCCTCGCCCTCGCAGGCCGCGACTTGATCGGGTCGGCCCAAACCGGGACCGGCAAGACGGCGGCCTTCATGCTCCCGATCCTGCAGCGCCTCACCGGGAACGGCACCACGCAGGTGCTGCGGGCCCTCGTGCTCGTCCCCACCCGTGAGCTCGCCGAGCAGGTGCTGCAGAGCGCGCGCGCGTACGGACGGCACCTCGACGTGAGCGCCGCGGCGGTGTACGGCGGCGTGGGTATGGAGCCGCAAACCCGGGCCCTCAAGCGGGGCGTCGATATCGTGGTCGCGACGCCGGGCCGCCTGCTCGACCATATGGAGCGCGGGCACGTCGATTTCTCCCGACTCGAGGTGCTGGTGCTGGACGAGGCCGACCGCATGCTCGACATGGGCTTCGCGCCGGACGTGCGGCGCATTCTCGCCGCGCTCCCCGAGCGCCGTCAGACGATGCTCTTCTCCGCCACCATCTCGCCCGAAGTGGATGCACTCGCACGACGGGCGCTCGGCGGGCACGCCTCGGTCGAGATCGGCCGCCGCGCCACGCCGGCTGAGGGGATCGAGCACGTCGTCGTGGCGGTGGACAAGCTGCAGAAGCGCGGCGTGCTCGCGCGCATCCTGCAGGCCAAGCCCGCCGGCCAGACGCTGGTGTTCACCCGCACCAAGTACGGGGCGGACAAGCTCGTGACGTTTCTGCGGCGGGAGGGCATTGCGGCGCACGCCATCCACGGCGACAAGGCCCAGAGCCACCGGACCCGCACCCTCGACGCGTTCCGCTCGGGCGAGGCGGACGTCCTGGTCGCGACCGACATCGCCGCGCGGGGGATCGACGTGGACGGAATCCGGATGGTGGTCAACTTCGACGTGCCGCACGAAGCCGAAGTGTACGTGCACCGCGTCGGCCGCACGGCGCGCGCCGGGGCGCGGGGGCTCGCCCTGACGCTGCTCTCACCCGACGAATGGCTCCTGATGGGCGACATCGAGAAGCTGGTGGGCCAGATATTCCCACGGGAAGTCATCCCCGGCTTTGAACCGTCGGTGAAACCTCTGCAGCCGCGGCCGCTGCAGCTCGAGGTACCCAAGCAGGTTCGATCGGTGCGCGCGCGGGCTGGTGGTCGCCGGCGGCGCTAGCCTCTGTTCTCGATCGGCACGTAATCCCGCTTGTCCGGCCCCGTGTAAATCTGCCGGGGCCGGGCGATCTTCTGGTCCTTGTCGAGCAGCATCTCCTGCCACTGCGCCAGCCATCCCGGCGTCCGCCCGATCGCGAACAGCACCGGGAACATGTCGATCGGGAATTTCATCGCTTCGTAGATGATGCCGGAGTAGAAGTCGACGTTGGGGTACAGCTTGCGGGACACGAAGTAGTCGTCCTGCAGGGCGATGCGCTCGAGCTCGACGGCGATGTCGATGAGCGGGTTCTTCCCGGTGACGTCGAACACTTCGTCCGCGATCCGCTTGATGATCGTGGCGCGCGGGTCGTAGTTCTTGTAGATCCGGTGACCGAAGCCGAACAACCGGAACTCGCCGCGCTTCACGCGCTCGATGTAGGCGGGGATGCGGTCCTTGGAGCCGATCTCGCGCAGCGTCTTCAAGACCTCTTCGTTGGCGCCGCCGTGCAGCGGCCCGTACAACGCCGCCGCCGCCGCCGCCATGGCCGAGTAGGGGTCGGCGTGCGAGGAGCCCACACCCCGCATCGCGCTGGTCGAGCAGTTCTGCTCGTGATCGGCATGCAGGATCAACAGGATGTCGAGGGCCCGCTCGAGGGTCTTGTTCGGCGCGTACTTCACCTCGGTGGTCTTGAACATCATGTTGAGGAAGTTGCCCGTGTACGACAGGTCGTTGTCGGGGTACGCGTACGGCAGGCCCACCGAATGCCGATGGGCGAACGCGGCCAGCGTGGGCGCTTTCGCGATCAGCCGGAAGATCTGGTTGCGGCGCGACGTCTCGTCCTGGATGTGCTTCGCTTCGGGGTAGAACGTCGACAGCGCCGCCACCGTGCTGACGAACATCCCCATGGGGTGGGCGTCGTGATGGAATCCGTCGATGAACTTCTTGATGCTCTCGTGCACGATCGTGTGGTGCGTGATGTTGAACACCCACGAATCGAGCTCGGCGGCGGACGGCAGCTCCCCGTTCAGCAGCAGGTACGCCGTCTCCAGGAAGGTGCTCCGCTCGGCGAGCTGCTCGATCGGGTACCCGCGGTAGCGCAGGATGCCCTTGTCGCCGTCGATGAAACTGATGGCGCTGCGGCACGCCGCCGTGTTCAGGAAACCCGGGTCGTACGTCTCGAGCCCCTGATCCCCGTCGCCCAGCTTGATCTGGCGGAGATCGACGGCCCGGATCGTCCCGCTCTCGATCGGGAGCTCGTACTGCTTGCCGGTGCGATTGTCGATGACCGAGAGAGTGCTCTTCGGCACGCCGTGCACGTCCTGGAAATGGCTCGCGAAAGATAACTGACGTATCTTGGCCTCTGCCATGACCCAACCCGCTCCGCCCAAACGCCCTGCCCTCTACCCGACGCGCTCGGGCGCGGGCGCCCTGCTGGGCCAGCAGCTCGCAGCCCGCGGCTACATCGGGTGCATCCTGCTCGGCGTCACACCGGAGGGGGTGGAGATCGCCGCGAACGCGGCCAAAGCGATGGGCGCGCAGTTCGACGTCCTGGTGGCGGCGTTCATCAAGCTCGGCTCCAACCTCGCGCCCATCGGGGCCATCGCCGAGTCGGCGCCCTCGGAAATGGACCCGGACTTCCAGCCCGGCGCCGGGCTCATGGACAAGCTGGCCAGCGCGATCGACGAGTCGCGCGCGCGCATCAGTCAGGACTTGATTCTGTACCGCACCCAGCGGCCGGTGAAAAAGCTGGCCGGCCGTATCGCGGTCATCGTGGACGGGCAGGTGGCGTACCCGTGGAGGGTCCTGGCGGCGGCCAAGGTCGCCGAGCAGCTGGGGGCGAAGCAGGTGGTGATCGCCACGCCGGTCGCGAGTCAGGCTGCGGCGGAGCGCATCGCCGCCCGCGGCTACGAGTTCGCGTGTCCCACGGTGGTGATGGATGCGGGGGGACATCCGGCGCCGTACGGCGACGTGTCAGGCGACACGCCCGAGCGCTTGCGGAGCATCATGATTGCGCACCAAGCGGCGTGACGCCCTACTCCATCTCCACCATTCCTCGCTCCAGCCAGCGGTGCTCTCCGGCCAACGTCTCCTGGGCCACGCGGTAGGCCCGGGTGTCCGCGTTGTGGCGGAGCTCGCCGAACTTGACCTGGACCCGCGCGCGCGCCTGGCGGCAAAACAGATCGGCGAGCTCCACGGCGCGGCGGCCGGCGGCGGGATCGTGCCGCAGCAGCCACTGCGCCCGCGCACACGCGGCCGCCATGGCGAACAGCTCGGCCCCGACGTCCACCAGCCGAAACAGGACGGCCTGGCGGTACTCGAGCTTGGGCCCGAAGCGCACCATCGCGTGGAATACGCCCCGCGCCAGGCGCCGGGCTCCGCGCTCCACGGCGCGCACGTGCCGGGCGAGGGGCCCGAATTCCGCGTACTTGGGCCAGAATCCCCAGCCCAGCCAGCGGGACGGATACCACCAGGCGTAAAACCCGCCCGCCCGCACCAGCCCGCGCAGCCGCTGCCCGAGCGTCTTGCCCGGCAGCACGACGTCGCCCGCCACCTGCAGGTGCTTGTCCACGGCCTCCCGGGCGATGAACAGGTGCATGATCTCGCTCGACCCCTCGAAGATGAGATTGATGCGGAAGTCGCGCATGATGCGCTCGACCGCCACGGGCCGTTCTCCCCGGGCGCGCAGTGAGTCGGCCGTCTCGTAGCCCCGGCCGCCGCGGATCTGGACCGTGTCGTCGATGATGCGCCAGCCGGCCTCGGAGTTGTACAGCTTGGCGATCGCGGCTTCGAGGCGGATGTCGTAGCCGCCGCGGTCGGCCATGGCGCCGCACAACTCCGCCACGGCCTCCATCGCGAACGTGTTGGCCGCCATGGCGCCGATCTTCTGCGCGATCGCGTCGTGCTTGCCGATGGGGCGACCCCATTGCACGCGCTCGCTCGACCAGCGACGCGAGATCTCGAGGCAGCGCTTCCCGGCGGCGACCGACGAGATGGGGAGCGTCAGGCGCCCGGTGTTCAGGGTGATCAGGGCGAGCTTCAGACCCTTGCCCTCGCCCCACAGGACGTTCTCCCGCGGCACGCGCACGTTCCGGAACGAGATCACGCCGTTGTAGATGGCCTTGAGCCCCATGAAGTGGCAGCGGTGCTCGACCTTCACGCCGGGCCAGGCGGTCTCGACGATGAACGCCGTGATCTGCCGCTTTTCCTTCCCGTTGACGGTTTTCGAGGGGGTCCGCGCCATGACCACCATCAGCTCGGCCTTGGTGCCGTTGGTGCACCACAGCTTCTCACCGTTCAGGATCCACGCCGTTCCGTCCTCGCTCGGCGTGGCCATCGTCTCCATCGCCGCGGGATCGGACCCGACGCCCGGCTCCGTCAGCGCGAACGCGGAGATGGCTCCTTTGGCGAGGAGCGGCAGGTACTTCTTTTTCTGTCCCTCGGAGCCGAACATCTTGAGCGGCTGGGGCACGCCGATCGACTGGTGCGCCGACAGGAGCGCGGTGATCGAGCCGTCGATCGAGGACACCAGCTCGATGGCGCATATAGGACAGCTGCGACAAGCCGAGCCCGCCGTACTCCCGGGGGATCTTGATGCCGAACGCGCCCAGCTCCCGCAGGCCTTGAATCACCGGCTCGGGGATTTCGCCTTCGCGATCGATGCGGTCCGAGTCGACGTGGTCCCGCAGGAAGCGCTCGAGCTGGTCGAGGAAGGGTTGGGCGCGGCGGATCTCCTCCGCAGCCTGCTCGGGATAGGGGTGCACGAGGTCGAGCCGCAGCCGGCCCAGGAACAGATCGCGGACGAAGCTCGGCGCGGCCCACTCCTGCTCGCGTGCGGCCTCGGCGACTTCGCGGGCCTCGTCGGCGCTGACCTTGCGCTCCGGAGGCGTGACGGTAGTGGCCATGGGAACCTCCTGCTCTAACTTAAGCGGCTTGACAGGCCCGCGCTCAGAGGGAGATTCGCCTCGCGCCACCATGAGGAGCCTCGCGATGCGTCACTCGTTGGCGTTGATCGTCATCCTGGCACTGCGGACTCAGTTGGCCGCGCAGACACCCCAGGCCCCGGCCCCGCCCCCGATCCTCGTCAAAGCCGGCCGCCTGATCGACGGCCGTTCCGATGTCGCCCGCAGCAACGTCGGCATCCTGATCGCTGGGGATCGCATCAAGGCCGTGGGTCCGCTGGCCCAGGTTCAGGCGCAGGCCGGGGGCGCCCGCGTGATCGATCTCGCCCAGATGACCGTGCTGCCGGGGCTGATCGACACGCACACGCATCTCCTGCTGCAGGGTGACCCGACGGCGGCGTCGTACGACGAGCAGCTGCTGTACCAATCCACGGCTTACCGGGCCATCCTGGCGACGCGTAACGCGCGCATCGCGCTGGAGCACGGTTTCACCGCGATCCGCGACCTGGAGACCGAGGGCGCGATGTACGCCGACGTGGACGTGAAGCGCGCCGTGGACCGCGGGGTGATCCCCGGGCCCCGCATCTTCGCGTCCACGCGGGCGATGGCCCCCACCGGCATGTACCCCATCGTGTCGGACAACTGGGAGCTCGAGCTGCCGCACGGGGTGCAGCCGGTGGACGGCGTCGAGGGCGCTCGTCTCGCGGTGCGCCAGCAGGTGGCCCACGGAGCCGACTGGATCAAGTTCTACGCCGATCGCCGCTACTACTTCGGGGCCGACTCGGTGCTGCACAGCTGGGTGAACTTCACCGATGACGAGGCGCGCGCCATCGTGGACGAGGCGCACCGCCTGGGCCGCCGCGTGGCGGCCCATGCCATCGGCTCGGACGGGATCGCTGCGGCGCTCCGGGCGGGCGTGAACTCGATCGAGCATGGCGACGGCATGACCGATTCGCTGAGCGACGCACTCCTCGCCAAGGGCGTCTATTGGGTTCCCACGGTGACCGTGGCGCACTATGTCGCGGGTCCGCGCGGCGGGGCCTGGGCGCCCATGGTCGAGCACCAGCGCCAGGCGTTCGCGCGCGCCTTGAAGAAGGGCGTCCGGATCGTGTTAGGAACCGACGTGGGCGGCTTTCCCTGGACCGAGCTGAATCAGGCGCAAGAGTTCACGTACTACGTGCAGTACGGCATGACGCCGATGCAGGCGATCAAGTCGGGCACGTCGCTCGCCGCCGAGCTCTTGGGCCAGGCCGATCTCGGCGCCGTCGCCCCCGGGATGGCGGCCGACCTCGTGGCCGTGTCGGGGGATCCGTTGAAGGACGTCTCGGAACTCGAGCGTGTCCGCTTCGTCATGAAGGGCGGGGTCACCTATCTTTCGCCATAGTGCGGCGCGCGCTCGGGATTAGTCTCGTTCTCTTGGTTGGCGCCGTCGGCCCGGTAGTGGGGCAGTACACCCCACCCGGGACCGGCGGCGTCGCGGCGTTGGCGGGCGCGCTGCGGCAGCTCGGGGCCACGAAGCGCATCCTGATGATCGGCGCGCACCCCGACGACGAGTACTCCGACTTGGTCGCCCTGTTCGCGCGTGGCATGGGGGCACAGGTGGCCTACCTGTCGCTCAGCCGGGGCGAGGGCGGTCAGAACCTGATCGGTCCGGAGCTCGGTCCCGAACTGGGCGTGATCCGCTCGGAGGAGCTGCTCGCCGCGCGTCGGATCGATGGGGCCCGCCAGTTCTTCGCCCGCGCGTACGACTTCGGCTATTCGAAGACGATCGACGAAGCCCTGCGCCTGTGGCCGCGCGACTCGCTGCTGCGCGACGTCCTCGACGTGGTGCGACGCTTCCGTCCCCAGATCATCGTGTCCGTGTTCTCCGGAACACCCAGGGACGGTCACGGCCAGCACCAGGTGGCCGGCCTGCTCGCGCGCCAGGCGTTCGAGACGCTGCGGGACTCGAGCTGGGGACCGGTCAAGCTGTACCGCTCCCTCTACTTCGACACGGCGTCCGCCACCGTGCGGCTGGACGCGGGGGCGCTCGACCCCTTCTCCGGTCGGTCCTACCATCAGATCGCCATGGTGGGGCGGAGCCAGCATCGCTCGCAGGACGAAGGTCAGCTCGAGCGCCCGGGACCGAGCATCGATCGCCTGGCGTTCCTCGAGTGGCGCGAGCGGGGACGAGGGACGGGGGACGGGGACGGCGTGTTCTCGGGCGTCGACACGCTGCCACCCACCCAGGCCCGCTACGCGGCCCTGATCGACTCCGCTCGGGCGCGTTTGAACCCGTCGCATCCCGAGGGGATCGTCCCCCT
>Ga0209801_1002725_pt1 | contig 10251 bp, 6 predicted proteins | sample GraSoiAngelo_127_FD_185884 | JGI IMG/M metagenome (GOLD analysis project Ga0209801, IMG submission 185884) | Grasslands soil microbial communities from the Angelo Coastal Reserve, California, USA - 14_0927_09_40cm (SPAdes) (version 2) | ecosystem: Environmental > Terrestrial > Soil > Grasslands ... | reverse complement strand
GTTGGCATCCACATCGTGAAGAGATCCGAGGAACTTGCGCCGGCGATTGCCGGTTCTGCAAAGTACGATCGCGAGCTATTGATAGAAAAGTTTGTATCTGGCCGGGAATTAACGATAGGTGTTCTCGGTGACCAAGCCTTGCCCATTCTCGAGATAATTCCGAAAGGCGGGTTTTACGATTTCACCAACAAGTATCCTTTTCTCAATCCGCAGGCAGGTGGCGGCGCGGAGCATGTTTGCCCGGCCCGGATTGATGAAAACAAAACAGTCGAGATTCAGGAATTAGCGTTGCGAGCCTTCCGCGCGCTCGGCTTGCAAGTGTACGCACGTATTGATGTCATTTTGTCCGACAGCGGAGAGCCGTTTGTGCTCGAGGCCAACACCATTCCTGGAATGACCGAAGCTAGTCTGCTGCCGGAGGCTGCTGCGGCTGCTGGTATCAGCTACGTCGATCTTTGCGCCCGCATTATCGCGCTCTCTCGCGCAAGAACAGAAGGGAGCCGGAGATGAATTTCGGCCAAAAAAGCCCCCGATCGCGCAATCGACGAGTGTCCAATGTGCGCCAGCGGCGTCAGCAGCACTTGCTCGACGTGAAGGTCCGCTCCCGCAGAGCGACGCAGCATCGCATTCGAAGGGTCATCGGCGTACTCTCAAGAGTAATTTTGCTCGTTGCATTGTGCGCGGCCGCTTATGCAGGCGTGCGCGAAGCTGCAAGACGTCTGTTCTTCGAGAATCCAGATTATCAACTCAAGACAATTGAATTGCAGACTGACGGCACCTTGCAGCGCGAGCAGGTTTTGAAAGCGGCCGACCTGCATGAAGGCGAAAATATCTTTAGGGTAAACCTGGCACGGGTCCACGATCGTATACAGCAGCTTCCTCAAACTGACGAAGTTCAGGTGGTGCGAAAATTACCGGGTGAGATCGATATTCGCGTGGTGGAACGAAAACCGGTCGCCTGGATCACCAGCGAAAAGGAAATTTCCGATCCATTTGCGTCAGACGCTGCTTTTTTGGTGGACGCACGGGGCGTTTTGATGAAACAAAAGAAGTTGTTGCCCGAATACCTCGGACTGCCGCTGATTCTGGGGTGCTCGAGCGAATCGCTCGAGGCAGGGAAAATCGTCGAATCGGACGAAGCAAAAACCGCACTGGAGCTGCTTCGCCTATGCACGCGCAGTTTTTTGCAAATGCGGTTCCAGATTCGCGAGATCGATGTTTCCAAAGGTTATTGCCTGTTGGTAACGGACAAAAATCGTTCGCGCGTGACGTTCGCGTTTAATGATCTGCAAACGCAATTACGGCGGCTGGAACAATTTCTTGTTTATTGCGACGACTCGAAACAGGAACTCGGGACCGTAAATCTGGTTGTGCAACGAAACATTCCCGTCACTTTCGCCGAGCCTCCGGCAAGTGTCATTAACGATACAATCGAGCCTGCTGTGCAGCCGCGGATTATGAAGGCTATCCCCGTGCACGCTCCTGAAAAAACTGCGCCGCCCGCAGGGAAACCGCGCGCCGGTTCGAAGCCCATTACCAAAACAATCTCGAAGCAACGACAGAAAACGGATTAACAATCATGGCTAGCAATAATTTGATGGTGGGTCTTGAGATTGGCACATCCAAAATCTGTGTCGTTGTTGGTGAAGGCCGGCCCGACGGCACGATCAAAATCCTCGGAGTCGGCCAGGCGCCATCACGCGGCGTCCGAAAAGGCGAGATCGTCGATTTTGAGACGGCGATGAAATGCGTGCACGAAGCAGTGGTCGATGCCGAACAGAAAAGCGACGTGATGATCCGAAGCGTTTATGTCGCCGTCGCAGGCTCGCATCTGCAAAGTTTCAATAATCGTGGATGCGTCATGCTGCCCGAGGATCGCGATGAAATTGATGAACGGGACGTCGAGGACGTAAAGATTAACGCGCGTGAGGTGAGCATTCCGGCGCAAAACGCATTCCTTCATTCGCTCATTCAACATTATCATGTCGACGGACAGGACGGTGTGCTGAACCCGATCGGGATGCTTGGGCAAAAATTGGAAGCCGATTTTCATATCATCCATGGCGTGCGCACCCGAATCCAAAATACGATCCGTTGCGTGAAAGAACTGCCGCTGGACGTGGAGGACGTTGTTTTTGGCGGGCTTGCTTCTGCGCAGGTCGTACTCACCCAGCATCAAAAGGATCTTGGCGCGCTGGTGATCGATATGGGCGGTGGCACGACTGATTACGTGTTGTACGCGGACGGTGCGGTGAAACAAAGCGGTTGCGTGGCTTTGGGCGGCGACCATATCACCAACGATATCTCCATGGGGCTGCGCATCCCGATGGCGCGCGCGGAGAAGTTAAAAATTGAAGAGGGCAGTTGCACCCTCGGCAATTGTTTGCCTGGCGAAATGATTTTACTAAAGGACGATTCAGGGTTCGCCGGCAAAGAGATCGAGCGGGAAATGCTGAACACGATCATTCACCTGCGCGTCCGCGAAGGATTTGAGCTGCTCAAACGCAGGCTTGAAGAGGAGCCATATCTCAGTTATCTCGGCGCCGGCATTTTCATCACCGGCGGTTGCAGCCTTCTTAGCGGCATCGATCATCTCGCAGAGGAAATTTTTGAGATACCTGCGCATCTCGCGCACGCGCAGACCACCTGGGGCGTAACATCCGCAGTGGAGGACCCCCAGTTCTCGACAGCGATCGGCTTGGTCAGGTTCGCACAAGTTATGCAAACGGATCGGCCGCCGCGAGGCCTTGGCCGAATCTTTGGAAGGCTCTTCAGCGGAATGCGATGAAGGCGGATAAAAAATCATGATTCAACTCAATAAAAATTACAGTGGGCCGGAAGCCTTGGCAGAATCTGTGCCGGTAAAAGTTGTCAGCGTTGGTGGCGCCGGTCTAAACGCTCTCGATCGAATTGTCCTCGACGGCTTGGAGAAGGCCAGCGTAGTTGCAATCAATACCGACGTGCAGTCACTCACTAGTTCGGTTGCGGCGCATAAGGTGCAGCTCGGCCGTACTGTCACGCGCGGTTTGGGCACGGGCGGCGACCCCGAACTCGGTTATGACGCGGCGGTGGAATCGGCTGATGAAATTCGCGAAGCGCTGGCCGATGCGCGCATGATTTTCGTTTGTGCAGGGCTCGGCGGCGGAACCGGGTCGGGTGCGGCGCCTTACGTCGCGCAGCTGGCCCGTGAAGCTGGGGCGCTTGTCATCGCCTTCGTCACTCTTCCATTCACTTTTGAAGGCAAACGGCGCAACGCCCAGGCCCGAGAGGCGCTGGCCCGACTCAACGAGGTTGCCCACTCAGTGATCTGCTTCGAGAACGACCGAATGGGCGACTTGGTGGCGCCGCAAGCAGGAATTCATCAGGCGTTTGCAATGACCGATACCACAATCAGCCAGAGTGTGCGCTCGATTGTGAACCTAATTCAGCGGCCGGGACTTATTCGCATCGGCTTCGATGATTTGCTGGCGGCATTGCGCATACGCAACGGCCGTTGCTTGTTTGGCTTTGGCGAAGCCGATTCGGACAATCGCGCGCACGACGCTCTCACGCAGGCGCTTAAAAATCCATTGATGGATCGTGGCCGGATGCTGGCAGACGTCACACACGTGCTCGTGCAGGTGGCGGGGGGGCCCGGGATGACGCTCTCCGAGGTCGAAGTCCTCATGCAGGAGCTTGGGCGGCACGTTAACGAGCAAACACAAATTCTCTTCGGGGCCGTCGTGGACGCACGACTGGGAGATTGTTTGACCGTGACCATTATCAGTTCGCTCGCTCCAGAGGAGGATTTGATTTCGCAATCCCGCGACGGCGGGACGTCGAGGAGCGCGTCCGCGCAGCCGGCACTCGGGGAGCAGTACCAGCACCCCGAGCCACAGATTCATATCGAACCAGAACCAGCGGCGATGGAACCCGCGCCTTTTGAGGAAAGTATTTCGTTTGAAGAGCCGCTGGCGGCGGAGGCGACACCGCCCTCCCCACCCGTTCCAAGCGAACACGAGCCGTTCACAGTTGCGCCACAGAAGAAAGTGGCCCCGCAGAAGGAAGAAAAACCGCCAGCCGACAAATCTGTACAGGCGAAACAGGAAATTTTGCAATTCGAGCCGGTTACCCGCGGACGATTTGAAAAAAGTGAGCCAACCATCGTCGAAGGCGAAGATCTGGATGTTCCGACCTATCTGCGAAAGAACATCAAGGTGAAGTGACCGCCAGGTCATCCCGAGCGGAGCCAGGCGCAGTCGAGGGATCCCATGGAATTACCGAAAGGTATAGCTACGGGCTTCCTCGACCTCGCTCGGAATGACTGAATGCAGTCAATTCTTCATCAACTCCAGCACGGCTGCTGTCATCGCCACAATCCCTGTGCGAATCGTCGGCTCGGGAACAGGCGCGAATTTGCTCGAATGCAAGCTGGGTAATTCTTTTCGCGCCTGCTTGTACTCCGCGATTTTCGCCGGATCGACTGCGCCGACGTGAAAATCAACAGCGGGAATGGAATGGTCCGGCAGGCTGTATTCGGAAAAATCTTCGCCGCCCATCGTTGGATCGACAATCTCCACGTTTTCGTCGCCTAACGACTTCTTCCACATTGCAACGAGACGTTTCGTTAGCTCGGGATTATTGTAAGTCGCCGGCGTAAATTGATCTTTGGCGACGCTGACGATCGGCGCGCGCTCCGCAGGAATTCCCGCAGCCACCGCGATCCCTTTCGCTATCCGCTCAATCGCCGCCAGCACGCGATCGCGGGTGTCGGCTTTGTAGGTGCGCACGGTCAACTGCATTTTGACTTCGTCCGGAATAATGTTGTGCTTTGTTCCGCCGTGAATCGAACCAACTGTGATGACGATCGGATCGAGTGGGTTATTCTCGCGGCTTGCGATGGTTTGCCAGGCGTTGATCATCTCCGCCGCGAGCACAATCGGGTCTTTCGTCTTGTGCGGATATGCGCCGTGCCCACCTACGCCACGCACCGTCACGTCCACTGAATCGACATTCGCATACGTATAACCTTCCGTGACGCCGACGTGGCCGATTTGCATGTCAGCCTTGTCGTGAAATCCAAGCGCGAAATCCGGTTTGCCGAATTTCTCGTAAAGGCCAGCGCTGAGCAATGCGCGCGCACCATTGCCGGTTTCCTCCGCCGGTTGCGCGACGAACAGGATCGTGCCGTGCCATTGATCTTTCAGTTTCGCAAGCGAGCGCGCCACCCCGATGAACATCGACATGTGCGCATCGTGGCCACATGCGTGCATCACCGGAACCTCTTTGCCTTCATCGTTGTTGGTCGTGACAGTGCTGGCATAGGGCAAACCAGTCTCTTCATGCACGGGCAACGCATCCATATCCGTGCGCACTAGCACGGTCGGCCCATCACCATTCTTCATCACGCCGACCACTCCGTGGGGTTTGAATTTGGAGTCCTGATATTTGCCGAGATGCTCGGTGACCTGGCAGCCTGTGGCGCGCAATTCTTTTGCGACCAGCGTTGCCGTGCGCTCCTCATGCCCGGATAGTTCCGGATGACTGTGAAAATCTTTATAAATTGGGAGCAGCGACGGCAATTCCGCGTCAGCAAGTGATTGTGGCGTTTGCTGCGCCAAAGCCACAGCCGAACAAAAGATCGACGTTAACAAAATCGAGAAGAGTTTCATGTCCGATTTATATCCACAGATTTCGCAGATTTCGCAGATTTCCGCAGATTATTTCGAACCTTACCGGCGCCTCGCGTCTGCCTCACGCGGGATCGCGACTATACGGCGCTGAGACGATTGAGATGAGGTGACTTGTTTTTGAATCTGTGAAAATCTGCGCAATCTGTGGATGATTAATGGAATTCGAGAAAAATACGCTGCTTTTTGGCGCTGATCCGACGCCGCGAATTGTGGCCGTTGAACTGGGCGAAACCGGCACGGCTCGTGTTCATCGCCGCGAAACAGATGCCTCGAGAGCAGCCGACGTCGAGGCGTTCCATCCGTTCGTGTGGGCCGACAGCGACGTTGTCGATCTGGGCATCGAATCGGAAAAGCTCCAGAGCGACCTCAAGTACAGCTGGCTCATCACCGTGGATAGCTGGAAGGAACTAATCGCCTTGCGTAACGGCCTAAAGAATTCCGGCCGCCATTTCTTCGCGTTCACCGACCCGGTGCAGCATTACCTAACGGCAACGGGCCGCACGTTGTTCAAAGATCTGCCGTTTGAAGAATTGAAACGAATGCAGCTGGAAGTGCTTTCTGTAGCCGGGGGCGCTGACCCCGGCCCGGACAATCACATTATGAGCATCGCGCTCTCGGATAACACCGGCTGGGAAGAATTGATCGTTGTCGACCCAAGCAACATCGAGGAATCCGAGAGAAATGCGCTCAGGCGACTCACTGCGCTCATTAAAGAGCGCGATCCGGATGTGATCGAAGGCCACAACTTGTTCCGGTTCGATCTGCCTTATCTCGTCGATCGCGCAAAGAAGCTGAAAACCAAACTCGACTGGGGACGCAGCGGCGGCTTTCTCCGCTCGCGTCCGTCACGACTCCAAATCGCAGAAAAAACGATTGATTACCCGAAGTTTACAATTGGCGGCCGCCACTTTGTCGATACCTTTTTGCTCGCGCAATTCTACGATGTCGGGATGCGTTCCCTGGCGGGCTTCGAACGAACCGACGTCGCGCGGCATTTCGAGTTGTGCGATAGCGAACAGGTTTCAGCGCTCACGGGCAAGGAATTGCAGCGCGCGTACCTGGACGATTCAGAAATGTTCAGGCGACGCGCTTTATGCGGCGTCCGGGAAACACGCGCCTTGTCGGACCTGCTGAGCCCGAGCTACTTCATTCAGGCGCAGATTTTTCCGTATAATTACCAGGATGTGATCGTGCGCGGCAACGCCACGCGCATCAATGCACTTTTTCTCCGCGAGTATTTTCGGCAGCGGCATTCCATTCCAGAACTGCCGATGGTGCGCGCATTCGAAGGCGGTTACACCGACATTTTCTTCACTGGCGTGGCGCGCAACGTCTGGCACTGCGACATCGCCTCGCTTTATCCGTCAGTCATGTTGCAGTTCGATTGCTTTCCTGCAACCGATCAATTGCAAATATTCCGCCATTTGCTCACCGATCTCCGCACGTTCCGCTTGGAAGCAAAGGCAAAAATGCGCGCGCAAAAGGATCCCGCAACGCAGCATCATCTTCAAGCGCTGCAAAACACCTTCAAAATTCTGCTGAACAGTTTCTACGGGTACCTTGGATTCGCGCAGGGACATTTCGCCGATTTCGACGCTGCCGCGCGCGTGACGCAGATCGGCCGCGATCTACTTGAGAAGATGATTGACTGGCTCAACGCGCACGGCGCGCAGGTCATCGAGGTCGATACGGACGGAATTTATTTCGTGCCGCCTGAGAATACCGATATCGATGATTTGCAGAAAAATCTGGCGAACGAATTGCCACCCGGAATCGATGTTGAAATCGACGAGCAGTTCCACGCAATGTTCAGTTACAAAGCGAAAAATTATGCGCTGCTCACGAAAGATGGCGACGTCATCATCAAAGGCGGCGCATTGAAATCGCGTGGACTCGAAAAATTCCAGCGCGTTTTTCTGGAGGAAATGATCAAGCTTATCATGCAGGGAAAACCGGAGGCAGTGGGCGATCTGCGGAACCAGTTCGAGCAAAAGATTCGCGATCGCGAATGGAAGATCGACATGCTGATGAAGACCGACACGCTCCAGGATTCACTCGATAAATATCGGGCGAAGATTGCCGGCGCAACGCGCAATCGCGCGGCTGCGTACGAGCTCGCTCTCGCCAGCGGGCGCAATTACAAACCCGGCGCCCAAATCAGCTATTATATCAAGGCCACGCCAAAGAAAGTTCCTGCCTACGAAGCCGCCAAGCTTGCCAGCGACTTCGATCCGCAAAACCGTGACGAAAATGTCGATTACTACGTGGCGAAGCTTAACGAGCTCGCGAAGAAATTCGCTGGACTTATCACCGCTACCGGCTCGATACCGAAGCAGGAGAGCTTAGCTCTCTAAGTATTTGGTTTATGAACACACGAATTCTATCACTGATAGCAATTGTCGCACTCATCGCCGGCGCTAGCCACGCCTTCTCAGCTGAAAACGATGTCGCCACAATCAAAACGGAAATCACCAAGCGCCACGATGAAGCGGTGAAGCGGTTGCAGGACTGGATCGGGCAGGTGTCGATCGCGGCGGAGAACCGCGGCTACCCGCAAGGCGCGGAGTACATGGCCAAGCTGGCGCGCGATGCCGGGTTTCAGCAGGCGACCGTGATCAACACGGACGGCAAACCCGGCGTATTCGCGACGCTTGATGCCGTCGACGGGAAACAGTTCGATCCGGCGGAGTGGACTTCGCCGCCTACTGAAGCGCGCATCGTGGACAAACCGCCACTGGGCAAAGTCATCGTCGGTCGCGGTGCGGTAAACCAAAAAGGACCGGAAGCAGCGTTCCTCGCAGCGCTGCATGCAATTCGCGGCGCTGGGAAAAAGATGCCGGTGAACCTGGTAATGGTAGCTGAAGGCGAAGAGGAGATTGGTTCCCCGCACATCCCGCAACTCGTTAGGCGACCCGAAGTGCTGGACGCGCTGAAGAAATGTGTCGGCGTGTTCATGCCTTCGGCGACGCAGGATTTGGATGGCGTTGTCACAGTCAATCTCGGATCGAAAGGAGTGATCGAGTTGGAGCTGGTATCGAGCGGCGAAAAATGGGGACGCGGACCGGCCAAAGACATCCACTCCTCGCTAAAAGCGATGGTGGACAGTCCCGCGTGGCATTTGGTCAAGGCGCTCAACACGCTGGTATCCGAGGACGGGAATGAAATCGCAATCGACAACTATCCGAAGCCCCTTCCGCTCAGCGCCGAAGAAAAATCGATGATCGAAAAAGTGTCGAAGGTGCGGAGCGAACCACAGGCTAAGAAACTATTCAGCGTGCAACATTGGATCAACGACCTGCCGTGGGAGCAGGCGAACGAACGCCTCGAATCGCAGCCGACGGTGAACATTGAGGGTTTGGTTGGCGGTTACACAGGACCCGGCGGCAAAACCATTCTTCCCCATCGCGCTGTTGCGAAGATTGACATGCGTCTCGTGCCAGACATGAAAGCCGCAGATGCACTCGCGGCGTTAAAGGCGCACCTGGCGAAGCGCGGCTTCGGCGACATCGAAGTGAACATGACAGGCGGTTATGATCCCACCAGCACATCCGCCGATTCCGCACTAATCAAAGCGCAGGTCGCGACTTACAAGAAATCCGGAATCGATCCGCTGTTGTGGCCGCGCAACGCCGGCTCGTATCCAGGTTACGTCTTTACCGGCGACCCCCTGAAACTTGCAGCCGGACATTTCGGCCTCGGGCACGGCAGCGGCGCACATGCGCCTGACGAATATTACATCATCGAATCCGCGAACCCGAAGATCCAGGGATACGACGGCGCCGTGATGTCGTTCGTCGAATATCTCTACGAGTTGGCGAAGTGACGATGAGCCAAAGATCAGGAGCGGCTTACACTGCGATGCGTGGGGCGTTGATCCTTTAGGAGCGAATAACAAGGAGTTTCGTAATCTGCTCTTCTAGTTTGCGCAATCCCGCAAGATCGCAGTACTCCGCGATACGGTAAGTGGCTGAGTCGAGATTTGTGCCTCTCACGCCGAACAGGCCTGTGATTCGCAGCAGTAGTAGCGCCAGAAGGTATTTACCCGAGATATTCGCGCCAGAAAATCGCTTTCTTCGATTTAACTCAAACGCGCTGGCGTATGCCCTTCGCTCTGTCGCGAAATCGATATTCTTGTGGCCAACCGCGACTACAACACGTCGTTCATATTGCTTGACACGGGTCGATTCAATCCTCCACCGGTCTCTGCCGTGCGAAAATCGTGCAACCGATTGGGATGTATTTGGCATTTGCAGATCGTGTTTCTGCACTAGGAAAAAGCAGAAGAAAAGTGAGCGCAGATCTGCAATCGATTCGCGGAGAAACTTCTCAACATTGAACCTCATTTTCACTGCAGTTTCCGTTAACGTGGGTTTTTCGGCGACTATGAAGCGACAGATTGCAAGAGGTTCGAGTATGTAGTTTTCGATGCAATAGCGATCCAGATAAACCACAGTTGGCAAAGCGACGGTAGCGCCAAGCAGATCATCAAAATCTTTGTCTAAGATGTGCACACTTTGCCGACCCTGCGATGGTGCCTGAGCGTGCTGAATTACTGCCTTTTTCCGCCCAGCGGAAAAAT
>Ga0209801_1002723_pt1 | contig 10255 bp, 13 predicted proteins | sample GraSoiAngelo_127_FD_185884 | JGI IMG/M metagenome (GOLD analysis project Ga0209801, IMG submission 185884) | Grasslands soil microbial communities from the Angelo Coastal Reserve, California, USA - 14_0927_09_40cm (SPAdes) (version 2) | ecosystem: Environmental > Terrestrial > Soil > Grasslands ... | reverse complement strand
GCCGCGGGATCAGAGTCCGCGTGCTCCTGGATGGAGGACCGGTGGGCGGAATCGATCCGGACGAGCTCAATGTCACGCGCGATCTCGCAGCCGCGCGGGTCGAGGTTCGATGGCTCAAAGGCGGGTCCGATGTGGTCAAGCGATATCGGTTCCTCCATGCGAAGTACGCCATCGTCGACGCGCGTGCCGCCTGGATCGGGTCGGAAAATTTCGGGGAGGCGGGATTTCCCACAGGGGCGAGAGGAAACCGCGGATGGTCCGTCCTTGTCGAAGACGAGGGCTTGGCCACGGCTCTCCGGAGGGTCTTCGAAATCGACTTCGACGAGCGCCGGCGCGATTCGATCCCCGAACGGATCGGGTCGGTGCCGGGAGTGTCGGCTTTGCCGCCGTTGCCGCCGCGGACCCTGGGGACGCGGTCGGATAACCGCCGAACTCGCTTGGTCGTCGGACCGGACGCCAACCTTGATCCGGACGGTATCCTGGATCTCTTGGCTTCCGCGAACGCCCGGCTCTCGATCGAAACGTTCTACATCGAGGACCGCTGGCGCAACACGACCAATCCGTTCCTCGAAGGTGCGTTCGACGCGGCCCGTCGCGGCGTCACCGTGAGGATCCTCTTGGATGGGAGCTGGTCGTCCGTCGAAGCCGATTCCGGCACGAACGACGACGTGGTCGCCCGGATCAACCGTCGTGCGAAGGAAGAGCACCTCCCGGTGGAGGCGCGGCTGCTCGAGCCACGCGGTTCGATCCAACGGCTGCACAACAAGGGCGTGGTCGTGGACGGCCGCGCGGTCCTCGTCTCGAGCATGAACTGGGCGCTCGGCTCGGCGACGGAGAATCGGGAGATCGGCGTCCTCCTCGAGGACCGCGGGATCGCACAGCGATTCGAGGCGGCCTTCGACGCGGACTGGGACGGCCGGGCCACGTCCGGCACGGATGCGTGGCGGCTCGAGGACCCGCTCGCCCTCCTGGGCTTGTACGCGCTCGTCGCCGTCGCCTCCGCGGTTTCCCTGCGGAAATTGAGACCGGGAGACAAAGGCATAAAACCCCGCCCGCGGGTCCGAACCCGTGCCCTCATCCGAGCTCCTCTCCGCCGGAGACGTGGAGAAGTTCGGCTACTGCCCCCTGAGCTGGTGGCTGAGCCGCGGGCTCGCGACGGAGGAGGGCCCGGAGCTCGCGGAGGGCGAGAAGAAACACGAGGCCGCGGCGGCGGACCTGAAGGGGATTGAGGCGCACGAGGCCAAGGCCCGGGAGGCGGAGGCCGGGGTCCTCTACTTCGCGATCGCGGCCTCGATCGTCGCGACGGTCGGCCTGCGATTCCTCGGCACCTCGCCGGTGCAGACCTCGCAGACCCTCAGCGCGATCTCCCTGATCTGGCTCCTCGCGGCCGTGTACTTCCTCTTCCGCGCGGATCGGATCGCGACGCCGCAGGACAAGCTGATCTCGGAGCGGGTCATCCTCGGCACGGCGATGTCCGCCGCCGTGATCGCGACGGCGGCCGTGTCCCTGCAGGGGGTCCAGAACGACGCGCTCGCGCAAGGCTTCGAGGCCCTCGCGCTCCTCTGGCTCGTCGGGGCCTCCGTGTTCCTCTATCGCTCGATCGGCGACCTCCAGATGGCCGCGTCGACACGCGCAGCGTATGACATGCGAGGAGACCTGGTGTACATCGACTCCGCGGCCGAGAAACCGAAACTATTCGTGTCGAAGAGACACGGCCTCTCGGGACGGCCCGACGCGGTCGTGATGGACGGAGAGCACCACATTCCCGTCGAGCTCAAGACGGGCCGGGTTCCCCGCGGGCCTCTCTTCTCCCACATCCTCCAGGTCGTCGCCTATTGCGTGCTGCTCGAGGACGAGTACGGCCGAGCGCCGCCGTACGGGATCATCCGGTACGGGGAGACGGCGTTCGAGATCGAGTACAACGAGGACCAGAAAAAGCTCCTGTTGCAGAAGCTCACGGAGATGCGGCTCGCGATCACGAAGGGCGAGGCCCATCGGAACCACAGCCGACCGGGGAAGTGCATCCACTGCTCCCGGCGCGCAGGATGCCCGGAGCGACTCGCCTAAGGCGGCTTGTTCCGGTCGCCGGGCGCCAGGCCCAGGCGCGCCGCGATCTCACCGAGGCGCTCGCTCAGCTCCCGGACGTCTTGACGCATCCGGAGCATCTCCTGTTCGAACGGGGTGAAGCCCTTCGTGGACAGGATGCGATGGGACACGAACATGCCCACGAACACCGCGCCAATGATCGAGAGGACGGAGACGACCATGAGCGCGGTGATGAATACGAGGAACGATCCGATCGGATCGAGCCGGCCGGTCACGACTCCGATCTCGATGGCAACGAGGACGCCGATGATCAGGAGCCAGAGGAGGACCCACCGGGAAAGCCTCATGGGATCGTACCTCTCGGGGGGATCACCTGCGTGAAGTTCTCCGGCCGCGTGATTCGAACCACGGTGTCCTTCTTGTCCTTTTCGAAGGGGAAGGTGAAGACCATGACGGTGCGGTCCTGCGAATCCGTCTCGCGGCGGGCGCTCACATTGTACTCGAAGTAATTCCGCCGTTGGTCTGCGCGACCCACGTGATCCACGAGGTACACGTGGACGGAAAAAGATACGTTCTCGGGCACCCAGACATGGAACCCGAACGTGTCCCGCTCCTCATACGTCCGGTTCACGGATGGATCCGAGCCGTTGAGCGTCATCCGCACGATGTCGTATTGGTAGGCCTGGACTACGGCCCCGAGGTTCACGATGAAGGCCGACTCGTTGCGGGACATGCCGATGGTCAAGAGCGGGACAGACGCGAGCTCGGTCGAGGTCCGGCCGAGGAGGCTCGGGGTAATGAGGATCAGGACCATCAGCGCGAGAATCGAGAGGACCATCGCCCCTCGGATCCACACCTCCCGCTCCATGGCCGTCGCGAAGGGCGTCCCGTAATAAATCTTCGTCGTCCGCTAGGGAGGAATCACGCCGAGTCCGGGCCGAAATGCATGATCGATGCGAGTCCGAAGAGACATGCGCTCGCGAGGGCCGCGAGGAAACTCGATCCGACGCCTTCCATGCTGCCGAAGGCCAGGACGCCGATCATGGGGACGGCGAGCGCCGCGGCGCTGAACAGGCCGGACGAGAGCCACAGGAATTTTCGGAGTCGCACGAAGAACGTGAGTGCGAGCGGCTCGAGGAGATCGGCGGGGGTCGCGTGCTCCGCTTGCGTCGCCACGGACCGCGGCGAGGCCGCGCCGGAGGCAAGTAAGTGGCGAACCGGTTATCGCGGGTGAATATCACGCGTCGTTCGGACCGAACTTCAGAAAGGAGGAAAGCCCGAACATCGCCCCCGACACGATCGACGCGAGGAAGTTGGAAGCTGCGTTGACGAAGGTCCCGGTCCACAGGTAGCCGAGGAACGCGAGGGCCAGGGCGGCCGCGCTGAACATCCCCGTCGAGAGCCAGACGAAGTGCCGAATCCGGAGAGGGAGTTCCGCGTCGTACCCGGTGTCATGCCACCGATTCCAGAGCCTCGTGACCGTCGCCATCGAAAGGAGACGTGGCCCTCGCCTCCTTAGGCAGGGCGGTCAACCGAACCTGAAACGAGAATCGTTTCTGATTCGCTTGACAAAAGGCGGCGGTCGAGCGTCGTGGCTGATTGCGAAAAGAAAAGTGGGTGGCTCTACGGCCACCCAGTTGGGGGGGAGGTAATCGTGACGATTCGGGGTCCCGCCGCACCTCTTCGGCGGATTCCGTCCTGTCTCACTGGTTCATGTATTCGCGCTTGAACGCCTCGGCTTCCGCGAGGGTGCGTTCTGCGTCCTTCATTTTCTTGAGCTTGTCCGTGACGAGTTCCACGCGGGCGTACACGAAGTCGCGGATCGCCGCGCGCACGGCCTCCGAGCGGCTCGGGAAGTCGTCGACCTCCACGAGGAAGTCGAGCGCCTTCAGGTACCGCGGGGGGAGGCGCAACGTCATCTTTTCCGAATCCGCATCTCGCATGTTCTCCGCCCTGCATCGTAGGTCAAAACGACATCGTTTGCCCGACGAGCGTCCGGCGAAACAGTTACACCGTATTTAACCGTTGCTGGAACTTTGTCAAACGAAGGAACCTCGTTTCGTGTGGAAGGCCTATCGTCAATCGTCGTGCAATTTTCATCGCTTCTTCGTTTTTGACCTCCCGAACGAATCGTTTATCGCATGCTCGGACGTTCGAGCGGCGCGATGACGGACCCTCCCGCGGACGTGTTCTTGCTTCCGGGCCCCGTCAAGATGGATCCGCGCGTCCTCCGGGCGATGGGGAGACCCGCGATGAACCACCGAGGTCCCGAATTCAAGGAGATCCTAGCGGAGGTCCGCACGCTCACGCAATACCTGTTCGGCACGAAGGGTGAAGTCGCGGTCCTCTCCGGTTCCGGCACGGCGGGCCTGGAGGCGGCGGTGACCGGCCTCGTTCGAAAAGAGGACCGCGTGCTGAATCTGGTGAACGGCAAGTTCAGTCAGAGATTTCACGAGCTGTGTGGGGTTTTCGCGCGCGCCTCGGCCCTTTCGTTTGAGTGGGGCACCGCGGTGGATCCGGAGCAAGTGGCGAGCGCCTTGGAGGCAGGAGCGTTTCGCGCGGTCACCGTATGCTGGAACGAGACGTCGACGGGTCTCACGAATCCGATGGCCGAGATCGCGAAAGTCGTGAAGTCCCACGATGCATTCCTGATCGTCGACGGCATCACGGCCGTCGGCGGCCTCGAGAACCAGATGGACGCGTGGGGCATCGACGCGCTCGTGATGGGTTCGCAGAAATGCCTCGCGGCACCGGCGGGCCTCAGCGCCGTCGCCCTCTCCAAAAGGGCGTACGACTCGCTTCACTCCGACACCTCGTTCTACACGAATCTCAAGGCCCACGTCGATGCACTCGCGAAACAGGACACGCCCTACACGCCAGCCGTCCCACTCTTCCTCGCGTTTCGCGAGGCTCTTCGGATGCTCAAGGAAGAAGGTATCGAGAACCGAATCGCGCGAACGACCCGGCTCGCGGAGGCTGCGAGGGCGACCGTAGATGGCCTCGGGCTCCAACTGTTCCCGGATCCGAGGTTCGCGTCGAATACCGTCACAGCGATCAAGTATCCCGCCGGAGTCGACGATTCTATGTTCCGGAAGATACTCCGCGAGAAGCATCGGACGACCGTGGCGGGCGGCCAAGATCATCTGAAAGGCCGAATCTTCCGAATTGGACACATGGGCATCTGTTCGCCCGAAGATCTCGAGGCCGGATTCCGAGCTATCGAGGCCACGCTCCGAGAGATGGACCATCCGACCGCCCGCGCCGGTGCCGGAACGAAGTCGGCGAAGGGCTCGTGAGGCCGCGTCCGTGCGAATTCCGGATCGTTGGCGAGATCAACGCCAAGTCACGGCGACCTCGTCCGTTCGGTATCGCTGATTGACAATTGTATCCGCCACGGTCATGCGCACGCCTCCGCGGTACATCTGCAGGCCGGTCCACGCAATCATCGCGCCGTTGTCAATGCACAGGTCTCCCGGCGGAACGAACATGGTCGCGCCGCGGTCCTTGGCCATGGTGCCCACCATCTCCTGGAGCCGTTGGTTCCGCGCGACGCCGCCGCCCAGAAGGACCTCTCCGTTGTCGAGGTGCGCCATGGCACGTTCCGTGACTTCCGTCAGCATGGCGAAGGCGACCTCCTGGATGGAGAAGGCAAGCTCCTCCATCGAAGCCCCCTGCTTCCGGAGGACGAGGGCCGCGGTGAGCATGCCGCTGAACGCGACGTCCATGCCCTTCACGCTATACGGCAACGGAAGCAGCGTCCTCCCATCGCGCGCGAGCTTCTCCAGGACCGGACCGCCCGGAAACGGAAGGCCGCACTCCCGGGCGAACTTGTCGAGCATGTTGCCGATCCCGATGTCGAGCGTCTCTCCGAACACCCGATACCGGCCCCGGGCGAAGGCGATGACCTGGGTGTTCCCGCCGCTCACGTACAGTAGGACGGGGTCCATCGCGGCGGTGAGGCCGCGGCCAATCTCCAGATGGGCGACGCAGTGATTCACCCCGACAATCGGTCGATCGAGGGCGACGGCGAGGGCCCGTGCCGCGGTCGCGACGGTCCGCAGGCAAGGGCCGAGGCCGGGACCCTGGGAGAACGCGACGAGACCGAGGTCCCCGAGGTCGATCCCTGCGACATCCGCGGCCTTTCGAATCAGCGGGACGACCGCCTCCGGTGATGGTTCGCCGCCTCCCGCGGATGGATGCCGCCTTTCTCGGGCCTCACCATGTCGTAGACGTTCGCGAGGACGCGGCACGTCTCGTCGACGATGCCGACGCCGACCGTGTGCGCGGTCCCTTCAATCCCGAGGGCGAGCAACGGAATGGGTAAAGACCCAGCCGGAAAAGGGTTTGTTGGGGAAACGGCGAATGGTCTCCAAAGTATTATTCGAGGGCCGGAAGAATGCATCTTCGTGAGCGGCCCGATGCTCCGGCAACGCGCGGGCCAGTTTCCTGCAGAGTGGCGAATCGTCGCTCTCTTCTCCATCGTTGCGTTGGGAATTCTTAGTCTCTTGATGATCGACGTGTGGGCGCTGGACCCGATGGTCTTCTGTCCCGGGGCTTTTCCTTCCTCCAGGTCGTGCAGCGCTCGACCGCTTTGGTTTCTGCTTGCCCTCCTCTGGGCCGGGGCCGCCGTCGGAGTCGCGGGGCTATGCCTCGTTCAAATCCGGAGGAGGCGGACCGGTCGCGAGACCCTCATGCCTCCGTCCGCTGCTCTCGTGACGGGCATCTTCCTGCTTTGCGTCGGCGCGTTCACACTTTGGGCAGACAACGAAGTGAGTTACTACCGCCTTCCTTCCTTGTTGCGAGACGCAGTCGTCTTCGCATATGTGACCGCCGCCCTAGTCACCCTCCCTGCGACTTTTCTCAATCAACGAACGACCACCAACCCGATCGACCGCGGAGGCCGCTGGATCGCGGCCGCAAACGGTCTCTTCGGTTTCACGCTGGGATTCAATTTCGCCTACTTCGCGATTGTCGGTTGTAATTGCGTGACCTAGTCGGCCCAGAGCGTGGAGAGCCCTTTTAGCCGAGTCCGTATTTCGACGGTTGGCATGACCTCAGAGGCGCGCGGTCCACTGCTCTACACATACCGCCCGATCCCAGCGAACCCGATGACGGTCGCCATTCTTCTGCTCCTCGCGGTGGTGACGTTGGTGATCGGGCCGATCGCGGCCTGGCCGGAGGGCCTGTGGCCCCTGGGGGGCCTCTGCTTTGTCCCGCTCGTTCTGGTCCTCGCGGCGATCGCCGTCTTCAAGCCAAGTCCGACACTGGTCTTCGAAAACGGAATCGAAGTTTCTGTACCGCTTTGGCGCGCGATCCGAGCGGGTCGACGTTACTATCCCTGGTCGGACATCCGCGATGTCTATCCGCGCAGTTACGAGGTCGCGGGTTCCTTCTTGTCTCCGTTTGCCTCCTCGGCGGGCACGCTCGTTCATACGGGCATCGGACTCGAGACGAAAGAGGGCCGACGCCTGCTGATCCGTTTCACTCCCGGATCGATCCGAGGATTCCGTTCCGATTCGCGTGGATACATCGAGGCGATGGCCATCATTCGAGACCGATTCGCCCGGGAGGTTGAGTCCATGGTGAGCACCGCGAAAACCTTCTCCGATGAACAGGTCCTTTCAATGCAAGCTCAGGCGCGGCAGCCGCTCATCCCGGTCACGGCCGTGTTCCTCGCTTTTTTCCTCCCACCCGCGATCGTCGCCGCGCTCCTGTCCGTCCTCGTCGTAGCGCGTGTGGAACTGACGGCCCCGATCCTCGCCACAGCGGTTGTCGTCGCGTTGCTTCCCCCGGCCGCATCGATGATTCGCACCTTGCGGCGCAGCGAGCGTCGGAACATGGTCCTTTCGGAACTGGCCAAGTATCAGGAGCACGTCCGCGAGCGAACGGAGAGGCTCACGAGCCGGCCCGATCCAGATGGGAAATAGCGGCTCATCGTTCCCCGCCCCTAGGGCCGGAGGGCGAGCCACAGTCGAGCAAAACCGTCCAGCCGGTCGCGAAGCGAAGTTGAAAAGGTCACGAGGACGGATACCGCCCGTTTGGGGTCGGCCAGCGCGTACGTCCCTTCGGCCGACCCGCGGTCCATGTTCACGAGGCCGGCGTCGACGAGTCTCGACAGGTGATATGAGACCGTCCCCTTGGATTTCCGCAGTCGATGACCAATCTCTCTGTGCGTCAACGGTCCGTCGACCGCCAGACTCAATATGATCGCCAATGACGGGGTCCTCCGACACTCCGCCAACAACTGACGGTCGGCGTTGTCAAGCCGCCTCGCCTCCGGCTTGAGGACCAGATGGGAGGGAAAGAACCGCCGATAGTATCCGTCCGAAAGACCGACAACCAATCCCTCCTCTTCGAGGACGTGCAGATGGTGGGCCACTCCGCTCAGCGAAAGGACCACCGTTCGTCCGAGCTCCCGCATGTGGATCCCCGGTTTCGAGGAGACCGCGTTCAAGATGCGGCCCCGGACGTCGGTCCCGGTGACCGCCACCCGTTCACTCCCGGAAGAAAGTAGCCGCGTAGATCAGGAGAAGGATCGCCACCTGGATCCCCGCCACGACGAACAACGGCATGCCCGGGTTGGAAAAGACTCCGAACACGAATAGCGAGACGACGAGGCCTTCGCCGAGGGCGATGACAAAGGCGCCGATCAGAAACAGGAAGGACCGGTTCCGGTAGCGCCGGAACGCCCGGGCGGCCAACACGACGAGGGTGCCTGAGAGGACGACCAGCATCGCCGCCGCCACGGCGTCCTCCGGTGCCATCACACCAAGACCCCCTCAACCCGAGCCTACTTTTTCCTTCGTTCAATCGCGTAGATGACCCCGACGGAAATCGCGGCGGCGGCCACAAACCATGCGAGGAGTGGGAGCCAGTCGCCTGCAACGGAAGAGGCGCCGCCTCCCGCGAGGACGCGCAGGTCCAGGGAGACGGCGCGGGTGACACCTCCTCCGGCGGCAAGCACGGACACCGGATAGGCACCTGCAATCGCGTTCGGTGCTACAATGAATGTCAGCGTCGCCACGCCGGACGCGAAGAATTGGGCCGTCGTCAGGCTCACACCGACGCCCGCCGGTAACCCGGACACGGACAGCACGACCGGGTTCGTGTAATTTCCCTTCAAGGTCACACTCACGGAGGCGGACCCCAAGTTTCCGGCGGCGATCGCGAGGGCGGTGGTGTTCGCCGCGAGCTGGAGGCCGAGGACCTCAAGTTGGAACGGGACGGATCGCACCGCGGTGCCATTGTTGCCACGAATGCTCAATGGATAGACGCCGGGAGCGACGGCCGAAGAGACGGCCAAGGTGAGGGTCGCGGTGCCCGAGGGCGCCACGAAGGTGGGCGAGAAGGTGCCGCTCACCCCAGGCGGCACACCCGAAAGGGACAGGCTCACAATCGACCCGGCATACCCGTTCAAACCCAGGACGGTCAGGTCGACGGTCGCGTTCCCTCCCGGCGCCGTGCCCGTTCGCGAAGGGCTCGCGAGCAGGACGAAGTCCGGCTGTGGAGTCCGCGTGTAATACGCCGCCAGGTAAAGACCTGGGGCGCAGGTGATCGGATGGTCCTGGGCGCCTCCGTCAGACCATGAGGAGAACCAATACTGGTAGGAACCGACGAGCTGCGGCGAGGTCGCATTCATCCACACGCTGGATCCGCTGACACACCAGAACGCGAAGGGGGCCGTGTACGGGGTTCCGTTCACCTCGACCTGAAGGCCCGTGGGACCGGTGTCTACGGTGGTCTTGTACATCAGAGGGCCTGTCAGGCTTCCCACTTTCACGACGAATCCATCCGCGAGGGAGTTCGTCGTGTAATTCACATTCGGGGTCGTATCGAACGCGCCCTGGGTCACGGGAAAGTCATAGGAGTATGTTACACCGGACACGTAGACGTCCGCGGATGAATCCAGCGCGACACCGGACGCGGTGTCCGAGTACGAACCCCCGAGGTACGTGGATGCGAGTAAGTTGCTCCCCGCTGGATTCAGCTCACTGATGAACGCGTCCGAGTAGCCCGGTTCCCCTTGATGGGACGGTTGAACGGCGCCGGGTGTTGTGGGGAAGTCCAAGTCGAACGTGGAACCCACCACGAAGGCGTTGCCCGCCGAGTCGACCGCGATCGCTGTGCCAGTCGACGACCCCGAGGTCCCTCCGATGAACGTCGCATAGTTCAACGCGGATCCGGAAGGGTTCAATTCCGCCACGTAGGG
>Ga0209801_1002719_pt1 | contig 10265 bp, 9 predicted proteins | sample GraSoiAngelo_127_FD_185884 | JGI IMG/M metagenome (GOLD analysis project Ga0209801, IMG submission 185884) | Grasslands soil microbial communities from the Angelo Coastal Reserve, California, USA - 14_0927_09_40cm (SPAdes) (version 2) | ecosystem: Environmental > Terrestrial > Soil > Grasslands ... | reverse complement strand
CGCGCAACCTGAAGGGATTGCTGCAGAAGTACGACCGGCTCTTCGCGAAACCGTTGCCATACGTGATGGCGATGCACCAGAGGCCGCCTGGACGCGCGGCGCGCCACCATCACTTTCACATCGAGTTCTATCCCCCGAATCGCACGCGCGACAAGCTGAAATACCTTGCGGGTTCCGAGCTGGGCGCAGGCGCATTCATCCTCGATGCCCGCGCAGAGGACACCGCCGCGGAGCTTCGTGGGATCTGACTGGCACGGGCGAGCGCCCGGCCGGGTCAACCTCATCGGGGAGCACGTGGACTATCTGGGCGGACTCGTGCTGCCTGCGGCGGTCGACCGCTTCACCGAGGTGTGGGCCCGCCCCGCCCCGGAATGGTCGATCGAAAGCGACGTCCCGGGCGGGCTCGGCTACGTGAAGGCGATTGGCGAGGAGCTCAGGGCCGACCCACACGCGGTCCAGGTCACCTCGCAGGTGCCACCCAACGCGGGCATAAGCTCTTCGGCGGCTCTGCTCGTCGCGCTGGCGGCCGCGATCCGGCCGGACATGGACGGCAAGCAGGCGGCTCTTGCCTGTCAGCGCGCCGAGCAAAAGGCGACAGGCGTGCAGGTGGGTGTGATGGATCAGTTCGCGGCAGCTTTGGGAAGGCGCGGCAGCGCGCTGCTGCTCGATTGCGCGACCCTGGAGTACCAGGTGGTCCCATTTCCCGATGAGGTCGCAATCGCCGTCATCGATTCAGGCGAGCATCGTTCGCTGGCGTCGACCCCCTACAACCAGCGGCGTCGTGAGGCCGAGTCTGGCGACCCGAAACGACGGAAGCACGTCGATTCCGAGATCCAGCGCGTGCGCGTGTTCGCGCAGGCTCTTCACGATCGCAACTTCACACGTATGGGTGAGCTGCTGAAGGAATCCCACCAGAGCTTGCGCGACGATTTCGAGGTCTCGACGCCAAATGTCGATGCGCTGGTCGAGCGCGCGTGGTCAGCAGACGGTTGCTACGGCGCTCGCATCATGGGCGCGGGATTTGGAGGCAGCATCCTCGCGCTTGTCGACAAGCACCGCACCGAGTCTCTCGCCGCGGCGGTCGACCGGCCCGTACTTTTCTGCGCCACGGCGGACGGCGCCTTTGTGAGAACGCAATGAGCGACTCGCTCTTCATGCCGCTCACGCAGCGCGCATCAGGTCGGCGCGAGCTCACCGGATGGGAGGCCGTCTGGATGCCGCTCGGCGAAGGCGAGGCGGAGCGTCTGACGATCGGGCGCGGCTCCGGGTGGACACCGATCGAGGTGCCGCGCCAGCTTGCCGCGACCGAAGGACGCCAATCGGTGTGGTACCGCACCGAGTTTCCGCGCCCAGATCACGCCGGCCGCGTCGTGCTTCGCATCGGCGGCGCGTTCCTCGCCACCAACGTGTGGCTCAACGGCCGGCTGTTGGGCTCGCACTATGGCTACTTCGCGCCTTTTGGTTTCGACCTGACCCCGTACCTGAAGCCGGAGAACCTGCTGGTGATCTGCTGCGAGTCCCCGATCGAGACCCAGCCGGAGAAGAAGCGCCACATCATGGGTCTCTTCAACGACGGCGACCTCAAGCCGTATCCAGCGTCCGCTTACGCGAGCCTTCCGGAGCACTACCGGCAGGAGGTGCCCCTTGGCCTGTGGCAGCCTGTCCAGCTCGAATACGTGGGCCCGATCGCTGTCGACTGGCTGCGGCTGCGTCCCACCTTCGAAGCCGGAGACGGCCGGCTCGAGGTGGAAGCGCGCTTGCGCAACCTCGATGGCCGCCAGATGGACGGCGAGGTCGAGCTCACCGTGCCCACCCCGGGTCGCGATGCGGTGAGGCTCCGGCGCGAGGTGCGGCTTGGCGGCGGAATGGAAGAGACGGTCACCATGCGCCTGGCGTTTCCGGGCGCGAAGAGATGGGAGCCCTGGCGGTTCGGGCAGCAGCATGTGTATCGCGCCGAGATGGTCGCCCGTGACGGGGACGGCGCCGAATCGTCGCGGATCGACGACGTGTTTGCCTTTCGCGAGCTGTCCTGGGACATCGGGCATCGCCGGTGGAGCTTTTCCGTCAACGGACGGCCGATGTTTCTGCGCGGCGCGTGCTACGCGCCGTCGCACCGACTGGACCAGCTCACCGCCGAGCTGTTCGCGTCCGACATCGTGACCGCCAAGGCAGCCAACCTGGATGCGCTCCGCATCGTCGCCAACGTGCTGCCGGCCGATTTCTACCGCCAGGCGGATGAGGCCGGGATGCTGCTGTTTCAGGATCTCCCGCTGACCGGCACGTACGTCTATCACGGGCGAAACGATGAGGCGCGGTTCTTCGAGAGCGCGGCGCGGGAGCAGCAGGCCGAAATGGTGACGATGCTGCACAACCATCCGTCCATCGCGCTCTGGATCGCGCACGACGAACCGCCCTGGCTGGCCACCAACGCCGACCTGGGGGACGTCCACTCCGTGCGCCAGAACCACTCGATCGACCAGGACTTGAAATCGTCTTTCGAGCGACTCGACCCGAGCCGTCCGGCGGTGGCCGCATCGGGCGACGTCGACCTGCACCTGATGCTCGGCTGGTCAGAAGGTTCGTGGCGCGACGTCGGCCTTGTGGAGCCGCTGATGGTCACAGCGTTCGGCGCGCAGTCGCTGCCCGAAGCGGATTCAGCTGTGTGGGATGGGATCGGGAAACGTTGGCCGGTGGCGGACGATGAGCCGGCCTGGCGGCACGCGGGATTTCAGCCCGTCAACTGGGCCGAGCGGGGCGTCGGCCTGCCCTCCGCGTATCAGAGCTTCGAGAAGTACACCGCGGCGTCGCAGCAGTATCAGGCACGTCTGATCCGCTACACGGCCGAGCACCTGCGCACTCGGAAATTCGAATCGTGCTGGGGAGCCTTCGCCTATCACCTCGTGGATCTGTTCCCGGCCATCGGGTTCGGATTGCTCGACGGCTCGCGCCGGCCGAAGCTCGCGCTCGAGGCGCTTGCGACCGCGTTCAAGGCCACGCGAGTGATCATCGAGCCGCTCGCATTCGAGGCGGGCAGGCCATTCAGCGTGGTGCAAAATCCTCACACGCCGTTCGCTGCGCGCCTCGTCATCGTCAACGACGATCCCGAGGTCATGGGCCGCGGCGCCGTGCGATGGTCGGTGTCGCGCGGAAAGGCAGGCGCCGCGCGTGGCCTCGACCGCGTCCGAAATGTGGTCCAGAAGAAGTCCTACTCCGGCTCCGTCGAGGTCGAGGTGCCTACCGCGTTCGAGCCCGCGGTCAGCGCGACCACCCTCAGCCTTCCGCTGGCCGCCGAGGGCGAGTATCGGATGGAGGCGTCGCTGACTATCAGCGGACGCGAGATCGACAGCACCGACCTCACTTTTTTCGTCACATCGGCCCAGGCGCCGGTGCAGGCGCGACCGGAGATTCCGCGCTACCTTGCGGAACGCCTCGCGGACCTGCGGAGCCTGCGACCCGAGACGCACGGCATGAGCTTTGCGCTAGAGAACCGCACGCGTCCCGCGGTGCTGGCGGGGATAACCGGACTGCGCCTCGACGGAGTGCTGGTCACAGGCCATCAGCTGCAGATCGAAACAAACGCGGGTCTCGCGCCGCTCCCAAGACGGCTCGATATGCCTCTGGGACGGCGCCTCGGGGTTCATGTGGTGACGGGAGACCGGCTCGGAGCCGGCGCTCACTCACTCGAGGCGGACATCACCGTGCCCGGCGTCGCGTCCGGCCGCCTCGTGGTCGAGAACGGCGCCAACTCGGGTAGAGAATCCTGATCGCGGTGGCATACTTCCTCACTACGCAGCTGACGTTTTGGATTGATCATCGATTGCCGCGATAGGCTAAAGGGAGGCTCCCCACGGCATGCCAAATGAATACGCCGTAATCATCCTGGCGGTGGCGGCCCTGCTCACCGGCGGGCTCTACCTGATGACCCGGCGCCGCCGCAAGAAGAAGAAGTCGGCGCCGCCGGTTCGGCCGGCGGCTCCGGTCAACCAGACCGCCGGCGTGGCCGCAACGTGGGCGCCGCCTGCCCCGGCGCGTCCGGCGCCCGTCGCCCCCACGATGGTGGCGCCGCCTCCAGGCGCCGCAGGGGGATGGGGCGCGCCGCCGCCCGCGAAGCCGGCACAGCCCGGTTGGGGATCGCCCGCATCGCCGGCCGTAGCCTCAAGCCCGCCCGCCGGGTCGCCCACATGGGGCGCTCCGCCTGCGCAAGGTTCCGCTCCAGCAGCTCCGCCGGCCTCCGCGGCGCCAACCTGGGGTTCCCCCGGCGGCGCGCCCGCGCCACCGGCTGGCTCCGCGCCGACCTGGGGCTCGCCCGCGGCGGCTCCGTCGTCGCCCGCACCGTCTCGGGCCGCCGCCCGCGCCCGAGCCCGAGGCGGCCCGACCGGCGTTTCCGACCGCGCCCTCGTGGAATCCGCCCGCGGCTCCCTCGTGGGACGCCGCGCCGCCTGCTCCTCCCGCGCCCGCGGAACAAGCCCCGGCACGCCCCGCCTCAACCGACTGGGGGGCGCCGCCGGCGTCCGTCGCAGGGCCGCCGGCGACCGTGGCGCCGTCGTGGGACATTCCCAAGACCGAGGAACCGGCGGCCCCGCCCGCCCCTTCGTGGGGAGCGCCTCCGCCACCGCCACCTGCCTGGGGCGCGCCTTCGGCGCCCGCCCCTGCGCCGTCCCAGCCACCGGTCGAAGCCCCGCCACCGCCACCGAACGCCGCCCCGGCGCCCGCCTGGTCGGGAGTCGCAGAGGCTGAAGCTTCGGCACCCCCTGCGTCAACCGACGCCGACCTGGCCGCGGGCGCAGAGGCCGCTCGGCGGGGACTCGCCGCGGAACCACCTCCGCCGCCACCGCCGGTCTGGAAGCCGGGCCAATCTGACGGCTTGCCGGATGTGGCCGCGACGATGGTCGCCCCGCCGCCGTCGAGCTCCGGGGGCCCGGCGCCCGCCGACGACCGCGAGCCGACCACCCTGATGCCCGCGTGGCAACCGCCGCCCACCGCGCCCCCTCCGTTGCCGGAGACGATGGCGATGCCGGCCAGGCAGCAGCCCGCCGCGAGTGTCGCTGCCGGGCCGCAGGCCGAGCTGACCATCGAATCGGGACCCGACGCCGGGCACAGCCATCGGGCCGGCGATCACGCGGTTCGGATGGGCCGCTCGCCGGACAACGACATCATCCTGCGCGACCCCGCGACGAGTGGACATCACGCTCGCCTCGAGCGACGCGGCGATCAGTTCTGGGTCGTCGACCTCGGCAGCACGAACGGCACGTTCGTGAATGGCGAGTCGATCCAGGAGAAGCAGCTGAACCAGGGGGACCGCCTGACGCTCGGCCAGAACTCAGTCCACTTCGCGGTTCTCGGAGCCTAATGCCGGTCCGGCTCGTCCGCTAGCAATGCGACTGCGCATCGCGTGGGCCACGGATCCGGGTCTGGAGCGCGAGGAGAACGAGGACTCCGTCGCCGTTTGGCGGCACAAGGCCGGGTTGGACACTTTGATCGTGGTATGCGATGGCATGGGCGGCCACGCCGCGGGCCAGGAGGCGAGCTCTCTCGCGGTCAGCACGGTGACGAAGGTCCTCGCGGAGGATGGGGAGGAGGGCCCCGACGTCGAGCGTCTGACGCGCGCCTGCAAAGAAGCCAACAAGGCCGTGTTCATGGCGGCGCAGGACAACCCCGACTGGCTGGGCATGGGCAGCACGATGGTCATCGCGGCCATACGGGCGGGCGAGGTAGCGCTGCTCAACGTGGGCGACAGCCCGGCCTACCTCTTTCGCAACGGCTTCGCGAAGCTCATCTCGCAGGACCACTCATGGCCTGCCGAGCAGGTCCGCCTGGGGCTGATCAAAGCGGAGGAGGCTGCGAACCATCCGCAGAAGCACAAGCTCACGCGCGCGGTCGGCGTGTGGGAGCAGGTGCAGCCGTTCACCGACAAGATAAAGCTCGAAGAGGGAGACGCCGTTGTGCTGTGCAGCGATGGGGTCGAGACGGCCGGGGTCAGCGTGGAGGAGATGGGCCGCCTCCTGCTCAAGGACGGGAACCTCGACCGCGGAGCCGAACGAGTCATCGAGCGGTGCCGTGAGCTGGGCGCCCCGGACAACGTGACGCTGGCGGTGGCGCGCGTGGAGGTCGACGTGACGAAGACCGCGGTCCTTCCGAAACTAAAGATCTAGAGTCCCTCCGGCGCCTTTGGCGCCACCTCCCCGTGAATGGGGAGGAGCTCAGTACCCTCGGGCCAGCACTTCTGATACGTGCTCGACCTTCATGGTCGAACCCCGTTTGCGCAGTCCCGCCTCGAGCTGCATCTGGCACCCAGGATTGGCCACAGCAAGCACGTCGGCGCGCGTGGCAAGGACGTCATCGAGCTTCTCGCGCAGGATGCGGTTCGACATGTCAGGCTCGAGCGTGCTGTACAGCCCGGCGGCTCCGCAGCAGATATCTGCGTGGCGCATCTCGACCCACTCCACGCCGGGCAGCGTTCGGATGAGGTCGCGCGGCTCCTTCTTGATCTTCTGCGCGTGCGCGAGATGGCACGCGTCCTGGTAGGTGACGCGAACTCTCACTTCGCGTTTCGGCTCGGGCAACCCCACCTGTGCGAGCCACTCGGTGAGGTCCTTCACCCGGCCCTTCAACTCCGGATAGAAGTCCTTGAGATGCGCGCCGCATCCGGCGGAGTCGACGATCAGGGCGTCGAAGCTCGCCGCCTGATACATGCGCGTGTTGGCGTCGCGCAGGCGCTCGGCGCCTTCGATGTCGCCGTTGTGCGCGAACAGCGCGCCGCAGCAGCGTTCGCCTTGCGGAAACCACACCTCGCATCCCGCGAGCTGAAGCAGCCTCACGGCTGCATGGTGGGACTGCGGATACATGATCGGCATCACGCATCCGACCAGGAACGCGACGCGGTGCTTGCGCTCGCCGGCCGCAGGCGCGACACCGCCCGCGGGCGCGCGGAACGGTGCGCCGAGTTGAGGCAGCATCCGGCCCGACCGCGCGACCGAGGTCAGGCGCAGCTTCTGCGCCGCACGCGTCGCCACGCCGGCGGCCCGCAAGCGCCCCGGATGCCCGACGAGCTGCCGCAGCGCGGCGCGGCTCGCGGCTCGCTTCAGCGACGGGCGCCGCTGGTCTTCGACGTCGGCCCGACCCGCCTCGATGATGCGTCCGTACGGCACGCCCGAGGGACAGACGCCCTCGCACGTGCGGCAGCCGAGGCAGAGGTCGATGTGCTTGACCTGCTCCTCGTCAAAGGGCAGCGTCCCGCGCTTCCACTGGGTCATGAGGTAGATGCGGCCGCGCGGCGACTCGGTCTCGAGCCCCGTGACGCGAAACGTCGGGCATGCGTCGAGGCACAGGCCGCAGTGGACGCAGGTCGCGAGGTCGTCGTCGGACAAACGCGAGAACGGAATTGTCAAACCACGAACCTGCCGGGGTTCAAGACGCCACCGGGATCGAATGCTTGCTTTAGGCGTCGCTGGACGTCGAGCGTTGGCGGGACCGCGCCCCATGCTCCAACCTCGCGCGTGAAATCGTCGGGCGCGGCGAGGAGGGCGAGCGTTCCGCCGGCGGCCTCCACCGTCGACCTGATCTCTCGGACCGAGCTCGCATCAGTGGCGACCGACCAGTGCGCGATCCCGATGCCAGGCGAGGCCCACCACTCGGCGCCGGAGGGAAACGTGCCCAGGACCCGCCGCAGCTCAGACCGCGGCACCGCGACGCGCGCCCAACGGTCAGGCGCCCGGCCGCCGTGCTCTGTCCACACCGTATCGTCCTCAGGTCGCCAGCCGAGCTCGCTGACGACCCGGTTGACCGCGTCGGGGCTGCCTGTGTACCGGGCCAGGACACGTCCGCCGGAAAACAGCTCGAGGGCCGAAGGGGCGATCGGCGTGGACAGCGCGCGGTCCACGTCCGCCCAGCCGCCTTGACTCGAAACCGTCACATCGCGCAGCGGCCGCGGAAAGACCTTGAACGACGCCGCGACGATGACGCCGAGCGAACCCAGCGCACCGTAATGCAGCTTCATCATGTCGTAGCCGCTGACGTTCTTGACCACGCGCCCGCCGCCGCTCGCCAGCCTGCCGTCCGGCAGCGCGACGCGGATTCCGATCAGGTAATCCCGCGGTGACCCGAAGCGGAGGCGCAGCGGTCCGGTCCATCCAGTCGCGAGCAGGCCGCCGATCGTGTGGCCAGGCGAGTTGAAGGGATCGAGCGGCAGGAACTGACCTGCCTTCGCAAGCTCGGACTGGAGCGACTCCAGCTTGATGCCGGCCTCGACGCTGACGACCATATCGGCCTGGGAATGCTCGATCACCCGGTCCAGGCGCGTGGTGTGCAGCAGAACGTCGCACCGCTCGACCGGATCGCCCATCTTGCTCGCCCGGCGGCCGCCAACCGGAACCACCGCGAGCTTGGACGACGCGGCCTCGTGCAGGACGCGGGCGAGCTCTTCGGCGCTCGCCGGCTTCTCCACGCTCGGGGCTGTCACCACCACCTCGCCTCGAGTGCGAGGCCCGTGCGGCCCGCCAGATGGATGCGAGCTCGCGTTGGGTCGGGAAAGATCTTGCCCGGGTTCAGGATGCCCTGCTCGTCGAACACATCCTTCACGCGATGCATGGCGTTGAGGTCGTCGTCGGTGAAGATCCAGGGCATGAACGCCGCTTTCTCGAGGCCGATTCCGTGCTCACCCGACAGCGCGCCGCCCAGCTCCACCACGGCGCGCAGCATCTCTTCTCCGGCCGCCTCGACCTGGTGCAGAACCTCGCGGTCCCGGAGGTCGAAAAGGATGTTGGGATGCAGGTTGCCGTCGCCGGCGTGAAATACGTTCGCGACCGGAAGTTTGTAGTGCTCGCCGATCTCGCCCACGGCGGACAGGACCTGGGGCAGGCGCGAGCGCGGGACAACCCCGTCGTGGAGGTAGTAATTGGGCTTGATGCGGCCCAGGGCGCCGATTGCGCCCTTGCGGCCCGCCCAGAGAAGCTCGCGCTCCGCCGGCGTTTGCGCTTCACGCATTGCGTAGCCCTGGTTGTGGGCAAGGATGTCCGTGATCGCGGCCATGAGCTCGCGAGTCGACTCGGCGATGCCGTCGACCTCGACGAGCAACACCGCGCCTGCGTCGGTCGGATATCCCGCTTGATAGTGCGCCTCGACCGCGCCTACCGTGACGTTGTCCATCATCTCGAGCGCGGCGGGCACGATGCCGTGCCCGATGATCGCGGACACGGCCTGGCTGGCCGCCTCGATGCTTGGAAAGGCGGCGAGGAGCGTCGCGACGCTGGGCGGCACACGGAGCAGCCGGACCTTGATCTTCGTGATCGCACAGAGCGTGCCCTCCGAGCCGACCAACAACCCGCAGAGGTCGAGGCCGACCCGGTCGGGAGCGTCGCCGCTGACCCAGCGCACGGTGCCGTCCGCCAGCACGACCTCCATGCCCAGCACATGGTTGGTCGTGACGCCGTAATAGAGGCAGTGCGGTCCGCCTGAGTTTTCGGCCGCGTTGCCGCCGAGCGTGCATGCCTTCTGACTGGATGGATCGGGCGCGTAGAACAGACCATGCTGCGCGGCGACGAGGGAGAGCTCCTGATTGACCACGCCAGGTTCGACCAGGGCCGTCTGCGCGACCGGGTCGATCTCGAGGATGCGCCGCATCCGAGTCACTTGCAGGGCGATTCCGCCGCGGATGGTGACCGCTCCGCCGGACAGGCCGGTGCCGGCCCCGCGCGGCACCACGGGGATGCGGTGCCTGGCTGCGATCTTCATCACCTCAGATGCTTCCTGGGTCGTCGACACGAGCACGACCGCGTCGGGCATCGCGCCTTCGATGGATCCGTCGCGCTCGAAGATCCGCAGGTCGTGGGGCGAAACGATCACGGACTCCCGCCCGACGGCGCGGCGCAGCTCCTCGGCCACTACCTCGTGTATGGGCATCAGGCGATCGGCGCCTCCAGGTCAGGGTTGTGTTCGAAGGCTTCGAAGCGGCGCGTCATCGCGCCGGGGAAGCTCGGCGCTTCGCTCCCATGGGCTCCGACGATCAGGAGCTCGACCCAGCGCCGGCATTCCTCATCGGAGGGCATGCGGTCGCCGCGCTCGAAGATCGCCTCCTGGATCCGGCTGTGCGGCTAGACCTGGATCGTGTACCAGACCGACAGGCCGTCTGGTGTCACCGCGTGATGCGATTCGTCGACCTTGCGATTGATCGGCAGCCGCAGCGGTTTGGCTTCGGCCGCCGCGCGCAACCGCGCCGCCTCGCTCTCAATATCGGTCAAGAAGTCCAGCTTAAACTCGAACCGATGACA
>Ga0209801_1002711_pt1 | contig 10286 bp, 6 predicted proteins | sample GraSoiAngelo_127_FD_185884 | JGI IMG/M metagenome (GOLD analysis project Ga0209801, IMG submission 185884) | Grasslands soil microbial communities from the Angelo Coastal Reserve, California, USA - 14_0927_09_40cm (SPAdes) (version 2) | ecosystem: Environmental > Terrestrial > Soil > Grasslands ... | reverse complement strand
CCGCTTCAATCAGTCGCTCATTGAAATGCTCAAAAACGTCGAGCTGCTCGGTCCTGCCGTTCGGGCCACCGGAGAAGAGGCTTTCGAGATGGTCGTGCCCGCCATGAAAGTTCGTGACTTCTGTTTTTCCGAAGTGACCAAGTTCTAGCGTTTCTGGCGCTCACCCTCAGCTATCAAGAAATCAATTCACAGAATCAAAATTCTGCGTTGTACATCCACCCCCCGCCCGTTCAATAAACTGGTATGTACTACCCGAACGGTCGAGGCCACAGCAGCGCGGCGGATGCGCGAGCGCGTTCGACCGAGGGTGGTCACCCCAACTGGGGCCACCCAGACCACGACGCCTGCGGTACAGGGTTCATTGCCCGCCTGGGCGGCGCTCCCAGCTACGATATTATCCAGTTTGCTTTGACGGCTTTAGAGCGCCTCACCCATCGCGGAGGCGTGGACGCCGATGGAGCCAGCGGCGACGGCGCCGGTTTGCTCACTTCGCTCCCGCAGGCCTTTTTCCGCGCCCGCACGGCAGAGCAGGGAATTGAACTGCCCGAATTGTTCGCGGTCGGCTGCGCCTTTCTTCCTTCTTCCGTCATCGACGAAGCCCGCGCCGCTGTCGAAGCCGCCGCAGACGTTGAGCGTCTGCGCGTCATCGGCTGGCGCCGTGTGCCGGTGAACACCAATGCTCTAGGGCGCCGCGCGCTTGAAACAATGCCCGAAATCTGGCAGTTTTTTGTCGAACCATTCCATCCGGCGCGGGCCATGGCGCGATTCGAGTGGCGTCTCTCTCTTTTGAGAAAACGGGCAGAATCACTCTTGCCGCCGCGATGTTACATCTGCTCGCTCTCCTCGCAGACCATCGTGTACAAGGGGCTGCTTACGCCTTGGCAGTTCCCGCAGTTTTACGAAGATTTGCGCGATCCTTCGTTCGCAACGACATTCGCCGTTTTTCATCAGCGCTATTCGACCAACACTCAGCCTTCCTGGCATCTGGCACAGCCGTTTCGTTACGTGGCGCACAACGGTGAAATCAATACGATTGTCTCGAACCGGCGCTGGCTGCGGGCCAAGGCAACCGAATTCCGCTCGCGGCTTGCAGTGGGATCCTGGTTCCCCCTGCTCGAAGAAAACGTCAGCGATTCCGCCAGTTTCGACAACGGGTTCGAGCTGCGGCTGCTGGAAGGCTTGTCATCGGAGGAAGCCATGCTTGCCATGGTTCCTCCCGCCTTTGAAAAGGATCCTTTGCTCTCGCGGGACGTGCGCGGCGCGCTGACCGCGCTTTCGCAACGCAGCGAACCCTGGGACGGCCCCGCTGCTTTGGTTTTTTCCGACGGCCAGTTTGTGGGAGCGAAGTTGGATCGCAATGGATTGCGCCCGCTGCGCTACACCTTGACGCATGACGGGCTGCTGATCGCGGGATCCGAGACCGGCTTGGTTGATTTGGACGAATCGCTGAGCGCCAGCGGCTTGGCCCCGGAGAAATGATCCTTGCCAATCCCGCCACCGGGCTCTTTTTGCGCTGGCGCGACATCCTCAAGCGCCTCGCGATCCAGCAGGCCCGCAACGCCATTCCGCAAAGAATGCTGACAGCGTCGGTGACCCCAGCGCCAGCCCCCCTCCATGAGCCAAAGCGCATCGCGGGCGCCGCCGGCTGGACGGAAGATCAGTTCAAAATTCTCTTTTCCGCCTTGGCGCACGGCAAAGAAGCGGACTGGAGCATGGGAGATGACGCGCCGCCCGCATTTCTTTCTGCCCTCCCAAGGACTCTGTGGGACTACTGCAAGCAACGGTTCGCGCAGGTCACGAACCCGCCAATCGACCCCTTGAGGGAAACCCACGTGATGTCTCTCGATGTCCACTTGAAAGACGGAATCACGCTGCCGAGCCCGGTGATTTCGGCCGGGCAGCTGTCGCAACTCTTCGCGATTCTTGGACCAGAGCAGCGAATCGATATTACTTTTTCTGCCGCCAGTGGAGTCTCGGGGGCGCGCTGCAGTTTTGCTCAGCTTTCTACTACCCCACTGAGTAGCAGTGGGCGCCCGGGGCTCCTCCTCCTTTCCGATCGCGCGGTTAATGCCGATCGCGCATCGCTGCCTGCGCTGCTTGCTACTGCGGCAGTGTGGAAAGCGATGGTTCGCGAAGGCTGGTGGGATGTCCCGCTGATTGTTGAATCGGCACAGGTCTTTGATACGCATCATGTGGCGCTGCTAGTCGCGGCTGGCGCCAGTGCCGTGGTGCCTTACCTTGCGGACGAGTTTGCGGAATCTCTTGAACCCGGCGGCATAGAAAAGGCCCGTGCGGCCATCAATGCCGGGCTGCGCAAAGTTCTCGCGCGCATGGGTGTCTCCACCCTGGCCAGTTATCGCAACAGCCATCTCTTTGAGATCGTGGGCCTCTCCGAGGATCTCTGCGCTGAAGTGTTTGAAGATGCCGCTGATTTTCCTGGCCAGAAATCGCTGGACGATCTTCTCTTGGATTATCTGCACTTGCACAAAGCAGCCTTTTCTCGTGAATCCGATGACTTGGCGGATGCCGGTCTTTATCGGTTCCGGAAAGGCGCAGAACTTCACGCCAGTTCGCCCGAAGTTGTTCGCCGGCTCCACGCGCATGTGCGCGCGCCCGGAGCGAAAACCTATTCGGCGTTTGAAGAGCTGGCAGACCATCAAGGCCCGATCTTCCTGCGGGACTTGCTCGACACCGTTCCGGACACGGCCATTGCGTTGGAGGAGGTCGAGCCGCTCGAGTCCATCGTCAAACGGTTCAGCACACAAGCAATGTCTCTCGGTTCGCTCAGTCCGGAAGCACATCGCACGCTGGCGCTGGCGATGAATCAGCTTGGTGGCCGGAGCAATACCGGGGAAGGCGGCGAAGATCCCAATACCTATCGCTTTGAGCCAGCCGCGGCCAACAAGATCAAGCAGGTTGCCTCGGGGCGTTTTGGAGTCACCGCGGACTATCTCGTCCACGCCGAAGAAATCGAAATCAAGATGGCGCAGGGCTCGAAACCCGGTGAGGGCGGCCAGTTGCCCGCGAAGAAAGTCAGCGAATACATCGCGCGCATCCGGCACGCTACGCCAGGCACGCCGCTGATTTCACCACCGCCGCATCACGACATTTACAGTATCGAAGACCTCGCCCAATTGATCCACGACCTCCGCGCCGTGAATCCGCGCGCGCGTATCGGCGTAAACTCGTTTCCGGCGCCGGAGTCGGCATCATTGCCGCGGGCGTTGCGAAAGCAGGTGCGGACGTCATCACCATCAGCGGGCACAACGGCGGTACCGGCTCCTCGCCATTGACCTCCATCAAGAATACTGGTCTTCCCTGGGAAATCGGATTGCGCGAAGCCCATGACACGCTGGTTCGCGCGGGCCTCCGTTCACGACTCTCTCTCCGCGTGGACGGAGGCCTGAAATTCGCGCGGGATATCGTGTTGGCCGCTATTCTCGGCGCGAACGAATTCGGCTTTGGCACCGCGTCGCTGTTGGCCATCGGATGCGTCATGGCGCGGCAGTGCCATCTCAATACTTGTCCGGTGGGAATCGCCACGCAGGACGAAAAGTTGCGTGCGAGATTTGAAGGCAAGCCGGAGATGGTGATCGCGTACTTCCGTTCACTGGCCGAGGAAGTGCGCAATCGGCTGGCGCAACTTGGCGTGCGTTCGCTCAGCGAGCTCACGGGTTGGTACGACCGGCTCAGTGCGCGATCGGGAATGGATCCGCTCCTGATTGTGCCGATCTCCTCCTCGAATCGAGTGGCGCCGCAGCAGGAGCGGGGCCTCCACGTCGCGGCGCTGGAAGATTCGGTTCACTTCAATGCTTCGCTGACGCTGCAAAATGAGTCCCAGCCGATTCAGAACTCGGATCGCAGCGTTGGCACGGGCCTGAGCGGCGAACTGATGCGCCGGCGTAAGAACGGTCACCGCGTCGATGGCGAAATCAGCCAGGAATTTCACGGCGCGGCGGGTCAGAGCTTCGGGGCTTTTCTAGCCGAGGGAGTGACGCTCAAGCTCCATGGCGAAGCCAACGACTACGTCGGTAAAGGACTGTCCGGCGGGACCATCGCTATCGCCGCCGGGCTTGCTGCTTCCCGGCGCGGTGACGTTCTTGCGGGCAACACCGTGCTCTACGGCGCGACGTCGGGCCAGCTCTTTGTCGCTGGCCGGGGCGGCGAACGTTTTGCCGTCCGAAACAGCGGTGCGCTCGCGGTGGTGGAAGGTGTCGGTCAACATGGCTGTGAGTACATGACCGGCGGCGTGGCCATCATTCTTGGGCCACTCGGCCTGAATTTCGGTTCGGGCATGACTGGCGGTCTGGCTTATGTGTTGCGGGCCGAGGCCGAGGATGTGCTTCATCGCGATTTCGTGACGCTCGCCGACCTCGATGCTGATGAAGAGAATTGGTTGCGGCGCACTCTGGAGGAGCACGTTCACTTCACGGCGAGTCCTCGCGCGGCTCGCTTGCTCTCGCGGCGAGGGGCTTTGCCGTTAATGCGCGTGCAGCCGGTACATTTTCAGGGTACGGTGGAGGGTACTTGGAGAGCCATTCTCGCCCAATTCAAACGGCGTCGCACGATTTTGCCGGTGCCAGCGATCGCGCCGATTTCACAAACTGCGCTTCACGCCTGAGAGGAAGGACAGTAACTCCGCGTCCGCCACGGAAGAATCCGCTATAATTATCACCGGACGTTTAGACTATGGATTTCGATCAACTTGCTACTTTTGTTTTCGTCGCCAAACTGAAGAGCTTTTCACGCGCGGGCCAGAAGGTCTTCCGCTCGCAATCCGCTGTTAGCGCGCAAATTCGCCAGCTCGAGCAAGCATACAAGGCTAGGCTGCTCGACCGCTCCGCCAAGTCCGTGGAACTGACTCCTGCCGGCGAAGTCCTTTTCGAGTTCGCGGAAAAGCTGCTTCGCTTGCGTGACGAATCCATTCAGGTCGTCGCGGACCGCGGCAACGTGGTTCAGGGCCCAGTCGTTTTTGGCGCCAATGAAGCGACGTGCCTCTACCTGCTTCCTGATATTTTTGCGGAATTTCAGCGCCGCTATCCGCTGGTGCACATCAGTATTTACCGCAACTTCAGCCACAAGATCTTGCAGCGCGTGGAGGACGGCTCCGCCGACGTGGGCATCGTCACCCTGCCTATCAAATCCCCTAATCTGAAGATGCACCACATTTACAAAGACCGCCTGCGCTTCATGGTCAGCTCGCGAAATCCACTTGCCCATCGCTCGAAGATCACGCTCGCAGAGGTCGCCGAACAGCCGCTTATCTTTCCGAGGACTGGTTTTACGCGCCAGGTGCTCGACAAACTCTTCCGTCCGTACCGCTCGCGCCTTCACGTGACCATGGAATTGCCGAGTATCGGCATGATCAAGCGTTTCGTCGCCGCTGATGCCGGCGTCTCGTTTATCAGCGAGAGTTTTGCCAAGGATCAGGTGAAAGCCGGCGAGGTAAAGCTGCTCACCGTCGAAGGCGTGGATCTCTGGCGCGAACTCGGCCTGGTTTACCGCCGCGACCGCAGCCTCCCTCGCGCCGCCCAGGCCCTCATCGGCATGATCCGCGAACACCGTAAGCTCGCCGAGCCTGGCGAAGCCGCCGCCAGCTAGGTCGGTTATCTCTGCCCACTTTTCTCTAGACCTCGGTCGTGGTACGGACTGGTTTTAAAGTCTGACGGTTTTCGCAGCTCCAGTCGGCGCCCGGCCGCTTTTTCGTTCTCAACCCAAAGACTATCGCAACATCTGTCGTATCAGGTAGTTACGCACTCTTTCGCTGCCCGGTGCGGAACGCCAAGCCATAAAATCCTTCTTGCATCCGCTTTTGCACATTCTTGCACGTATGCAAGATTCAACTCCTTTTCTTTTCAACCAGTTCCGCGCTCTCTGACGAAAAACAGCCGGCGGTACCAGGGTAGCGCGGTCGCTGACGTCCCGGCTCGCGGAGGTTCTCAATTCGTTTGGGGGGAACCAAGGAAGATCGAGCGCTTATTCTGCTGTTATTAAGAACTGCCAACCGCAGAGAGTGGGCTAGTGCGCGTTGAAAACGAGACTGGCGATGGCCCGGGCGATCACGTTTTCCTGAATCTGAATGAGGTCACTGTCGGCATAGGTCATCGCCAGCACCGTGAACACGTCCTTGCCGCGCGCAACAACCACCAGCTTTCCCGACCAGTCGTGGTCGTCGGCCTTCCCTCGATACTGATACTCCACGGCTGGTAGTCCGCCGACCGCCGTTTTGCGCTCCGATAAGCGCTGGTAGTTGGAGTAGACCCCATGCAGCCGCTTTTCCACACCCGCGGCGGCCGCATCCAAAGGCTCTTTCGTTTGCTCCTCGCCGACTACCATCAGGGTTGATTCGTTGGATGTGCCCATTGCCACGATCGCGTTTGGCAGGCCGCCGCGCGCTTCCTCGATCAAGCTCCAGCTCGGCGCTTTGTACATGCGGAAGCCGTGAGTGTAATTCGTGTAGAGATTGCCTTGGATCTCTTCGCGGTTTGCGGGAACTTCGGGCTCTTTCGGCGGGGCAGGCGATGCCGTAGCCGACGCCAGTCCATTAGCGACTACCACCGGAGATCCCTTAATCGCCGGCGCAGGGAGATTGGCTGCCGCTGTATTCGCGGGAACTTCGGGCTTCACAGCCGCGTTCCCTATTTTCGGCCGTGCTTTATCGCCTTTCCCCGCCGGGCCCGGATCTGCCGTTCTTGCGCTCGCATTCGCTGGTGTGGCCGAAGCATCGGAAGACGATGCGACCGCTGGCTCAGCCTGTGGTTGTGAACCGGCGTCGGGCTTGGATGGATGCTGGGCCGCATCTTTCTTCCCCGCGGGGGGCGTTTCCGGTTTTCCTGCCGGTGTTGACGGAACAATGGACGCGATTTTGTCCTTTTCGATGAGCTCATATCCAAAGTCGGTTTTGATCTTGAACATGTTGTCTTCGTAGGCGACAATCACGCCGTAAAGCTTCCTGCCGTCTTTGAGGCGAATCTCATCCGCCCGTGCGGAAAGAGCAATCGCGGAGAACGTCAGAACAGTGATCGTCAGCAAAAGGGGGCCGCGCTTATGGGGGACAGCCATAGAGAAAGTATCCCGCCGCTGAGCGCGGCCCGCAACCTTCACACTCGCGGGGGTGTCCGTCGTGCTACCTCCGCCAGCAGCGCCCGCGTCCGGGCTACTAGCCGCTCGAGTTCGTTTATCGTAGTGCTGAGGCGTGCGCGCAGTGGTTCGGGGAGCTGTGCGTGAATTTGCTGCAGCGCCAGCGCCTCGGCAATCATACGAATCTGCCCGCGGCTCCGCGGATTCAATCGCTCCCAGAGCCGGCGCCTGCTGCTGCGGTTTCGCCCCAGCCACTCCTCGCCGGTTCCGGCCGGGCGCCCGGTCTCCGGTTCTGTCGCTGGCGCTGGGTTTTGTTTTCTTGGCTGAATCATGACGCACCTATGGCGTTCGCGGGATGGCTTCCGTGAGTCACCACTCACGAATCAGCGGTCACTTTTTCAACGCTTCCAGCTTCTCGCCGTTGATCTGCCCGTCGTCCTGGACGCGACCGGTCACGCGCATTAAACGTGTCTCAAACACCAGACCGCCATATCGATCGTAGGCATCGGGGAAGAGCACCACTTCATACACGCCCCGCTGGTCCTCGAGCGTGACGAACATCATGTTGCGATAGTTTTTTGTTCCGACGTGGCGGTACGTCACCACCCAGCCGCATAGGGTCACGCGTTCCCCGCGCAGGCCCGTTAGTTCATCGCTCCAGGCTTCGCCGTTGCGCGGCAGGAAATCGAGCGGGTGTCCGCTCACGCAGACTTCCAAAATCTCGCGTTCGTATTTTAACTTTTGCTCGATCGTATATTCCGGCGCGTGCATTTCCGTCAGCGCCGCGTCAATGGCATCATGTGCATTCGCAGTGACAAACAGTGTTTTTGTGTTCTCCGTCAGCTCCGCCGTTCCTGATCGTGCATTTTTCCCACCGGCTTGCAAGAAATTCCAGCGCCACAGCATCGTGGGCCGCGTCATATTACAGACCTCGTCGAACGCACCGCACTTGATCAGGGCTTGAATTTCATCGCGTTCGACTGTCACACGGTGCAAAAAATCCTCCAGAGAGCGGAACGCGCCAGCTTCGTCCCGCATGCGCAGAATAGCCATGATCGTTTCGACGCGCAGGCCCTTCACCTGCATCAGTCCAATACGAAGCGCGTGTGCTCCGTTTTCGCCGGCCTCGACCGTGTATTCCATCCGCGAACGATTCACCGACGGCAGCCGCACCGCGATGCCCCAGCGCTTGGCTTCTTCCACATACCCCGACACGTGATAGAACCCCGCTCCCGCGCTGCACATCGCTGCCAAGAACTCCGCTGGATGATGCGTCTTCAGATACGCCATGCGGTAGGAGATGTCCGCATACGTCGCGGCGTGCGCTTTGCAGAAGCCGAAGCCGGCGAATTTTTCGACCATCATCCAGGTTTCGTTTCGTTGGACTCTCGTCAATCCCATCATTCCTGCAGCTTTCATGAATTTCGCGAGCAATCGCTGGCGGTCGCTCCGGCCGGAAACTTTTGTAGACGCCCGCCGCACAAGGTCGGCTTCGGCCAGCGACATGTTCCCGATGGCCTGTGAGATTTGCATTACCTGCTCTTGGAAGATGCATACGCCAAGTGTGGTGCCGAGAATGGGCTCGAGTCTTGGATGAGCGAATGTCACGTTTTCCTGTTTGCGCAGCCGCTTCACAAATAATTCTTTCGACCCATACTCCGCCGCGCCTGGACGGATCAGTGCCAATGCCTGTGCCACTTGCTCAAGGGTGCGAGCTTTCATCGTTCGCAGCAATCCGCGCATGGCCGGCGATTCGATCTGAAAGATTCCGATCGTTCGCCCGGCGGCGATCACGTCGCACGTCGCGGGATCGTTTTCCGGTAGGGCGTCAAAATCGATCTCCCGCGGTTTGGGGCACGGTGTCGTTCCATCCGGCGCTATTGTTGTGTTGTCAGTGCTCCCGTTCTTAGCTTTCTCCACGTTGTCCAGTGCCAGCGACAGTGTCGTGAAGCCGCGCTGTCCGAGCAGATCCATCTTGATCAGGCCAAGCGCTTCGATGGCGTTCATGTCGTACTGCGTCACGACGATCCCTTTTGTCGCCCGTTCCAGCGGCGTCAGCCACGTCAGCGGGCGCGCAGAAATCACTGTGCCGCAGGGATGAATCCCCAGATGCCGTGGCAGGTTGTCGAGCCGCAAGGCTACTTGCAGGACCGTTTTCCAGGGCTCGTCGTGCACGGGGAGGTCGCGGCACTCCGGCAGATCGCGAATCGCCGAAAGAATGTCGCGCACCGGCCGATACGGCAGCCGCTTTGTGAATCGGTCCACCTCTCCCGGTGACACGCCAAACACTTTGGCCACTTCGCGCACCGCGAGCCGCGCGTGCATGGTGATGAAACTCGCGATCATGGCGACGTGTTCCGCGCCCCAACGCTGGTACACATAGTCGAGCAATTCATCGCGCCTCGCACCACAGATATCGATGTCGATATCCGGACAATCGCCGCGCTGGTCATTCAAAAATCTCTCAAAGTACAGCCCCCATCGTAACGGGCATACGCGCGAAATTCCCAGGCAATACGTGACCATGGAGCTCGCCGCCGAACCGCGCGCGACGGCGGGAATGCCGCGCCGCCGCGCTTCTTCCACGATGTCCAATACCAGCAGGAAATACGGCGCCAGGCCCCACTTTTTGATGACCTCCAATTCACGCATCAGCCGCGAGCGCACTTCTGGTGTAAATGAGTGATAGCGTTTCAATGCGCCCGTGAGGCTCAGCTTTTGCAAATAGGAATCCGGCGTATGGCCTTCTGGAACGGTAAACTCCGGAAAGATCAGTTTCCCCAGCTCGAGTTGCAAGTTGCAGCGCTCGGCGATTTCCAGCGTTGCTCGGAGTAATTCCGGATGATCAGGGAAAAGTTTCTGCATTTCTGCCACCGGTTTGAACCACGCCTTGCCGGTAGTGATTTCTGGTGGCGCCACTGTCGTCAGCAAGCCGCCTGTGCGGATGGCGTTCACCGTGCGATGATGCAAATGCTCCTCGGGCCGGAGGAAGTGCACATTGTTTGTCGCTACCAGCGGCACGCCCAGTTCGTGGCCGAGGCGCTCAGCCTCGCGCAGCGTTTGTCCGTCGCCCGGTGACAGATGCTGCACCTCGATATACAAGCGATCGCCGAAAATCTCCTTGAGTTGTGAAAAGTGAGTGGCAATTGGTGACTCCTGACTCGTGGAAGAGATTCCTTGCTCCTGGCAATGGTCGTCTCCCTGAG
>Ga0209801_1002700_pt1 | contig 10307 bp, 15 predicted proteins | sample GraSoiAngelo_127_FD_185884 | JGI IMG/M metagenome (GOLD analysis project Ga0209801, IMG submission 185884) | Grasslands soil microbial communities from the Angelo Coastal Reserve, California, USA - 14_0927_09_40cm (SPAdes) (version 2) | ecosystem: Environmental > Terrestrial > Soil > Grasslands ... | reverse complement strand
GAGTACCCTGCTGACCGTCACGTCGCTCCTCTCGATCCTCCTCCTGAGCCTTCACCTAACGAGTGACTTCATCCACAACGCGGGCGAGCTGAGCCTGCGAGGGCTCTTCATCTCAGTGCTCATCTTAGTCGTGTTGCTTTACGGAACACTGGTGCTCGCCGAGCGGCGCTCGGGACATGTCATCATGCTCCTCGGCGCGCTAGCCGCGCTGGGCATGCCGGTCATCCATCTGATGACGGCGAGAGGCGTCGCCGGCGCGATTGACCGGCCCTACGCGTTCATCTTCGTCTGGGCCCTCCTCTGCCTCGGCGTCACGGGGCTCTTCTCCTTCTTTCTCTCGGTGCAGGGCCTCCTCCGCCTGAAACGGGGCCAGCAAGGATAAGCGGGAGGCGCGCGTGGCTATGGGCGACAAGAGACCCTTGGCCTGCAGCTTGGGGTCTGTTGCACTTGCGGTATGAATCCGCGCAGCCTAACTAAGCGTTGAAGCAGCCGGGCGCGGCCAGCCCGTAAGGAATGTCGCTGGCAGCAGGGCGGCCGCGCCCGCTGCTTAACGCCTATTCGTTAGGCAGCAGCCGCTTGTGACTTGCTAGACCACGCCCCCACATCCCTCAGGAAAGGGGGACAACATGGATTCCCCACGCTACCACAATGTCATACTCACGGTCATCGCCCTCGTTGTTGGCGGTCATCGCGTTCGGACGGGTTACCACCAATCGAGTGGCGACTCTTGTCCCGGCAGCGTATGCCGCCCAATCGTCCGGCGACTTGGCGCTATTGGCCGTCGGCAACGAGGGTGTCGTCACCCGGCTTTTGGTTTGGGACAAGGCTGCCGGGGCGAGCCCGCAGCTTAAGCGCGAGCCGTTGGGCCGCATGCAAACACGATCCCTGTTTCCAAACTGAGAGTCATTCGAGAGACATCATGAGCACACAGCACCCAATGCCTGATCGAGCCGACACAGGCGCTGCGCCAGCGTCCCTCCGCGCGCGCAGCCTCCAGGCTTCTCTGACAGTGAAGGACCTCGATAAGAGTCTGGCCTGGTACCGCGATGTAGTGGGTTTCGAGGTCGATCGAAAACACGAGCGCGAGGGAAGGCTAAGGGCGGTTTCGCTCAGAGCAGGGGATGTGCGGATCTTGATCAATCAGGATGACGGTGCCAAGGGATGGGATCGGACCAAGGGCGAGGGCTTCTCGCTGCAGATCACGACGGAGCAGAACGTCGACGAAATTGCCAAATCGATCAAGCAGCGCGGTGGCACTCTCGAATCGGAGCCTGCCGACATGCCCTGGGGAGCGCGCATATTCCGGCTACGGGACCCGGACGGGTTCAAGCTGACGATCTCCTCGGCGCATGCGGCCTAACATGCGCTTGAAGCTGGCGGCGCTGCTCTTAAAGGAAGCGTTATGTTGCCTAGCTGACGGGCGCTCTCGTTCTAAAGGAAACTGTTGTGTTATCATGGACTATCGTCCACTTGTCTTGCGCCGGCGGGCCAGTCGCCCGCAGCTTAAGCGCGATTCGTTAGGCGTCATACCACTGTCCTGAGGGCCACCAATGAAACTGAACCGGCTCATTCCCATGCTGCCAGTAAGAAGCATGCCTGCGAGTGTCGAGTTCTATCAAAAACTCGGCTTCACCGTCGAGCAGAGAGACGACAGTTGGCGTTGGGCGATGCTCTGCTTTGGCGACTGCCGCCTGATGCTGGACGAGTCAATCAACGTTCACCCAGGCATTCCCCGCTCATCCGTTCTCTACTTCTATGCGGATGCCATTGCTGAGTATCACGAGCAAGTACAAAGAAATGGTCTAGTCGTCCCTGATTTGGACGTCACCTTCTACGGCATGACTGAGTTCCGAATCGATGATCCCGATGGGAATCGGCTGTGGATTGGACAAAATGCTTCTGCAGAGGCCCCACACGCCGGCAGAACTCAAATGCCGGAGACCTGGTGAAATGACGCCTAACATGCGCTTGAAGCTGCCGGGCGCTCACAAGTATGGAAGAATTGCGTTGCCTCGCCGGCGAGCCTTTTTATCTGCCGCTCCACCGCCTTGCGCCGGCGGCCATTGCGCCCGCAGCTTAAGCGCGATCCGTTAGGCTGCGCCCCATTTGAAGAGCACCACAGGTGCGTGAAGACCCAGCACCAATTACCTTGTAGCCATGTCCGGTCGATGGATTATCATGCCGCAGGACCCGGCCATCGTACTCGCTGGCGCCGTGTCGCCTGCGACGAATATCGTGTCCGTCTCTACCTCGTGCCTGCCATTCACCGGCATGTCGGGCGTCCTACAGTATCTTGCCCACCACTACCCCTTTCCATACTCCGTCTCAAGCAACATCACGATCGCCGGCGAGTTTGTAGTGGTGCGGGTCCACGATGACGTCCACAAGGCATACGACTACGTGTTCGGCACAGCCCCCAGTGGTCCCACCGTCTTCATGGGCCCGTTCAAGAACTTCGGCACGCATCACACGTCTAGTGCTAGTTCTGTGGACATCCGCACGTTCTTCGGTCATCAGCCCTGGATCGCCCTCGGGGGAGCGGCCTAACAAGCGCTTGAAGCTGGGGGCGCTCCCAAGTAGGGAAGAATTGCGTTGCCTCGCCGCCCAGCTTTTGTTTCTGCCGTTCTACCGCCTTGCGCCGGCGGGAGGGTCGCCCGCAGCTTAAGCGCGATCCGTTAGACGGCGGCCCCAGACCGCTGTTTGTGCGCCGGCCTCGCCTTGACATTCCAGATCCAGCGCCTAGCGTGGACCATGACGTCCGCTGTGGAGGCAGGTCCATGTTGCACGCACACCCGGTGATCGAACTCCGGTTGCCTCGCCACGTCCTTGGGGCGGTCGCGCTCCTGTTGGTCGCCCTGTCCTGCTCGTCAACGGTGGAGCCGCGAGCCGGCGTCACCTTATTGGTCACGAACGGGACTTGCGTGCCCGGGCCGTGCAGCCCGCTCGAAATCCTCGGCTTCCCCAGCAATCAGCCAGCCACGCCCGGCGGCTATTGGTCCTTGGACCTCGGCGCCATGAGTGGGGCGGCGTTATGTGTCACCATACCGGTGTCAGCAACGTTCCGAGTCATCGGTGTCAACGCTAACGGCAGCGCCGACACGAGGATCTACACATGGACGAGCGCGATGGGCCTCTCGCTGGGCGTCCAAGCGCCATCGGCCCCACGGATTATGGCAGCGCCGAGCACCAGGGCCTTCGTACCAGCCACGGCGGCCGGGTGGCAGATCGCGCTCCCAGGCGGATCACAGATTGCTCCCAGCCCGCTCTGTGCGAATGCGCTGCGCTAAGGCCGCCGTCTAACAAGCGCGCGATTCGTTAGGCGCGACCGACGAGCACTGATCACAGGCAACGTGACGCCCCGCGAGAGAGTACTCCGGGTCGCGCTTCTTGTCGCGATTCCTGTAAGCGCCGTCGCCTGCAAGCAAACGCCACAATCCAGGCTGATCCCGACAGATTCAGCGACTCAACAGCGGGTCCGGGATTCGACTTTCGAGGCCCTCGTGATGGCAGACGTGCGGCGTCCCTTTCCTACCGACTCGGAGCTCGGCGCGCGCTGGCAGCAGCATCAACCTCTCTTCGACCGGTTGATAGTCATGGCGCGCGTCGACAGTGAACTTGTACGCATCGCACCAGACTTCACCTGGACTCGGAACAGTGTCGCTTGGCCGCGAGCGGCCTCGGACTTGGGTTTCAGCGCTTTCAAAGGAACCGTCATGTTCCCTACTGTTCGAGCTGTCGGCCGCAGCTTAAGCGCGATCCGTTAGGCGGCGGGCGCGATGTGGAGGCATCACCTGGTACCGTTGATGACGTTTGCCCTCGGCCTCGCGGCGGCATGCGAAACCCGGACCTCCGGCCACCGCGCGTCGACTGCCAGCACGGCGCCACAACTTGCCGTCGATTCGGGGCCGTCCACTCCTCGGATATCAGGGGACGTATCGCGTCTCAACGCTAGTGACCTTGTTGGCCTTCGCTACGGCGCCGGCACGAGGCCACCCTCGGCCCTTGCCCCTATCAGCGGCTGGCTCATTCTTCCGGAAGGGACGCCAGCGTGGGCGGCTGAATTCAGAATCAGGGAAGCCTACTATGGCATTGCGCGCGTCCTGTTGCTTGAGCGCGTGTATCGCCCTGACGCCTCGAACTCCCTGATCTGGGAGATCATCGCCGTGCAGCCCTTGCCTCCGTTTTCTCCGGGTTACGTTCTGGCCCGCGGAACATGCAGTTACGGCGGTCGGGCGGATGGGAGTATCGCTGCGATCGTCCGTGCTGGGGTCGAGAGAGGCGAGGCGTTTCGGGTCACAAGCCAGGCTTGGCGTGCTGACCTGGAGGTGCACCGCTTCTCCGAAAGCTCCCTCGACGGCCTCCGGTGCGTCAACAAGCCGTTCGACGGTCGGTGAGGGAGGCGCCCCTGCTTAACAAGCGCTTGAAGCTGGCGGCGCCTGGCGGTCAGGGTACAATTCCATTTGTGATCGACCACCTTGTGCGCCGCAGCTTAGGCGCGATCCGTGAGGCGGCCGTCATGACCTTGAAGTTCCTGTGCCTTTCAGCCTCCGTTGCTCTAATCCCTAGGCCCGGCAACCTTTCGGCGCAGGTGGGCGCGTTTGATCCCGTCCGCGCGGATAAGACCGACCGTGTGGTCTGTTACCACCACCGTCGCTATATCGTAGTGCAACGCCGCGCTACGGAGGTCGGGTCCGATCTGTTTGTTCGGCCCGCAGCCTCTGGTCGTTGCGAACCTGACAGCCTCCCTGGCGACTTCGTGTGGCGCAACAAGGATGCCGAGTACTTCCTTGGCCTTCGCGGCGACGTGCTTTTCATAGACAGCGGCACGGGCCCTGATTACCGAGGTCTCATCGTGATCGACCTCCGCACCCGGCGCCACCTCCTGCACACTGATTACGTCGGGACTCCTATTGCTGGACCGGATTCGTTCACCATCGGCGTGTGGCGAGGCTCGGAGCTACCCAAGTTAGCGCCCGGATGTCCCGACACGGGGATGCTCCCCGGAATCGACAGTCTCTTTTGGATCGATCTGCGGTCTGGGGTGCTGAGGTTTGCCAAGCGGACTCGCTGCGCCGGGCGGACGTGAAGCATGCTTCAGGGATCTCGTTAAGCCTCGCTCGACGGCTTCGTCGACCTTGGGTCCACAAGACAGCAGAGTCTCTGCTCCCAAGGAGAGCGTACATGCGCCTTCAAGCTCTGGTCCTTGGTCTGCTTGCGGCATGCGCCTCTACCCGAGCGAAAGGGCAGGCGGTCGCACCAAAGGCTGCTCCCCCCGCGCTCGCGCCGGGGCCGCATAACGTTGTCCTGAATGGCGTCCGTTTTTTTTACAGCGTCGGAGGCACCGCCGCGGACGCGCCGCTCGTCGTGTTTCTGCACGGGGGACCAGGACAAGGCAGCGAGCATTTCGAGGCCCTTGGGGGACGGTTTTTAGAGCGAGAGCTCCGGGTGGTCTACTTCGATCAGCGTGGCAGCGGTCTGTCGGAACGCCCCGTGAATGGCGACTATGCGATCGCCACGATGGTGGACGACGTCGAAGCGCTACGGCGCGAGTTCGGCACGCCCAAGATCGCGGTCATGGGTCACTCATTCGGCGCGGTCTTGGCGCTCGAATACGCGGCTAAGTATCCAACCGTGACCTCTCATGTGATAATCGTTGCGGGGCTATGGGACACGGAGGTTCAATGTCCCCTGCGCCTGGCGCGGTTCGCGCAACTGCGTCCCGACGTCTATGAACGAGCTCGCAACGATACGCTTGCTCCGGATGGCTCGAGGCGCAACGAATGCGATATCGAGTTGCGGGCCCGAAATGGACTTGGCGACGACCGCCGACTGTTCGATCTCCAGACGATCTTCGTCGATTCGGCTCTCGCTCGGCGCCTCGACAGCGTCAACACGGCCCGGCACGTCGTCTACGGCTGGGAGGTGAATCGAGCGGTTATGGCGGCAGGGTTGGATCGCTATCGCTTCACACGTTTCGAGGCCCTGACTATGCCGGCATTGGTGATCGCCGGTAAACACGACGGCGCGTCCATTCCCGCCGGTTTGCGCCCGCTGTCTGAGAAACTCCCCCATGCTCGGTATGTCGAGTTCGAGAATAGCGGGCACTTCGTGTATCTGGACGAGCCGGATCGATTTGCGAGGGTGGTGACCGCCTTTATCAAGTCGACACGCTAGACGTGCCCCGCTTGCGCCGGCGGGCGGGTCGCCCGCAGCTTAAGCGCGATCCGTTAGGCGGCCGCTCGTCTTGGAGGACTGCCATGGCAATACTGTCGCTCCGCCTTCCCGTCGTGGTTTCGATTCTGGTGACGCTGGTCCTACCCCCGCTTGCCAGTCAGACGTCCGCGGATACTGCGGCGGCGCTCCGCGCCGCCGAGACGGCCGTCCATGCCTGGCTTGACCTCTTGGACACGGGGCAGATCGAGCAGAGCTGGGACGAGGCGGCTTTGACGTTTCAGCTCGCGGTCACTAAGGCGAAGTGGGTGCAAGCAGCAAAGAAGGCTCGCGGGTCCTTTGAACCGTTCGGAACACGGCGCCCAATAATGGCCCGATATACGACTGACCTCCCCAATGCGCCACGGGGCCAGTACGTGCTCTTCCAGTTCGAGACGAACGTATCGGGTGATCGACAAGTGGTGGAGACGGTGATCCCCGTCCTTGAGGGGAAGCGAGGGTGGCGAGTATCCGGTTACTTCATCCGACCAGATGAGTGAGCGGCGGCCGCCTGACAAGCGCGTGAAGCTGCCGGGCGGTGATCGCTTTAAGGGAACCAGAGTGTTGTGTGCTGGCGCGCACGAACGATCGTTCAAGTGCACTGCGCCCGGCGGGCGAGTCGCCCGCAGCTTAAGCGCGATCCGTTAGGCGGCACCTCTCGTGAACCATCGCTCACCATTCGTCGTTGCCGTATGGGTGCTTTGGGCCCTTCCCTCCGCCGCACAAGGCGATAGCGCGGCCATCCGACAGGTTCTTGCGACCGAGGATCGGCGGTTTGCGGCCATGGTGCATGCGGATACGAGTGCGCTCGCGTCTCTCCTCGCCCCCGATCTTACGTACACCCATACTGACGGTGCCCAGAACACGAGGGCGGAGCTCCTGCAGCTTTTGGGGAGCGGCACCCTTCGGTACGCGTCGATCGCGCCTGAGGCACGCGAGGTCCGGGTCTTGGGCTCAAGCGCAGTCGTCACAGGCCGCTCGGCGATGCGAGTTAGCGCTGACGGCCATGTGCGCGCGTTCGGCATTCGGTATCTGGCGGTGTACCGGCGCAGTGCTGGCGGCTGGGAGTTGATCGCCTGGCAGTCTACCCGTTTGCCGCCGCCGTGAGGAAGGTGCGGCCTAAGAAGCGCTTGAAGCTGCCGGGCGCTCACGAGTAGGGAAGAATTGCGTTGCCTCGCTGGCTGGCCTCTGTGTCTGCCGCTCGACCGCCTTGCGCCCGCGAACCCTTCGCCCGCAGCTTAAGCGGGATCCCTTAGGCAGCACCAGAGCATGTGACCCACAACGAGCGCGGCCTCATCATTCTTCACGGCGCAGCTGAGGTGCTCCTCGGCCTCCTCTGCGGCCTTGCTGCCGTCGCTGAAGAACTCGCACGCGCTCAGCCGCAGACCTGGCGTGCGGCACATGCAGCATTGCTGCTCGCCGGTGTGTGGCTGCTGGCAACAGGTGCGGTGTTCCCCCTCCTCGTCCTACCGCCGCGCCAGAAGAGTGCCCTCTGCTGGTCGCTCCTTGTGACCGCATATGCCTTCAGTACTGCCGTTCTCGTCCAGGGTATTACCGGCGTACGCGCGCTGTCGCCCAACGGCACGCTTGCCACCTTGATCGCTTACGGGGCAAACATCGTAACAGTCGGCAGCGGGATGCTGGCGGCGCTGCTAACACTGCTCGGAGCGGTGGCCGCTCTGAAGGGTGGGCAGTAATCTGGCCGCGACCGCATGCAGATCGCTGCGGCGCGTGCTGCCTAACATGCGCTTGCAGCTGGCGGCGCCCGCTTGTCAGCGTAGAATTCCATTTGTGTCGAACCAAACTAGGCGCCGCAGCTGAAGCGCGATCCGTTAGGCGGCGCTACGAAGAGCGTCATGCGCAAGATCATCGTCTACATCGCGACCAGCGCGGACGGCTACATTGCTCGCCCCGATGGCAACGTCGACTGGCTGAACCGTCCCCGTGCCGCCGGCGATTATGGCATACGTGCGTTCTACCGTTCCATCGATACGATTCTCTGGGGACGCAAGACCTACGACGTCGCGCTCGAGTTCCAGAAGCAAGGAATCAAGGGCGCCGCATTCGACCCAAAGGTCAAGAACTACATCTTCTCACATCATCCACCGTCATCGGCGGCGCCGCCCGTCGAGTTCGTCACAGAGACGATTCCGGCATTTGCGAGGCGCCTGCGCGCGACGCCCGGGAAGGATATCTGGATGATGGGTGGGGCGGGGCTCATCGCATCCTTTCTCGATGAGAACGAGATCGACGATTTCATCCTCCATGTGATACCAACCCTTATCGGCGAGGGCATCCCCCTGATCGCAGCGCGGCATCTCGACGTGCCCCTACAGTTACGTTCATGTCGGCGTTATCCAGATAGCGTTGTTCGTCTCCATTATTCCGTTCTCACGCTCAGACCAAGAAAGGGGCGGGGCGGCAACGCGCGGCCTAACAAGCGCTTGAAGCTGCCGGGCGCTCGCAAGTAGGGAAGAATTCCGTTGCCTCGCCGCCCAGCCTTTCGCTCGGCTCCACCTCCTTGCGCCCGCCGGTGTTGCGCCCGCAGCTTAACCGCGATCCGTTAGCGTTCACGACCATCCCTGAAATGACGGAAATCGTCCCATTTCAGCCCTCGGACTACGATGACGCCATGGCTCTGTGGCGGCAGACCGAAGGCCTTGCCCTTCGAGGCGCAGACTCGCGCGAGGCCGTGCTGCACTATCTCAAACGCAATCCCGGGACCAGCTTCGTCGCTCGAGAACCGCGCACTCTGCTTGGCGCCGTCCTGGGAGGACACGACGGCCGTCGCGGCTATCTTCACCACCTCGCCGTTGCGCCGAGCCATCGCCGCCGAGGGGTTGGTAGGGCCCTCGCGGAGCACGTGCTGAAGGCGCTGGGCACTCAAGGAATTCACAAGTGCCACCTGATGGTCCGTGCTGACAACACCGAGGCCTTGGCCTTTTGGGCTCACCTCGGATGGGACCAGCGTGCTGACCTCGTTCTGATGTCTCGTACGGAGCCGACTGCGCCGTTAGGCGGCGACCCAATGTCTGGTGTTGTTCGATGCTAGTTCTCCCTCTCGTCGCGCCCAGCATAATCAGCGCCGCGGGCCTCAGCGTGACAGCCGCACAAGTGCGCCTCCTGACCCGCGCACGCGCGACGAGATCCTGGGCGCGCTGCACCGGGACGATCGTAGGAGCAGTGCCGGAAGCCTATTTCGAGGCGGGTCCGCGCGGCACGCCGTGGCCCCGAGCGTTGGCGCGCATTCGGTATCACTACTCGGTCAATGGCCGGCCGTACGAAGGGAGTCGGGTTTCCCTCAGCGGGCCGCCACCAGATTCGTGGGGCAGTTCCAGCGTATACACCGCGGCTCTATCGAAGCGCTACCACGTCGGGGCGGAGGTTGGGGTTTGGTACAATCCCAACAATCCGACGCAAGCGGTATTGGAAACGGAGGCCAAGCGCTCAAACTATTGGGGTGTGGCCGCTGGTCTTGCTCTACTGCTTATCGGACTGTTGTGGTTGGTTGAAGCGGTCGCCGCCTAACAAGCGCTTGAAGCTGCCCATTGCATGACAGCAAGGCCATGAAGGCATTCGTCGTCGATCGTTATAAAAGCAAGAGCGCAGTACGTCTCGGCGAAATGCCGGAACCGGAAGTCCGGGACGATGATGTACTGGTCCAAGTCCACGCAGCCAGTTTAAACCAGCTGGATTCCAAGATTAGGGACGGCGAGTTCAGACTCATTCTGCCCTATCGCTTGCCGCTGATTCTCGGCAACGACGTGGCCGGGGTCGTAGTCCGTGTCGGGTCCAAAGTGCGACGGTTCAAGCCGGGCGACGAGGTGTATGCGCGGCCGCATCAGGACCGGATCGGGACGTTCGCGGAATTCATCGCCATGAATGAAGCTGACGTGGCGTTGAAGCCCAAGAATCTCACCATGGAAGAGGCAGCGTCCATCCCGCTGGTGGGTCTGACAGCTTGGCAAGTATTGATTGAACGCGCCAACCTGAAGAAGGGCCAAAAAGTCCTGATCCACGCGGGTTCCGGTGGAGTAGGCACATTCGCCATTCAACTGGCAAAGCACATCGGCGCAACGGTGGCGACTACGACGAGC
>Ga0209801_1002699_pt1 | contig 10307 bp, 7 predicted proteins | sample GraSoiAngelo_127_FD_185884 | JGI IMG/M metagenome (GOLD analysis project Ga0209801, IMG submission 185884) | Grasslands soil microbial communities from the Angelo Coastal Reserve, California, USA - 14_0927_09_40cm (SPAdes) (version 2) | ecosystem: Environmental > Terrestrial > Soil > Grasslands ... | reverse complement strand
GGCTCGGCGTAGCGCTCGAGCCAGCGCTCGGCGCGCGCACACGCCGCCTTCAGGTCGATCCGTGCGGAAACGACCCCTGGGAGGAGATTCGCGCGTGCAGCCGAGCGCATCTCGCCGCGCCAGCGCGACAGGCCTTCCGACGACGCGTCGGCGAGATAGTCCGCGAGCGTGCCGACCGTGGCGTGGTCCGGGATGCGCTTCTTGAAGTCACGTGGGAGCGGCATGTGGTCGGTGCCCACCATCCCGAGCACCGGCTCGCCTCGAAACCAGGGTGCGAACCGCTCCTCGAAGGGACCGAGGTCGACCGGCCCCGGAACGTCGAGGATGTACGCCGCATTGCTGTAGCCGGCCGGCAGGTACTCGGTTACGATCGTCGAGCCGTCCGGCGCCTCCCAGACGAACCGATGGAAGTCGACGGCCGACGGAACTCCCCGCCACACGACCGCCGTCTCGATGCCGGAGAGACGGAGGATCTGCGGCATCTGTGCGACGTGGCCAAACATGTCCGGCAGATAGCCGATCCGCATCGCGCTGCCGAAGTTCTCGGCGCGTCGCATGCCGGCCTCGAGGTTCCGCAGGATGGTCTCGCCGTCGACGAGGAACTCGTCCATCAACGTCTGCCACGGCCCGATCGCGAGGCGGCCCTCGCCGACGAGCTTCCGGATCCGCACCTCGGCCTCGGGCCGGATCTCGAGATAGTCGTCGACGGTTGCCAGTTGCCCGTCGAGTGTGAAGCGCAGTCCGGGCTCTGCTTCGAGGCGGTCGAGCACGTCGTCGACGACGTCCACGAGCGAGATGCGAAAGGACTGGAAGGGCCGGTACCACTCCCGGTCCCAGTGCGTGTGCGGGACGAGAAAGACGCTCAGGTCTTCACGGAGCCTGCGAGCAACCCCTGCACGAAGTAGCGCTGCAGCGAGAAGAACACGATTAGCGGGACGATCATCAGCAGGAACGCGGCGGCGCTCAGCAGGTTGTACTCCTGCCCGTACGTGGAGAGGAGGTACGGGATGCGGACGGTCATCGGTGCCTTGTCCGGCTGACCCGCAAGGAAGACCAGCGCCATCAGCAGGTCGTTCCAGACCCAGAGGAACTGGAAGATCCCGAACGACGCGAGCGCGGGCACCGACAGCGGCACGACGATGCGTCGGAAGATGGCGAGATTCGACGCACCGTCCATCCGGGCTGCCTCGATCAGATCCTTGGGAAGCGTGATGAAGAAGTTCCGGAGCAGGAAGACCGCGAGCGGGAGCCCGAAGGCGGTGTGCGCGAGCCAGATACCCACGAATGAGAACGCCCCGATCCCGAAGTGCGGCGAGTTCAGGTGCCAGTCTCGGAACAGCTTCAGCAGCGGGACGAGCGAGGTCTGGATCGGCACGATCATCAGCGCGATGATGGCGAGGAAGAGCGTGTCGCGGAAGGGAAACGGCACCCAGGCGAAGCCAAACGCTGCGAGGGCGCCCAGCGTGAGCGGAAGGATCGTCGCGGGCAACGTGATGATCAGACTGTTGACCCAGGCATGGCCCATCCCGGTCGCATGGATGACGGATCCGTAGTTGTGCAGCGTCCAGTCCCACTGCGTGAGCGCGTGCCACCAGCCGGTCGCTGCGATGTTGTTTGGCTTGCGGAACGACGTGATCGCAAGGCCGACCGTCGGGACGAGCCAGATCACGGCGATCGCGATCAGCCCGAAGTGGATCGGCGTGCGCGTGATCAAGCGAATGAGACGCTCGCTTCGCGTCTGCGCGCTGATCGGAACGGCCTGATCGACGGTCGCCATCAGGTCACCACCCGCTCGCTGCGGAAACGCCGGACGTTCAGCACCATCACGGGCGCGACGAGCACGAGCATAATCACCGCGACTGCGGCGCCGTAACCTGGTCCCCTGGTATTGGAGAAGTTTTGAAATGTCTCCTCGTACATTGTGAAGGCAATCACACGACTCGAGGTGCCAGGGCCGCCGCTCGTCATGACGTAGATGATGTCGAAGACCTTGATGACGTTGACAAAGAGCCAGACCGTCACGACGGAGATGGGCAGGCTCAACATCGGGAACATGATGCGCCGAAAGATGTTCCACTCACCGGCACCGTCCACGCGCGCGGCTTCCATGATCTCGGCCGGGATACCTTTGATCGCCGCGGAGAGCACGACCATCACGAAGCCGACCGACGCCCAGATGTACGCGAAGATCAGGCAGTAGTTGACGAGGCTCGGGCGGCCGACCCACGCAATCGGATGGAAGCCGTTGTCGAAGCCGTGGATGATCGCGTTCAGCAGGCCCGTGTCGGGGTTCGGGCTGTAGACGAACAGCCAGATGATCCCGACGGCGGTCGCGGAGATCGCCATCGGCACGAAGATCGCGGTTTTGACCGCGCGCTCGTAGCGAACCCGGACAGCGAGGACCGCAAGCCCCAGCCCGATGATTAGCGAGAAGCTGAGGTAGAAGATCACCCAGTGGACGTTGTTGATCAAGGCGCCGCCGTCGCTCTTGTAGACGAGCTCCTTGACGATGTTGAACCCGTGGAACTTGCTCGTGTCGAGGAAGTCGGGGTCGTTCGTCAGCAGATCCTTGAAGTTCTTCAGACCGAGGTAATGGAAGAGGTGGAAGTTGAAGTCCCCCTGGTAGAACGCGAGGCGGATCGTGTAGTACGCCGGATAGATGACGAAGAGCCCGAGCACGATCAGCGCCGGCGACGCGAACAGCATCCCCTGAAATCGGCCGAACCTCGACGATCCGCCCATGGGTGGTGCTTCGCTCGGCGGCGGAGTGGCGCCCGGGATAGGAAGCGGTTGCGTGCTCATTCGTCCGCGGTGAAAACGAACTGGCGGCGGCGCCCGTTGCCGGACGCCGCCACTGCAGTCGAGCCTAGAACTGGCCCTGGATCTTGCCCTGGAAGGTGGACAGGATGCTCTTGATGTTGCCCGGCTTCTGGATCACGTCCTGGAGCGCGAAGCCCCACGTGTCGCCGAACGCGCCCGGAAGCAGGTCGGAGCCGTCGAACAGGAACGTCTTCGCCGTAGCGAGCTGCTTGACCTCGGCACGTACGAGCGGGCTCGGGTAGGAGCCCGCAGGCACCTTCTTGTTCGGCGAGGTGACCGCGCCGGTCGAGACCCAGATCTTTCCAGCGGCCCCGGTCGAGATGTACTTCAGGAACTGCCGCACCTCGGGCGTGTCCTTGAACGCGCCGGCGAAGTCGGCTGCGCCGACAACTGGATGGTCGAGGGACGCCTTGATCGTCGGCCACGGGAAGTCGCCGATCGTCTTCCCCGCCTTCAGAGCGGGGTTGACCTGTTGCGTCGCGATACCGCCGACGAAGCCGCCCTCGAAGTAGAGCTGTGCTTTTGCGCTCGTGCCGAAGACGTCGCCGATCCCACCGACGAAGCTCTGCCCCAATACGCCCTGAATGCCGTTCAAGACGTACTTGTTGTTGATGATCTGGGTCATGATCTTCGCTGCGTTCGCGACGGAGGGATCCGTGAACTTCAGCTTCCCGGTGAAGAGGGCCTGATACTTCGCTGGCCCCGCCGTCCGGGCGTAGATGTTCTCGAACCAGTCCGTGAGCGTCCACTGGCTCTGGCTCGGGCCGGCCCCGACGGACCACGGAACGAGACCCTTCGCCTTGTACGCCTTCGTGATCGCAAGGAGCTGCGCCCACGTCGTCGGGATCTTGAACTTGTACTTCTTGAACGAATCGGGCTTGTACCAGATGACGCTCTTCGAGTTCGCCTTGGCCGGGACGCCGTAGAGCTTCCCGCCTGAGCTACCGAGCTTCAGCCAACCGGCAGAGTAGTTCCCCGCCATGTACGAGTTGCTGAGTCCGAGGCTCGAGAGCGGCTTCAGCGCCCCCTGCTTCGCGAGAGTTCCGATGTAGCCGGGTCGCGGCAGGATGCCGACGTCGGGCGGGTTCCCCGCGGCCAGACGGGTACGGACCTCGGGAATGAAGTCACGGGCCGACGTGTACTCGACCTTGATGCCGGTGTCTTTGGTGAACGCGGCAGTGACCTTCAGAAATGCATCTTTCTCGCTTCCGCCCCAGAGCGAGAGAACCTCAATGGAATTTGCACTGTGTCTCGTCGGCTTTGCACTGATCGCCGTCGCCGTCAATCCGGCGGCAAGAACGGCGAGTGCGACGGCCGACGCAACCAGCGATTTCCGTCGCTTCACTCGAATCCTCCTCCTCTTGTTAGACCCCAGATGTTCACCTCGATGCTATCTCCAACGGTGAGGGCTCGTTTTAGCCGCGCGCCGTGAGGTTCAGCTCCGTCTCGGGGTCGAAAACGTGAAGCTTGTTCGACTGGATCGCGAACTTGACCTCCTGACCGGCCTGCACCTTTTGTTCGGACGGGACGAGCGCCACGATCTCGTGGCCCTCGGACTGGGCGTGGATCAGCTCTTCGTGGCCTAAGTACTCGACGACGTCGATCTGCGCCGGGATGTGGACGTCGTCGGCGCGGCCGTTGCCGTTCAACACCAGGTCCTCGGGACGGAAACCGATCAGTAGGTCGCGACCTCGGTTCTGGGCCGCCGCCTTGGCCGCCTCGCCGGAGAGGTGGAGCGTCGTGCCGCCGAGCACGAGCTTGCCGTCGTCCGCCTTGGCAGTCGCGAAGTTCATTGCGGGCGAGCCGATGAAGGCGGCCACGAAGACGTTGACGGGATTGTCGTACAGCTCCGGCGGTGTGCCGATCTGCTGCAGGACGCCAAGGTTCATGACGGCGATGCGGTCTCCCATGGTCATCGCCTCGACCTGATCGTGCGTCACGTAGACGGTCGTCGTCTCGAGGCGCCGCTGCAAGCGGAGGATCTCCGCACGGGTCTGCACACGCAGCTTGGCGTCAAGGTTCGAGAGCGGTTCGTCCATCAAGAAGGCAGCCGGCTCGCGCACGATCGCCCGCCCGAGAGCGACACGCTGGCGCTGTCCGCCCGAGAGCGCTCTCGGCTTGCGTTCGAGCAAGGTCTCGAGGTTCAGAATCTTCGCGGCCTCCTCGACGCGCCGCTTGATCTCCTGCTTCGGCGTCTTCATCAGTTTGAGGCCGAACGCGAGGTTGTCGAACACCGTCATGTGCGGATAGAGCGCGTAGGACTGGAACACCATCGCGATGTTCCGATCCTTCGGCGGCACGCGGTTGACGATCCGCGCATCGATCTTGATCTGGCCGGCGGTGATCTCCTCGAGCCCGGCAAGGCAGCGAAGCGCCGTTGTCTTGCCGCAGCCCGAAGGACCTACGAGGACGAGGAACTCCCCGTCCTTGATCAGCAGGTCGAGCTCGTTGACAGCGATCGTTCCGTCGGCGTACGCCTTGGTGACGTGATCGAAGGTGACGGTGGCCATTCGTCGGTGATGCTAACCGGCGAGAGCCTCCGCGCAAAGCCGCTGGAAGTGGACGACCAACTGCTCGCTCTCCGAGAGGAGTCGCCCCTCGTCAAGGATTCCCGAGCGCACGCCTCGCTGGACGCCCTCCACGAGGCTCCGGTCCTCCGTGCCCACCTGGTTGTCGAAGGCCAGCAGCTCGTCGATCCAGGCCTGGTCCACGTCCGGTGCGAAGAAGTAGTCGAGGAACCGGGCCGTCCGCTCGGGGCCGATCGGGAGCATCGGGCCGCAGGACAGGTTGGGGCGTCCGGGAAAGACGTTCAGGCCGAAGTTCGGCCAGAGGAAATGGAACTGGCTGCGCGGCACTTCACCGTCGGCGAGAAACGAGTTGCCGTTCTGTCGTAGCGGCCCGACCTGGCTCGACACGAGGCCGTTCGCCTCCAGCCGATACGCGTCCGGCGATACGTCGACCGCGGCGCTGAAACCGGGGTGCGCGACGGCGCAGTGATAGCACTCGAGGAAGTTCTCGCACGAGATCTTCCAGTTCGCGTCGAGCTCGAACTCGGCGCGGAAACGGAACTCGAGCGCATCGACGTCGAGGATCTCGCCGAGTTGCGCCGGCACGTCGCCGAGCGCCTCGTCCAGCGGGGCTGCGTCGGGATCGGGATTTACGAACACCAGGGGACCGAAGGTGCCGACCTCGATCTGCCTGAGGCCGAGCTCGTCGGTGTCGAATCCCGGCTCGCGATCGGAGCGCGGTGCGCTGCGCAGCCGGCCGTCGAGCGCATACGTCCACGCGTGGTACGGGCATTGCAACGTCTCGCGCGTCCCGGATCCACTCGCGACGACGTGTCCGCGGTGGCGGCAGACGTTGAGAAACGCGCGAAGCTCACCGTCGCGCGCGCGTGTAACAACTACCGGGATCTGGCCGGCGGTGGACGCGAAGAAGCCCGTGTCCGCGATCTGTCCGGTGTGGCCCACGTACTGCCAGGCGCGCGCGAAGATCCGCTCACCCTCGTGGCGCAGGACTTCGGGATCGGTGTACCAGGCCCAGGGAAGAGACCTCTCCATGTCCGAGAACTGTAATCTCAGCGCGTGGCCGTCACGAAGACGCGGAACCTGCCGCTCATGGAGCAGTTCTTCGCAGTCCGCCGCTTCTCGTCGGTGCTCGAGTTCACGGCGGACGGCACGCACCTTCTCTTCGCCAGCAACATCTCGGGGCAGTTCAATCTCTGGCGCGTTCCCGTCGAGGGCGGCTGGCCAGACCAGCTGACCGCGTTCGCAGACGACACCGTGCGTGGCGTCGGCGTGTCGCCGACAGACGGCCGGATCGTGTTCTGCGCCGATCACGACGGCGACGAGTTCCATCAGCTCTACCTTCTCGATTCCGACCGCGGTTGGCCGGAGAAGCTCACCGACGAGCCAAAGGTCCAGCACAACGTCGGCAGCGCCTCCTGGTCTCCCGATGGGACGAAGTTCACGTACGCCGCGAATGCGCGCAAGCCGACCGACATGGAGGTCTGGGTCCGCGACGCCGAAACAAGCGAGTCCCGTCCCGTCTTCGGCGAGGGCAAGTTCTCCTTCCCGGGGCACTTCTCTCCCGACGGGTCGAAGCTGTTGGCAATCGACTTCCGCAACAACAGCGACGTGTCGATCCACCTCATCGATGTCGAGTCCGGGGAAACGCGGGAGCTCACGCCGCACGACGACGACGCGATCTTCTTACCGGGCCCCTGGGCGCAGGACGGCTCGGGCTTCTACATGGTCTCCGATGCCGGCAGCGAGTTCCGCGGGCTCGCGTTCTACGATCTCGCTTCCGGCAGCCACGACTGGGTCGAGCAGCCGACGCAGGACGTCGACGACGTGGCGATGTCGGCCGACGGCCGCGTGCTCGGCTGGATCGTCAACGACGAGGGCTACGACCGGCTGCGGCTGCGAGACCTCGAGACGGGACAGGACCTTCCCCAGCCCGAGCTTCCTGCGGGTGCCCGCCCCCATCTGACCGGGGCCGAGCCTCCGCTTGCAATCTCGCCCGACGGCACGCATGCAGCGCTGATCGCCGCGAGCCCGCGCCGTCCGCCGGAGGCCTGGGTCGTCGAGACTCGGACCGGGAAGGCCCGGGCCGTGACCGACAGCCGTCTGGGCGGTCTGCTCGAGGACGATCTCGTCGAAGCCGAGCTCGTGAGCTACCCGAGCTTCGACGACCGCGACATTCCCGCCTGGCTCTACAGGCCGAACGTCGATGGAAAGGCGCCGGTCGTCCTGTCGATCCACGGCGGCCCCGAGGCACAGGAGCGGCCCGTGTACCAGGCGCTCTACCAGTACCTGCTCTCGCGCGGCATCGCCGTGCTCGCGACCAACATCCGTGGCTCGACGGGTTACGGGAAGTCGTACCAGCGGCTCGTTCAGCGCGACTGGGGCGGCGGCGACATGCAGGACTGGGAGCACGCGGTCAAGTGGCTGCGCGGCCAGGACTGGGTGGAGCCCGACCGCATCGGCGTGTACGGCGGTTCGTACGGCGGCTTCGCCGTTCTGACGTGCGTCACTCGGCTGCCGCAGTTATGGGCCGCGGCGGTGGACATCTTCGGCCCGTCGAACCTCGTCACCTTCGCCAAGGCGGTGCCACCGACATGGAAGCGGTTCATCGCGCGTTTCGTCGGCGATCCGGAGACCGAAGCCGAGTTCCTCATGGAGCGTTCTCCGATCACATACGTCGAGAACGTGCAGACGCCGCTACTCGTGATCCAGGGTGCAACCGATCCGCGCGTCGTCAAGGGCGAATCGGATCAACTCGTGGACAAGCTGAAGTCACTCGGACGCGACGTGGAATACGTCGTGTTCGACGATGAGGGTCACGGCTTCACGAAGCGCGCGAACGAGCTGAAGGCTTACGGCCTCGCGGCCGGGTGGCTCGAGCAGCACCTTCTCGGTAGCTGAAACTAGCTTCCGGTCGACACCGCGGCAGCGAGTGCCTCGACGACGACTGGATCGAAGTCGGTGCCGGAGCAGCGCCGTAACTCGGCGAGTGCCTCGTCTGCGGGCCGCGCCTTGCGGTAGGCCCGGTCCGTGGTCATTGCGCTGAATGCGTCGCAGGCTCGCACGATACGGGCGACGAGCGGAATATCGTCAGCGGCGAGCCCATCGGGGTAGCCGGTGCCGTCCCAGTCCTCGTGGCAGGAACGGACGATTCTGCCGACGTTCCCCAGGATTCCGCCGACCTGCGAAAGAAGTCGCTCGCCCTCGACGGTATGCGTCTTCATGATCGCCCACTCTTCGTCCGTGAGCTTGCCGGGCTTGTTGATGATCTCACCGGGAACCTTGATCTTTCCGATGTCGTGGAGCAGCGCTGCGAACTCCGCGTCCCTCCGATCACGTGTGTCCAATCCCAGCCTGTTCGCGACGTCGAGCACGAGGGTCACCACATCGCGGCTATGACTGCCGGTGTAGGCGTCGTCCGCCTCGACGACGTCTCCGAGCAGCATCGCAGTCCCGCGATAAGCATGGCCGAGCTCCAAGGCGTGGTCGATGCGAACCTGGCGCTCACGCGCGAAGTACGCGAGCAGCCCGATCAACGGCAAAGAGACGACGACCAGCGAAGGGTGCGCGCCACATCCGAGCGCGGCGAGGACGGAAATGGGCGTCAGGGCAGAGTCGACGGCCCAGATCCAAACCATGAAGCGCAAGAGGCTCCACGGCGAGACACCGAGGCCGAGCCGGTCGCGCAGAGCAGTGCTGCCGAAGTCGAAGGCGAACTGCGCGAGCAGAGCCAGGGCGTAGATCGGCAGGTTCCTCGGCGTCGGCTCGGGCTGGCCGGCCGCGACGAGGACGAGCGCAGGCCCGACAGCGTGCCAGGAGTTCACGAGCCGCAGGACGCTGCGGTCGACGGGGACACGGCCGCGCACGTATTCGGGCAGACCTCCGAGGAGGAGGCCGGCCATGACGCAGAGCGGCACGTACTGGACCGGAAGCAGCGCGAGCATCGGCACGAGGACGAGCTGAGTCGGCACCGCTGAGCCGGTACCGATCTCGAAGTCGATCCGGGAGGCGAGCGCGTAGGACGCCACGAAGACGAGCACCGTCAACAAACCGACTTGCCGCGAAGAGTGGGCAAGAGCCGCGAGCGTCACCGCAACGGCTAGGAAGGAGCCACCGAGCAGGAGCGAGGCAAGCCGGTCGCGATCGCCTAGGGGAGTCGCGGCGAGTTGCCGTGACTGCTCGATGAGGGCATCGGCGTCGACATCCAGACCGCCCCGCAGGGCGCCACTTTCGGGCAAGGGGGATCCAGTCGCGACCGATGTCGCCATTTCTGCGGTATCGGCCTCCCAGTGGAATTCCTTGACCCGCGGGCTAAATCACCCCAACGGGGGAAGTCGGCTCTGCGAGCGTGGAGAAACTGAGCCCAGGAAGCGGGGAAGGCAACTGCGGCTATCTGAGGAGTGAATTCTGTGGCTTCGAATCGTTTTTTCCGGCGCGTGAGGGCGGTCGTCGTTCTCGGTTTCGTCGGTGGCACGATCGCTATGGCGATGGGCGCCGCCCCGGCTTCCGCCGGCCTCGGCCTAGCCTGTCCCTCTGCGACGTCGAACCCCTTCGCGGGCTGGAAGGACTACGCGAACTACGCGTTCGCACCGGACGGAGGTTTCGAATCGGGTGGGAGCGGATGGACCTTGAGCAACGGCGCGCGCGCCGTCTACGGGAATGAGTCGTTCTACGTTCACGGCAGCTCGGACAAAACATCGCTCTCGCTGCCGGCAGGCGCTTCGGCGACGAGCCCGGGGATGTGCATCTCGCTGCTCTCGAGCAAGATGCGCTTCCTGGTCAAGGGCGATTCCGGATCGAGCGTCAAGGTTCAGATCCTCTATCGAGGCCTGCTCTCCAGTGTGCTCGGCATCCTCGACGGCGGCACGATTTCGGCGGGCGGCTCCTGGAAGCCTTCGCCCCAGATCGGAATGCTGGGCGGGGTCCTGCCGCTCTTGACCTCCTCCGTCTCGTTCCGCTTCT
>Ga0209801_1002697_pt1 | contig 10310 bp, 6 predicted proteins | sample GraSoiAngelo_127_FD_185884 | JGI IMG/M metagenome (GOLD analysis project Ga0209801, IMG submission 185884) | Grasslands soil microbial communities from the Angelo Coastal Reserve, California, USA - 14_0927_09_40cm (SPAdes) (version 2) | ecosystem: Environmental > Terrestrial > Soil > Grasslands ... | reverse complement strand
GGGCAGCGGAACCCTTCCGGCCAGCGCACCCGGAAAAGATAGTCACGACAGGCTTCCTCCGATCGGAAGCGCCTTTCGAAGTCCGCCAGCGTGCGCGGATAGTCTTCCATGGCCTGCTACACTACCTGTTGTGGTTACCTGAGTCAAATGGATACCCCCTTTAGGCGTATTACGCCTGAGGATTTCGAAAGGCAAGACGGTTGATTGCCTAAGAATCCGTCAAAAAGTCTTCAAGCCCGCATCGAGGGAAATACTTAGTCCTACTGAAACTATCCGGAGGAACGGTCTTCGGTGGTCACACAAGTTGGTTATGGGGTTAGGTTGCCTGTAAGTTTTTGAAAAGTGGCGGACGGGCCTGTAAGCCGGATTCTGTGCCGCACGCAAACCGCAAAACGGCTTGCATGCGCGGCGATCATTCCTCTAGGTCACGATTCGCACCGTGACTCCAGCAGCCTACCCGAGGGTTTTCATCTGCAGTGGCTTGAGCCACCGCAAAAGGAGCTTTCGCTCATCGAGCCGGGCCGGCTCTCCCCTCCTATTTGGCCTTGCACCACGCGGGGTTTTCCGTGCCTCCGGTGTCACCACCGGAGCGGTGGGCTCTTACCCCACCTTTTCACCCTTGCCAAACGATGCGTGCTCTTCGAAGACGTCTCGCAGGTTTCCCTGCGCGATGCCACCGTGCTGCGCTCCGCCGGCGGTCTATTCTCTGTGGCACTTTCCGTAGCGCTCCGAGTGGCACAGGCTTTAGCCTGTGCTCCCCATTGCGCCCCCTGGCGTTACCAGGCGCGTTGCCCTGTCAAGAGTTCCGCTCCTCACAACGTGAAGAGCGTGCGTCAGGACGGTGTCCGGACTTTCCTCCCGTTCCAGCTTTGTAGCGGCGGCTCTACGTCGCCACTCTTCCGCAGGAACCAGCGATCACCCGGCCCGCCCGCCAATTTCATTATACCGCGTTCTCCATGCTCGGTAGCGCCGAGGCTTGCTCGTGTGAGTCTTCCGCCCTCATCGGCCAGTAATGGAAAAGTGCGTACGCCAGAACAGCCCACAGACCAAGGCGCACGATGTCTTTTCCCGGAAAAGGCGGCCCAAAGTTTGAGAAAACCGCGACATTATACAAAGCGTGTGCCACCGCGGCGGGAATCACAGATTTCGAGCGCAAAGTAAGCCAACCAAGTACAAAACTCAGCGTCTCACACATGAATAAGCGCGTTCCCAAGTGCTCAAGCACCATGAGATCTGTCGCGCGCATAAAGGAAAAATCCGAGAAAAAATGAAATGCTGCCCAAACAATCCCCACGAAGAAGATCCCGCGATACATCCCGCATCTTTGAATGAATCGTTTCTGAAGTAGTCCTCGAAAAATGATCTCCTCGAAAAACGCGCCAAAAAACAGAAGAAGAAAGTGGAGATCTGGAATGTCAAAGTAAGCTCCAATTTCCGGCTCTGGAATCTTCCCGAGTCCATGCGCGACCCAAAGTTGTCGGTCAACAACGAAATGCCCGGTCGAGATGAGCACTGCGGTTCCGACTGGGAAAGCCAACGAAAGCAAAGCGCTTATCCCATCAGGCCGCCGAATTGACTCCCAAACCATTCGGCGGTTCTCCTGCTCCATTAGCCACAGAACCACGGTGCAGGCCACCGCACTTTCCATGACAGGGGCCAATGTCGAAAACCAAATGCTTTGGATATAAACTGGCGGCCTTGCGTACAGCATCAAAGGGATTCCTATGCTGGCAAAAGAGAGCAAAGCGCTGACTAGGAAAAGAGGCCCTATAAGCACGAAGATGACTATTTGCAAGCGCCGCCACGCAGTAGAGCTTTCTTCTAAAATCCCTGCATTCTGCAAAGTGACAGGTAAACTAGCGATTCCAAATATCATCCGCGAAGTGAAAATGGCAATGAGAACAAGGCCCAGCAATGTAAATTGAAATCCTTCGGGCAACTTCCACAGGGTCGCCTCGGCCCAACGTAACCTGTGGCCGAACACGCTGCTGGCGCTTTCAAGAACAGAAGAGGGCGCTGCGCCGAGGTAAAGAACTCGGGCGAGCATCAGGCCCAGCCCTAACAACGCTGGAATGCACACCAGCCAGATAACTCGCCGCACTGGATGCCTACCCGGCCAGAAACAGACAAAATAGCCCGCCATCCCCGCGAAAATTATGAAATAGATGAAGAACACTGCGCCGTATTGCAGCCACAGCCCGAGGTAGCCTGCAGATTGTCCCGCGGGAGGGAGCCCTGCGGGCTGCCATCGCAAACCATGCGCGGCAATCAAGCACACTATCCCGCCAAGGAATAACAATTGAAAGGGATCCGCAGGAATCACCGACCGGAGGAATTCACCGAGACGCTTCACCACACAACCTCGCAGTTCGCGGGATTATGCCTCGCCGCCAGTTTGTTAGCTATTGCTTTCAGATGGAATCCTGTTTGCTGTCAAACTGTTGTTCTGGACACATCACTGCGCCTAGAATTCATCTCATGAAGGTCCTCGAAGCCAAAGACTTCCTTGTCCGACAAACCGCTGAGCAGGCGGCCCTTGAAAATGTGCCTCTCTCTGACCTCGAAAAACGCATGGTGTACTTCACCGAGACCGACGAATGCCCGGAAGACCCCATTGCGCTCAACGACGCTTTCGAAGCCGAATACGATACTGACGAATATGAGGCCAAATCTCGCGGCTCCTCCATCACGCCTATGGGCGCCTGCGAAAAGAAAACGATGCCGTCCGCAAGAACTGGGATCTTGCCATCAAATGCTTGCGCCGCGGCGACCACTATCTGCTGGTCATGTGGGACATGTCCTCTAGCACAGAGTGATCGCCGGCCTATTTCCTGAAAATCCTTGTAGGCATCTTGGGACTTATTTTCCTCGTGTTCTTGGTTGTCCTCGCGAAAGAAAAACTTGAACCGCAATGGGGATGGCTCAAAGAAGCATCCCAAACCCATTGGCGCATCCTGTTCGGAATCTTTATTACGATCTTTCTTGCCGTATTATTCTTTCCACGTCGTGTAGGAAACGCGATGGATTGGCTCCTAGACCACACGTTCGTCCTTTTTGGACCAAAGGAAGACGAGAAGGATTCCGAGTAGATTTTCCGCTTACTTCAGTCCAAGCAACTTCTCAAATTCGGCCTCGGTCAGAATCGTCACTCCAAGTTCTTTCGCTTTTTCGTACTTCGACCCCGGATCTGTCCCCACCACCACGTAACTCGTCTTTTTGCTGACGGAGCTGGAAACCTTCCCACCATGCTGAATGACCAGTTCTCCGGCTTCTTCTCGCGAACGGTTCGCGAGGCTTCCCGTGAACACAAAGCTCTTCCCGGCGAGCTTCTGGCTCTTCACCACGCGTTTTTCTGCCGTCGGATGCACGCCCGCCTTGCGCAGCTTCTTAATGAGCTGGCAGTTGGCAGGCTCGGAGAAAAACTCCACAATGCTCGCTGCAACTTTCGGCCCTACTTCAGGCACTTCTTCTAGCTCCTCCTCTTTCCCTGCTGCTAATTCCTCCAGCGAAGAAAAATGTTCCGCCAGCAATTGTGCCGTCCGCTCGCCAACAAATTGAATGCCCAGCGCGTAAATCAGCCGCGCCAGCGAATTCTTTTTGCTCGCCTCGATTTCCTCAAGCAAGTTCTGCGCGGACTTTTCCGCCATGCGCTCCAGCCCGGCCACTTCGCTTTCCTTCAGCGCATATAGATCCGCGACGTCTTTTACCAAGCCCTTGTCCACTAGCTGGTCCACGATCTTGTCCCCCAGCCCATCAATGTTCATCGCGTGCCGGCCGGCGAAGTGCAGAATCGATTCTTTCCTCTTTGCCGGGCACGCCGCATTTACGCAGCGGTACGCCACTTCTCCTTCCACATGATGAATCGTGCTTCCGCATTCCGGGCAGTGCCTTGGCATGCGAAACGGCTTTCGGTTCTTCCCTTCCTTGACCACTTTGAGCACATGCGGAATCACTTCTCCCGCCCGCTCGATCAGCACCGTGTCGCCGATCTGCAAACCCAGCCGCTCGATTTCATCCATGTTGTGGAGCGTGGAACGGCTGACAGTGACGCCTCCCACTTGCACCGGTTCCAGCACGGCCACTGGCGTCAGCGTCCCCGTGCGGCCCACCTGCACGATGATGTCGTTGACTACTGTCGTCTCCTGCCGCGCCGGATACTTGAACGCAGTCGCCCAGCGCGGCGCCTTCGCCGTGTAACCCAGTTCATTTTGAATGGCAACGGAGTTTACCTTGATCACTACGCCGTCAATTTCGTACGCGAGCTTCTCGCGTTTCGCGTCCCAGTCCTCGCAATACGCAATCACCGCTTCGATCCCCGCGCACAGTTTCCAGTCGTCCGAAGCGCGGAACCGTAATTGCTTTAATGCTTGCAGGGACTCCGAATGCTTCGCGAACCGCACTTTTCCATCCACCAGCAAGTAGTACGCAAAAAAATCCAGCCGGCGTGCCGCAGTAATCGACGGATCAAGCACGCGCACAGCTCCCGCCGCCGAGTTCCGCGCATTCACAAAAATCTTGCCGCCAATACGCTCCTGCTCCCGGTTCAGCGCCTCGAACGCCTTCTTCGTCATCATCACTTCGCCGCGCACTTCGAAGTCCGCGGGCAGCTTCACCTTTTTCAATACCGCTGTGTCCGCCCGCAGCGGAATCGACCGAATCGTCTTCACGTTCGGCGTCACGTCTTCGCCCGTCGCTCCGTCGCCGCGCGTAACGCCCCGCGCCAGCACTCCGTCCTCGAATTGCAGCGAAATGCTCAGTCCATCAAATTTGTGTTCCGCAATGTACTCAATCTTTTCTTGTCCGCTTCCCTCCCGCACGCGCCGGTCCCATTCCCGCAGCGCATCGAAGGAAAACGCATTATCCAGGCTGAGCATCGGCCGCGCGTGCCGCACCGTGGAAAAGCCTTCGCGCGGCGCCCCCCCCACGCGCACCGTCAGCGAATCCGGCGTCACCAGCTCCGGATGCGCTGTTTCCAACTCCTTCAGACGGTTCATCATCCGGTCGTACGCCGCATCCGAAATCTCCGGATCGTCGAGCACGTAATATCGGTATTCGTGGTAGCGCAGCTTCTCGCGAAGCTCTTCGATCTCTTTCTTGACACTAGCTGGCGCAGCTTTGGCCATGAAACCCTCGGCAGAACAGTATGCGGAAATTCGGCTGGTATTATATAGAATGAGTGTCTTGGCGCACGAACGGCGTGGACTTGAACCAACGATGACCGCAAATCTCAGGAACGCTCTGCTGATTCACAACCCCAACGCCGGCAACGGCGGCAAGGGGCGGCGCCGCACGCTCGATACCGCGCGCCACATTTTCGCCTCCCGCGGCATCGAGTCCGAACTCGCGGAAACTACGGGCCCGGGCCACGCCACGGAAATCGCGCGGCGCGCCGCCTCCGAAGGCCGCGGCCTGGTCATTGCCTGCGGCGGCGACGGCACGCTCAACGAAGTCATCAACGGCCTGGCGGTGAACCAGAACGGCCACCGTGTTCCTCTTGCTCTTCTTCCCGGCGGCACCGCCAATATCCTCGCCAAGGAATTGGATTTGCCCTGGGACATTCCCAGTGCCGCCGAAAAACTCGTTCGCGGCACTGTAAAAGAAATTGCGCTCGGCTTGGCCACTCCGCTCGAACATCCCGGAAAGAAAAAATACTTTCTCAGCGTCGGCGGTGCCGGCCCCGACGGCATGATCGTCTATTCTCTCGACCTCGACCTGAAAGCCCGCATCGGCATGCTGGCCTATTGGTGGGAAGGCGCCCGCGAAGTCTTTCGTTACAATTTCCAGCATTTCCGCGTTCGCATTGGCGATCAAAAACTTGACGCTTCTCTGGCCATCGTCGGACGCACCAAGAATTACGGCGGCCCCTTCAAAATCACCACAAACGCCGATCTCTTCGAAGATCAGTTCGAAGTCATGGCCCTAACCACGCAAAGCGGCTTCCGCTATCTGAGCTACTTACCGACGCTATGGATGGGCAATCTCCGCGGCACCGAGGGCGTCCATTTCTACAAGTCCGACGCCGTGGTTTGCGAACCGCTCGATAAAAATCCCATTTACGCGCAGGTCGACGGCGAGCCCCTAGCCCGCCTCCCCGTCGAATTCAAGATCGTCCCTCGCGCCCTAAAACTCCTCGTCCCCGCATCTTCCTCGTAGTGGCCGGTCCTTCAGACCGGTTCTTTTCCTTTGCAGGGGCGCAGCATGCTGCGCCCTGTCTCGGCAACCACCGCGAAATTCGAGGGCCTTTTTTTTATAATAGCCCGCACTACATAGCCATTTTGCCCGTCGTAGGCATGAGGTCCCAAACACGCCAGAAGGCTTGCATTTCGCTGGGTGTGCCCAGAGAGACCCGGATGTATTTGTCGACAACTGGGTATTTGGCGCCGATGAGAATGTTGTTTTTCTTGAGGTGCTCGATGACTTCGTCGGGAGGGCGCATGGGATTCACCATGACGAAATTGGTTTGCGAATCGATGGCTCGAAGCATGCGCGCGTTAACCTGGTTCATGAACTCCTGGCGGTCGTCGGCGTTGCGCTTCACTCCGAGGCGCACGTAATCAACGTCATCGAGCGCGGCAGAAGCGGCGCGCGCCGAGACAACGCTGACACTCCAGCTAGGGAAGCCGGCGGCGAGGCGCTTGGCGATTTCCGGAGTGGCAGCGGCATAACCGATGCGCATACCGGCGAGGCCATAAATTTTCGAGAAAGTTCTACAGACGATAACGCGCGGATCGCCGATGGGCCGGTCCAGGAAAGACTCGTAGGAAGCGCTCGGGCTGGCAAAGTGATGATAGGCCTCGTCAATTAGCACGGTCACGTTAGATGGTAGCTTCCCGACGAACGCTTCGATTTCTTTCCGCGGCGTGATGGTGCCGGTGGGATTGTTGGGATTGACGATATATACGAGCCCGGCCGATGTGCGCGCGCGGTCGAGCATGACGCCGAGATCATGTTCGTAGCGCTTGTTCAGAGGAACGTCTGCGACTTCGCGGCCTGCGCCTTGCGCGAGTTTGCCGAGCGCGGGAAAAGTAGGCGCGGCTTGCACGAGTTTTTTGCCGGACCCCAGAAAAGCGGCCGCAGCCATGCACAGGATTTCGCCGGAGCCGCAGCCAAGCACGATTTGTTCGTGCTTAACCTTGTGCAAGGCGGCGAGCTTGTCCGTGAGCGTGTCGTACTCGGTGCGTGGGTAGCGATTGCCGATGGCGGCGGATTCGCGCAGCACGCCGAGAACTTTTTCGGACGGACCGTAAGGATTTTCGTTGCGATAGAGAAGGATGGGATCCACAGGTGCAGGGCCATCCGCGCGCTGTGGCACGGGCGCGGAGTTACCCCATAGCGCAGCTTCTGTTGCCGGGGCAATCGGCCAGCCGCGAAGCGCGGGCACAGCCGCTCCAACGATGGCGCCCGTTCCCAGATTGCGAAGAAGATTTCTGCGCGAGATGTGCATGCTTCCCCTCCTTGGAGGCAATTGCTCTCGTGCCCTGAGCTACGTTTAGGACAAGAACTCAGCGGATGTACGGGCACGCAGCGCACGGAGTCGTCCGCGAAGGGCGGGCGACCCCGGCACTAGGAAGTATTTTACGGTTTCGTTCTACTGAACCGTTAGCGTTACCTGCCACGTGTGCTTCAAGCCGCCACTAGTGGCGGAGATGGTCAGGGTGAAGGTGCCGGTTGGCGTCTTACGCATGGTGCTCACCGTTAGAGTGGACGAACCTGACGTAGTGATGGACGAAGGGCTGAAGCTGGTGTTCGCGCGGCGGGGCAGTCCACTAACGCTGAAACTGACGGTGCCGTTGAAACCGGGGCCAGGGGTGATAGTGAGGGTATAGTTCGCGCTGGAGCCGCGCGAGACGGTAGCGCTGGAAGGCGTGACAGCAAGGGAGAAGTCAGCGCTCACGACCAGCGTGACATTCGCAGTATGCGTTAACGCGCCGCTGGTAGCCGTGATCGTCAATGGATAACTGCCCGGAGCAGTGGAGGAACCCGTAGTGACGTTCAGCGTGCTGGAACCAGCGGTGGAGATAGACGCCGGATTAAAGGAAGCGCTCGCACCCGCAGGCAGACCACTAACGCTGAGCGAAACGGTTCCGCTGAAGCTTGTACCGGCTGTAACTGTAGCGGTGAACGATGTGCCGCCGCCCTGTGCCACGGTTTGCGAGGAGGGCGACGCCGAGAGCGAGAAATCCGGCTGAACCGTAATGGTGCGAGTCGGCGGATTGGGATCAGTGAGGCCAGCGTTGTCAGTGACCGTAAACGTGGTGACGTATGTGCCCGGAGTGGCGTAGGTCACGCTGCCGGGATTGGCGAGATTGCTGGAGCTGGGATTCCCGCCCGGGAAAGACCACGAATAGGCGCTGATTGTGCCGTCGGGATCGTTGCCTGTGCCGGAATACGTGACCGACTGGCCAGTTGAGATAGTGACGTTCGAAGCAGGGTTGGTGATCGTGCCGGTGGGAGGCACATCATTCGCAGCCAGAGAGACTTGAACCATTGTGGCGACAGAAGGAACACCAGCGCTATAACCCGGGGGCGCAATGTTGCCATTCGGCGGGCCTGTGACGTTGAGGACGCCAGTGCCTGCGGTGAAAGAGAGGCCGACATAGCGCTGATCCATGTCAAAAGCGTGCGTGACCGCACCATTTCGCATCAGGACGACGCTGGAGATGTTGGCAGCATCGGGGGTTTGCACCTGGAACGCGCTGCCGTAGCCAATAACAGAGGAAAACGTGCCAGTGATAGTCGGGCGAGTAGCGGGACTGCCGTCTGGGTTCAAGAGATACGCCGGTGAGTAGATTTCCATGTGCAGTTCGTACGTGCCGCGCTGGGGGTTGCCGCCAGCAACCCAAACCGTGCCATCGGGCAGAAGCAAGCTGACGGAGTGATAGAGGCGCGCGTAAACCTCAGCGCCTGCGGGACCGAAGGTGTTGGATCCAGGATCGTAAAGGTCAGCCTTCAGGCTGGCGGTGGTGGTGTCTTCGTCGTTGAGGGAGCCGCCGATCGCAAGAACTCGGCCATTGGGAAGAATAGTGGCATTCATTTCGATGCGAGGTTGCGACATGTTAGGGCCGTAGACCCACCTCGGAGTGGGGGCGGAGAGATCAATGATTTCGCTGGTGTTCGTGGAGGGGCTGCCGCCACCCATGATCAGCACTTTGGGCGCGTAGTTGTTCGCAGGAGTCAACGGGAGAAGCACGGACGAGCCATAGGTGCGCGTTCCGGTGTAATTCGTGAAAGCAATGTTCGTAGTCCAAGTGTGAGTCGCAGGATTGAAAAGGCTGGAGCCAGTGGTTGAGCCCGAGTAAAAAACATTGCCGTTGGGGAGCAAGTGCATGCGCGGGTAAAGAGGCGGAGTCCACGGGGCGGAGAAAGCGGCGCTCCAGCCGGACCCGGCGCTATAGAACTCAATGGATGTGTTGGTACCGCCGGTTTCGCTCAGGCCAGAGAAAATCATTACGCGACCGTCGCCCAGAACGGTGCCCGTGGGATACCACCGGCCGTGAGCCATGGATTGCTGGTCGGTGAAGGTATTAGTGGCCGGGTCGTAGGTGGAAGTGCGCAGTTCACCGTGAAAGGGATCGTACTGCAGCGTGCCACCCATAACGAACGGGCGCCCATCGGGAAGAACCACCATCCCGTTGCAGAACATGTCCCAGCCGACGGGTTGTGTCGTGATGGTGCCCGCTTGAGGATCCCAGAGCGCAGCCCGGAAACTCGTATTTCCGGCGACGTTGCCGGAGCCCGAGACGATGACCACTTTGCCGTTGTTCAGAAGTGCTGCGTGAACCGGATTGATGGGCATCGTGTACGGCAGCGTTTGCCACTGGCCCTGTCCGGTCTGGGCGAGGCAGATGGGCGCAAGCGGGATCAAAATTGCCAAAAGTAAACAGGGCACAAACAGACGGCGGGCGAATCTGTTCATTGGTGGTCCTCTTTTTGAAGTTTCCGCAGGGACAGAGGAAACCTAGGGATTTCAAAAGCAATTCATGGCCCAGTTGAAACCGATCGCCAGCCCCTAAGCTATTGAATACAAACTACATAGAATCAGATGTGAGCCTGGGGACCTCTGCATTGCGCCAGAAAGTGAAGGCAGATGGCAAAGTGAGGAAGATTCTTGGTATCCGTCGGTCCGTTCTATTATGGAGCGGGAGAGTCTCACGACTCTCATCATGCACCCTGTTACTGCTACTGACGGTACATCGCTCTCTGTACTACTAATCTGTGATTTCTTTCCTTCTGGCGACGAATTTCAGGCGGCCTCGTCGGTGCTCCCCAGCGTGGGTTATCCCGTAGTGCACCAGTCGCGGGTACAACCG
>Ga0209801_1002695_pt1 | contig 10313 bp, 13 predicted proteins | sample GraSoiAngelo_127_FD_185884 | JGI IMG/M metagenome (GOLD analysis project Ga0209801, IMG submission 185884) | Grasslands soil microbial communities from the Angelo Coastal Reserve, California, USA - 14_0927_09_40cm (SPAdes) (version 2) | ecosystem: Environmental > Terrestrial > Soil > Grasslands ... | reverse complement strand
AGCTGCAGCTCGCCGCGGGACACGTGGATCTCCGCCCGCCCCCGGAGCGTGAGGGCCCACAGCGTGTGATCCCCAGACGCCTCGGCTTCGGCGACCGCCCGGTTGGCCTCCGCGAGGGCGCGGTCGAACGCACCCTGCTCCCGGTAGGTGATCCCGAGGTTGTGGTGGCACTCGCCAACCCCCTGCCGCCAGCCGGCCCGCTCGAAGGCGGCGCGGGCGATCTCCCAGGATCCGATCGCCTCGGCGTGTCGTCCCCGCAGGTTACTGACGATGCCTAAGTTGTTGGAGCAGCGGCCGACGGTCGCCGAATCGCCGTCCAGGCTGGCGAGCATGAGGGCCCGCGTGCAGTAGTCCGCGGCCTCGTCGAGACGCCCGCTGACCAGCGACATGGCGCCCCGCGCGTTCAGCGCACGACTCTCGACTCCCCGCTCCCCGCCCTTGCGCGCCTGCTCCAGCGCCGTATCCAGCCACCGGAGCCCCTCAGCGTGGCGCCCGAGGCGCGCCTGCGCGGTGCCGTACAGCAGCGCGAGACTCGCGGACTCTACGAGCTCACTGCCTTGGCGGGCGGCGAGATAGTTGACCACCTCGGCGTGCTGTCCCGCCGCGGTGAGCTGCCGGACCTTATCGACTACAATTGCCGATGTCGTCATCGCGTTTTCCCTCCTCTATCGACGCTAGGGTCTTATACGCCACCGAACCGTCCTACCAGGAGACCGCGTACTGGGAGAAGTGGTAGATGGCGCTGGCGACGTATTGCTGTGTCGTATCGTTCCTCGACGCCAACTGCTTCCAGGGGTCCGTCTTCCCGCCCCGGCCCCAGATGGCGAGCTGCTGCTCCAGCATCTCGTCCGTGCCGTCTACGACCCCATCGCCGTTCAGATCCGGATTCGCGTCCTGATACCAGATGGCTAGTTGCGCCGGGCTCGATGTGGAGAACACCACTCCGGACGGCTGGAAGTCCACGGCGAAGCTCAGCGAATCGATCGTCAGGGTGATGCGAACCGAGTCACCGCGAGCGAGCGGTACACCGTTCGCCCCGGCCGCCAGCCCGTTGATGGGGATTCTGAAGCGAAGGAACGGGTCGCCCCATGTCTGACCCGGAGCGCGGCGGTAGTTCACCCCAACCGTCGTCTGCGTGCCGCGCCGGGCCCAGAACGAAACCCGGTAGGCCTGGAGCCTGGGGGCGGTCGGCGCCTGCCGCAGGATATGCACCCCGGTGTAGCTCGCCAGTGCGGCGAGGGGCGGCTGCACCCCGGTGGGACTCGGTCCTGTTTCGTCCACGCATCCGGCGGCGAACAGCGCCAGCGCGACGGGAAGCAGCAAACGGTGGGCGCGCATCTACCAGGCCACCGCGTAGTTCGAGAAGTGGTGCAGCAGCCCGCCGACCCACAACGACCCCAAATACGTCTTGTACTTCACAACAACTGCCGAGTCGGTAGACGTCGGCGCCTGCAGATACCCGAGGATGGTCAACGAGTCGGTGACGTTGACGACCTGGAGAACTTGGTTGGGGTGCACGTTGCAGTTGTCCAGGTTCGTCGCGACCAGGGCGCCGATGCCGTGCACTCCGTTCTTGAACTTGAGTCCCTCAGGACGGAAGCGAACCAGGTTCACGGACTGCGACGGCGCGACGGCGGTGATGCTCACCGGGGTGCTCAGTGCCAGCGAATCCACCACCAGCACGTGACCGCCCGCGACCAGGATCCCGCCGGCGGGCCCGATCACCTTGGTGACCGAGTCGTACGCAGCCGGGGTGCAGGAGATCAGGCCGCCGGCTGCGACTCTCCGCCCCGCGAGGATCGAGAGGGGGGAGGGAGGCTCAACGCCAACCGGCGATGGGTCGCCGCAGCTCGACGCTGCGGCGCTTGCGCCGGCGAGCAGCGCGAGCGGGATCAACCATCGCCGGACGGAGGGCCGATTGATGGAGTGCATGGGCGGCCTACCAGGACACGGCGTACTGCGAGAAATGATGCAGCACACCGGCGACGTACTGATTCCCTTTACTCCAGGGCTTCTTCCTGATCCTGATAAAGGTCGACTCGGGCGAGGCCAGGTAGCGAATGATGCTCAACGAGTCGGTGACCTGCGCGATCCGGAGCGTATCGGCCGTCGGTACGCCGCAGTCCGTGAAGCTCGTGTAGAGCAGCGCCGACCATCCGGCACCGTTGGTCTGGAACCGGAGGCCGTCGGGCTGAAAGCGGACCCAGCGTACGGTGTCCGCCGGCGCCACGGCGGTGATGCTCACCGTGTCGCTGAGCGCCATCGAATCGACCCACAGAAAGTGGTGGCCCACGGCGATGAGTCCCCCCGCGGGTCCGATCACCTGCGTCACGGAATCGTAGGTCTGTGCACACGCGACCAGCCCGTACCCCTTCGTCGGGAGTGGCGCCCGTCTGCTCGCTTGGAGATAGGCGGGCGCACGGAGGTCGACGCCGACTGGCGAAGGATCCCCGCAGCTCACGGCGGCGGCGGTGGCGCAGACGGCCAGTGCGAGCGGGATCAGCGAACGGCGAACGGACATGCGATCCTCCGAGTGCATGATGACTCCTACCACGCCACGGCGTAGTTCGAGAAATGCTGCAACTCCCCAACGACCTGTTGATGCCCCTTGTGCACCTTCTTGAACCGTGGGTCGTCGGGCGAGGCAGCGACGGCAGGCAGGAACTCGATGACGTCGAACGCATCGGTAACGTGAGCGATCCGGGGCGTAACACCCCTTTTGACGCGGCAGTTGTCGTACGCCACCACGAGAAACGCGGTCTTCTGGAAGCGGAGGCCCTCAGGCTGGAAGCGCACGAGCGCCAGCGTGTCTGAGGGCGCGACCGCGGTGATGCTCACCGTATCCTGGAGGGCCCCGCGCGGGACCACCAACCAGTTGCGCCGAACCTCGAGGACTCCTCCCTCGGGTCCGATCGTCTGGGTCACGGACTCGTACGGAAGGGGCCGGCAGGAAACGAGCGAGTCCCCTTCCTCGTCGGTGTCGTCGCCGTCGTCGGCGTCGTCGCCACCGGGCTGGTGCGAGGACGACCCGGACGCCATCAGACCGGGCGCGCGCGCATCGACGCCGAGCGGCGACGGGGTGCCGCAGTGCGAGGCCGCCACGGCCGCGCCGAGCAGCAAGCCGAGCGAGATCACGAGACGGCGTAGGGACATGCGATTCTCCGAATGCAGGGTGGCCACCGACGCCGAGCTTCGGTCGCTCGTAAGAGCAGGAAACGTTCCGACGCGCGGCTTTGGCCTAGCCCGTTGACTTGTCAGAACCTGCGGGTGATAGCCCGGGAGGTAGAACGGTGGGACAGGGACGTTTCGTCCCTGCGGGTGGGTCGATCTGGACTACAGCAAACGCGCGCTCGGCTCCGCCCAGTACTCTTCTTCCAGATCCGAGCCGACATCGCTGCGGCCGTCGAGCAGGCGCCGCAGGCGGCGCGGAGAGATCAGGAGCCGACGAGCGGACTCGCTGCGATTACCGCCGCACAGCTTCACCGTCGCGCGGACCGCGGCGGTCGTGATCTGGTGCAGCGGTGCGGGGAAAGGAATCGGTCCATCGGCTTGACCCGGAGGCTCCGACGGCAGGAGCTCGTCCGCGCTCAGCTCGCCCGCCGGAGACAGCAGCAGTCCCCGTTCCAAGGCATTCTTCAGCTCCCGGATGTTCCCGGGCCAGGGATGGGCGCGCAGCTGGCGGTACACTTCGGGTGTCAGCGTCGGCACGGGCAGATCGTGCTCCCGGGCGAGTCGCTCGAGCAGCGCCTGCGCGACGCGGCTGAGATCGTCGCCCCGCTCCCGCAGGGGCGGCAGCCTGAGCACGACGCTGCTCAAGCGGAAGTAGAGATCGTCCCGGAACCGCCCTTCGCGCACGCGTTGAGCGAGATGCTCGTTGGTCGCCGCCAGAATGCGTACGTCGACCGTCCGCGATTTCGTCCCTCCGACCCGGCGGATCTGCTTGTCCTCCAGCACACGCAGCAGCTTGGCTTGCAGGCTGAGCGGCAGGTCGCCGATCTCGTCGAGGAACAGCGTGCCGCGGTCCGCCACCTCGAACAGCCCGGGCTTGGCAGCATGAGCGTCCGTAAAGGAGCCGCGCTCGTGACCGAACAGCTCGGACTCGATGAGGTGCTCGGGGAATGCCGAGCAGTTCACGGCGACGAACGGGGCACCGCGACGCGGGCCGCCTTCGTGGATCGCCCGTGCGAGGAGTTCCTTCCCGGTCCCCGTCTCGCCGACGATCAGGGCGCCCGCGTTGCGGTGTGGCAGGAGCCGGGCCGCCCGGGCCAGATCCTTCTTGATGGCCTGGCTCTCGCCCACGATGGCGGCGAACGCGTCCGCGTGACCGTGCGACCCCCCTACGGCCCGCGCCCGGGCGGCGTTGACCGCGGAGGCGACGGCGTGCCGGAATATCTCGAGATCGTCCGGGAGGGCGAAGTAGTCGCTCGCACCGTGGGTCACGAGCTGCATGGCGGTGCGCCGCCCGGGATCCGTGCCCACGACCAGCGCCGGCACACCCGCGGGAACCGGGTGACTCTCGAGCCACTGGACCGCCTCGCGCTCGGCGCCTCCGGCCGCGACGATGACGGCAGCCATCTCGGGCGACGACGTGACGGCTTCGGCGGGGCCGACGAGGTCGATCGCCGTGCCCAAGTCCAGGGCGAGGTCATTCCAGAATCCCTGGAACGCCTCAGACAGGGCGATCACGCTCAGTCGCGACACGGCAATACCTCCTCGGCCACACAGTTGCCCCCGCGGCCCTTCGCCAGGTACAGCGCCCGATCGGCCGCCGCAATGAGCCCCGCTTCGGACGAACCCCTCGGGGCGAGGGAGAGGTCTGCCAAGCCGCCGCTCACCGTGACCTTGATCGGGGCGTCGGACGCCCCCACCTTGTCGCAAATCCGCTCGGCCACGAGTCGCGCGGCCCGGGCGTCGGTGTCGGGCAGGATGACGGCGAATTCGTCACCGCCGTAGCGGGATGCGGTGTCGCAGCCACGCAGACTGTCCCTGATCGCTCCTGCGACGCGAACGAGCATCTGATCCCCCGCCGGGTGCCCCCACCGGTCGTTCACCGCCTTGAGCTGGTCGACGTCCATCAGCAACAGCGAGAGCCGCGACTGGTAGCGCAGGCAGCGAGCGGTTTCCCGTTTGAGCGTCGCTTCGAAATGATACCGGTTGAAGAGCCCCGTCAGCGGATCGGTCACCGAGCGGTGCTCGAGCACCTCGAGGATCTCATGTTCGACGATCGTGGGAGCGACCAGGTCGCCGCTAATATTGAGCAGGTAATCGAGCGCCGCGACCGACAGGCCGACATTGCGCTCGAGCCGGGCGCTGAGCTCGTGCTGATGCGCGGCGATCGCCGCGGTACGCTCCGCCGCTTCGCTCTCATTGAACCGCGCATGCGGCAACACGCGCCCGAGGGGAACCGGCTCCGGGTCGCGCGGCACCGGCTCGGCCGCCGTGCCGAGCCCGGTGCCGTGGCTCCGGAGGCGACGGTCCCCACCGCGGCGCCGCTCGCTACCGCTGCGGCGTTCCGCGCCCGCGCTCAGGGACATCCCGTTTTTTCTGGCTTGACACAGGCCTGCATGCGTGACACCTTGGAGTCATTACAGCAGATTGTCGGGCCGTCAGTTGGCATGTTGCGTCACTAATCTGGAGTCTCATTGTCGTCTGTCAAGCCCGGAAATAGACCCAAACTTGGCCCAATAGGGGAGCGACTCGCCATCCTCCTGGGTGTTTTCAGCCCTTGGGAGGGCATCTCGTTGACCTATCGGCAGTTCGCCGCCGAGCTCGGGAAGCCGGTCACCGAAGCCGCTGTGAAGAAGTGGCCGCAGCGCAGGCACTTCCCGGCCGAGGCCGCGCGCTTGATCGTAGTTCGGGCGAGGGATCGCGGAATTGGTGGCATCACCCTGGAGTGGGTGCTCTTTGGGGACGGACCTGGGCCTCAAAAGGAACGCCTCGCACGGCTGGAGACGGATCGCGAGGCTTTCCCGACCCCCGGCGAGGAGCCCCAGGGCCGAGTCCCGGCCGCGATTGCCGAGGCCCTGCAGGCGGACTTGAGCCATAACGAGTTCGGCCAGTGGTCCTCGATCGAAGTGCAGCGGACGGTGCTCTGGGGACTCAAGGACCTGGCCCGGCGACTCCGCACGCTACACTTCGATATGGGGAAGACGTTCGAGCTGACGGACGAGTGGGCCGGGAACATCGGCCTACCCGTACGTTCGGCGGAGCAGTCATCGGAGGAGCCAGGCTAAAACTCCCTCACGGTGGGGATCGCTCCGTAGCCCAGCAAGTGTCCCGCCCGCCGCGCCCCGTCTACTCCGAAGCGTGACAACCCCTGAACCTCCATGCCGACGGCGGCGAAGTCATTGAAGGCGCCGAGGCAGCACCATGACGACACCGAGCGGCCACTGGTGGGAAGGCGTCACGTGCCCGAGCCGGGCGGTGTGGCCGCCCCCGGTCGATTGCGAGGCCCCTCGCTCGTCGCATAGGGAGAGCCCGGGGCACGAGCCCGGCGTCAAACCCCGAACCACGAGGAGAGTCGTACATGCGATTCCTTTCAATAGTGAAAGCGGCCGAGAACCAGGGGTCTCCGCCGCAGGCGCTCCTGGACGCCATCGCCAAGCTCACCGAAGACTCCCTCAAGGACGGCTCGCTGGTCCAGACCGGAGGACTCGGGGCGACCTCGACCGGCGCGCGCGTCCGCATCGCCGGGGGGAAGCTCACCTTGACCGATGGGCCCTTCACCGAGGCCAAGGAAGTCGTGGGCGGCTATGCCGTGCTCGAGGCCAACTCGCGAAACGAGGCGCTCGACGCCGCCCGGACCTTTATGCGCCTGCACCAGCAGCACTGGCCAGGGTGGGAAGGGGAGTGCGAGATTCGGGAGCTGTGTTTCCTGGCCCCGTGACGGGGCGGTAACGAAAGGAGCGGGTCATGAGCGGCGTACGAGTACTGGTCGGCACGCGAAAGGGAGCCTTCATTCTGACAGCGGACGGAAAGCGCGACCGCTGGAATGTCAGCGGCCCGCACTTCGCGGGCTGGGAGATCTACCACATGAAGGGATCCCCCGCCGATCCGAACCGCCTGTACGCGTCGCAGACCAGCGGGTGGTTCGGCCAAGTCATCCAGCGCTCCTGCGACGGCGGCAAGACGTGGGAGACGCCGGGCGGCGGGATGACCAAGACGGCGGATGGCATGCCGGCTGGCGAGAGCAACAAATTCGTCTACGACACGTCGCCGGAGACCGGCAAGCCACTCACCACGCACCAGTTCTACGACGGCACGCAGCATCCCTGGGAGTTCAAGCGCGTCTGGCACCTCGAGCCGTCGCTCACCGATCCGGACACCGTGTACGCCGGGATCGAAGACGCGGCGCTGTTCCGGACGAGTGACGGCGGCAAGACGTGGCAGGAGCTCGCCGGTCTGCGCGGCCACGGCACCGGACCCAAGTGGCAGCCCGGCGCCGGCGGGATGTGCCTCCACACCATCCTGCTCGATCCGACGAACGCCCGGCGGATGTACGTGGCGATCTCGGCCGCGGGCGCGTTCCGCTCGGACGACGGCGGCAAGACCTGGAAGCCGATCAACCGCGGTCTGCGCTCGCAGTACATTCCCGACCCGGCCGCCGAGGTCGGCCACTGCGTGCACCGCATCGCGCTGCACCGCTCGCGGCCCGGGGTGTTGTTCATGCAGAAGCATTGGGACGTGATGCGCTCGGACGACGCCGGCGACTCGTGGCACGAAATCAGCGGCAACCTGCCCACCGACTTCGGCTTCGTGATCGACGTGCACGCGCACGAGCCGGAGACCGTCTACGTCATCCCCATCAAGAGTGATTCCGAGCATTACGTGCCCGATGGGAAGCTGCGCGTGTACCGCAGCCGAAAGGGCGGAAACGAGTGGGAGGCGCTGACCAAAGGCCTGCCACAGCAGGACTGCTACGTGAACGTGCTGCGCGACGCCATGGCCGTCGACTCGCTCGATAAGTGCGGTGTGTATTTCGGCACCTCGGGCGGACAGGTGTACATGTCGGCCGATGCCGGAGACAGCTGGACGCCCATCGTGCGGGATCTCCCGGCCGTGCTGTCGGTGGAAGTCCAGACCCTGCGGTGATCCGCGTCGTCCTCCCGCCGCACCTGCGCACCCTGGCGCACGTTCGCGACGAGGTGCAGCTCGACATCGGCGGCCCGGTCACGCGCGCGGCGATCCTCGACGCGCTCGAGGCCAGGTACCCGATGCTGCGCGGCACGATCCGCGACCACGTGACCCTGCAGCGCCGCCCGTTCCTGCGGTTCTTTGCCTGTGAGCGGGATCTGACCCACGAGTCACCGGACGCGCCGCTGCCCGCCGCCGTGGTCGAGGGGGCGGAGCCCTTCTTCGTCCTCGGGGCCATCGCCGGCGGGTGAGCCTCATCCCCGGCGTCGATCTCGCCGCCGCTCGCTCGTCGTCTAGGTAGAACCCAAAACAAGAAGGAGACGGCGATGCGATTCATGGTGCTGGTCAAAGCCAACAAGGACTCAGAGGCCGGGGTCCTCCCCGACGAAAAGATCCTGACGGAAATGGGGAAGTTCAACATCGAGCTGGAGAAAGCGGGCGTGATGCTCGCTGGGGAGGGGCTGCAGGCGAGCTCCAAGGGCGCGCGCGTCAGGTTCTCCGGGAGCAAGCGGACGGTGATCGACGGGCCGTTCGCCGAGACGAAGGAGCTGATCGCCGGTTTCTGGCTGTGGGAGGTGAAGTCGCTGGGCGAGGCCATCGAGTGGCTGAAACGGGCCCCGTTCCAGGAAGGTGAAGTGGAGATTCGCCAGGTATTCGAGCCGGACGACTTCGGTGATGCGCTCAAGCCGGAGTTCAAGGAGCAAGAGAAGCGATTGCGCGCGAAGGGGAGATAGAATCATGCGATTCATGATCGTCGTGAAGGCCACGAAGGACTCGGAAGCGGGCGTGATGCCGCACGAGAAGATCCTCGGCGAGATGGCGAAGTACCACGAAGAGCTGCAGAAGGCCGGCGTGCTGCTCGACGCCTCGGGACTCCAGGCGACGTCGAAGGGATGGCGCATCCAGTACTCGGGACAGAAGCGCACCGTGGTCGACGGTCCCTTCACCGAAGCAAAAGAGCTGATCGCGGGCTACACCATCATCCAGGTGAAATCGAAGGAAGAAGCCATGGAATGGGCCCGGCGCTTTCCCAATCCCGCCCTGAACGGGCAGGAAGGCGAGATCGAGGTGCGCCAGCTGTTCGAGCTGGACGACTTCGGCCCCAGCGAGGCGGTGGAGCGCTTCCGCAAAATGGATGTCGGATGAAACCCATGAAAAAATTCCCTTCGGTGGCCGCCTACTTGCGGGCGGTCCCTCCCGCCCCGCGGGCCGCTTTGCAGAAGCTGCGCAAGGCGATCCAGGCCGCCGCCCCCGACGCAACGGAGGGCATCAGCTACGGGATCCCGATGTTCAAGCACCACGGAATGCTGGTGGGCTACGCCGCCTTTAAGGAGCACTGCAGCCTCTTCATGAGCACCGCGCTCACGCAGGCGCACAAGAAAGCACTCGCGCCGTACCAAACGTCCAAGGGCACCATTCGCTTCACGATCGAGAAGCCCCTGCCCGCGGCCCTGGTGCGGAAGCTGGTGAAGGCTCGGATCGCGCAGAACGAGGCCAGGCGGTGACGGTATCCGATGCCCACCGAGCGATCGAAGCGGTGTGGCGGATCGAGTCGGCCAAGGTCATTGCCGGGCTTACACGCCTGACGGGCGACGTCGGCACGGCGGAGGATCTCGCGCAGGATGCACTGGTCGCCGCGCTCGAGCGGTGGCCTGAGTCAGGGGTCCCGGACAACCCGGGCGCCTGGCTCATGGCTACGGCGAAGCACCGCGGCATCGATGTCCTGCGTCGCGGCAAGCTGCTCGAGCGCAAGCACGCCGAGCTCGGGCACGAGCTCGAAGCCCGCCAGGAGAGTCCCGAGGGAGAACTGGCCGCCGCGCTCGACGATCACGTGGGCGACGATCTCCTGAGCCTCATGTTCACGGCCTGTCATCCGGTGCTCTCGACCGAGGCTCGTACTGCGCTCACGCTCCGACTGCTCGGCGGCCTCACGACCGACGAGATCGCGCGGGCTTTCCTGGTCCCGAAGGCCACCATCGCGCAGCGCATCGTTCGGGCCAAGCGCACGCTTGCGGCGGCGCGCGTCCCCTTCGAGGCCCCCCGCGGGGCCGATCTCGCCGCCCGCCTCTCCTCGGTGCTCGAGGTGATCTACCTCGTGTTCAACGAGGGCTACGCGGCGACCGCCGGCGACGACTGGATGCGACCGGCGCTGTGCGAGGACGCCCTGCGCCTCGGCCGGA
>Ga0209801_1002691_pt1 | contig 10321 bp, 13 predicted proteins | sample GraSoiAngelo_127_FD_185884 | JGI IMG/M metagenome (GOLD analysis project Ga0209801, IMG submission 185884) | Grasslands soil microbial communities from the Angelo Coastal Reserve, California, USA - 14_0927_09_40cm (SPAdes) (version 2) | ecosystem: Environmental > Terrestrial > Soil > Grasslands ... | reverse complement strand
TGCGACGAGTGATCGCGCGATCGCATCGATGACCCGATCCGGCGCTGCCGCCACCCGGTAGCGATCCACCTGTCCGTCGCCTACGGGCGGACCTGCTGCTCGCGTGCGATGACCGTCGTATTCGTGAGGAAGGCTCTCCAAGTCACTGCGCTGGACAGTTTCCCCTATCGCTCACGGTGAAGGTGTCTGAGCTCGACCTCGCCCCTCGCTCAGGCGCAGAGGCGGACCGGATCCACCCTCGGCCACCGCTCCGCATCGCGCGGGCTGACAACGTAAATCGCCTCGTCCTGATCGGACAGGCTCACGTAGATCTCGATCGCACCTAAGCGATAGCCCGTCGCGCGCGCATCCGCGGGGAGCGTCACGTTCCGCGCGAGCCTGTCGCGGAAGGGGACGCCATAGACGCCCTCAGGGTCGCGGATGTACAGGCGTCCCGTGAAGTAGGTCGTCGCTGCGCTCCCCGGCGGCCAGACGATGAACAGCATCGTGGCGGACTGCCACCCGCAGTGGCTCGGCCCAGCGATCGTCTCCATCTCCTCGGACGCGACAGCGCGGCCGTCGCGCGTCCAGGTGTAGCCCGGATATGCCGGTGGCTGATCGAACGCGGTCGCGACCGACTGCGCACGGACGTCTAAGAGGTTGGACTGCCAGGCGAGGATCGCGAGGACGGCGACGGTCGCGAGGCCGATCCCTACGATGCAGCCTCCTCGGAGGAAGCGCATCCTCAGCCCGCTCCGCGCTCCCGCGCCTGCTTCGCAAGAGCGTCGGCCAGCTGTGTGATCCGAAGGTCCGCGGCATCCAGGCGCTTCGCGCACTCGGCGTAGAGACGCAGCCCCTCCTCGTAGAGCCGCACGGCTTCATCGAGATCGAGCGCGGGATCCTCGAGCTTGTCGGCGATGGACTCGAGACGCTCGAGCGCCTTGTCGAGAGAGACCTCGGGCTCAGCCATTGCGCTCCAGAGTCTCCACTACTGCGCCGGCGCGCCCATCGCGCATGCGGATCCGGACGCGCTCCCCGGCCTCGAGCGTCGCGACCGACGCACGGATGTGACCGTTCGCCCCTTCGACGATCGCGTAGCCGCGTCCGAGGACCGCGAGTGGCGAGAGCGCGGCAAGACGGCGCTGCGCGGACACGGCGCGCTGGCGTCGCAGCGGCACCGCTCGCGCGATCGCGCGGTCGAGCACGCGTCGCGCGTCGTCGATCCGCTGGCGTCGGACCGCAAGGCGCATCGCGGGAGCACGTCGATCGATCATTCGCCGGGCCGTTTCGAGGCGCCGGCGCCGCTCCTCGATCCGCTCGCGGACGCGTCCCGCCACACGCCGCCACGCGCGGTTCGCGCGCTGCTGCGAAGCGCTGGAGTCGGGCACGACGAGCTCTGCTGCGGCCGAGGGCGTCGGCGCACGCACGTCGGCCGCGAGATCGGCGAGCGTGACGTCGGACGCGGGAAGCGCGCGAGCGCCCGGACGAGTGCCTCGTCGTTGAACGGAGCGAGATCCTCGGCCGCGCCGCCGCCGCGCGCGAGAATGACCACGTCGAGATCGCGGATCTGCGCGAGCCCATCGAGCGCGGCGATGAGCGATTCGACCGCGCCGACGCCCTGGACTTGCGCGGGCGCGAAGATGAGCTCCATGCGCGCGTCCCGGCGGGCGATGATCTGCTGGATGTCATGCCAGACCGCGCCGATCGGGCTGGTGACGATACCGATCCGCCGCGGCGCCGGCGGCAGCGGGCGCTTTCGCTCGACGGCGAATAGTCCCTCGGCGGTAAGGCGGCGCTTCAGCGCCTCCAGCCGGAGATAGGCGTCGCCCGCACCAGCCGGGCGGAGATCGTCGACCTGCAGCTGGCAGCGCCCGTCCTTTGTGTAGAGCTCGATGTACCCGTGCGCGAGAACTTTGTTGCCGTCGCGCGGCGTGAGCGCGATCTGCGCGGCCTTCATCGCGAAGAGCACGCATTGGAGCTGGCCGACGTTGTCGCGAAGCGTGAAGTAGACGTGACCGACGGGCGAGCTTCTCGCTTGAACCACCTCGCCCTCGATCCAGAGGTCCTTGAACTCGTCGCCCGACTGGATGTGCGCGGCCAGGCGCGTGACGACCTGGCCGACACGCAGGATCCGGCTAGGCGCGCTCGAGGTACTCACCCGTCCGCGTGTCGACCTTGATCTTGTCACCGCGCTCGACGAAGAGCGGCACGTTCACGCGAATTCCCGTCTCGAGCGTCGCGGGCTTCGTCGCACCAGTCGCGGTATCGCCCTTGAGCCCGAGATCGGTGTCGGTGACCGTGAGGACGACCGACGCCGGCATCTCGACGCCGATCGGCGAGCCCTCGTACTCGCTCAGGATCACGGTCATCCCGTCGGTGAGGTAGTTCGTCGCGTCACCGAGCTGATCATCGTCGAGCGCGATCTGATCGTAGGTCGCCGTATCCATGAAGTGGTAGTGCGTTCCGTCCTTGTACATGAACTGCACGTTGCGGTGGTCGAGACGCGCCCGCTGGTAGCGATCGTTCGCCTGGAACGTCTTCTCCACGAGATCGCCCTTGCGCACGTTGCGCAGCTTCATGCGCATCTGCGCGCTGCCGCGTCCGAGCTTGATGTGCTGGAACTCGACGATCTGGTACAGCACGCCGTCGAGCTCGATGGTCATGCCGCGCTTGATCTCCCCGGCGCTTATCACGTTTTCTTTGTCTCCTCGATGAGCCAGCGTAGGGCTAGCTCGTATCCCGCCACGCCTTTACCGATGAACTGCGACTCGGTCACCTCGGTCAGATAGCTCTTCTTCCGGAACTCCTCCCGCGCGGCGATCTCGCTGATGTGAACCTCCACCACCGGGAACGGGGAGTCCGCAACGGCATCGCGCAGCACGATCGAGGTGTGCGCGAGCCCGCCTGGATTGATGATCGCACCTCGCGCGTCGCGGTGCTGCTGTAGGAAGTCGATCAGCGCACCCTCGTGGTTCGACTGGAACGCCACGAGGTCGCACCCGGCCTCGCGCGCGATCTCGCGGCAGCGCGACTCGACCTCCTTCAGAGTCGTCCGCCCGTAGATCTCCGGGTCGCGGGTGCCGAGGAGGTTCAGGTTCGGACCGTTCATGAAGAGGAGCTTCATGCCGGTCGCTCGACGATCCGAGCCGCCGCGCGAAGGGCGGCTTCGCTCGCGTCCGTCACCACGCTGAACTGCCCGATGCGGCGCGGCAGGATCCAGCGCAGCTTCCCGCCGCGCGCCTTCTTGTCCTGCAGGACGAAGCTCCAGACGCCTTTCGGAAGCCTCGCGCGCGTAGGCAGAGCCGCGCGGCCCAGGAGATCTTCGAGCTCCGGACGGACGGTCGGGGCGGTGAGCGCGAGCCGCTCGGCAAGAGCGGTCGCGTAGACCATGCCGACCGCGACCGCCTCGCCGTGCGTCACGCGATAGGCCGATGCTGCCTCGTAGGCGTGACCCATGGTGTGGCCGAAGTTCAGAAGCTCGCGCAATCCGGCTTCGCGCGGGTCCTGGCTCACGATTCCGCCCTTGACCTCGGCCGCGAGCGTGAGCGCGGCAAGTATTGCCCCCAGGTCGCCGGCGCGGACACTCTCGAGCGATCGCGCGAGCTGCGCCACCGACTCGCGATCCGCGAGGAACGCGCACTTCGTCACCTCGGCGAGGCCCGAGGACAATTGACGCGGCGGTAGGGTCGCAAGGACAGCGAGGTCGGCGAAGACCGCATCCGGCGAGTGGAACGCGCCCACGAGGTTCTTGCCAGCGGCGATGTCGACCGCCGTCTTCCCACCGATCGACGCGTCGGCCATGCCGAGCAGCGTCGTCGGGACCTGCGCGAGGCGGATGCCACGGAGGTAGGTCGCGGCGACGAAGCCGGCCACATCGCCGACGCTGCCGCCCCCGAGCGCGATGATCCCGCCGTCACGCCCAACGTGGGAGCTCGCGAGCGATGCCCAGAGCTGCGCCGCGATCCGGAGCTGCTTGCCGCGCTCACCGGCGGGCACGCGGAACGTCGCGGCGCTCAGGCCGACCGACGCGAGGGATCGCAGCAGGTCGGGCTCGTAGCGCGCCGCGGTTTGCGCGTCGCCCACGACCGCGACCTGACCGCGCCAGCCGAGGTCGGCAAGATGCGGCCCGACGTGCTCAAGAAGGCCGGCGCGGATCAGCACCCGGCAGGGAGACGCGCGCTCCGGGCTGGCCACATCGATTCGAACGCCTCGAGCGGAGACGAGCCACGCCGCAATCGCGCGCGCGGTCTCGTCGCCGGTCGCGCCATCAACGTCAAATGTCACGTCGGTGTCGGCGTAGGCCTTTCGACGCTCCTGCAGGACTTCACGTGCGCGGTCGCGCGGGGCGACGTTCTGGTACGGCCGTTTCGAGTGCGTCGCAGCGATCCCCGACGCGACCCGATCCAACGAGCCACGCAGCCCGATGATCAGCCCGAGCCTGCGCATGAGCGTGCGGTTCTCCTCGCGGAGAGGCGCGCCACCACCGGTATCCACGACGACCCACGAGGGTGTCGGCGCGAGCCGCATGAGAACGCTCGACTCGACCTCGCGGAAACGGTCCATGCCGTCGCGCTCGATGAGATCTTTGTTCGGCTTTCCGGCGCGTCGTTGGATCTCGCGATCCAGCTCGATGACCGCCGCGCCGAAATGGTGAGCGAGCAGCGGCGCCACGGTGGACTTCCCGATCCCGGGCGGGCCCACAAGGAAGAGATGCATTACCGCGAGTCGATGGGGCGGAGCCGTCGGCGGTAGCGCTCGACCGCCGCGCAGAGATCCTCGACGCTGTCGTTGCCGAACTTCTCGCAGAGCGCGTCGGCCAAAACGAGTGCGAGCATCGCCTCCGCGACGACGCCCGCCGCGGGTATGACGCAGACGTCGCTCCGCTCGACGTGCGCGGGCGACGGCACACCGGTGCGGAGATCCGCCGAGGGGAGGGGCTTCATCAGCGTCGAGATCGGCTTGAACGCGATCTCCAGCACGATGTCCTGACCGTTTGTCACACCGCCCTCAAGCCCTCCGGCGCGGTTCCGGCTGCGGACGAACGCGCCGCCCTCGACCGCGATCGGGTCATGGACCGCGCTCCCTCGCTCGCGCGAGGCGACGAACGCGTCGGCGAACTGCACGCCTTTCGCGCTCTGGATCGACATGAGCGCCTGCGCGATGCGGCCGTCCAGACGGCGGTCCCACTCGGCGAACGAGCCGAGACCCGGGACGACACCGCTCGCGCGCAGCGCGACGACGCCACCGAGCGTGTCCCCGGCGTCGCGCGCGGCGGCGATCGCCGCGACCATCGCCCGGCTGCGCTCCGGATCCGAGCACCGGACCTCGCTCTCCTCGATCGCGTCGCGAGCGAAGCGAGGCTCGCTGGAAACATCACCAATTGACTTCGTCTCGCTCAGCACGTCCGTCCCGACGACGTGCAGGAGCGCCTTCGCGACGGCGCCCGCGGCCACGCGCGCCGCGGTCTCGCGCGCGCTCGCACGCTCGATGACGTCGCGGACGTCTTCGTGCCCGAATTTCAGCGCTCCCGCGAGGTCGGCGTGACCAGGGCGGAGCCGCGTCACCGCATCGGGCGGCTCGGCCACAGGCTCGACGCTCATGACGCGCTCCCAGTTCACCGCGTCGCGGTTGTCGATCTGCAGGGCGATCGGCGCGCCAGTCGTGCGACCCTGGCGGACGCCGCCGGTGATGTGCACAGCGTCGCGCTCGATCTTCTGCCGAGCCCCGCGCCCGTAGCCCAGCTGCCGGCGCCGGAGGTCCGCGTCGATCTCGGCGGGCGACACCGCGAGTCCTGCCGGCACGCCGTCGATGACCGCGAGGACGCCCGGCCCGTGAGACTCGCCGGCGGTGAGGAACCTCATACCGGTCGAGGCAGCGCGGCGCGCATCGCCTCGAGCGGCGCGGGCACGCCGGTCCAAAGCTCGAACGAGCGCGCAGCCTGGTGGAGAAGCATGCTGAGACCGTCCACGACAGTGACATTCTCAGTTGCTTTCGCTCGCTTGACGAGCGGCGTCTCCTCCGCCGTCGGAACGAGATCTATCACCCACATCGGGAGCTGCACGTCCTCGAGGGCTTCTTCGCCGCTGAGTCCGAGCGGCGTCGCGTTCACGACCGCGTCGACGAGCACTCGGCCTCGCGGCCACGGCACGACCCTAGGGTGCCGGCCATCGACGTCGATCGATCGCGCGACCGCCTCGGCGCGAGCCGGATCGCGATTCGCGATATCGACGTCGTTGCCATGCTCCAGTAGGGCGAGGGCGCACGCGCGAGCCGCTCCTCCGGCACCGACGATGAGGATGTCGTCATCGGCAAACGGAAATCCTTCGTGCCACGGGACCCGCCGAGGCTGCACCTCGAGTGCCTTCTCGAATCCGTACTTGTCGGTGTTGTAGCCGATGAGCCGCGCCCCCCGGGAGACGATCGTGTTCACCGCACCGATCCGGCGCGCCTCAGGGTCGACCTCATCGAGCAGACGCAGCACGGATTCCTTGTGCGGGATCGTCACGTTCGCCCCGAGCACGTCGTCGCCGCGTAGTCGGGCGACCGTCGCGGCGAGCTGGTCGTCGGACGTCTCCTTCGCTTCGTAGCGATGCGGCAACCCAAGCTTCGCGAACGCCGCGTTGTGCATCGCCGGCGAGAGCGAGTGCGCGACCGGCCGTCCGATGAGCCAGACCTGCGCCACGGCCTACTTGTTCCCGTATTTGATCCGGTTCGCCTCGTGCTCCTCGAGGGTCCTCGCGAAGGCGTGGTCCCCGGTGCCGTCGTTCTTCGCGACGAAGTAGAAGTACGGGACTCGTGCCGGATTGGCCGCGCCTTCGAGCGCGGCTTGTCCCGGACTGCAGATCGGCGTCGGCGGAAGGCCGGCGACCTTGTACGTGTTGTAGGGCGAATCGATCTCGAGGTCCTGGATCGTGGGCTCGCGCCACTCGCCGACCGCGTACTGGACCGTCGGGTCGGCGTCGAGCTTCATCTCGATCTCGAGCCGGTTCGTATACACACCCGCGATGGTCGCGCTCTCCTGCCGGTCGCGCGCCTCTCGCTCAACGATCGAACCGAGCTTCACGATGTCGTAGATCGTGGTCTTGCGATCAACGGCCGCCTGCCGCAAGGTCCGGCCAACGCGCAGCTCGAATTGGTCCAGCAGCGCATCGACGATCTGGGTAGCGGTCGCCGTGGGCTTGAAAAAATAGGTGTCCGGAAAGAGGAAACCCTCGAGCGATGTGTCCGCCGGGAGACCCGCGAGCACCGTGTTCTGCCGCTGCCCGACGACGGCCGTCTTCAGAAACTCCTCGACCGTGATCGTGGGGAACGCCTTGTTCACGGCAGCCGCGGTCTCGCTCAGGCGCCAGCCTTCGATGATCCGCAGGACCGTTTGCTCGCTCGGGGCCTTCTCGAAGACGCGCGCGAGCTCGCGCGGGGTGAACGCCGGGGAGACCATGTACGTGCCGGATTGGAGCGACGTCTCGCGACCGGTGTCATAGAGAACGAACGCGAACGCGAGGGCCGAGCGGATGAAGCCCTGATCCTGGAGGTTCTGGGCGATCTTCCCGGCGGTCTCTCCGCGAGTGATGACGAAGCTGCGCGATTCGGCGTGCGCATCTTTCGCGGTGTCGGGCTCCGCGCCGACGCGATCCGCGACGAGTCCGCGGATGAACTCCTGTTTCAGGAGCGTGTCGTGCTCCTGGACCTGCGCGACAATCGCGTCTTCGGCGACCGGGCGTCCAAAGACGACGCCACCGACGATCAGCCCGACGATGAGCAGAACGAAAATGAACGGACCCGCAGCCGAGCGCTGTCGGGCGGGACGCGGGGCGCGGATTCCCATCAGCGGGCGCGCTGCGCGAGGAAGTCTTCGAGCAGGATCGTCGCCGCGCCCGCATCGATGTCGCTCGCACCGCGGATCTCGGCCTCGGTCGAGGTATGCCGCTCGTCGTAAAGGCGCACCGGAAGGCCGAGTTTCTCGGCCGCCGTAGCGAAGCGGCGGACGCGCTCGGCCTGATGACCCTCCTCGCCGCGGAGCGTCAGCGGCAACCCGACGACGAGCGCATCGATCTGCTCATCGCGCGCGATCCGCTCGAGCTCTGCGAGATCTTTGACCACGCTCCGTCGGAGGAGCGTCCGGAGCGGACGGCTGAGACCGTGCGTGTCGTCGCCAACAGCGAGGCCGATGCGGCGGTCCCCGATGTCGAGCGCAAGGTAACGCAAGCCTCAGGGCGCCCCGGCCGTGACGGGCGCCTCAACTTTGATCGTGATCCTCGAATCGAGGACCGGAAGAAGCGGCCACCACGAGGGCCATGTCTCCACGCTCAGCTTCTTGAACCCGCGGGCGGCGGCCACCGGCCCCACATCGTCCGGCGTATGGCCGGTGAGGGCGGCCTTCATCTGCGCGGCATCGACACTGGCGTACTGCTGGGCCTTCGCTACGACGCGCCACTGCACTCCGTTCTCACCGACGTTCGGTCCGAGAACGATGTCGACGGTCGCGCTGTCGTTGTCGAACGTCATTCCGGGGCGTCCGGTCAGCTCGTTGCGCAGGCTGCCGAGGGCGGCGGCTCGCGGCTCGCCGCTGGACACGCGGTACGCGGTCGCGGTTCCCGTCGCGGTGATGACAAAGGTCCCGTCCGCGGGCTCGGTGAAGACCACGTCGCTCGGTGGCGAGATGGCGGTTTGCTTCACCCAAACGCCATACACCCGAGTGTCCTTGGGGGCGGCTGGGTCGCCGTTCCACCTCGCCGTCCGGGCAAGCCCAGCTTCAAGCAGCGGTTTATCGGCCTGCGAGGCGGCCGTGTCGTAATCGAAACGCTGGACGATGGCGATCTTTTTCGTATCGCCGGCGGTCGTCGGCGTGGGATTCGTCACGAGCGGTTCGCGTGATCCGGTCGGCGGGCACGTTGCCTTTTGGACCTGCGTCCACCGCCTTGATGTTGATGCTGACGGTGCCGACTTTCGGGACCGGCAGGATGGTGCTCTTCGGCAGGACCTTCTCCTCCGTCGTCTGAAAACGGATGGGCGGACTGTCGTTGGTCCACACGAGCGTGCCGACCGGAATCAGGATGTCGCTCGTCGTGAGGTTCTTGAAATCTTCGACGCCCGTCGCATTGGTTTCCATAAAGCGAGAGCCGGTCGCGATCCCCTTCACCTGGGCCGTCACCGTATCCGAGAGCGTTACCGCGTCCTTTATCTCGCCCTGCGGGCCCGCGCGGAGGTCGTACTCATACGGCCCCAGCGTTGACGCCGAGGCCGCCACCGTGATCGTCGCGGACGGAGCAACTATCGCGAGCAGGATGCCCGCGGCCATGACCAGCGTCATGAACACGGCAAGCCCGCGGAGCGGCGAGATCCCGCGGCGCGGAACGGCCGGGCGAACCATCGTCTTCATCACGGCGCGCCGGGCGTCGGAGAGGTGCTCGGTCGCGTCGAGCTCGTGCCGGTCGAGCGCAGAGATGCTCGCGAATGACTTCATGTGCACCGACGACGCTAGAGACCGCGCCCGCGCTTCAGGCGACACGAGCACGATGCGACGATCGCCCGCGCGGCGTCGCAGCGCCTCGAGGAACACCGCGTTCCGGGTGAGCGGTGCGCCCGACGGCACGACGAGGACGATGTCCGGCGACTCGACCGACGCGAGACTTCTGGCGGCATCGAGGATCGTCGCGTCCGCGCCGAGGTCGATGACCGTACGGCGAGCGGCCGCGGTCTCCACGGTCACGAGTACACCTCGGTCGCGAGCGCGGCGGCGCCCGCGGCCACGAGGTCCTCCGCGTTCAGCGGCACGTCCGAAAAGACGCGGCTCGTCACGTTCGGCGTGAGCGGGCCGATACGGGCCGGTCCTCTGCGAGCCTCGCCGACGATCCTCGCGAGGGCGTTCGGAAGGGCAAGAAGCGCTTCGGGCACGCCGACGAAGAGCCACCGCTCCGGCGGCAGCGCGTTTTCGGAGCTGAGCGGGAGCGCGACGATCTCGGCCCACACGAGCGCATCGTCCTCCCGCGTCTCTTCGCGCGCGGCGAACGCGTCGCGCCCGAGCCCGAACACCCGCGTCCCCACGACGCGACGCTCGCGCACGATCGCGAGCGCGGTCACATCCGCGCCGACGCGGACGATGCCGGCGTCGGCGATGCCGGACGCGGCGACGAGGCGAGCCAGCGCGTAGATCCCCGGCACGGCCGTGGGACGGCGGCGCACAGCGACCGTTGCGAGCGCCGCGCCCGAAAGCACGAGTGGCGCGACCGCGACGTCGGTGTGTACCTCGAGGGCCCGCCCGTGATAGCCCTCGACGGAATCCAGCTCTCGCCCGTCCAATACCAACCCGGCGACATCATCGGTCAGCCGCGCCGTCGCGACT
>Ga0209801_1002687_pt1 | contig 10327 bp, 5 predicted proteins | sample GraSoiAngelo_127_FD_185884 | JGI IMG/M metagenome (GOLD analysis project Ga0209801, IMG submission 185884) | Grasslands soil microbial communities from the Angelo Coastal Reserve, California, USA - 14_0927_09_40cm (SPAdes) (version 2) | ecosystem: Environmental > Terrestrial > Soil > Grasslands ... | reverse complement strand
ATCGACGATCTTCGCTACCTCTTTGGGGCGCTCGGGTTTCAAGCGGCGTGGGAGCCCGTGCCGCCCGGGCCCTGGCTCGGCACCGCGCCGGTGGAGGCCGCCGGCGTGGTGCGGGCGGCGCTGGTGGCGCGTCACGATGCGTTTCGCGTGTTTGCGCTCGAGGCGCGCGATCCCGAGCGCGCGGTGCGGGCGGCGGCGCAGCGGCTCGCGGCGCACGCCGAGCGGGGCCTCGCGTGCGCGTTGGGCAGCGCGCCGCGGCGGCTGTTGTGCGCGGGCTGGCGCGCCGCCGCGCGCGGGGCCGCCATCCGGGTCGCCGCCATCCCGCTGGAACGGCCCCCAGGCAGCTCGCTCGAGACGCTGGAGCGATTCAGCCCACGGCCGCGCGAGACGGCGCTGGCGCTGAGCCTGCGCGTGGGCGAGGCGCTCGCGAGCGAGGCCGTCACCCCACGTTTCTTCCGTGCGTTCCGCGCCACCCTCGAGCGCCTGACTGATCGGCTGTCGACACCGCGCAGCCGGGCCGAGCGACATACCCTCGCGCTGACCGCGCTCACGCGGGTGCTGTTCCTCTATTTCGTCCAGGGAAAAGGGTGGCTGGATGGGGACCGCCGCTACCTGATTCGCCGGTTCGACGACTGCGTCGTCGGCCGGCGGGCGTTTCACCGCCGGGTGCTCGACCCGCTGTGCTTCGGGGCGCTCAACCGCCCCGCCGCCGACCGCTCTGGCGCGGCCCGCGCGCTCGGCCGGCTGCCGTTTCTGAACGGCGGCCTGTTCGAGCCCACGGCCCTGGAGCGGCGCCACGGCCCCGCGCGGTGGGGCAACAGCGACTGGCGCGACGCGTTCGACGACCTGCTGGAGCGGTTCCACTTCTCGGCGCGGGAAACGGAAGACGGCGACGCCGTCGCCCCCGACATGCTGGGCCGGGTGTTCGAAGGCGTGATGGATCCCGCCGAACGGCGCGCGAGCGGCAGCTACTACACACCCGCCGCGCTGGTGCGGGAGATCGTGCGCGCCGGACTCGAAGCCGTGCTCGTCCACCGGCTCGGCCTCGCCCCGGCGGCCGCCGAGGGTTGGATCCATCGCGGCGAGCCGCCCGAACGATCGCCCGACCTGCGACAGGTCACCGTGCTCGATCCGGCGGTGGGCTCGGGAGCGTTTCTGCTCGGCGCGCTCGACGAGCTCACGCGGCTGCGCTGCACGGCGGGCGAGGGGCCGGCGTGCGCCATACGGCGCGATGTGGTAGCGCACTCGCTGTTCGGCGTGGACCTGAGCCTCACCGCGGTGCGGCTGGCCGAGCTGCGGCTGTGGCTCGCCCTGATCGCGGATGTGAGCGCCGAGCCGAACGATCGGGAGTTCGCCCGCATAGCGCCGTTGCCGAACCTGGACGGACACGTACGCCAGGGGGACGCACTCGTCGACCCGCTCACGCTCGCCAGGGCGCTCGGCGCCGCGCCTGCGCCCGCGACTCCCACGCCCGAGCTCGAGCGGCTGAGCAGCGCCCGGCGTACGCTGTTCGGTCTGGCCGGTCCGGCGAAGCGGGACGCGCTCGCCACCCTGGCCCGCGCCGAGGCGGCGCTCGCCCGCGGGCTGTTTCGCGCGGCGGTGGCGGCCCTGGAGCGCCGCGGGGCGGAGCTGATCGCGGCGGCGAAGGACCGCGACCTGTTCGGACGACGGCGGGGGCTCACGGGCGACGAGCGGGCCCTGCTGCGGCGACTGCGCGCCAGCCGGCGCGAGCTGCGCGCTGCCGCGACGCGGCTCGAGCGCGACGGCGGCGCGCCGTTCTTCGCGTTCGAGTCGCACTTCGGCGACGTGCTGGCGTGGGGCGGGTTCGACCTCGTGGCGGGAAATCCCCCGTGGGTCCGCGGCGAACGGGTCCCCATGCGCGTGCGCGAAGCGCTCGCGACGCGGTACGCGACGTGGCGACCGGCGCGGGGCCGGGGGTTCGCCCATCTGCCCGATCTGGCCGTCGCCTTCGTGGAGCGCGCGCTCGAGCTGGCGGCGCCGGGCGGCAGCGCGGCGCTGCTCGTTCCCGCCAAGCTCGCGTCGAGCGGCTACGCGGAGCCGCTGCGCCGGCGGCTGGCCGAAGGGGCGCGCATCGAGCGGGTGGTGCCCAGCCCCGCCGCGGCAGGTGCGTTCGCGGCGGCGGTCTATCCCATGGTGCTCGTCATCACGCGGGCGGAGCCGACGGGGCGCGAGCAGGTCGCGACGGCGCTCGGGGCCAGAAGCGCCGCGCCCCTGATCCCGCAGCGCGCCCTCGCGGGCGACGGCCCGTGGATCCTGGCGCGCGACGCGGTCCGGGTGGCACGGCACCTCGGGGCGAGGTGTCCGCGAGTGGGCGAGCGCTGGAGGCCGCAGCTCGGCGTGAAGACGGGCGCGGACGAAGTGTTCCTGAGCGCCCAGCCTGGCCCGGCGACCCGACCCGCGGTCAGGGGCCGTGATCTCGCGCCGTGGCGCGCCACGCCCCGCATGCACCTGCTGTGGACCCACGCCCCCGACGGCCGGCCACTCGCCCGCCTGCCGCTCGAGCTCGCCGCGGCACTCGCACCCCACCTCGAGCGGCTGGGCCGCCGCTGCGACTACCGTGCGGGACCGCCCTGGCAGCTGTTTCGTACCGCCCTCGCGTTCACTCCCTGTCGCGTGGTCTGGCCAGATCTCGCACGCCGGCTCGCGGCCGTGGTGCTCGACCCGGAGCTCGTGCCGCTGAACACCGTGTACGGGATCGCCACGCGCGAAGCGGACGACGCGTACGCGCTGGCGGCGCTGTTCAACTCGCGCTGGCTCACGGCGCTGGCGCGGCTGCACGCCGATCCGGCGCGCGGCGGGTTCCGGCGCTTCAACGCCCGCGTGGTGCGCGGACTGCCGCTCCCACCCACGAGTCCGCCGGCGTGGCGCGCGCTCGCCGATCAGGGGCGGCGCGGCGAGTCCGACGACGACGCCATCGCGGACCTGTACCAGCTCGATGCCGCCGACCGCCGTGCGCTGGCAGCCGCCCCGGATCCTCTCTGAGCACCTCGCCCCGCTCCCCGAGCCGCTCGCCTGCCTGCTCACACCGGGGGCGATCGAACCGCCGGCGGCGGTCGCGGCGCTCGGGGCGCGGGCGCTGCTCGACCTGGCGCCGCTCGGGCCCGAAGAGCGGGCGCCGTGGCCGGCGTGGCTCGCCCCACACCAGGTCCCCGCCGCCGAGCGGCTCCGCGGCCTGCTGATCCGCTACGGAGGCGCGCTGCTCGCAGACGCGCCAGGTCTCGGCAAGTCGTACGTCGCCCTGGCCGTCGCGCTGGCCCTGCGACAGCCGTTCGCATTGGTGGTGCCGGCGGTGCTGGTGGACCAATGGCGCGCGCTGCTTGCGCAATTCGCGACCCAGGCGGCGAGCGTCACCCACGAGTCGCTGAGCGCCACGCCTTGCCGCCCCTTGCCGCCCGCTGCCGCCCGTTGCCGCCTTCTTGTCGTCGACGAGGCCCATCGCTTCCGCAACCCCGACACCAATCGCTACCGCGCGCTGGCGCGGCTGGTCGTGGGTGCGAAGGTCCTGCTGGTGACGGCCACGCCCGTCCACAATCGCGTGGGCGACTTGTGCCACCTGCTGCGGCTGTTCCTACGCGACCACGAGCTCACGCCCCTCGGCGTCCCCTCGCTGCGCGGCGCCGCACGCGGCGACCGGGACGCCGACCCCACGGCGGTCGCCGCCGCCGCTGCCCGGTTGTGCGTGTCCCGCTCGCGCGAGCGGGCGCGGACGGGCTGGAGCGCGGGCCCGGTCACGCTCTCGTTCCCAGCACGCGCCGACGGGGCGGTGGTCCGCACCGGCGCGGCGCCGGACGCGCTGCTCGAGCGTCTCATCGCCGCCATTGCCCAGCTCGACTCCGGCGGAGAAGCGGCGGCCCTGTTCCGGCTGTTGCTGTTGTCGCAGCTCGCCTCGAGTTTCCCCGCGTTCCGCTCGACCCTGGCGCGATACCAGGCATGGCTCGAGCTGGCCAGCGCCGCCGCGGCAGAGGGTCGCTCACTCACGCGAGGGGATTTCGGGCGTCTGTTTCCCGCCGGGCAAGGCGACCTGCAGCTCGCGCTCTTCCCGCTGCTCCTGCCGGCCGGCAAGACGACGGTGAGCGACGCGGATCGCCACACGGTGCGACGACTGTACGAGCTCGCGGCGCCCGGCCCGGACCCGAAGGCCGACGCCCTGGAGCGGATGCTCGCCGAGCGGGGCGGGAAGACGATCGTGTTCGTGCAGCCTCGAGCCACCGTCCGGCACCTGTTCCGCTGCTTACGCGGGCACCGCGTGGCCGCGGTGATGGGAGACCGGGGATGGTTCGGCAGCGAGCGCGCGACCCGGGCCGACGTGTTGCGCGCGTTCGCGCCGGTGGCGCAGGGCGCCCCGGCGCCCGCGGCCGCAATGCAGACCGACGTCCTGCTCGCGACGGATCTCCTGAGCGAAGGCCTGAACCTGCAGGACGCCGTGCGGGTGATCCACTACGACGTGCCCTGGAGTCCCGCCCGGCTGGCGCAGCGCGTCGGCCGGATCGATCGTGCCGGCTCGCCACACGCGCGCATCGAAACCGTGACGTTCCTGCCGCCGCCGTCGCTCGCCGGCGCGCTCGCGATCGAGCACCGCTGGCTCACCAAGGCGCGGGCCCAGGCGCAGACTGGCACCGCACAGATCGAGCTGGCGGAGGGCGGCACGGCCGCCGCCTTCGACTGGTGCGACCGCCTGCAGGAACTCACCGGACGCGCCGGCCGGCCCGCCGCGCGCGGTGGCTGCGCCGCCGTCGCCGCCGCGGAGCGGGCGGTGGTACTCGTGGTGCGGCTCGCCGGCCAGGTGGAAGCGGTGGTGGTGACAGCCGAAGGCGTACGGGCCGATCCCGCGCGCGCCACCGCACTGCTCGAGAGCGCCGCGGGCTCCGCGCCGGCGCCGCTCGACCGCGCCGCACTCGAGCTGGCGATACGACGAGCCGCCCCGCTTGTCCGTAGCCGACTCGAAGCGATCGAGCGGGCCCGCTGGCGCGCGGCCGACCGCGACCGGCTGACCCGGCGGCTCATCCCGTGGGTACTCACGGCCGCGCGCCGCGCGGCGGCGCGGCGCCGCCACACTGAGCTGGCCCGCCTCGATGCCCTCGTGTCGCGGCTCGCCCTCGGCATGACGGCAGGAGAGGAGGTCCTGCTCGACGAGCTGCTCGGGCGACGCACGCCGCTGACCGTGCGGGACGTGCTGGCGTGGCACGAGCGGCTGCCGCCGCCCGCGGGCGTGCCCGATGCTCCCGTGATTGCGTTAGAAGCGGCGCTCGTGCTCGGCTGAGCGCTCACTCGTGATGCAGCAGCAGCTCCTCGTAGTCGAGCTCGCGCTGCACGCGTCGCATCACCGCGTCGCCGATCGTGCCCTCGTCCCGCAGGCGCAGGAGCTCCCGCCGCTCCGCCGCGAGCAGCTCGCGCGCGAGCCGCGTGTGGGCCTCGGACTTGGCCTCCAATGGGCCGTCCAGCGTGCCATCCGCGTGACCCCGCAGGTGGCGGGCCCGATAGCGGTAGCGGTCTCGGGTGTGGGCCAACGCGTCGGGATGCATCCACGACTCGTGCGTGAGCTCCTCGAGCCGCGCCAGCGCCGCCTCGGCGGTGCGCAGCCGGGCGCCGATCTCCTCGCGCTCGTCCTGCTCGCCAGTCTCGCGCACCCCCAGCCACCGGAGCAGCGGCGCCAGGGAGAAGCCCTGGCCCAGCAGCGTCACGAGGATGACCGCGAACGTGATGGCGATGATCACATCGCGCCCGGGAAACGGCGCGCCGGTGGCCGTCAGCGTGGGAATCGCGGCGGCGAGCACCAGCGAGTCGGCGCCCCGCAGCCCGGCCCAGGAGACAACCACCGGCAGCCGCCATGACGGGTAGGGGTCGCGCTTCCGGACACGCGCGCTCAGGAACCGCGGGAGGTACGTCGCGGGGAACACCCACACGAAGCGCGCGACGATGACCGTCAGGGTCACCAGTACCGCTCCCCACACCAGGTCCCGGGCGAACGGGCCGCTCCAGCCGGCGATGATCGGTCGCAGCCCCAACCCGGTAATGATGAAGATCAGCCCCTCGAGCACGAACACGACGACGTCCCACATGCCCGAGTTCTGCACCCGCGTATCGGCCGCCACGACGCGCGGGCCGACGCGCCCGAGGTAGAGCCCCGTCGCCACGACGGCCAGGATCCCCGACACGCCGAGATGCTCCGCGGGCAAGTAGGCCGCGTAGCCCGTCAAGAGCGAGATCGTGTTCTCGACCTCGGGATCGTGGATGTGACGCCGCAGCTCCGCCAGGAGCCGGGCGACGGCGAGCCCGACGACGATGCCGCCGGCCCCCACGTAGAGAAACCGCAGGCTCGCCGTCATAAGCGAGAACCCGCCCGTCACCGCGGCCGCGACCGCCATGCGGTACGCCACGATGGCGGCTGCGTCGTTGATCATGCTCTCGCCCTCGAGAATGATCACGAGGCGGCGGGGCAGCGGCAGCCGGCGCAGGAAGGCCGTCGCGGCGGCGACGTCCGGCGGTGAGACGACGGCGCCGAGCGCGAAGGCCGAAGTCCAGGGCAGACCCGGTATCGCGAGGCGTGCGACCCACGCAACGGCGATCGTGACGAACAGCACGTGCCCCACGCCGAGCAACAGGATGGGCCGCAGGTTGGCACGCACATCCCGGTAGGATGACAGCAGCGACGCGCGGAACAGAAGCGGTGGGATGAATACGAGAAAGACGAGCTGCGGATCGAACTGCACCACCGGCAATCCGGGGAGCAGCGCGACCAGCAGCCCCCCCACCACGAGCAGAGCGGGCGTAGGGACGTCGAGGCGACGCGCCACCAGCGCCAAGAAGGTGACGCCCACGAGCAGGGCGAGAACGGTCTCGAAGTTGTGCATGCGGTTTCAGGGTTCCCAAAGTTACCTTCCGGCGTGGCGCTCACCACGTTCCTGTTCGACCTGGACGGCACGCTCATCGACTCGATCGAGCTCATCCTCCGCTCCTACCGCCACACACTGCGGACCCATCGGGGAGAGGAGCCCGCCGACGACGTGTGGATGGAGGGGCTGGGCACGCCGCTGTGGGTGCAGTTCCGGCGCTTTACCGAGGACCCGGCCGAGATCGAAGCGATGGTCGCGACCTACCGCGCGTACAATCTGGCCCACCACGACGAGATGGTCTGTCCGTACGAAGGTGTCGTCGAGGCGGTGCGGGCCTTGAAGCGGGGGGGCCGCCGGCTGGGGCTCGTGACGAGCAAGATGCGGAGCGGGGTGGTGCGCGCGTCACTCGAGGACGCGTTCGATGTGGTCGTGGGCGCGGACGACGTCACCCATCCCAAGCCCGATCCCGAGCCGGTGCGCCTGGCGCTCGAGCGGCTGGGCGCGCCGGCGAGCGGAGCCGTGTTCATCGGTGACTCGCGCCACGATCTGGTGTGCGGTCGCGCGGCAGGGGTCAAGACCGCCGCCGCCCTGTGGGGACCGTTCGACCGCGCCCACCTGGCGGATCTCGAGCCCGATTACTGGCTGGAAACACCGCGAGACCTCAGTTTACTGACGGCTGACGACTGACACCGGAGGACCCTTGCGGTTCGTTCCCTTCGAGCTGGAACGCTGGCAGAGCACCTGGGAGAACCGGGTGCGCTACAACCTCTCCGAGTCGGGAGTGCATCCGCTCTCGATCCGCGAGCTGCTCGACCTCGCGGGAGCCTCGCGGGAGCCCCTGCTCGACGTGCGGCTCGGCTACAGCCAGTCGAACGGCACCGACCTGTTGCGGAGCCGGATCGCCGCGCTCTACGCGGGCGTATCGCCCGAGCAGATCCTCGTCACGAGCGGCAGCGCGGAGGCGAATTTCGTGGTGTGCTGGCGGCTGATCGAGCCGGGCGACCAGGTCGCCGTCATGCTCCCGAACTACCTGCAGACGTGGGGGCTGGCCCAGAACTTCGGCGCCCGGATCCGGGGCTTCACGCTGCGGGCCGAGGCCGGGTGGGAGCCGAGCGCCGACGAAGTCCGCAGCGCGATCGCGCCGGGCACAAAGCTCGTCGTCGTCACGAACCCTCACAACCCGACGGGCCACGTGCTCTCGGACGGCATGCGACGCCTCATTGTGGAGCGCGCCGCCCAAGTCGGCGCCTGGCTCCTGGCGGACGAGGTCTACCAGGGCGCGGAGCGCGACGGGACCACGACCGCGTCGCTCTGGGGTAGCTACGAGCGCGTGATCGTCGTGAACGGGCTGTCGAAGGCGTACGGCCTGCCGGGCCTGCGCATCGGTTGGGTGCTGGGGCCGCCGGGGTTCTCCGTCGAGGCGTGGGCCCGCCACGACTACACGACTATCGGGCCGGCGGGCGCGAGCGATCACCTCGCCGCCGTCGCGCTCGAGCCGCGAGTGCGCGAAAAAGTGCTCGAGCGCACGCGCGCAATCCTGCGGTCCAACTACCCGGTCATCGAGCGGTGGCTGAAGCGCTTCGGTGACACCTTCAGCTGGAACCCGCCGCAGGCGGGAGCGATCTGCCTGGTGAAGTACCGGCAGGGGATCAGCGCGCTCGATCTGGTGGAGCGGATGCGGGCCGAGCACAGCGTGCTGCTCGTGCCGGGGGACCATTTCGGCCTGCCGCACCACATCCGATTCGGATTCGGCGAGGAGGTCCACCACTTCGAGGCGGCGCTCGCGGAGACGGAGCGGGGCCTGAAGCGCGTGTTCACCGACTGACATGCGGGTCGTGCCGCTCGAGGCGTTCCGGGACAAGGTCTCGTTCGCCGTGGCGGTCGGCGCGGTGGAGCGGGGTTTCCGCTCGCTCGCATTGGGGGAGGCGGTGCTCCCCGACCCGATGGTGGTGGAGCTCCCGGCGGAGCGGGCGGAAGTGCACGTGAAAGGGGCACATCTCAAGGGCGCGCGCCACATCGTCCTCAAGGTGGCGACGGGCTTTTACGAGAACCGCGCCCGCGGCCTGCCGTCCGGCGACGGCCTGTTCCTACTGCTCGACGCCGGCACAGGGGTGCCGGCGGTGCTGCTCGAAGAGCACGGTTATCTCACGGACTTCCGCACGGCCGCAGCCGTGGCGCTCACGCTCAAGTATCTCGCGCCCAGGGACGCGCACGAGGCCCTGCTCGTGGGTGCGGGAGCCCTCGCCCGGCTCACGGCGCGCGCCATGGTGGCGCAGATGCCGCTCGCCCGGCTCACGCTGTGGAATCGCACGCCCGAGCGTGCCGGGCAGCTCGCCCGCGAGCTTGCGCAAGTGGTGGAGACGCGCATCGCGCCCGCCCTCGAGAGCGCGGTGCGCGAAGCCCGAGTGATCGTGACCGCGACCGCCAGCACGAAGCCGTTGATCATGGCCTCCTGGGTGGCGCCCGGGACGCACGTCACCTCGGTGGGGACCGGGAGCCCCGAGAAGATCGAGCTCGAGCCCGCGTTGCTGGCGCGCGCCGACAAGCTCGTGGCCGATCGCGTGTTTCAGACGGAGCGCTACGGCAACCTGCACCACGCCGTCGCGGCCGGAGTCATGACCCGCAAGCGGGTTTACGCTGAGCTCGGGGATCTCGCGGCGGGCCGGCGTCCCGGGCGGGAGCGCCCGGACGAGATCACTGTGGCGGACCTGACGGGCGTGGGCGTTCAGGACGCCGCGATCGCGCAGGCGGTGGTGGAGGCGTTGGGGCTGTGAGTCCCTGTCAGAACGCTGTCAGAAACCGCACTCGCGCAACCGCCGTATTCGGGCTATCCATATTTCGCATCACCCGCATCGGGGAGCGTAGCGCTACGAAACGCACATGGGTCGCCTGCGTCGCGGTGGCGTGCGTCGGCTCCCTCGCGCAGCTCGCTGCGCAGGGCGCTGCACCGTACACGGCGGCCGACGTGCACTTCATGTCCGGCATGATCCAACACCACGCGCAGGCGGTGCTGATGGCCGGCTGGGCGCCCACGCACGGAGCGAGCAACGCCATGCGCGCGCTGTGCGAGCGGATCGTAGTGGGCCAGCGTGACGAGATGGTGCTCATGCGGCGCTGGCTCGACGACCGTCATGAACCTGTCGCCCAAGCCGACTCACCCGATGCAGCACACATGATGATGCCGGGGATGGACTCCTCGATGCTGATGCCGGGGATGTTGACCGCCGCACAGCTCGAGCGCCTGGACCACGCCCGCGGCCCGGAATTCGACCGGCTGTTCCTGCAGGACATGATCCGGCATCACCAGGGGGCCATCACCATGGTCAATCAGCTGTTCGGCTCGCGCGGGGCGGGCGAGGAAGAGCCGCTTCTCCGTTGCGAGGTGGGATGCCCACTCGAGACGGTCGGCGCCCGCGAAACGCAGGTACGCGCGGAGCGCGTCACGCATCGCGTGGACGAACCCGTCGGCGCGG
>Ga0209801_1002679_pt1 | contig 10340 bp, 13 predicted proteins | sample GraSoiAngelo_127_FD_185884 | JGI IMG/M metagenome (GOLD analysis project Ga0209801, IMG submission 185884) | Grasslands soil microbial communities from the Angelo Coastal Reserve, California, USA - 14_0927_09_40cm (SPAdes) (version 2) | ecosystem: Environmental > Terrestrial > Soil > Grasslands ... | reverse complement strand
CGACGAGGTCAACATCGATCTATCGCGGTACGAACAGATCAAGCGGTTCACGGTCCTGCCCCGGGACTTCACCCTTGAAGCGGGAGAGGTGACACCGACGCTGAAGCTCAAGCGCCGAGTGTGCAAGGAGCACTTCGCGGCAGAGATAGAGGAGCTCTACTCCTGACCGACGTCTTCCTCGTTCTGTCCGCATTTCTCGCGAGTGCGGTCGAGACGGTCGAGGCCCTCACGATCGTCCTCGCCATGGGCCTCACGCGCGGCTGGCGCTCGACACTCGTCGGAGCTGGAGCCGCGACGCTGGCGCTCGCAGCCATCGTCGCCGCGCTCGGACCGGCGCTGACGGTGATCCCGATCGGAACGCTGCGGCTCGTGGTCGGGGGACTGCTGCTCGTCTTCGGCCTCCAGTGGCTGCGCAAGGCAATCCTCCGTGCAAGCGGCTGGCGCGCGGTGCGCGACGAGGACGCGGTCTTCGCACGCGAGCGCGCGGAGGCTGCGAACGCGCCGCACGTCGAACGCGCCGGGCTCGACTGGTATGCGTTCACGGTCTCCTTCAAAGGCGTCCTCCTCGAAGGGCTCGAGGTCGCTTTCATTGTGCTGACGTTCGGGAGCACACAGGGGAGCATCCCGCTGGCAGCGCTCGGAGCCGGCGCAGCGATCGTCCTCGTCGTCCTGGCGGGGATCCTCGTCCGCGAACCGCTCGGCCGCGTTCCCGAGAACACGCTTGCCTTCGCGGTCGGAGTAATGCTGACGACCTTCGGGATCTTCTGGGGCGCGGAGGGAGCCGGTGTCGAGTGGCCTGGCGGCGACGCGGCGCTGCTGGGAGTCCTCGCGTTCGTCTCGCTGATCTCGCTCGGCTTCGTCACGACCCTGCGACGCCGCAAGCTCGCCTTCGCATGAGGCGTTTCGCGAAGTTCTGGTGGGACTTCATCGTCGGAGACGACTGGCGTGTCGCCGTCGGGATCGTGATCGCGTTCGGGCTCACCGCGCTGCTCGCGACGACGTCGATCCCGGCGTGGTGGGTGTTGCCGCTCGCCGTGGCCGCCGTGCTCTGGCTGTCGCTATACCGCGTCGCGCGCTAGATCCGGCGCGCGCCGGCGAAGTTCGACGAGTAGTAGCCGCTGAGCGAGGAGATCTTCACCACGTCACCGGTGTGCGGTGCATGGATGAACTGCCCACCGCCGATGTAGATCCCAACGTGGCTCGCACCGGTGAAGAACACGAGGTCGCCGGGCTGTAGCTCGCCGATCGAGACGGACGTTCCCATCCCGAACTGCGCGTACGAGCTGTGCGGGACCGAGACGCCGATTTGGGCGAAGACGTACGAGACGAGCCCGGAGCAGTCGAAGCCGCTCGGCGACGAGCCGCCCCACACGTACCGCACGCCGAGATAGCGCATCGCGATCCCGACGACGCCGCCGTGGACGTTCGGAGGTGCGACTGTCGAGCCCTCCGGTGTCGAGGCCGAGACGCCAACACCGTCCGGCACGGGAACCTGGACTCCGCCGGCGAGACGAGACCGGGCAGCGGCGGCGAGCTGGCGTTGCTGGGCCGCCTCGGCTGTGCGCATGCGGACGATCTCGCCCTTGATCGACGAGAGCAGCTGCCGGCGCGAAGCCAGCTGCGATTCGATCCGCTGCTTCTGCGCGGCCTTCTGGGCCACGATGGTCTGCTGTTCGGAATGGGCTCGGAGCAATTCGGTTCGGTGACGCTGGATCTCCGCCTTGAACGACGTCACCTGCTGGACGATGCTCGCGTCCTGCTGGGACGTCGAGTTGACGGCCTCGATGCGGTTCAACAGATCGTCGAGGCTCGTCGCACCCAATAGCACCGACAGCGTCGAGTTGTCCTGGGTCGACGTGTACGCGCTCACGAGCCGTGCCGAGAGGGAGGCCTGCGCGATCTTCAGATTCGCACGCGTGAGCTTCAACTGGACGCGGTTCTCGCGCTGGGCGACTTCGATCTGCCGCAGGCGGACGTTCGCGAGGTTGTAGGACTCGATGGCCGGCCCGAGACTGTCGTCGATCTTCTGGATCTGGGCCAGCACGTGCTGCGCCTGTGCCTGCTTGGCGGCGACCGTCCCGGGCGTGGCGTTCGCCGATGGCGCCGCACACAGCAGTGCGAGAACGGCCGCGCCGGCAAAGCCCGCACGGCCTCTTACCATCGGCGTCGCAAGCGAACGCCGAAGGCAAATGCAGAACGCCTGCGCCTGTCGTTTCCTGCCGCTGGGCACCAGCACGCGGAAGATCCGGGTCGACGGGCGCACCGGAGGGGGCCGGTACGTCACAAGTGGCGCACCCTAGCAACGTCTTCGGCTGTCTGCAACCGCTTTCCGAGCCTAAAAGTGACGATTTCTCCCATGTGTCTGGACCGCACAAAGTCCTAGCTTGCTAGGGTCACGGGCCGTGCGTTGGCGCAGGGAGAGCCGCCTCGCGCTCGGGCTGGCGCTCGGAGTCGCGCTTCTCTTGGGAATCTTTCTCCCGGGAGCCGAAGGCGCGGGCCCGAAGAAGAAGGGAACCCAGCAGCGGGCTCGGATCGTGGCCCACTCCCACACGGCCCTACTGAGCCTCTACGCCCTGGATTCGCGGCTCCTGCAGACGCGGAGCGAGCTGGCCGGCCTCCGGAGCCGTGCGGACGGCCTCCGGCTCGAGCGGGACCGGGTCCAGCAGGAGGTCGACGTCATTGCCGGCAACGTCAAGACGTCCCAGCGGCTCCTCGGCGAGCGTCTCAGGGCCCTCTACGAGGAGGGAGAACCGGATGCGATTGCCGTCCTCCTCGGCGCCAGGTCGCTCGACGACGCCGTCATCCGCCTCGACCAGCTCGAGCAGAGCACTCGCCAGGGGGCCCAGGCGGCGAGGGATGCCAGGGACGGCCGAGCCAAGCTGCAGGGGCTCGCCCTCGAGCTCGACGCCCGTATCCGTCAGATCCAGGCCCTCGAGGCCCAGGCGGAGCGGACGGCGGCAGCACTCGAAACGGCGCGAGCCAGGCGGGTCTCCTACCTCGCGGCGCTGGCGCGGCAGCGGCGCCTTAACGCCCGTCAGATCCGAGCTCTCGATCATCGGGCTCGGCAAGTGGTGGCCAAGGCGGAGGTCGTGCAGTCGCAGGCTGCGGAACCGGCTGCAGTCCCCTCGGTCGGGGTCCCCTCGATCACTGACGGCACGCGGACGCTGACGGTGACTTCGACCGGCTACTCGTTGCCGGGCAGGACCTCGACCGGGCTCCCGGTCGGCTTCGGAATCGTCGCCGTCGATCCGGCAGTGATCCCGCTCGGTTCCCGGTTGTCCATCCCGGGCTACGGCGAAGGCGTTGCTGCGGATACGGGAAGCGCGGTCCAGGGCATGACGATCGACCTCTGGTTCCCCACGCTGGCCCAAGCCCTTGCCTGGGGCAGGCGCACGGTTACGATCACCCTTCACTAAACTTCGTCGGCCCGCGGGGGAGGGGCGCCCACTATGAGCCAGTCCGTACAAGCGGACAATCAGGAGCTGGCGGAGGTCCGCGTCCTGATCGTCGACGACCACGATCTCTTCAGGAGTGGGCTTCGCAACCTCCTGGAGGACGAGGGCGTACGCGTCGTCGGAGAGGCCGCCGCCGGGCAAGAGGCTCTGAACATCGTCCGCGAGGTCGCGCCCGACGTCGTCGTGATGGATCTGAACATGCCCGGCATGGGCGGCGTGGAAGCGACGCGCCACATCTCGACGATCGCGCCACTCACCCGCGTGGTGATGCTGACGATCTCAGATCAGGACAACGACGTCATCGACGCCATCCTCGCGGGGGCCTGTGGTTATCTCCTGAAGGACTCGTCGATCCATGAGCTGATCGCGGGAATCAAGGCGGCCTCGCTCGGCGAGTCCTTGATCTCGCCGACGATCGCTTCCAAGGTCTTGCAGCGGGTGCGCGCATCCAGCACGCAGCCCGAGATCGAGAGCACGATCCGCGCCGAGCTCTCGGACCGCGAGATCGAGGTGCTGAAGCTGATCGCGAACGGCAAGGACAACGCGATGATCGCCGGCGAGCTCCACATCAGCCCGAAGACGGTCAAGAATCACATCTCGAACATCCTCATGAAGCTGCAGATCGACAACCGCATCCAGGCCGCCGTCTACGCGGTCAGAAGCGGGATCGTCTAGTTAGACGCTTGACCAGACGGCTGCCGGACCTCGTCCGCGCGGCTGCGCAGCGAGGAAAGGAGGCCGCGAAGGTTGCTGAGGTCGCCGTCGGCCGCGGAAAGCCGCCGTCCGAGCTGGGTGAGCTCGGAATGCTCGTCGTCCTGCGACTGCCCACCGAGCTCCGCCAGCGCCTTGGCAGATCCGGCCGTGAGCGTGTGTTCGATGGTGTCGATGGTCGGCGCCTCGTCACCGGCGGCCGGCGCGTCGAGCAGCGAGCGGATCTCGTCGAGGATCATGAGGGGCTACGACCTTGATTTTCGGGGTCCCGACAAGTATCGAGGCTGGGACCCGCTGCGCACATGGGCCGCCCGGACTATCTTCTGCCCTGCAACGGCCCATCTTCTTGACTCAATCGGGTCAAGCTCGAAAAATGGGTTCCGCGTGAGCCGCCGACTTCTCGCCGCCCTCTTCGCCTTGGTTGCCTTTGCGGCCCCCGCCGCGACGACGGCGGGACCGACCCAGGACTCGCAGCTCCAGCGCCGGCTCGCCCGTGCGCTGCATGTCCCCCACGTCGCTCCGGCTCGGTCGGGTGCCGTCGCCCTCGACCTCGCTTCCGGCACTGTCCTCTTCGAGCAGAACCCGGGCCGGCCGCTGGCTCCGGCGTCGAACGAGAAGCTGCCGCTGACGTACGCGGCGCTCGTCCGGCTCGGGCCGGCATTCCGGATCGAGACGGACGTGCTCGGCGAGGGGCAGCTGGATGGAACTCAGTGGACCGGCACTCTCGTCCTCAAGGGGAACGGTGATCCCACGCTCTCCAGCGCCGACCTGCGCGCGCTCGCCGCGCAGGTGAAGTCATCAGGGATCCGGAGCGTGACCGGAGGCGTGAGCGGCGACGAGAGCGCATACGACGCTCGCCGGATCGTGGCCGGCTGGAAGCCGAGCTTCTTCATCGACGAGTCTCCGCCCCTCTCTGCTCTCGTGGTCGACCGCGCCCGCGTCGGGCGCATCGTGTCTCGCTCGCCGGCGCTCGCGGCCGCAACGGCTTTTCGCGACGCGTTGCTGAAGGCGGGAATCGCCGTCGCGGGTCCTGTCCGGGCCGCAGTGGCGACCGAATGGTCGGAGCAGCTCGCCAGCGTCTCCTCCCCGCCGCTCGGGGCGATGCTGCGCTTCATGGACCGGGAGAGCGACAACTTCACCGCCGAGATGCTCTTGAAGCAGCTCGGCCTCACGGAGCTCGGCCGGGGCACGAGTGCCGCGGGAGCGGCCGTGGTCACGCAAGCGCTTTCCGAGGCGCGCGTGCCGATGACGGGAGTCCGCATCGTCGACGGCTCGGGCCTTTCGCAGCTCGACCGATTGACGGCGAATGCGCTAGGCAGCCTGCTACACGCCGCCTGGGCCGATCCAACCGTCGGCCCGGCCTTACTCGCCTCCCTGGCGGTGGCAGGAGTGAACGGAACACTGGAGCATCGGCTGAGCAAGCCGCCCGCACGCGGACGCGTGCTCGCGAAGACGGGCACGACGGACGTCGCGTCCTCGCTTTCCGGCTACGTCAGCGGCCGCTACGCATTCGCAGTCGTGCAGAACGGCCATCCGCTGTCGTACTGGTGGGCCCGTCGCGCCCAGGACCGGTTCGCACAGATACTGGCCGGCTCCTAGTTCGTTACGTGCGCTTCAGGAGCTCGACGAGGTCGGCTTCGGACAGGGTCGGGACTTCGACCTTGCGCGCCTTCGTCAGCTTGGAGTTGCCAGGCTCCTCGCCGACGATCAGTCCCGTGGTCTTGCCGGACACCGAGTTCACGACCTTCGCGCCTTTCGCTTCCAGCGCCGCCGCGGCTTCGTCGCGAGTGAAGCTCTCCAGCGTGCCGGTGATCACGTACGTGTTGCCGGTGAGCGGGCCTTCGACGGGCTTGAGCTCATCGCGGATCTCGAAGCGGAGCCCGAGCGACCGGAGCTCCTCGACGAGCGCGCGGTTCGCCTCGTCGGAGAACCATTCCGCGATCGCCTCCGCGCGCTCGGGGCCGATCCCCTCCGCCTCCAGGATGTCCTCCTGCGCGGCGGCGCTCAGCCGGTCGACGCTCTCGAAGTGGCGCGCGAGATTCTGCGCCGTCACCCACCCGACGTCCGGGATGTTGAGCCCGAACAGAACGCGGTGGAACGGAACCTGCTTCGAGGCCGCGATCGACTCGATCGCGCTCGTCGCAGAGATCTCGCCGTAGCCCTCGAGCTCCATCAACTGCTCTTTCGTCAACCGGTAGAGATCGGGGAGCGACCGCACGAGCCCGAGATCCCACAAGCGACGCACGGATTGCTCACCGACTCCCTCGATGTCTGCAGCCGCCTGCACCCAGTTGATCAGCGACTCGAGGCCGCGTGACGGACAGGCACGATTCGGGCAGCGATGCATCGCCTCGCCCTCCGGCTTGACGATGTCGGTGCCACAGAGCGGGCACTGCTTCGTGTGGCAGCACCGGCCCCACGACCTGCGGGATCACATCGCCGGCGCGCTGGACGATCACGTTGTCGCCTTCGCGGATGTCCTTGCGGTTGATGTCCTCCTCGTTGTGCAGCGTCGCCTGCGACACGGTGACACCGCCCACCTCGACCGGCTCCAGCTGCGCCCACGGGTTCAGGGCACCGGTGCGGCCGACGCGGATGTGGATCTTGTTCAGCTTCGTCTCTGCGGTCATCGGCGCCCACTTGAAAGCGCGCGCCCAGCGAGGCCGGTCGTGCAGCGCACCGAGGCGGCGCTGCTGATCGAAGGAATCGACCTTGATCACGATCCCGTCGATCTCGTAGTCGAGCTCGATGCGCCGCTTCTCCCAGTCACGACACGCCGCGGCGACAGACTCGACGGTCTCGTGCCGCTCGGCGTACGGGTTGGTGCGGAACCCGTGCTCGCGCAGCCACTCGAGCGAGTCCCAGTGACCAGCCGCGGGCAGGCCCTCGCGACGACCGAGGCCGTGGACCCAGATCGACAGCGGACGCTCGGCCGTGATCGTCGAGTCCTTGAGCCGCAGAGAGCCGGCCGCTGCGTTGCGCGGGTTCGGCGTCGGCTTCTTGCCTTCGGCGATCAGCCGCTCGTTGAGCTGGTTGAAGCCGCTGAGCGGGAGGTACACCTCGCCGCGCACCTCGAGCAGCGGCAGCGGCGTCTCGCCTTCGGCGAGCTGCATCCGCATCGAGATCGCTTTGATCGTGCGGAGGTTCGGCGTCACGTCCTCCCCTAGCCGTCCGTCGCCACGCGTCGCGCCACGAACGAAGACCCCGTCCTCGTAGACGAGGTTGATCGAGAGCCCGTCGATCTTCGGCTCCGTCACGTACGCGACGTCGCTCGTCCCGAGGCGCTTGCGCACGTCCTGGTGCCACTTCTCGAGCGCCTCGGCAGTCGTCACTTTCTCGAGCGACCCCATCGGCGAGAGGTGCTCGACCTTCTGGAACTTCTCCGACGGCGGCGCTCCCACCCGTTGCGTCGGCGAGCCGGAAGTCACGAGCTCGGGGTTCGCGTCCTCGAGCGCGACGAGCTCGTCGTACAACCGGTCGTACTCCGCATCGGTGACCTCGGGATCGTCGAGAACGTGATAGCGGTAGAGGTGGTAATCGAGGACGTCGCGCAACTCAGCCGCGCGCTTCTTCTCCTTAGAGGACGGCAAGCAGCTCCTCCGGGGTCTCGACGAGGGCATCGGGCACCTCAGCCTCGAGCCGCCCTCGCGCATGGATGCCGCCCCAGGTGACGCCGATCGAGAAGAGGCCGGCAGCCTTCGCGGCCTGGACGTCGAACGGTGCGTCCCCGACGTAAGCCGCCTCGTCGGCGCGTACGCCCATCCGTTCGAGAGCGAGCAGCAGGGGTTCCGGGTCTGGCTTGTGTCGGGCCGTCTCGTCGCCGCCGACGACCGTCTCGAAGAGATGCGCAATCGGAACGCGCGCGAACGCGAGCTCGACGGTCTGGCGCCGCTTCGCGGTGACGATCCCCAACCGCCGGCCCTCGTCCTTCAGCCCAACGAGCACGTCGTCCATCCCCGCGCAGCAGACGAGCTCGTCGTGCAACGGCTCGTTGTGCGCGCGATAGACGTCGACCAACTCGTCGACCTTGTCGGGCGAAAGGGCGTGCATCTGTGCCTCGAGACCCGGCCCGCCGACCGCAGCCATCAGCTCCTCGTCCGGGACCTCGGCGCCGAGGACCTCCTTTGCCGCATGTCTCATCGAGGCGAGGATGATCGCGCCGGAGTCGATCACCGTGCCGTCGAGATCGAAGAGGACGACCGGAAAACGCATCTCTTCGATGCTAGCCAGGCGGAGAGCGCAGCCAAACCGACCAGGGCTCGACACTCTCGACGACAAGCGTTCCGTCCGCCCACGGGTCGTCTGCGAGCCGAGCGCGGACGTCGGCCTCGCTGTCGGCGTCGAAGACGAGCAGCGCGTAGTCGCCGTCGCCGCTCCCGACGGGCCCGCCCAGGAAGATCAGGCCTTCCTCCGTCAGCCCGTCCATGAAGGCGGCGTGCTCGTCCCAGGCCGCCTGCTCTCGCCGGCGACGCGTGTGATCCCAGCGAGGCCCGGGGACATGCTTGACGAGGAAGTAGTCGGTCACGGTTTCAGTACATCACGCGCTCGAGATAGAGCCCAGAGGCTGGAACCGTCGAGCCCGCCTCGTTGCGCGGTCGTCCCTCGAGCAGCGGCACGATGCGCTCCGGCGCCAACTCGAGCATCGTGCCGACGAGCGTCCGCACCATGTGCCGGAGGAAGCTGTCGGCCGTGATCTCGAACTCGAGCGCGTCGCCGCGATGGTGCCACCTGGCCGCCAGCACGTTGCGCCGGAACATCTGGTGCTGCGTCTCGGTCGGCGTGAACGCGCGGAAGTCGTGCTCGCCCACGAGCAGGTCGGCCGCGGCGGCCAGACGCTCCGAGTCGATTGGGCGTTGGTACCACCAGGAGCGGTGTTCCTCGAACGGCGACCGCTCGCGACGGCGCCAGATGCGGTAGCGGTAACTGCGCGAATGCGCAGAGTGCCGTGCGTGAAAATCGGGCGACGCTTGGCTCGCGGAGACGATCGCGACGTCGTGCGGGAGTGCGGCGTTGAGCGCGTCGGCGACTCGCGGCGCAGGCGGGCCGCCTTCGACGTCGACGCTGACGACGTTGCCGAGTGCGTGCACCCCGGTGTCGGTCCGCCCGGCCACGGCAAGCCCCGCGAACAACGGGAAGACGTCGAGTGCTTCGCGCAGGACCCCTTCGACCGTACGCAGCCCCGACTGCATCGCCCAGCCGTGAAAATTGGTGCCGTCGTACTCGAGCGTTAGCTTCATCCGCACGTCAGGCTCCCCTCACTCTGTTTGTCAGGTTTGCCTTATGCTCTGGTGATTTGCGGTATGTTTGATACACTCTACAAGTGACCGAAAAGCAAGCCTTCCTCCTGCAGCGAGTGCAGCCGGCGATGGTGGGCCTCATCGACGGGTCGCTCTCGACGCTCGCGCCGATCTTCTCCGTCGCGGTCGTCACCCACAAGCCGCACTACGCCTTCGTCGCAGGCGTCGCGACCGCGTTCGGGGCAGGGATCTCGATGGCCTTCTCCGAAGGGCTTTCGGACACCGGCGAGTTCACCGGCCGGGGAAACCCGATGGTTCGCGGCGGCATCACCGGAGCCGGAACCTTCGTGGGCGGAATCCTGCACACGCTGCCGTTCCTCATCCCCCACTATCAAGCGGCGATCTACTCCGCGATCGCGGTCGTCGCGCTCGAGCTACTCATCCTCGCCTGGCTGCGCTGGAAGTTCTTCGAGGTCGGTTTCGTCCGCGCGCTCGCCTCCGTCACGCTGGGCGGCGTGATCATCGCGGCGGTCAGCGCGGCGCTCGGCTCCGCGGGCTGACCCGCAGCGTCAAGCCGTCCACGCCGGTGACCTGAACGTTCTCGCCGGGCACGAGAGGAACGTCGGAGATCGCCTCCCACAGCTCACCGCCTACGCGGACCTGAGTCGGCGAGCTGACGACGGCCGTCCGGCCGACGAGGGTCTCGACGCCGGTGGCCGCACGGCGACGCCGCGACCACCTCAGCAACGCGAGCGACTCGGCGACGTCGATGAGCCCGCCGGCGACGACCGCCACGATCCCCCACGGGGAAGGCAGGACGAAGATCGCCAGCAGGATCGCTCCGAGCAGGAGCATGCCTTCGCTGCGCTAGGACGCTGCGGTGCCCGCCGGCGACGACGCCCCCGGCGGCTCGTAGTCCACGAGCTCGAGGTACACC
>Ga0209801_1002672_pt1 | contig 10345 bp, 5 predicted proteins | sample GraSoiAngelo_127_FD_185884 | JGI IMG/M metagenome (GOLD analysis project Ga0209801, IMG submission 185884) | Grasslands soil microbial communities from the Angelo Coastal Reserve, California, USA - 14_0927_09_40cm (SPAdes) (version 2) | ecosystem: Environmental > Terrestrial > Soil > Grasslands ... | reverse complement strand
TCTTTCAGAGTCTCACTCTGCCGGTCCTGATCCGGAAGCTTGGGATCAAAGACGATGGTTCGACCGACGAAGAAGAACGCAAAGCACGCGTCGAAGCCAACAAAGCCGCGCTCAGTTTGGTCGAGAGCCTGGCAAACAATGGCGATTTTTCGGCGGACGCGACAAGCCGTTTGCGCGCAGAGTACGATGATCGGCTGATGCAGCTCGAACTCTGCGCCCAAAGCGACGAAAATTGCGGGGGCGGAATTGCCACGCCGCAATACCAACGCCTTCAGCAACAAGCCCTCGACGTCGAACGTCAAACCATCATCCGTCTGCGTAATCAGCATGTGATTAACGACGACGCCCTGCGCCGGATCCAACGCGATCTCGATTTGGCCGAGGCACGTTTGACCGGAAACTAATGCGCTCCTAGTTGCGCAAGCGCCCCGGCGCCGCGGCGATATCCCAAAAGATGGCCGCGGTAGCGGCCCGCCGGAAGATTAATGCGACCCCGAACGCTTTCGGGCCGCTACAGAACTACTCCGAGTTTAACTCGAAGTTGATCTTCACGTCGTAATGATCCCCTTTTCCGAGTCCGTCGGGCAATGGCTCGACGCGGCTGACCCGATTCGCGAGCGCTTTGACGGATTCGTCGAGATCGCTGCTTCCCGACGGCCGAACGATCTCGAAACTCGAAACCCGGCCGTCTTTTTCGATTCGAAGTTTCACGAGCACGGAATTTTTTGATCCCGCCGTTGCGAGCGTCGTCGGTTGGACCCATTCGCTATAAAAGCGGTCGTGCAACATGCTGCCGTACCAGCCGAATTGCGATTCAGGACCGGCCCCGCCGGCGCGACCAGAGCCGTTGCCAGGCGCGGTCCCCTTGCCGCTACCGGTCTGAGTAGCTGGAGATTCCTTTGATTCCTTCGCGGTGGAATCGTCCTTCGCCGCAAGCGCCTTCGCGATTTCTTTTTTCTCGGCCCCGCTATCGCCTTGCTCGCTCTCCTTTTTTTCCGGGGTCGGTTTCGCAGTCGGCGACGGCTTCGGAGACGCCTTAGCCATAACTATTTTCTTTGGCGTCCGAGCCGGACTGGCGGTTGACGTCGGTTTTGGTGTGGGTTTCGGCGTTGTCTTCGCTTCCGCTGTTGGACTCGGCTTGGGACTGCGGGGCGGAATCGCAGTTGCTGCTGGTTTAGGCGAAGGCCTCGGCGTCGGCAGCTGGATGTCGCTCGGCGCCGAAGCCAAGTAGGGCCGAGCTTCATCCGGTTGACGTTCCTTCAATGGGTCCGTTTTCGATTCCTTTCGCGGTAACGGCGACCTCAGCGGGGCAGGTAAATTCTTCTTTTCAGTGACCAAGCCATCACCACCGCCGCCGTTGAGCCAAACTACGCTCTGTGCGCTCGCATTCTTGCTTTCACGGCTCCAACGAATCAATCCGACGATGACCAAAATGTGCGCGAAGGCGATGAGGCCGACGTTGGTCCAGAAGCGCAGATTTTTCGGCATCGCCTACTTCGTCTCCGCTCTCGTGGCGATACCGACCTTCATGATCTGTGCGCGCTGCAACGCGTCCATCAACGTGATCAATTTTTGCACCGGCAAGTCGCGATCCGGTCGGATGACAACGGCGACGTCCGGATTAGCGCGCTTGATCTCTGCCAATTGCGCACTCAGCGCGCTCAGATCGACAAGTTGATTGTTCAGCCGAATCATTTCGTTTCGATCGATCGAGATCGTCTGCACTTGCGATAAAGTGGCGGGCGGATTTTTTCCGGTACTCGACGGAATGATGAGACTCATGCTGCTCTCGAGTAGCGGCGTCGTGATCATGAAAATGATGAGCAACACGAACGCGAGATCGAGCAGTGGGGTGATGTTGATCTCGGAAAGCGAGGAGAGGCTCTGCCGTTGCGAATAGCGCCTCATCTGCGAAATGCGGACTCGCGCACGGCATGGTCGACGAATTTGTGTTCCAACTCAGACGCCAGTTCGGCCGCAAAATTGTCCATCTCGACAATCATTCCGCGAATGCGCGTGACCAGAAAATTGTAACCGAACATCGCCGGGATCGCGACACAGAGCGCGGTCACGGTTGTGATCAGCGCACCGGAAACACCGGGAGCCATTGAAGCGAGGTTGGGCGCGCCGGCTTCGGCAACGCCGGTAAACGCGTCCATCACGCCCCAAACCGTGCCGAGCAATCCAAGAAACGGCGAACCGCTCACCGCGGTTGCCAGCAAAATCATTTGCGACTCGAGCTCGAGCGCGGTTTCGCCGACCGCGCGTTCCATTGCCGCCGTGACCGCGCCCATTTGCGCCGATGAGATTTTGTCGGACACGCCGAGCCTCGCGCGGAATGTTTCGTCCACTTCCGCCGAGCCCAGCAGGTGAAAGGTCATCTCCTGACAACCGGCCCGATAAACATTGAAGATCGGCGAACCGGGGAAACGCGCATTTTTTTCGAACAACCGCAGTGGTTGTCGATCTTGCCGGAACGCGCCGAGGAATCGCGCGTTTTGTTTTCGGGCGAATTGGATCACGCGCAATTTCGTGATCATGACAGACCAACTGAAGATCGAGACGACCGCGAGGAGAAGGAGGACGAGCTTGCCGGCAATGGTAGCGTGCTCAAATGCAAAGAGCAGACCGCCGGCTGCAATCAACGACGCTATCAATCAATTCACCTGCGGAACTATTAGCGGATTCTGACGAAAGCGAAAGGGCTACTCGCGAGCGACGATCTTTTTCGGAAATGCGGGCCGCAATTTCGCGGCGATAACGAAGGCAAGTCCAATCGCGACCAGAAAGAAGGAAAAGAACTGACCGCGGGTGAAGCCGGCGATGAGAGCCGCGTCCGGTTCCCGGAAATTTTCCACGATGATTCGAAAAATTGCGTAGCAAATGAAGAACAAGCCAGTGAGAACCCCGTTCGGTTGCCTCATCCGCGTGCGCACGAACCAGAGGATGGCGAACAAAATAATTCCTTCGAAAAAAGCTTCGTAAAGTTGTGATGGGTGTCGCGGAGTCAGAATTCCGCGCAGAGTTTCCTTCACCTGCAGTTCATGCCGCACCGCGGCCACAATCGCATCCGACGAATTAAGCGTTGGATCGATCTGTCGGCAGGCCGCAATCGCACGCTCGGCCTCGCCAATATTTTCGGTCAGCTCCTTCGGGAACTGCATCGCCCACCAGACATCCGTCGCGCGTCCGTAAAGCTCGCCATTGATGAAATTGGCGCAGCGCCCAAAAAACAAGCCGATCGGCGCCGTCACCACCAGATTATCGCCGAGATTCATCCACGAGATTTTGTGCCGCCAGGCATAATAAAATGTGAACGCAAGCAGGCCGAGGATCCCGCCGTGGCTTGACATTCCGCCTTCCCACACCCGCAGGATCGACATCGGCTCGCGCAACATCTCCGGCTTGTAGAAAAAAACGTAACCAAGCCGACCGCCGACGATCACGCCAAAAAGCGCGGCTGCGGTAATGAAATCACCAACTTTTGCTACCGGCAAATCGGCGTAACCGCGCCTCGCCAAAAGTCGAAAGAGGGCATAGCTGCAAGCAAAGGCGAGCACATAAGCCAATCCGTACCAGCGCGGACCGACATTGTCCCACAATCGAAAAATCAGCGGATTAAGATCGTGAACGTAGTAAGCGACCATGCGGGCAATGCAGAGCGCGATTACTTTCGGCGATCTGCGCCGGATTGCGCGAGTGTTTTCCGCAAAAACGGAGCCGTTCGGCTCGTGCGATTCTTGGCGACTTGTTCCGGCGTTCCAACCGCCACAATCTTGCCGCCGTCCGCGCCAGCTTCAGGCCCAAGATCGACAATGTAATCGGCCTCCGCGATCACGCTCAAATTGTGCTCAATCACAATCACAGTGTTGCCTTCATCGACTAATCGATGCAGCACTTTCAGGAGAAGATCGATATCAGCCATGTGCAAACCGATCGTCGGTTCCTCGAGCAGATACAGCGTCGATCCCGGTTTGCGCATTTTTCGAATCCGCTCGTTTTCGGCGCGACCAACGCCGCGCTTCAATTGCGTGACCAATTTTAGCCGTTGCGCTTCGCCGCCGCTCAAGGTCGGGCTCGGCTGGCCGAGTTTGAGATAACCCAGTCCGGTTTCTACCAGCAAGGAAAGCGGACGCGCGATTTTTGGATGTGCACGAAAAAACTCCGCCGCTTCCTCGATCGTCATCTCCATCACGTCGCCGATAGACTTTTCGTTGTAGAGCACTTCAAGCGTCTGCGGATTGTAGCGGCGCCCGCCGCAGTCTTCGCACGGCACCAACGCCTCCGGCAGAAAATTCATTTCGAGCTTGATCACGCCCTGGCCCTTGCAGCTTTCGCAACGGCCGCCTTCCGCATTGAATGAAAAGCGGCTGGCCGAATAACCGCGCACGCGTGATACCGGAAGTTGCGCGTACAAATTCCGGATCTCGTCGAAAACTTTAATGTAAGTGCCTGGCGTCGAGCGCGACGTCTTTCCGATCGGGGATTGATCAACTTCGTAAATCGCCTCGATTTCTTCCGTGCCGCTGACGAGCTTGAACAAGTCTCCGTTGCCGCTGCGCTTCCTATTTTCCAATTGCTCGATCACCGCCGGCAACAGCACCTCGTGCATCAAGGTCGATTTTCCAGAGCCGGAGATTCCAGTGATAACGGACAAGCGGCCGACCGGAAACCTAACATCGACATCCTTCAAATTGTTGGCGCGGGCTCCGTGGACCTGAATCCAGTTCTCAACCGTGCCCAGCGATCGCCGCGATTTGCGAGTCGGGTGAGACAGCGGCGTTTTCAAACAGCGGCCCGTTTCGGAAAGTTTGGAGCGTTCGAGATCGCGCAACGTTCCGGTTGCGACGACTTCGCCGCCATGACTTCCCGCGCGGGGGCCGAGATCGACAATGTAATCGGCGCGTCGCATCGTTTCCTCGTCGTGCTCGACGATCACGAGCGAGTTTCCTTTTTCGCGCAGGGCCGCGAGGGTATCGAGCAATCGCAAATTGTCGCGCGAATGCAGGCCGATGGTGGGTTCGTCCAAAACATAAAGAACGCCGCGCAGATTCGAGCCGAGCTGCGCCGCCAGTCGAATCCGCTGCGATTCACCACCACTTAATGTTTTCGCAGAGCGACCGAGCGCGAGGTAACCGAGCCCGACGTTTTGCATGAAGCGGAGCCGCTGCCGAATTTCGGGAATGAGATCAGCGGCTATCGTTTGTTGCGTGCCGTGAAATTTTAGCTTGTCGATCTTACGAGCGGCTTCGCTTGCCGAAAGATTCGTGAACTGATCGATTGTCTGGCCTCGCACGCGCACATGTCGCGCGACCGCATTCAAACGCGAACCGTGACAGCTCGGACATTCATGCGCTTCGGTCGCATCGATCCATTCCGATTCGCGCTCGGCCCGAAGCTCATTTTCCAAAACAGAGTCACTGGTTTCTTCGGCGGCGGTTTGAAACTCCTGGTCCCAGATTTCGCCAAACCCGCCGCATTCCTCGCACGCGCCGTGCGGCGAATTGAATGAGAACAATCGCGGATCGAGTTCTTCAAACGCGCGGCCGCAATTCGGACAACTCATCTCCGTGCTCATGACTGTGAGCCGGTTCTTTGAATCGAGGAGGTGTGCCGTGCCGCGTCCAATGTCGAGCGCGCGTTGCGCCAGGTTCCGCGCTTTCGCGATCCGCTTGGCGTCGATCACACCGACGACGACTGCGATGCTGTGTTCTTTGAAACGCTCAAGTCTTCGAAACTGCGCGATTGGAATGAGCGCGCCGTCGACATACAACGTGTCAAAAGCCTGCCGCTCGGCCCAACACGCGACGTCGGTATGAAATCCTTTCCGCGCTTTCACCACCGGCGCTAGAACTTTGAGCGCGCCTTTTTTCGCCGCCATCTCGATTTGCTTCACGATGGCGGCCAGACTTTGCTTTTCGACCGGCAAATCGCAGTCCGGGCAAAATTGCGTCCCGGTTTTCGCAAAAAGCAGCCGGAGAAAATGATAAACCTCCGTCACCGTCGCGACGGTTGATTTGCCTCCGCCACGAGTGACGCGTTGCTCGATCGCCACGCTTGGCGGCAAACCGGTGACAAGATCGACATCCGGCTTCTCCAATTGCTCGACGAACTGCCGCGCATACGGCGACATACTGTCGAGAAATCGTCTCTGTCCTTCAGCGAACAAAATATCGAACGCGAGCGTCGATTTTCCCGAGCCGCTCAAACCGGTGATCACGACCATCTGGTCGCGCGGAATTGTGACGTCGATGTTTTTTAGATTGTGCTCGCGGGCGCCGTGAATGCCGATTGCGCCATTGCTGCCGTTAATTCGGAAACGCGGGGCAGTCTCAGCCGCGCGAGCGAATTCTTCGTCATCGCCATTCGGATGAGCCAGTCGCCGTGACGAAGGACGCGACGCGGTACGCGCACTCGACAGGGGTTTCTGCAAAAATTTTCCGGTATGCGAATTTTCGATCTTTGCGATCTGCTCGGGCGTGCCGACGCCAACGACTTCGCCGCCGTCGTCGCCCGCTTCTGGTCCAAGATCGACAATCCAATCAGCCGACTTAATGACTTCGAGATTGTGCTCGATCACAATGATCGAGTTTCCGCGCTCGACCAAGCGCTGAAAAACCCGCAGCAGCATCGCGACATCGTCGAAATGGAGACCTGTTGTCGGCTCATCGAAAATAAACAAGTTGCCGCGCGCTCCATCGCCGTTCCCTTCGACATCGGCGGCAGTTTTGGATTCGGCCAAGTGCCGGACCAGCTTCAAACGCTGCGATTCGCCGCCCGAAAGAGTGTTGAGCGGTTGGCCGAGCCGTAAATAACCGAGACCGACTTCATCGAGCACATCCAGCGGATCAGACAGAGTTTTCTCTTCGCCGATCTGCGCGAAGAATTGGATCGCTTGGCTTACGGTCAGCTCCAGCACGTCGTGGATCGATTTGCCGTGCAGTTTAATTTTCAGGACGTGCGGTTGGAAACGTTTGCCTTCGCATTCCGCGCAGCGCACATAAAGATCGCTCAGGAACTGCATCTCGATCTTTTCGAACCCCGTGCCCGAACAGCGCTCGCAGCGGCCGCTGCCGGAATTGAACGAGAACGCGCTCGCGGTCAGACCTTGTGACATCGCTTCCGGCTGTGCGGCGAAAAGTTCGCGGACGCGATCGTAAAGTCCGAGATAAAGAATCGGCGTTGAGCGCGGCGTTCGCGCGAGCGGCGATTGATCCACCATCACGACTTCACCGATCCGATGCGCACCACTGACTGATTTGCACGCGCCCGCTTCCTGATCGGTCGCCTGGCCTTTGGCAATCAGCAGGTTTCGATAAAGCACGTCGTGGATCAGGGTCGATTTGCCGGAACCGGAGACTCCGCTCACACAGGTAAAAACGCTGAGTGGAAGATCGACATCGATGTTCTTAAGGTTGTGCTCTCGCGCGCCGGTGATCTTGATCGACGATGTCGATCTTCGGCGCTTTTTCGAGACCGGAATTGATTTGCGGCCGCTCAGATAATCTCCGGTGAGCGAATTTTTGCGAAACAAAAGCTGATCGAGTGCGCCGTTGAAAACCAACTCCCCGCCGCGCTCGCCGCGACCCGGGCCGATGTCGATCAAATTATCGGCTGCGCGAATGATTTGCTCCTCGTGCTCGACCACGAGGAGCGTGTTCCCGCGATCGCGCAAATTGTGCATGACGCGCACAAGCCGGCCGATATCGCGCGGATGCAAACCGATGCTCGGTTCGTCCATGACAAAGAGCGTGTTAACAAGCGACGCGCCGAGACAGGTGGTGAGATTAACGCGCTGCACTTCGCCGCCGCTCAAAGTGCGGGTGGAGCGATCGAGCGTTAGATAACCGACGCCGACCTCGCACAAATAATTCAAGCGCGCGCAAATTTCGTCGCGCAGCATCCGTGCAGTCGAATCGCCAGACGAGATCTCGATCTTCGCCAGCAAGTCGCGCGCGTTGGAAATGGAAAGAGCTGCGAAATCCGGAAGAGCAAACAAATCTTTGCCCACAACGATTTTGTAATTGAGCGCTTCAGGCTGAAACCGCCCGCCATTGCAGCTCGGGCAAGTGGTATAGGCGCGGTAACGGCTTAGCAGCACCCGCATATGCATTTTGTAAACTTGCGATTCGAGCCAACGGAAAAATCCCCGGACGCCGTACCAACGATCGTTCTCGTAATCGTCTTCCGTATATTCGCCACTTCGTTTCTCGCCGCTGATCACGAACTCCTGATCGGCCTTGGGCAACTCTTCGAATGGAACACTGATGTCGATTTCTTCGCGGGCGCAGGCCCGGAGCAAATCTTTTTGCGAATTGCCGAACTCGTTCCCACGAAAAACGCGAACCACGCCTTGTTTGATCGACAATGAGCGGTCCGGAATCGCTTTGTTCAGATCGATCGTAATCGTTCGACCAAACCCGCGGCATTCCGGACAAGCACCGAGCGGATTGTTGAAAGTGAAAAGCCCCGGAGTTGGCGGGCGAATGTCGACGTCGCAATGGGGGCAGTGCCACCCAGTGGAGAAAGGATGCTCCGCCTTTGCTTCAAGATCGACGATGTTGACTTTACCTTTGCCGAAACGGAGCGCGGTCTCGAGCGCTTCAACCAGGCGCGCACGATCTTCCTGGTTGATCGAGATGCGATCTTGAATGACTTGAACCCGGGCGCCGAGTCGCTTGATTTTTTTCGGATCGTCATCCACGCGGACGACTTCGTTGTCGATCCAAACGCGGAGATATCCCTGCTGTTGGAGGAACTCGAAAAACGTTCGTGGTTCCGTTTTGGCCGGAACTGCCACCCAAAATGTGATCAGCACGCTTTTATCAGCGCAGTCGCGCAAAACTTCGTCAGCGATTGATTTTGCGGTCTCGGGACGGATCTCGCGGCCACAGCTTGGACAAAAGGCCTTGGCGACGCGCGGCCAAAGCAATTTCAAATAATCGTTGATTTCGGTCATCGTACCTATGGTCGAGCGCGATGATTTGACCGGGTTCGCTTGTTCGATCGCGATCGCGGGCGGAATGCCGCGGATGTCGTCCACGCGCGGCTTGTCCATGCGGTCGAGGAATTGCCGCATATAAGGGCTAAAAGTTTCGACGTAACGGCGCTGGCCCTCAGCGTAAATGGTTTCGAAGGCGAGCGACGATTTGCCGGAACCGCTCGGTCCGGTAACAACGGTCAATTTTCCGAGCGGAAGATCGACATCGATGCCTTTAAGGTTGTTCTGGCGCGCCCCGCGAATTTCGACACACGTCGCCGCGGCGACTGCAGTGACGCATTTTTTTTCAACAGCCTTCGAACCCACCGGAGACAATCCTAGAGGGCAATAGAATTCGCAAATTTAAGCGCGTTATTCCGCGAACCGCGCAGCGAGTTGTTCGCGCTGGTTTGTCAGCTCTTGGGGGACGACGCCCCCGAGCGAATCGAAAAACTTTTTGTGCTCGGCGAGTTCTTTTTTCCAGTCTTCGTGATCGATCTCGAGAAGTTCATCGACGGATTTGCGGTCGAGATCGAGCTCGGCCAGATCGAGATCGTGCAGCCCGGGCAGCCAGCCGATGGGCGATTTGAGCGCGCCGTTGCTTCCTTCGCAGCGGTCGATGATCCATTTCAGCACGCGCATGTTGTCGCCGAAACCGGGCCAGAGAAATTTTCCACCTTCGCCTTTGCGGAACCAGTTCACGTTGAAAATGAGCGGCGGATTCGTCAGGCGTTTTCCAACTGCGAGCCAGTGCCGGAAATAATCGCCAATGTTGTAGCCGCAGAATGGCAGCATCGCCATCGGATCGCGTCGGACCTGCCCGACTGCACCGGTCGCGGCGGCAGTTGTTTCCGAGGCCATGGTCGCACCGAGATAGACGCCGTGCTTCCAATCGAATGATTGAAACACGAGCGGCATGGTATTGCTGCGGCGTCCGCCGAAAATGATCGCGCTGATCGGAACGCCCTCGCCTTTTTCGAAATCGGGATCGAGAACCGGATTATTGCGCACCGGGGCGGTGAACCGGCTGTTGGGATGCGCGGCTTTTTCTTTTGAATCGGGCGTCCAATCGTTGCCGCGCCAATCGATGGCGTGGTTCGGTCCCGATCCATCGGGATCTTTGCCTTCCCACCAAACATCGCCGTCATCAGTGAGGGCGACATTGGTGTAAAGCAAATCGTGCGCGATCGATTTCATCGCGTTCGGGTTCGATTTATAGTTCGTTCCGGGGACGACGCCGAAGTAGCCATTCTCGGGATTGACCGCGAACAAACGACCATCGCGGATCTGCATCCAGGCGATGTCGTCGCCCACGGTCGTCACTTTCCAGCCGGCAAAATGTTTCGGCGGAATCAGCATGGCGAA
>Ga0209801_1002671_pt1 | contig 10346 bp, 9 predicted proteins | sample GraSoiAngelo_127_FD_185884 | JGI IMG/M metagenome (GOLD analysis project Ga0209801, IMG submission 185884) | Grasslands soil microbial communities from the Angelo Coastal Reserve, California, USA - 14_0927_09_40cm (SPAdes) (version 2) | ecosystem: Environmental > Terrestrial > Soil > Grasslands ... | reverse complement strand
GGGTGGCGTACCGAATCGCGGGGTCCATCGTCCCGCGGTACGTCTCGGAGATGTAGTTCAGGTCGGCGAAGAACACCATGTCGAACTTCCCGCGCTCGCACACGCGGGCGACGTGCTGGTACAGCTCGGGCCGCGCCCACTCGTACCCCGCCGCCGCGGTGCGCGGGTGCCGCCACATCGCGAGGCTATGGTAGGTCGGCCCGTGGCAGAGGAACTGCGCGAGATGAATGTGCGGTTTCGTCATGATGCCCGGGCGCGTTTCGCCACCGTTGCACCGGCCATTGTCGTGGACAGTATAGGCCCATGCCGCGCAGACCCCGGTTGATTGCCGCGGTGATCCGCCCACCGCGCACTGCGATCTGCGGACGCGTTGACATCGGGGCCGCGACTCTGAGACTGTCGCTATGCGCGGTCACCTCGATCTCTGCTTCGTGGTCGTCGTCTGATGGGCTCCGGTAGGACAACCTCGCTAAGACGGATCCAGTAACCCCCGTCAGCGGCACCGCAACTACCACCAAGCCGAGGTTCGTCCCCGCCGCGCGGCGCTACTGGCCAGCGGCGCGCGCCGCCTCCCGGCCGGCGGACCGGTGCGCCTGCCCGATCCCTTCGTTTCGAGGCCGCCGTGCCTGATGCGCCTGGCGCCGTCGTTTGCACGGCTCGCAACGCAGAATGCTACGCGGTCTCCCAGACGTACTGGGTTGATCTGCGTTGACTTAACCTTTTCGAAAAGTGCGCCTCTGCGCAGCAGCAGGAAATACCGGCACCGGGCTTGACTCACTTCATGTCGAGCGTGGTGTTCGCTTCTTCACGCCCTCGGCGCAGGCCGGGTCGGCCTTGGCCAGGTGGCCGACCATGCGGCTCTGTAGCGTTCGCTCAACCTCGACGTGGTCGGGGATGACCCGATGCCACGTCGAGGCTGGTCGGCACAAATGACTGCTACGGCTTAATCCCTGAGATCACGCGAGGTCGTAGCGATCGAGGTTCATCACCTTGGTCCAGGCAGCCACGAAGTCCTGGACGAACTGCGCCTGCGCGTCCGAGCTTCCGTAGACCTCCGCCAGGGCCCGGAGCTGGGAGTTCGAGCCGAACACGAGATCGACGCGCGTGCCGGTCCACTTGAGCGCGCCCGTCTTCCGATCGCGCCCTTCGAACACGTCCTTGGCGTCCGATGCCGCCTTCCACTCCGTGCCCATGTCGAGCAGGTTCACGAAGAAGTCGTTGGTCAGCGCTCCCGGCCGCTTGGTGAAGACGCCGTGCTTCGTCCCTCCGACGTTGGTGTTCAGGACGCGCATGCCGCCAACGAGCACCGTCATCTCGGGCGCGGTCAGCGTCAGCAACTGCGCCCGATCGATCAGCAACTCCTCGGCCGGTACGGGGTACTTGCCCCCGAGGTAGTTTCGGAAGCCATCCGCGACCGGCTCGAGGACGGCGAATGAGTCCACGTCGGTCTGCTCCTGCGAGGCGTCCATGCGACCCGGTGCGAAGGGCACCATCACGGCGTGATCGCCATTCTTCGCCGCCTGCTCGACGCCGGCGCAACCGGCGAGCACGATCAGGTCGGCAAGCGAGACCTTCTTGCCGCCGGACTGCGCGCGGTTGAACTCGCTCTGAATGCCCTCCAGCGTCTTGAGGACCTTCGCCACCTGGGCAGGCTGGTTAACCTCCCAGTCCTTCTGCGGCGCGAGGCGAATGCGCGCCCCGTTCGCCCCGCCGCGCTTGTCGGAGCCACGGAACGTGGACGCCGACGCCCAGGCGGTCGAGACCAGCTCCGAGACGGACAGCCCCGACGCCAGGATCTTGCCCTTGAGGGAGGCGATGTCCTGCTCATCGATCAGCTTGTGATTGACCGCGGGGATGGGGTCCTGCCAGATGAGCTCTTCGGCAGGAACCTCCGGGCCGAGGTAGCGGGCGCGCGGGCCCATGTCTCGATGCGTCAGCTTGAACCACGCTCGCGCGAAGGCGTCGGCGAACTGCTCCGGATTCTGGTAGAAGCGCCGCGAGATCTTCTCGTACGCCGGGTCGAACCGCAGGGACAGGTCCGTGGTCAGCATCGCGGGCGCGTGGCGCTTGGCCGGGTCGTGGGCATCCGGGATCGTGCCGGCGCCCGCGCCGCCCTTCGGTCTCCACTGATGCGCGCCCGCCGGGCTCTTCGTCAGCTCCCAGTCGTAGCTGAACAGGTTCTTGAAGTAGTCGTTGCTCCATTTCGTGGGCGTGGTGGTCCACGTGACTTCCAGGCCGCTGGTGATCGTGTCACCGCCTTTGCCCGTGCCGAACGTGCTCCTCCAGCCGAGGCCCTGCTCCTCGATGCCGCACCCTTCAGGCTCAGGCCCCATATACGACTCAAGGCCGGCGCCGTGGGTCTTGCCAAAGGTGTGACCGCCCGCGATGAGCGCCACCGTCTCTTCGTCGTTCATGGCCATGCGCGCGAACGTCTCGCGGATATCCCGCGCCGCCGCGATCGGATCTGGATTGCCGTTCGGGCCTTGCGGGTTGACGTAGATCAGCCCCATCTGAACGGCGCCGAGCGGATTCTCGAGTTTCCGGTCGCCGGAGTAACGCTTGTCACCCAGCCACTTGTCCTCAGAGCCCCAGTAGACCTCGTCCGGTTCCCAGACGTCCGGACGCCCGCCGGCGAACCCGAAGGTCTTGAACCCCATCGACTCCAGCGCCACGTTGCCCGCGAGGATCATGAGGTCGGCCCACGAGATCTTCCGGCCATACTTCTGCTTGATCGGCCACAGCAGCCGGCGCGCCTTGTCGAGGTTCCCGTTGTCGGGCCAGCTGTTGAGGGGCGCGAACCGCTGCTGGCCGGCTCCGGCGCCGCCGCGGCCGTCGCGGATCCGGTACGTGCCGGCGCTGTGCCAGGCCATGCGAATGAACAGGGGTCCGTAGTGGCCGAAGTCCGCCGGCCACCAGTCCTGCGAATCGGTCATCAGCCCCACGAGATCCTTCTTCACCGCCGCCAGGTCCAGGCTCTTGAACTCCTTGGCGTACTTGAAATCGTTGCCCATGGGATCGGACTGCTGCAGCATCTTCAGGTTCAGCTGGTTGGGCCACCAGTCGCGGTTCGACCTGGCGCCGTCAGCCGTGTGCGTGAACGGGCACTTTGCTTCGGTTGACATCTGTTCTCTCCTTTAGTCAGTGGGTCGCCGACATCCCCTGCGTGCCGACGCGGGCCGGCTTCCTGTATCTCGCCACGGGCCTCAGTTGCTCTTCAGGCGGGAGCCTGGCGCCGTCAGGCCTTCACCCCCTCCCCGCCAGCAGGCTCGACATCCGCCGCTGATACACCGCCTGGCGCTCGCTGCTGATGCCCGCTCTGCGCAGCGTGTCCTCGGGGGTGGTGATGGGCTCAGGCGGGGCCGGCGAGAGGGTCGACTCCAGCGCTGGGGCTATCCAGCCCACCACAGCGAGAAACTTCTCGCGGCAGTCAGGGCAAAAATCGGGCGCACGGTAGGGCGGAGTCGGATCAGGCATCATCTCACACCGTCCTTTTGCCCGGGCGGGGACCGCCTTTGGCGTCGAGCGGCACAGACCTGACACATCCCATGGACCGTCAAGGTGTGCGTCGTGACGACGTAGCCTTGCTTCGCGAGGGAACTCAGATCGACCGGTCGAACTGGGCGCAGGAACAGGTCGACCACTCGACCGCATCGCTCGCAGACGAAATGATCGTGCTGGCTGGTCTCGGGATCGAATCGGACTCCCTGTGCGTCCAGAAGGAGGGTGCGGATCTTACCCTCGTCGACGAGACTGTGAAGGTTGCGATAAACGGTGGCGAGACTGGTCCGAGGCAGCTTTTTGTGAACCCGCTGGTAGATCTCATGGGCGAACGGGTGAGTATGATCCCTCTGGAGAGCTTTGAACACCTGCTCCAACTGGCGTGTCGTACGTTTGCGGGTGGCCCGCCGCATCGCCTAACCTCGAAATCCTGGCTACCGGGCGGATCGGATCGAACCGTCAGTGGGAGGGGTTATCAAATCGACGGTTTCCTGTCAAGCGATTCCCCAGGCGACCCTCTCTCCGTTCGATGGCTTGAGGAGCTGTCCATCCGCCTCCTCCGTCAACGCTCGCTCGCCTGCCGGGTGCCATCGATGAATCCGAGCGCGTCTCGCCGAGATCGGGGACGTTATCATTCGACCAGGCGAGCGCTGCTTCGATCAACGGTGTCCATCTCGCGTCCAGTGCCGCTTGCGCCCAGCGCGCGGTCATCGCCTTCGACACGACCACGCCATACTGAAGCGTGTAGCGCATCCGGCACATCGTCAGCACGCCGTACGAACGATAGAACGGATTGTCGAGCCACCGGCGACACCTGGGCGTTGGCATCCACCAACTATGCAGGAGACTGACGACGGCGTGGCGCAGGTCGTCAGCATCGACCCGGATCGATGAGCGTGCGTGGATCGGGGCCGGCAAGCGCCGCTCCGTGCTCACGGACGACATGTCGGTGAATCACCCAGCCGCGGTCGTGCTCCTCGGCGATAAGTTGATCGCTGCCGCGCTGGGTAATTCCCGGGTGAAGTCTGGGTAAACGAAAGGGGTTAGCGGCGCCGACATCGCTAACCCCTCGTCGTTCATGGTTGCGGGGGCTGGATTTGAACCAGCGACCTTTGGGTTATGAGCCCAACGAGCTACCGGGCTGCTCCACCCCGCGGTGATGTGGGTCACGGTACCTTAGCGCTCCGCGAGTGTCAAATCTTCGCCGCCTCGATCTTCCGCGTCAGCACGCCGAGCGCCTCGAAGAGATAGTACGACCCCCAGATCAGCTCGTTGCGCGTCGCAAGGTTGATGCGCTTGGAGTAGCAGCCGCGGTCGAGGATGCCGTGCACGTCCAGATAGCCCTCGACGAGGGCGCGGACGGTAGCCTCGGCGGCCGCGCGGACCTCCCTGCGCGTCTGCACGTCCTTCAGCGCGGCAGCGATCTTGAGGAGGGCGGCGGCGGTGATCGCCGTGGCCGAGGAGTCGTGCTCGGTGTCGGGGCCGACCGGCGCGTCGAAGTCCCAGTAGGCGACGCGGCTCGACGGCACGTGGGCCAGCCACCAGTCGGCGCACTTGAGCGCGACACGCAGGAAATCCCGTTCGCCCGTCCACTGGTGCATGAGGGCGTAGCCCAGGATCGCCCACGCCTGGGCGCGCGCCCAGGTGGATTCGTTGGTGAAGCCCTTGTGGGTGTAGCGCTTTCGGAGGACACCGGTCTGCGGGTCGAACGAGGCGGACTGGCAGACGGAGCCGTCCTCACGGATGCAGAACTCGATGTGCCGGCGCGCGTGGTAGATGGCGAGATCTCGCCACGCGGGCTCGTGGGCAGCCGCTGCGGCCCAGACGAGGAGCGCGACGCCCTGCACCGAGTCCACCGAGGCCTCGCCCTGGCCGACGTCGGAGGCCTCCTCGGCAGCGTCGCCCAGCGGGAAGCAGCCCGCGTTCGGGTTGTAGGTCTTCACCCAGTCGCGCGCGCCCTCGAGCGCGATCTCGCGCGCCCTCGGGTCGTCGAAGAGCACCGCGCCGAGCAGGGCGCCGTAGTAGAAGAGGAAGCCCCGGAAGACGGTGTCGGAGGTGGCGCGCGGGCGCAGCCGCTCCGCCCACTCGAGCGCCCAGCGCCGGTAGCGCACGGTGCCGGTGACCCTGGCGGCGAGCCAGCACATGCCGGGCCAGAAGCCACCCGTCCAGTCGCCGTCGGGCGTCGTCGTCCAGTCACCCTTCGCGTCGGCGAAGTGGGGGAATGCGCCCTTGAGCTGGGCCGCCGTCTCGTCCACACGCCCGACCATCAGCTTGAGCGCGTCCTGAAAGATGTCAGCCATCGTCGGGGCAAACGTAACACGGAGGGAGCAACGCGGAGAACCTGATCGCAGATTTTTGATTTGAAAGGTGGACGCCCCAGGGCATAATCACTCGCATCGCGCCCTTCATCAGGGAGGTGACCATCATGGCGTCGCATCGTACAACGATCCTGATCCTGATTGCCGCGAGCGCACTGCTGCCGGCGCTCAGCGTTGACGCGGAGGCCCCCCAACACGTTCGGACGGCCCACACCTTCCTGATGGCGTGGGGCAATCAACGATGGGACGAACTCCGGACCGTGGCGGCCGAGCAGGTCACGGTGAGAGTGGGCGACAAGGTCTTCACGCTCGAACCCGCCGCGCAAAAGTCTGAGGTCGCCCTGGTGTTCCCGTTCCGCGGGCTCTCGACCATTCGCGCAGACGGGAAGGTCAACGGCATTACGGTCGAGGACCTGGGCTTGAAGGTGGGCGACAACGAAATGCGCGGGCCGGGGACGATCATGCTGAAGGAGCAGGACGGGGGGGAGTTCCGGGTCATCGGAGTGTCCACCGGAGCGCCCTAGCCGCCGCGCGCCAGAACCCCTCCCCGAACGACTCCACGGGGTCAGCGGGGCGGCTGGGACGGGAACTTCAGCACGGTCTCGCCCTCGCGCACCATGCCGACCTCCTCGCGCGCGAGCTTCTCGACGTACGCGGGGTCGCTCCGCAGGCGCTCGGCGATCTCCTCGAGCTTCCGCTGCTTCTCGATGAGCGTGCTCACATCGCGCTCGAGGGCGCGCAGCTCCTGGCGCAGCTGCCAGACGTGGATCGACTCGCGCACGCCGAAGCCCGCCAAACTCGCCGCGAGCAGCACGCCGGCGGCGATGCCGAGACGCCGGCGGCTCAGCGCGCGGGTGTCCATCGCGCGCTCCGCGCGTAGAGCGAGCGCCCGGGCCAGGAGGCGGCGTTGCCGAGCTCCTCCTGGATCCTGAGGAGCTGGTTGTACTTGGCCGTCCGCTCGCCGCGAGCGACCGAGCCCGTCTTGATCTGGCCCGCGTTGACGGCGACGGCGAGATCGGCGACGAAGGTGTCCTCGGTCTCACCCGAGCGGTGGGAGATGATCGTGCCGTAGCCCGCGCGCTTCGCGAGCTCGATCGCCTGGAGCGTCTCGGTGAGCGTGCCGACCTGGTTCACCTTGACGAGCACCGCGTTGGCCAGGCCGTGCTTGATCCCCTGCTGGATGATCGCCGGGTTCGTGACGAAGAGATCGTCGCCCACGAGCTGGACGCGCGCGCCCAGCTTGCGCGTGATCGCGCCCCAGCCCGCCACGTCGTCTTCGCCCAGGCCGTCCTCGATGGAGACGATCGGGTAGCGGTCGACGAGCTGCTCGTAGCGGTGGATCATCTCCTCGCTCGAGAGCGTGACCCCCTCGCACCGGAGCCGGTAGCGGCCGCCCGCCTCGGCGAACTCGCTCGCCGCGGGGTCGAGTGCCAGCATCACGTCCTCGCCCGGCCGGTAGCCGGCACGCTCGAGCGCCTGCATGAGGAGATCGAGGGCGGCGCTGTTGCTCGGGAGGTTCGGCGCGAAGCCGCCCTCGTCGCCCACGCCCGTGGCGAGCCCTTTCTCCTTCAGCAGCCCCTTGAGCGTGTGGAAGACCTCGGAGGCCACGCGGAGAGCGGACGAGAAGTTCTCGGCGCCCGCGGGGACCAGCATGAACTCCTGGAAGTCGAGGCCGTTGTCGGCGTGGGCGCCGCCGTTCAGGACGTTGATCATCGGCACCGGCATGAGCCGGCCGCCGACGCCCCCGAGATAGGCGTAGAGCGGGAGCCCCGCGTCGTCCGCCGCCGCCCGCGCGACGGCGAGCGAGACCGCGAGGATCGCGTTGGCACCGAGCGCCGACTTGTTCGGCGTGCCGTCGAGCTCGAGCAGCGCCTGGTCCACGGCCGCCTGCTCGGAGGCCTCCATCCCCTCGATCTCGGGGGCGATCGTCTCCTCGACGTTCCTCACGGCCCGGTGCACGCCTCGTCCCTGGTAGCGTTGACTATCACCGTCGCGTAACTCGACAGCCTCGCGCTTGCCCGTCGAGGCTCCCGACGGCACCGCGGCGCGCCCCCACGCGCCCGACTCGAGCTGGACGTCCACCTCGATCGTCGGGTTGCCGCGCGAATCGAGGATCTCGCGGGCGTAGAGGTGGGAGATGGCCGACACGCTAGCTCTTCCTCTCCACCACGTAGTCGGCGAGGGCGAGGAGCGGCGCCGACCGCTGCCCGAACACGCCGAGCCGCTCCTTGGCTCGGTCGATCAGCATCTTCGCCTGGCGCCGCGAGGCCTCGCGGCCGTGGATTCCCGGATAGGTCGCCTTCTGCTTGCGCTCGTCGCTCCCGGCGGTCTTGCCCAGCTCCTCGAGGCTCCCTTCGACGTCGAGGATATCATCCACGATCTGGAAGGCGAGCCCGAGATCGCTACCCGCCTCGGTGATCGCCGCCACGGCCTTCGCGTCGCCGCCCGCGAGGCGCGCGCCCACGCGGAGCGAAGCGCGGATGAGGGCGGCGGTCTTGTGGCGGTGGATGTACTCGAGCGTCTCGGCCGAGATCGCCTTGCCCTCCGACTCGATGTCCACGACCTGGCCGCCGACCATCCCGACGGTGCCGGCAGCATCCGCGATCTCGGCGACCACGTCGCGGATCACACGCGGGTCGCTCACCAGGTCGGCGTTATCGGCGATGAGCCGGAACGCGAGCGTGAGGAGCGCGTCGCCCGCCAGGATCGCGATCGCGTCGCCGAAGACCTTGTGGTTGGTGAGGCGCCCGCGACGGTAGTCGTCGTCGTCCATCGCGGGCAGGTCGTCGTGGATCAGGGAGTACGTGTGGATCATCTCGAGCGCACACGCCGTCGGCATCACCATCGTGGCCGCGCCGCCGACGGCCTCGGCGCCCGCGATGACCAGGATGGGGCGGAGGCGCTTGCCGCCCGCCATGACGCTGTAGCGCATGGCGCGGTGGATGGTGAGCGGTGGCGCGGCCTCGCTCGGCAGATGGCGCTCGAGCGCCGCGTCCACGAGGCCGCGGCGCTCCGTGAGATAGACCTGGAGGTCGAAGCCGCTCACGCGTCCCCTTCCGGCTCCCAGGAAAACGGCTTGGTGCCGAGCGCGCCCTGCGCGTCCTTCGCCAGGATCTCGATCCGCTTTTCGGCGTCTTCCAGATACTTCGCGCACCGCCGCGCGAGCGCGATCCCTTCCTCGAAGGACTTCAGCGACTCCTCGAGCGGCAGGTGGCCGCTCTCGAGCTGGCTCACGATCTGCTCGAGCCGCGCGAGCGAGTCCTCAAACTTGAGGTCGGTCATCCTGGTCCTTCGTCCGCGCGACGCGACAGTCGAGGCTTCCCTCGTGCAGCAGCACCTGGACGTCGTCCCCCGCCTTCACCTGCCGCGCGCTCCTGACGATTGCCCCGTCGGGCGCGCGCGTCAGACTATAGCCGCGGCCCAGGACGGCGAGCGGCGAGAGCGAGTCGAGCTTGGCCACCAGCGCCCGCAGCCGAAAGCGCGAGCGATCGCAGCCCCGCGTGAGCGCGGCGGAGAGCCGCGCGTCCAGGCGCTCCAGGCGATGGCGGCCGGTCGCCACGCGCACGACGGGGCTCGTCGAGCGGAGCGTGGAGGTGAGCATCTCGACCCGGTGACTCGCGTGTCGCAGCTCGCCCGTCATCGCGCGGCGCAGGCGCAGCGACAGCTCGTCCACGCGGCGCTCCAGATCGCGCAGTGGACGGGTCGCGGCGCGCTCGAGCCGCTCGCGTAGGGCGTCGAGCGCGTCCACGACGGCCCGCTTCTCGCGCACGACCAGCTCGGCGGCGGCCGACGGCGTCGGAGCGCGGAGGTCGGCGACGAAATCGGCGATCGTGAAGTCCACCTCGTGGCCGACCGCCGAGACGACCGGAGCCTTCGAGGCCGCGATCGCGCGGGCGACCACCTCCTCGTTGAAGGCCCAGAGGTCCTCGAGCGAGCCGCCGCCCCGGCCGACGATGATCACGTCCACGCTCCCGAGCGCGTTCAGATCATGGAGCCCCTGGGCGATCTCCTCCGCCGCCCCCTCCCCCTGCACCCGGCAGGGCGCGATCACGATATGGAGCTCGCCGAAGCGCCGGCCGATCACGCGCAGGATGTCCCGGATGGCGGCGCCGCTCGGTGAGGTGACGATGCCGATCTGCTTCGGGAACCTCGGAAGCTCCCGCTTTCGAGCCGCGTCGAAGAGGCCTTCGGCCTGGAGTCGAGCCTTCAGCTGCTCGAAGGCGAGCTGAAGCGCGCCGAGCCCCTTGGGCTCGAGCAGCTCGACGACCAGCTGGTACTCGCCACGCTGCGCGTACACCTCGACCGAGCCGAAGGCGACCACGTGCAGGCCGTCGGCGGGCTGGAACCGGATCCGCTGCGCGCGGGTGCGGAACAGGACGCAACGGAGCTGGGCGTCCGCATCCTTCAGGGTGAAGTAGGTGTGGCCGGAGCCGTAGAGGCGGAAGTTCGAGATCTCGCCCTCGACCCACACCGCCGGGAAGCGCTCCTCGAGGAGCGCCCGCAGCTCCTCGGTGAGCTGGGACACCGTCA
>Ga0209801_1002668_pt1 | contig 10350 bp, 10 predicted proteins | sample GraSoiAngelo_127_FD_185884 | JGI IMG/M metagenome (GOLD analysis project Ga0209801, IMG submission 185884) | Grasslands soil microbial communities from the Angelo Coastal Reserve, California, USA - 14_0927_09_40cm (SPAdes) (version 2) | ecosystem: Environmental > Terrestrial > Soil > Grasslands ... | reverse complement strand
ATCGGGCGTGCCTGCGCGGTCCGCTTCGCACAGGAGGGCGCGCACGTGGTGGTCGCGGGGCGCCGGCGCGAGGCCGGCGAGGCCGTCGCCGCCTCGCTCGGCGGCCGTTCGCAGTTCGTTCCGGCGGACGTAAGCCGCGAGGAGGACGTCCGAGCGCTCGTCGAGACGACGCTTCGGCGCTTCGGGCGGATCGACTGCGTCGTCAGCAACGCTGGGTCGGTATCGTCGACGGGCCCGATCGCCGACACCGATCCGAAGGCCTTCGATGACGACCTGGCGGTGCACGTCAGGGCGCCGTTCCTCGCGATGAAGTACGCGTCACCGTCGATGGTCGCGCGCCGGATGGGCTCGTTCATCAACATGTCGAGCATCAGCGCGCACCGCGCAGGCTTCAACACGTTCGGCTACGAGGTTGCGAAGGCCGCGCTCGTCCATCTCACGCGCTGCGCGGCGATCGAGCTCGGGGAGAAGGGCGTGCGCGTGAACAGCATCTCGCCGGGGCCCACGCAGACGCCGATCTTCGCGAAGGCGGCGGGCGCGAGCCCCGAGGACGCGGAGCGGGGCATAGAGAACGTCGAGGCCGCGTTCGCAGCACTGCTTCCGACCGTTCAGGCGATGCCAGGGATGATCCAAGCCGAGGACATCGCCGCCGCAGCGGTCTTCCTCGCCTCGGACGAAGCCCGCTTCGTCAACGGGCACGACCTCATCGTCGACGGCGGCATCACGGCGGGAAGGCCCGCGGCGACGATGAAGGCGGCCTGGCAGACGCTCGCCGAGGGGCTCCGTTTTGCGTCCGGGACCTGATGGGTCAACAAGACGCTCGCGATGACCTTCCGCTACGCGCACCGGTCGCCGAGGCATCTCCACCACGCGGTCAAGGAGCTCGACGATGGTGGCAGTTGCGGTGGCAGTATGTCCGGGCATGCGAGGGCACCTCGGGGCACGCACACTGCAAGTAGGCCGCGATCCTAGCAACGGTCCCACGTCTTGCTTGCATGCGCCGACAGCTTCCCAAGCTGGACGTCGCCGGTTCGACCCCGGTCGCCCGCTCTCGTCGGAACCCCGTAGAACACAAAGGGTTCCTTCACCTTCGACGGCAGCGAGTCGTCGCCAGCATCCGGGAGGGTTCCCGGTAGGTTCCCGGTCGGCGACTCGAGCTCACCGATCATCTCGTCGAGCTGGTCGGCATCGACGCGGGCGTCGCCGTAGTGCTTCTCGATCATCTCGAGGCTCGTGCCGGTCTGCCGGCAGACGAAGAGGGGCTTCGCGCCGGCGTCGAGCAGCATCGAGATGTAGGTGTGGCGGCAGTTGTAGAAGGGACGCGGTCGGATGCGAAGCGCACGGAGCGCTCGCAGCCATACCCGCCGCTGGAAGTTCGCTTCATCGATCGGCGTGCCGGCGGGCGTCGTGAAGGCGAAGTCATCGGGGGCCCGGCGGGGCGAGCCGCAGGAGTCAGGGCACCTAGTAGCGACTCGTTTGGGTCGTGTCCCCTCGCTGGCATTGTTGTCGCAACAGTTCGCCCGCGATCCGTGCTACTGATGCGGTGCGCCCGGAAGACTTAGGAAGAGGCCGTCCGACCGAGAGGGATGATGAGCGCAACCATCATCTCGTGAGGACGCCGAGAAAAAGGAGCATCTGAAGTTGTCCGGGTCGGGCAGGTTGCCGTTCTCGTTGGAGAAGACCCGGGCGGGCAGTTCCTTCCAGCCCTTCCGCAGCTTCTGGGCCTCGCTGCGGACCAACCACGCCCGCAAGGTCTTCGTGAGCTGTTGTGAAAGGTCTACGCGGCGGCCCTTGCCGCTCTTCGGGGTCGTGAGACTCCCATCATTCCAGGCGGTTCAGATCGCTCCATCGACGTCAAACAACACCTTGCCGCCCCGCTGGACGTGGGCGACGGCTTCGCGGAAGGCGGTGAGCGGATAGGTCGCTGCGATAGGTGCTCGAATCGCGCCTGAAGCGACGAGCGGCGCCGTCTCGCGCAGTGCGCCCGGTATTTTCAACTCGACATCAGGATGGTTGAGGAAGAAACCCTTGGCGACGACACGCTTCGCGATCAGGTCGAACGGGGCGATAGTGACTGGCTCGCCGCTCATCAGAGCATAGACGACGAGCGTCCCGGATTTGCTGAGCACGCCGGCTATGGTTGCGCTGGCTTTGCCTGCGACCCCGTCAATGCCGAGCGGCACGCGGGCGTCGCCGACCGTTGCTCGAATTTTGTCGAGCGCCCCACTCTGATCGACGATCACGAGGTCGCCGCCGACGGCTCGCAGCTCGGGAACGAGCTCAGGGCGGCGAACGAAGTTGATTGTCTTGAGGCCGCGCGCCTTGGCAATTGCGATGAGTGACCGGCCGACGCCCGAGTTGGCGGCATTCTGCGCAACCCAGTCGCCGGGCCTGAGGTCGATGGACTCGTTCAGCAGCAGAGCCGCCGTCGGCGGATTGATGCCGAGCATGGCGAGTTGGCGCGGATCGGCCTCGGGCAGTGCGAACAGCCCCGCGGCGGGTGCAACGAGTCGCTCGCGCCAACTGAAGCTGTAGAGCGGCACCAGCACGCGATCGCCGACCTTCAGGTGATCGACGCCCCTGCCAATGGCCAACACTCGCCCCACCCCTTCATTTCCGACGACGCTCGGCAGCGAAGGCCGAACCGGATATACACCCTGGATGAGATACAAGTCATTCATGTTGATCGGCGCATGCTCGACGCCGATCAGCACCTGGCCGGCGCCCGGTGCCGGAGGGTCGGGAAGGTTGGCAAGCTCAAGGACGATTCCCGGCTCGCCGAAAGTTCTGATTTGCACTGCACGCATTCTGCGCCTCCCGTCTTAGTGATCGCCGAATTCGACGAGGTCGCGACCGGCGAGCGGACCCCCGGCCTGCTGCAGGCGGCCACCCGTCGCGAGACCGCCGAGATCGATCGCCGTGAAGCCGAAACTCTCGATGAGCTTTTTGATGAAGGCGCTCGGTTCGAGATGGTCCCCCGAGACGAAGATCACGCGACGTCCTCCGTTCTTCACCGGGCCTTCATTGAATCGGGCGGTGACGATCGAATTGAACGCCTTGACGATGCGGGCGCCTGGCGCCAGCGCAGCCACTACCTCGCTGGCGCCCTTGCCGCCGAGATCGGCGAGGACGAGCTTCGGACTCGTCTCGACGAAGGGATTCGTCGCATCGATGAGCACCCGGCCGTTCCAGGCGGGCAGGCCCTTCAACGCTGACTCGACGTTTCGCCAAGGCACGGCGAGCAACACGTACTCGAGGCTCGCGGCTTCGTCGACCGAGGCCGCGGATGCACCACGACCAAGCTCGGCGACTTTGTCGGCGAGTGCATCTGGACCACGCCGGCTGCTCAGGACCACTTCATGGCCCCTGGCCAGCGCCTCTCGCGCGAATGCGAGCGCGACAGCACCGGCGCCGATCGTTCCAAATTTCATGCTCCCCTCGTATCGTTTGAAATTATCGAATTTCCCGGTCGAAGCCGTCGTCACGAAATATCACGTCACCCCCCCTTTGAAGGGCGAAAAGTCCAGCCGTTTGCCGGTCTACCGTGATGGTTCACCCTCTCGCGAATGCGCCGCGGACGCTTCCTACGGTGCTCCGAGCTTCGCCAAGTACGGGTCGACGTCGGGCGCGAACGCCGGGTGCTTACGCAGTCTCGCGAGATGGCCCATGGCCCGCGGGAACTCGGTGTCGATCTGCGCATGCAGGATCGGATCGAGGCCCTGCTGTTCGAGCGCCCCGACTCTCGCCTTCTCGTTGAAGAAGAGACTCATCTCGGCGACGAAGCAGATGTCCGCGAGCGTGACATCGCTTCCCACGAGGAACTCGCGGCCGGAAGACAACGCCTGGTCGATTCCGGCGACGTAGACCGCGAATCCGTCACGAGCCCGTGCGTGGGCCTCGGGAGAAAGTCTCCTGCTCATCAGGGCCAGCAGATACACCTGGGCATCTCGCGCGAACACGAGACTTGCATCGAGGAAGCTGTCCACCCGCGACGCCTCGTAAGGGCCACGGCCATAGAGCGGGAATCTGCTCTCACCCAGGCGGGCGACGGCCCGCATGATGCTGTTCGATTCGAAGATGCCGATCTTGCCGTCCGGGCTGAAGGCGGCCGGAACGGTGCCGAACGGATGCGCCTCCAGGAAGGCGTCCGTCTTGCGAAGGCTGGCCCCCTGAAAGCCGACCTTGCCGACGCGCACGTCCGCCGACGTCGCGTGCTCGTCGCTCGCGAGCGGCCGGGCGTCGAAGTCCCACAGCCACGACTGGAGCTCCTTCGGCGAGCTTCCTCTCACCTCGACCTCGACGCCGCACAGACGCGCGGCGATGGTCGCCTTCCAGATCCGGGGATTCGGCAGGTAGGAGAAGATCCGTAGCTGGCTCACGGCCGAGTCCGTTCACCAGGTCTCGCGAAAGGGCCTGAGCTCGACGTTGAACGACCAGGCGGAGCGGTCCTGATGGGCGACGTGCCAGACTTCCTCGGCGATCGCCGCGGGCTTGATGAAGAACTCGTCCGGGGCGTTCGGAAACATCTGCCGCGTCCACTCGAGGTCGATGACCGCGTCGATCATCACGTAGGCAACGTGCACGCCCTTGGGCCCGACCTCGCGGGCGATCGATTCCGCGAGGATCCGCTGCGCCGCCTTGGTCGGCGCAAAGCCCGCGAAGCCGGCCTTCCCGCGGATCGCCGAGGTGTTGCCCGTGGTGATGATGGCGCCCTCTCCCGCCGCGACCATCGCCGGCGCGAGCCGTCGGGCAAGATGGAGCAGGGCCATCGTGTTGACCTGGAAGTTTCGGTTCAGCACCTCAGGATCGATCTCGAGGAAGTTCCCGAACGTGCCGCCGACGGCATTGTGGACGAGTACCTTCGGCGTGCCTTGCTCGGCGCTGACCGCGTCGAGGGTCCTCTGCAGCGCAGCCTCATCGGTGACGTCGCAGGGATAGGCGCGTGCGCCCTCGATCTCCCGCTCGAGCGCGATGAGCCGGTCGCGGCTTCGCGCGAGCATCGCGACGGCGTACCCGCCGCGCGAGAAGCGCCGGGCGATGGCTGCGCCCGTCCCGGGTCCTACCCCGGCGACCACTACGACTGGGTTCGGCATGCTCATCTCTCAAACCCCTTGTCGCTGCGTTGGCGACCTACACCTCAGGGGGCGGCGACGAACGCCGCCCTCACGCGCCAGTCTCCAGCACCACCCGGAACCGCGCCTTGCCGCTCATCATGCGGTCGTAAGCCTCCGGTGCTCTATCCAGCGGATACTTCTCGATCAGTGGCTTCACTCCGGTGAGCGCGCTGAACTTCAGCGTATCCTCGGAATCGATGGAGGTCCCGCTGGGCCAGCCCGCTATGATCTGCCTTGCGAAAATCAGTGGCAGTACGTTCGCCTTCAGCGGCTCAAGGGGCGCACCGACGATCACGAACCGCCCGCCATATCCGAGCCCACCAATCGCCGCCGACATCGCGTCCGCGTTCGTCACCGTCGCCAAGATCGTCCTGGCACCGCCCAGCTTCTGGAGCGCCTGCGCCACGTCTTCCTTCGTGCTGTCGATGTAGTGCTTGGCGCCCAGCTTGTGTGCGAAGTCGGCGTTGTGCTCCCCGCGCGCGATAGCCACGGTGTTGAACCCCATCTTCGCCGCGAACTGGACCCCGAGATGCCCGAGTCCGCCCATGCCGAGAATTGCCACGGTGTCCGGTGGACGCGCCCCGCTATTGCGGATCGCATTGAAGGTCGTGATCCCGGCGCAAAGCAGCGGACCGACCTCGGCGCCACTCAGAGAGTCCGGCACCGCCGCCAGCGCAATCTCTGGAGCGACCAAGTAGTCAGAGTAGCCGCCGTCATACGTGATGCCCGGAGTTCGAAGGTTTTGGCAGGCCACGTGATCGCCGCGCCGGCACGGCTCGCACTTGAAGCAGTGGCCCCCATACCAGCCCAGCCCGACGCGCTGCCCGACTTTCCACTCAGTTACGCCCTCGCCAATCGCATCGACCAGACCAACGACCTCGTGCCCTGGCACTCGCGGATACGTGATCGGGAAGATGCCTTCCTTGGTCACCGAATCGCTATGGCAAATCCCACAGGACTGCACCCGCACTCGCACCTCGCCAGCCTTCGGGTCAGGCACTTCCCGCGTTACCAATTCGATCGGTCCTCCCTTGGTGACCACCTGCGCATATCGCCCCGTCATAGCTCCTTCCCCTTCTAAAGACGGATCGAACCTGGACGGCTCTGTGTCACGCTCGCCTCGTCGGCGTCAGCGTCCGAGGCCCTTGTTCGGATTGATCAGATACTTCTGGCCGGTCGCTTGCTTGCCGTAGACCGCGATCTCCTCCAACCGTAGCGCCTCCGCGAGCGAGACCTCCTTGTCGTAGCGACTGGCGAAGGTCGTCTTGATTTCCGCCGCGACGCGCTCGCGCAGCTTCTGCGCGGCTGCCGGGCCGATCTTCTGCAGGAACGTCGTCAGCAACCAGCCGCCGATGCCCCAGGCCATGCCGAAATTGCGGGTGAGTTCCGTGGGCCCACGGTCAAGACCTCCGTAGATGTACACCTGCTTGTGCTTCGTCGAACCGTAGCGGCTGTATCCGCCCGCCGTTCGATTGGCGGCCGCTTCCATGCAGGAGAGCACCTGACTCGCGAGCTTGCCGCCGCCGATCGCGTCGAATGCGAGCGTGGCGCCGGTGGCGGCGAGCGCTTCGATCAGCTCGTCCATGAACGTCGGCGGACCCGAAGTCAGCACGTGCTTCGCGCCGAGTCCCTTGAGGAGATCCACGTGCTCCTGCCGACGGCCGACGTTCACGAGCGGGATCCCGTCTTTGACGCAGATCTTGACCAGCATCTGACCGAGGTTCGACGCCGCGGCAGTGTGCACCAGTCCGGCGTGGCCCTCCGCGCGCATCGTCTCGACCATGCCGAGCGCCGTCAGCGGGTTCACGAAGCACGATGCGCCCTCCGCCGCCGCCGTGCCGGGAGGTAGCACGAGGCACTGGCTCGCCTTGATCGTCCGGAACTGCGCGTACATCGCGCCGCCGAGGATCGCGACCGTCTTTCCGACGAGCGCGCGCGCTTCGTCGGAGGACCCCGCGCGCACGACCACGCCGGCGCCCTCGTTTCCGACGGGCAGCGACTGGTCGATGCGTCCAGCGACGCTCCGGAGGGCCGCCGGCGGGATCGGCGCCGTGACGACCGGGTCCTCGAGGCTGCCGGAGACCTTCGCCGCCGACATGTCGGCACCGGCGAGCATCAGGCCGAGATCCGACGGATTGATCGGAGTCGCATCGATGCGGACCACCACTTCGTCGGGCTTGGGTTCCGGGGTCGGGACACGGGCGAGCGACAGCTCGAGAATGCCTTCCTTCTTCACCGTCGAGCGTAGCTGTCGGCCGATGGCTTCCTGGGTCATGTCCTCTCCTCTGGGCGCAAACCCTTGTCGCCGCCTCGCCGACCGGCTACGCTATGCATTACGGTCGTCATGAATAAAAGGAGTCATGACCGCCGTTCACCACCAAGTCAAGGGGATCGGAACGAGCGAGGACGGCGGATGCGGGTCTCCAAGGAGAAAGCGGCGAAGAATCGGCAGCAGATCCTGTCCGCGGCGGCGCGCTTGTTCCGCGAGAACGGCATCCGCGCGACCGGCGTCGACTCGATCAGCCGGAGTGCCGGTGTGACTCATGGCGCCGTATACAGTCAGTTCGAATCCAAGGAGGCGCTCGCGGCCGAGGCGATCCGCCTCGCCCTGTCGCGCTGGAGACGCGTCTGGCAGCGCGCGGCCGATCGTAAGCTGCCGAGCGAGGCGTTCCGGAGCATCGTGACGGGATACCTGTCGCCGGAGCACCGCGACGCGCCCGGTCGCGGCTGCATCGTCGCGGCGCTCGGCCCGAGCGTCGCTCGTCAGCCCCGAAAGGTGCGAGCCGCCTTCACCGGGGAGTTGAAGGATGCCGTCGACTTCCTGGCCGCGCTCGTGCCCGGCAACGATCCCTCGCGCCGTCACGAGGACGCGCTCGCGGCCTTCGCTTGCATGATAGGCGCCCTGATCCTGGCGCGAGCGGTCGACGACAGGCGGCTCTCGGGCCAGATCCTCGACGCTGCGGCCAAGCGCGTCATTCGAGGACAACGTCGTGGAAAATAGGAATGCTACCGTTGCAGTGATCGGGGTCGGCGACTACATCGGCGCCGCGATCGCCAAGAGGTTCGCGGCCGAGGGCTTCACGGTCTTCGCCGGGCGCCGGCATGGCGAAAAGCTCGCTCCGCTCGTCGCCGACGTCGAGGTATGGGGCGGGCAGGTCGTTGCCCGATCACTCGATGCGCGGAAAGAAGACGACGTGACCGCGTTCCTCCAGGAAGCCGACCGGCGAGCGCCGCTCGAGGTTTTCATCTTCAACGTCGGGGCCAACGTCAATTTCCCCCTGATCGACACGACCGAGCGCGTGTTCCGCAAGGTCTGGGAGATGGCGTGCTATGCTGGCTTCCTGGCCGGCCGGGAGGCGGCCCGCCTGATGCTACCGCGCGGGCGCGGATGCATCTTCTTCACCGGCGCAACCGCGAGCCTGCGCGGCGGCGTCGGATACGCGGCCTTCGCCAGCGCGAAGTTCGGCCTGCGGGCGCTCGCTCAGAGCGCCGCTCGAGAGCTCGGACCGAGGAACATCCACGTCGCGCACCTCATCATCGATGCCGGGGTGGACACCGCCTGGGTTCGCGAGCGGATCCGGGAGAGCGAGGGGGACGCCGCCCTCGCCGGGCTCGCTCCCGGCCGGCTGATGCGGCCCGACGCGGTGGCGGACGCGTACTGGCAGCTCTACCAACAGCCCGCCGACGCCTGGACATTCGAGCTCGAGATCCGTCCCGCCGCCGAGAAATGGTGAGCCATGGTGAGGGTGGAATTTCACCTCGACTTCGGCAGCCCCAACGCCTACCTGGCCCATCTGGTGATTCCCGAGATCGAGCGACGCACCGGGGTCGAGTTCGAGTACGTCCCCATTCTACTGGGCGGCGTCTTCAAACTCACCAACAATCGTTCGCCGGCGGAGAGTTTGGCGGGGATCAAGAACAAGCCGGAATACGAGCAGCTCGAGATGCGCCGCTTCATCGACCGGCATCGGATCACCCGGTTTCAGCTGAACCCGTTCTTCCCCGTGAACACCCTTACGCTGATGCGCGGTGCAATCGCCGCTCGATCGCTCGGCGTATTCGAGCGGTACGTCGCCGAGATGTTTCGGCACATGTGGGCCGATCCGAAGAAGATGGACGACCCGCACGTGCTCCGCGCGGCGCTCGAGGAATCCGGGCTGGACGCTGAGCGATTCTTCGAGCTCGTTCAGACCCGCGAGATCAAGGCCGAGCTCCTCGCCAACACGGAGCGTTCGGTCGCGCGCGGGACCTTCGGAGCACCGACGTTCTTCGTCGGGGACGAGATCTACTTCGGCAAGGATCGGCTGCGTGACGTCGAGGAGAGGATCCTCGCGCTCTGCTCGGAAGGACAGGGGAGCCGTTGACGGGATCGCCTGCCGAACACGACACTCCATCCCCGGCGCGGGACCGACACCCACTCCTCGAAACGAGGGACATGAAGATACCCTTCTCTGACGGCGCTCGCTCACGTGATTCTCGCCGCCCGTGAGACGGGGACGACGCTCTCGAAAGTCTCCCGGTTACCGTAGCCGGCGGCCGAGAGACGGCACGCGCGGGAGGCATCGCTTTCGAGAATCGCCGTTCTCGGCAGGCAAACCCGCGGCCGGGTGGCGACTACCTGCTCGACTTCCTGAGGGAGTAGGGCGCCTGATGGGCGATCCGGGCTGGATACCGCTATCGGGTAGCGCGAGGCTCAGATTGCCAAGCTGGACGCCGCCGGTTCGTGAAGTCGAGGAGTTGGCCGCCCTCCCGCTTCGAGCGGCGCGCCACCAGGCCCTTGGAGCAACCGGTAATGAGAATGCGAGACATGGTGACGGTCCTCTCCTCTGCCGGCGGCGGCGGGTGCGCCTTGGCAAGACACCGATGCACCGTTCACGCCGATCGCGCTCCTGCACCCGGTCTTGCGTCTGCATGGGCACCGAACGTGAACAGGATCTTCCCGCTGCGAATCTCAAGTTATGCGTGTCGTTTCGCCGATCGTACCAGGTGGCACCGATGACGGTGCTCGCCGGACTACCAACGACGCGGGGTCACCATCCGCGGCAAGATTTGCGAGCGGGTGAGCACGTCATTGATGTACTGTGGCGAGCTCCAAGTGCTGCTGTCGTCCGTCGCCCGCTCGTCGGAGTCATATTCACGCAGTAAAGGCAGCGCGGTGCTTGTTAATGAATTCCTCCAGTGTCATCGGAGGGTGGCCGCCGATTTTCTCAATCAGCTCATTCGTCCCGGCGAAGAT